>Ga0075019_10001803_pt1 | contig 12193 bp, 16 predicted proteins | sample ColStrG_CSR_2013_FD_71473 | JGI IMG/M metagenome (GOLD analysis project Ga0075019, IMG submission 71473) | Freshwater sediment microbial communities in response to fracking from Pennsylvania, USA - Cold Stream Run_MetaG_CSR_2013 | ecosystem: Environmental > Aquatic > Freshwater > Creek >...
GCGTCAACGCTCTGGCCGTCCGTCGAGACTCGTGCATACCCGTAAATCATGGGTTTGTTATGCACCTAATTTATGCACCGGAAAAGCCCTTAGATATCAATGCCCCGGTTTTGGTGCAAAATTCTTGATTTATGGAACACGCGAGGAGTCCGTCGGCGGCGGCTCCGAGGATAGAACGTAACCGCGCCTGGCTGTCCTGGCGCGGTTGCCGCTTCCCGCCCGGCTCCAGCCTAGCCGGACAAGAGCCGCACCTTGGCGGGGCGGCTCTGCCGGTGTCTGTCAGATTCCCTTCACCTTGATGATCGCATGGTCGCAGAACGCTGCGATCTGGTAGCTATCCGTGCTGAGGTGCGGAACGGCAAAGCGCGGCGCGGTATTCAACGCCTGTACGGCCTGCTCTAACGCTTCCAGCAAGTCCGGCGCAGCAGCAACAAGACGGGCGTTTGCCTCGGCCTCGGCCATCACTTCTTGATCGTCGTCACCGTTCCAGCGTTCGATCATACCGATCTGGCTGTAGTCACTGTGAATGGTAAACTCGCTTTCGCAATTATCGCTTATCTCATAAAACCACGGCCCCGGCGTATGCTGCACTACTCTCTGTATCATGGCTAAAATCTCCTGTGCGGATTGAAAAAAAGGCCGCACCTCACGGCGCGGCCTTGGTCGGAATCAACGTTCGCTCGGCAGATAGATCGTGTTGTTCTCAACCCAGAGGGTGACGCTCGCGGCGGGGAAGTCGGTGTAGTCAATCGCCTTGCTGAAAACGATGGTGCCGTTGCCGTCCTCGCAGCTGAGCGTCGCGGTGTGCTTGGTCAGGTCGACGGTGAGTGTCCAGCTTTGGAATTCCTCGGCGGCAACCTTTTTCTGATAGCGCTGTGCCAGTGCGATTTCGTCGAGTAGCCAATAGGCTCCGCCTTCGTCGGCAACGTGCTTGGCTCCATCGGTAAACAGGACAGCACGATTGATGGGATGCCGATACCAGTTATCCGAGCCTGTGAAGCGCCGGAGGTCGGACGGGTTCAATGTGTGGGTCATGATGTTTCGCCTTTCATGGTTAGAGGTTGCATGCGTCATGCAACCTTGCCCGTCGGCGAGACCGGGGTAGCAAGCGGAAAGGAGAAAATTCGGGTCGTGGAATAAATGGGGGGACCCGCTTGCGGGGGGAAACCGTTTATGCCGCGAAAGCCCGAATTTTGTCCTTGAAGCGCGCGAGGGCAGCGCCCTTAGCCAAGCGGGCCGCGTCGGCGGCCGTATCAGCGCGTGAGGGGGCGTTACCGGATGGCGGAGACGACTGCGGCTCCGGGCGCGACGCGCCTAGCACCCGACCCGAAGGGACACGCAGAACCGATAACCCGAGCCTTTATTTAATCCCCGAATCGCCGCGCGCTCGGCCCTCGCGGATCGCCTTGTTAGCCTGCCGAAGCAACGCCAAGGCTGCGATAGGAGAACGTTTATACGCGACGGCGAACGCCGGGTTTGCGGCAATTTGAGCGCTCTCGGCGGTCGTTGGAACACCTCGTGAGGGACTTCCCATGAGATGTTCGAGATCAGCCTGCAATGTGCGAAGCACCCCCGGATTAAGCACCGGGCGAGCGCTGCCTGAGCGCTTTCCCGTCGAGACACGTTCAAGATCGGCAAGTAATTTATCTAGCATGCCTGGGTTGAATCGTGCGACTTCCGCGATTACGGGATTGCGGGCTACGGTACTCGACGCGCCGCCGCCTGTCGTCTGCGCCATCAAACCGGCCGAGCCTGAGGACAGAACCAAGCATCCTATGATGATCGCGAGACGCCGCCGCACCCTGAACGCTCCTCCATCCGCCCTTAACGCCCGAGGGAAATATCCCCTGTCGGCGGATCGCCGGGGGGTCGGCCATTGATCGCCGCTCGTTCCTTACCGGAGATGCGTTCACCAAGCGATACATGGCTTCTTGCGAGCGCCAACGACAATCTGAGCCTCGATGGCCGTCCCCCGGCACTGCCGCGCCGCAGGCTCCTGGAGCTTAAAAAGCAACTCGGGCCTGAACTGGCACCGCTTGAGGCGGATAATCCCTCAGACGCCTGTCGGCTTTTCCGGGAGCATTGGGACAAGCAACCCGATGGCGTGAAGTGGCGCTATGCCCTGCGCGCCGGTCAGTATTTGCGGGCTTACGCCGACCTGACCGGCCATCTCGAATCGGCCGAAACCGCTGTGATCCTGGTCCGTGCGAGCCGCGCCTTCGCGGATGACGCTGCCGATGCAGCGAATCAAATTGGCCTTGCCCTTACGACACTTGGGACACTCGACGCGAACTCTGTCGTTCTGGCCGAGGCCGTCACCGCCTATCGTGAAGCCGTCGAGAACGCCGCATCCCGCCCTGCGTCGTTCCTCGGAAGGGTACAGATTAATCTTGCCGTCAGCCTAACCGACCTCGGGAAACACGCCCCCGCGAAGGCCAAAGCCGGTTATCTCGATGAAGCGGCGCGGCTTCTCGAGTCGGTAACCGGTGCCCCTCAAAACCTGTTTCCACTTGATGTCCCCAGAGCGTACGACAACTACGGCAACACCCTTACGGAACTTGAACGGGTGGACGATGCGATCTCGGCCTACCAAGCTGCCCTGGACCTTTGGCCGAATGATCGTCGGGACGACCGCGCCCGGACCTTGAACAATCTCAGCACTGCCTATCGGCAAACGCGGCGCTTCCAGCAGGCGATTGACCTCTGCGCGGAAGCCCTCCGCCTCCAGTCCCCCGACGATATGCCGATTGCCTGGGCCAGAACCAAGGGCAACCAGGCCGGAGCCATGTTGGGGCTGGCGGTTCTGACGGCCAATCGGCAGCCGGATCAATTCAGGCACCGAGCCGCGAACGCCATACAGGCCTTCAAGGATGCACGCGCGCGCTTTAATCCCGACTGGAACGCGGCCCTTTGGAGCGAGTCGTCCTTAGAGTTGGCCAATACCATGATATTGTTGGGGCTTTTTCTTTGCGATCCGGCATCCGACTCTACGGAAAACGAGCAAACCGAGGGACTGTCCTACCTTTATCAGGCCCAAAACCTGCTCCGGGCCGACAAGGTTTGGCGGCTCCCCGAACGTCACAAAATACAATATGATCAATTACTTACGGCTCTAGACAGCCAAATTAACGGAGTTTTAGAACAATCCCGCCAAGAATACGGGATGGCCGACCCCATTGAATTAAAAGCCAAAATACTCGCGCTGTTCGATGAAAGCGGCGCGTCGCTCAACGAACGTGTCCAGACATTGGCGGCGCTCGCCGCTGAGTTTGACGGCAAGACACCGCGCCTGCCGTCAGAGGTGACGGACAGACGCACCCCGGCACACGCACCGGAACTCTATAGCGAACGCGGCATCCGCGCCGATCTGGGCCGAAAAGAAAATATCGTTGAGTTTTTGCAACGGGTCTACGGCCCATGGATTACGGCAAGCGCCCCCATCATGACCCGGCCCGATCTGAGACGCGTTGACCCGGACGCCGAGATGGCGCTCCGCAACTGGCTTCGTGAGCCTAAGCACGAGTTGCCAAAAGGCATAGCAATTCCAACCAAATCCGAGGCCGTTCAGGCTCAACTAACCCAACTCAATGACGTCGCCCGGGTTCGGGCCGCGCGGAATTTAATCCGCGCCCATGACCGCCATCAAAAGCGCGCCGAACGATAACACCATTTGTCGCCACTTTATGATTGACACCCTCTCCCGAGCCTGAGTAGGTTCTCCCTGTCGGCGGGGGACGGCCTCGTCGCAGCAAGGGAAACACCGACATGAGCACGACGCGAACCGACAACGCGGGCCAAATCGTCACCGGCGGGTCCAATGCCGGGGATCGAGGCACCATCATGACCTCAAGCGGACCGGTGCCTTCGGTCAGCTACGGGGGATTCTCTATCCCAACCAACTGACCGGGCAGGGGCACCGCAAACACGGTGCCCCGCACTTTTCTTCCCATCACTGAAAGCAAGGAACCGCTGTCATGTACAGCCCGGTTACGTCTTTTGGCGCGCCTAGTATAGGCAAATGTATTTATTGCGAGGCGGCCGATACGACCCGGCAATTTCTTGCCTTCTCGCATGATCCTTTTCATTGCGCCACATGCGGCAACGTCAAAACCGACCTGTGGGCAACACACAAAAGCCAGCGCCTGAGCCAGCGCACCGCTTAATCAACCTGCCGCCGGGGGATCGAAGATGTTGCAAATTATCGGGTTAATCATTCCGATCTTCGCCGTGATCGGCCTTGGCCGAGCGGCTGTGTCCTATCAGAAACTCGATGCTGCTGGACTGGCCGTCCTCAATGGCTTTACCTATTGGGTCGCGTTACCCGCGCTTTTGATCGGCTCTATCGCCGGGTCTCATGGTGAAAACCTGCTGGAAGTTTCGGTAGTCTATCTGGCGTGCTGTATTGCCGTGTTTCTGATGTCGATGATCATTTGTTACGTCTTTATCGACCGTTCCGTCGCTCATATGGCGATCTTCGGGCTGAACAGCACTTACGGCAACGTCATCTTCCTCGGCACACCCGTGGTGTCGGCCTTTTTCGGGCCGGAAGGCGTGTCGCTGATTCTGGCGATCATCGCGTTCCATTCGGGTATCCTGCTGCCTCTGGCCGCCGCCTTGATCGAACTCGGCACCCCCCGGCAGGGCGGAGTAAAGGCGGTTCTGTCGAACACCCTCAAGGGGCTGCTGCGCAACCCGATCATCATGTCCATCGTCGCGGGCTTTGTCTGGCGGGCAACCGGCCTTGGGTTGCCGTCCCCGATACAGCATATGTTCGCACTGCTCGGGCCTGCCGCTGCGCCCCTGGCCCTCTTCTGCCTCGGCGGATCGCTGCCGGCGGTGTCGTCCGACCGGGCCATTGTCACAGAGGCCACGCTCGCAACCGTCCTGAAACTCGCCGCTCTGCCGGTCTGCATTGGCCTGGTTATGTGGCAACTGGGACTGACCGGCCTGCCCTGGCGGGTCGCTGTGGTCACCGCCGCCATGCCCACGGGAGCGAACGCCTTCATGCTGGCGCGGCGCGCCACGGACTTCGCGGCCACCTCGGCCAGCACTGTCGTCACGGCTTCCGCCGCGTCGGTTTTGACTATAACGCTCTTCCTGGCCTATCTGCGTTAACGAAACAGGAAGTGCTTTTTGATGCAAAGTGGCAGCGCCGTGACAATTGGCCTGCTTAAGGGGGACGGCTTATGAGTGGCGCAAAATCAGTCTATTGCACCGGGTGCGGGAACCGCCTCATGGCAAGTTTTCGGACTTGCCCGACCTGCGGCGGCCAGCGCTTCTCTGATTCACCCGTGGCCCCAGCGCCGCGCCGGTCTCCCGACCCGCCGCCACCGCAATATCAGCCGCAACAGCCGCCGCGATATCAATCGCCGCCGCCGCCGCAGTATAGCGGCGGGTACGCACCATCCGCGGCTCTTCCTGTGGACATGGCGGGCTTTTGGCTAAGAGCCGTCGCGTGTCTCATTGATGGCCTTATCCTCGGGGTAATCAACGGGATTGGGCTGCTCGTCCTTGGGGCGATAACGGCTTCAAGCCTGCATCAGATTTTGACCACCTCGCAGGACATGACCGACGACGCGGCGGGGGGTGTTGTCATTGGTGGCATGCTGGCAGCGTTCGGGATGTTTTCGTTTTTTGTCGCGTTCACGTCCTGGCTTTATTTCGCGATTCAAGAAGCCTCGTCGGCCCAGTCAACACCCGGCAAGCGCGCCTTCGGCCTGAAAGTCTGCGACATGAACGGCCAGCGTATATCGTTCGGACGCGCAACGGGTCGGTTCCTGGCGAAGAGCATCAGCTCGATGTTCTTTGGCATTGGCTACATCATGGCCGGCTTCACCGAAAAGAAGCAGGGCCTCCACGATATGATGGCGGGAACTCTGGTGGTCCGCACCCGATGATCGCCAAGCCAGGTATGAGGCTCAACGTTCACCTTTATCGCTGTCTGAATCGGCTTACTTACGGGGGATGACCTATGAGTAGCACCAAATGTTGTGCCGGGTGTAAGAGCCGATTTGTCGCAACGATGCTGATTTGCCCACAATGCGGAAGCCAACGCTTTTACGTTGAAGATTTGGCTGTTCGCACACTCTACCTTCTGATTTTGGACGCTTCCAGTTCAATGGCAGCATCGGATGCTGGCGGGCAAACGCGGATCAGTCTCTTGAATGATGGTCTGACTGCCCTCGATACGGCCTTGCGCGAAGATGAACAGGCCATGTCCGGAGCGCAGATCGCGGCGATCAATGTCGGTGGATTTTCCGATGCGCCGCAGCTTTTCCTCGACTGGACGGATGCCGCCGACTTCAAGCCGCCTGCGATGGTCGCGGGGTATAATACCCCCTTGGGTGCGGCAGTGCTTTTGGCGCTTGACGAAATCGAAACGCAGAAGGCGAAATTCAGGTGGCATGACATTTCGTACACGAGGCCGCGGATTCTGATTTTTACCGGCAGTGCGCCGACGGACGGGGATGCGACTTGGCGGGAGGCGTGCCGTCGCGCACGGGAAAGCGAGGCAGGCGGCAAAGTGCTGATATGTCCGATTGGCGTCGGCAACGTCGATATGACGAAGCTGGCCGAGTTTACCGACACCTCGCCGAGGCATGTCGATAGTTTTGAGTTTTGCGACCTGTTCCCGTTGCTCGCTGATGCAGACATGAACCAAGATGAAGCCATGAGCCAAGATGAGCGCGCCAGGAACTTACCGCCGTCTGCCTACGGTTGGGAGGGTGTAACACTTTAATCGCAGCGAGCGTGAGCTTCGTTCACGCTCCGGGCTATTCACAGTTTTTTGGGAGAACACACATGCCGAACTACGGGGAAAACGTATCCCAGCGTACTCCATGCCTTTTGGTCCTGGACGCCTCGGCTTCGATGGGGGCTGTCGAGGCGGGACGGACTCGCATAAGCCTTCTGAACGATGGAATCGCGGCCTTTGACGCGGATTTGAAAGCCGATGAGATCGCCATGGCGCGTGTGCAGATCGGGGCCATCAATGTCGGGGGATTCTCGAGCGAACCGCAGATGTTCCTTGACTGGACCGACGCCATGGATTTCCAGCCGTTCCCGATGGTGACGGGATACAACACGCCTCTGGGCGCGGCGACCTTGCTGGGTCTGGAGGTCATCGAAGCGCAGAAATCGGTGCTCAAAAGCCACGGCATTTCTTACAACCGGCCATGGATGCTGATTTTAACCGACGGCGCTCCGACCGACGATGACGCAACATGGCGCGAAGCGTGCCGTCGCGCCCGGGAAGCGGAAACTCGCGGCAGGGTGCTGATCTTCCCGGTCTGCGTGGGCGATGTTGACCTCAACAAGATCGCCGAACTGACCATTACCCCGCCCAAAAAAATGAATGGCCTCCAGTTTCGCGAACTTTTCCTCTGGCTCAGTGAAAGCGTGCGTGAGGCGAGCAAGAGCGCGCCGGGTTCCACGGTCCAATTTGCGCCCACCGACCGGTGGGCCGGTACCACGTTAAGCTGATTTATCCCTATGGATCACTTGTTGCTCGGGGCGGCCGTTATCGGCGCTTCCCACGTCACAACGGGACGGCCCTGCGAAGATCGCTTTGCTTCCCGCCGGTCGAGTGACGGCCATTGGACGAGTGTCGTTGTCTGCGACGGCTGCGGTAGTGCGTCGCAGGCACGTGCCGGTGCGGATTTCATCAGCGACTACCTCGCATCCGAACTTGTGAAGATCGCGCCCCGTCTCGACCGCGATGGTCCGGGCGAGTGGGTGGTCGATCAGGTCGTCGTCATAATCGCGACCATGCGCGAAGCGATGCGGGACCGATTTGGCGAAAACATCCGCGAGCATGCCGCGACGATTGTCGGCGCATTGGCGTCCAGTGCGGGCGGCATCATCCTCCATGTCGGCGACGGAATAGCTGCGGCGTTTGGTTTATCGGAAGCGGCGGACGGACCTCTCTTGGAGCCTGTCGCGGTGTCGGTTCCGAAAAATGGCGAATACGCCAACGAGACATTCTATGTGACCGCGCCCGACTGGATTCGGCATGTCCGGATAACGCCCATGCGCGAAACCGACTGCGTGCTGCTTTGCACGGATGGATCCCAACCCCTCTGGTACAGAGCGGATCACCCCAATACCGGAAACGTCATCGACACCCTCCGCCAATTGGCGCGCGCGGGTAAAGATGAGGCATCCGACGCTCTCGAACACATTCTGGCGGGACCCAATGCCGCCCGGCTGTCACACGACGACAAAACCGCCGTTTTCCTGGTGAGCGAAAGACTGTGGCCCCGGATTCCCGAGATCGGCGCACCGGAGAACGCTGAGCCAAAGGGAGTCACCGTCAGCGTCAGCCCAGCCGCAACACCTGCGGCCGCTCGCCAGGCCACCGTCGCACAGGCGACAGCGTCTCGATTACCCAGGCCGCCCGCGTATGAAGACACATACCAACGCAGGGTATCCCGCGCGCCCTCCCGCTCCCGCTGGGTTCTCCCTCTGTCGATTCTGCTCGGCCTGGTGTGTCTCGCGGTCGCCGGAGCGAGCTTTCTGGATATCCGCTGGAAGGTCGCCCGCGGCCCCGGTACAGAAAAAGCGCCCACCCTGACGGCTCCGCCCTCTCCCCCCCACACACCGACGCCCAACACCGTCGAGGGTGGCAACAGCCATGGGGATTCCGGCGGCAGCCCATGACAGCTGTACGCGACGAACTCCGGCTGAACTTCAGAGGGCGCGATGGCGTTCCCGCTGCGAACGTTGCCAAGAAGGACCTGCGTCCAGTTGGCCGGGGAGGTGCGGCGGTCGTCTATGCGTATTCGGCTCACAATGGCCCGGCGATTGCGGTCAAGATTTTCCACAAGCCCGACAGCGCGAACTGGCCCAAGATTGAACGTCTAATCGCGAGAGCCGGGGCCGATGCCGCGCTCATGCCCGGCAAGGAAGACCACGGCATCGCGTGGCCGGCTTCCGTGGTGACCGAGAACGGTAAACGCGTGGGGATCACCCTCCCCTATTTTGACAAGCGCGAGTGGCGGCCGCTGGATCACTGGGTTGAATCCAACCTGGCTAAAAACATAACGGACGGAAACAAATCCCTCGGCATGCGGTTGACGATTCTCCGCAACTGCGCTGCCGCTCTTGCAGGACTCCACGCGAAGAAGGCCTACGTCGTCGATCTCAAACCGTCGAATATTCTCGTCCATGAGGCAAGCGGCAAAATTCGCCTGATTGATTGCGACAGCTACCGCGTCGAAGACGAGGATCGCATTTTTCCCGCCAGTCACATTTCCGCGGGCTACATCCTGCCGTCGGCGTTCGGCCCCACGATCAACATCCGGTCTTTGGGCGAGGAGCAGGATGATTACGCCTTTGCCGTCATCGCCTTTCGGATGTTGAATTTCGGTATCCACCCCTTTCAGGGAATCCTGCATTCCTCTGAGGAAATCAGCACAGACGACGAAAAGGCGGCGCGCTATCTTTACGCCTATGGCGAACAGCCGTCATCGGCTATCACACCGCTTCCGCAAAGCGTTCATCGCTGCTGGCCGCTGCCTCTGCGTGAAATGTTCGCCCAGTCATTCTCGTCGCAGCAGACAGGCATTCGGGCCAACGTCTGGCAGAGTTATTTTGCGTCTGTGATCGACCGCAAGCAAATCCTGTCGTGCGACAAGTTTCCCAACGACGTGAGCCATATCCGCTTTGAAAACTGCCCATGCCCTCAATGCGCAAGGCAAGCGGCGGTTGAAAAAATCAAGATATCCCTTCCTCCACCGAAGCCAGGCCCCGGCCTGAAGATGCGGGGATCGGGCGTCGGGGTCAGTCAATCAAACGCCGGACATACCCAAGCCCCGCACATCCCGGTCCCTCCTCCCCTCCCGACCGGCAATCATGTGGCATGGGTCGTCGTGGGCTGTCTCGTGGCCGCGCTTGCCTTCGCAATCGGGGGAAAACAACTTCTCTCAGGCGGGCATACCCCCAACTTCCGCGGACATACTCCGAACTACTACGTCGTGAACACGCCGATGCTATTCGTCCGTGAAGGTCCGGGTGAGAACTATAATCGAGTACGTAAGTGTATCAGAGGCACGACCGTTGATGTGCTCAATTTTGTCGATAACGATTGGGTTGAAGTGACGGTCGCCTTCGATAACGGCACCGAACTAAGAGGATATATGGGAGTCCATTCGTTAAAACCTTATGACGCTACCGCTGTCGCTGCCAAAGGCTGGTGCGGCCCTCCATGAGGTTCCATAACTCACTCTTCTGCCGGTCAGGTCGCCTGCCATACGTGGCGGCATCAGATATTGTACATGGATTCAAAACGTTTCTGCCGAACCACCAGGAGATGTATATCTGTAAGCCGTAACCATTATGCCGTCAGCCGCATATATCTGATTTAAAACTCGGCGTCTTTGCGCCAACCGGGGTAACTGTGAACGTCTTGCACCACTTTGGATCGTCCTTAGCCGGTGTAATTGTGTAAGTACTGGGGACACCGTCTACCATAATCACCTTCGGCTCGGGCGTGAGTGATCCCGTGGGATTGTCGCGATCAATCGCCTTTAATTCCGGCGGATTAGCCTCTCCAATCCCGTTGGGCGGCGGTACATTTTGTGCCTTCATCGCTGCCAAACCTTGATTTCGGTTGACCGGTCTTCTTTCCACCGAAGGATTTTCATGGTTGCCCGTCGGTTGCCCGCCAAATCCGCTCATTGGAACGCTCCTTTGCTATCGTTTAACTATCCGACCCTACCACACGCCTCGTTAAGCGAGCGTTAATTGGCACAGAGGCGTCTCTATCCCATTGATTCAGCACACTATTTACTCATGAATAGCCACCATATAGGATGAGCCTAAGGCGGTCTTATGGTTTATGGGGACGCCCGCAACAGCTTGATTTCGTTCAACTCTGAAGGGGGGCGGGCCGCGATCCACGGCCCGAAACAGTTCTGTGGCAACGGGTGGGACGGTCGGCTGTCCGCGCTGCGGCGCAAAGCTATTGAAAACCATGCGGCTTTGTCCCTCCTGCGGGACTGCCCTTGGAGGCGTAAACTCGCGCGTCACACCGCCGACTTCGTCGTCATCGGCGGCGGCGGCGGCGGCGGCCCAACGACCGGCGGTGCCCACCTTTAATATCAACGCAATACCGAAAGTATTTTTAATCGTACCAGCATTATGTATCGTGCTCCTGCTCGGATTCGGCTGGGGTCGTTTTCATTCATCAGATACCACGTTTCAGGAGGAAGCGCCTGGCAGTACGCCATCGACGGGCGTGCTAAAAATACGTCTTTCCCCCGATGGCCACTATCACATTGTGGGCTTGGTTAATGGCAGGAAGCTTACTTTTCTGGTCGATACAGGAGCGACTAACGTTATCCTTGATACGGCGAGTGCACGAAAGGTCGGCTTTGATGTTCCGAGACTACAATATGATCAGATTATCAACACCGCGAACGGCTCAACCCGCGCTGCTAGTGTCGTTTTAGACGAATTAGCGATTGGATCGCTGCGAATCAGGCAACACCCCGCAACCATCAATGAAGGCGATCTGGATGTACCACTTTTGGGCATGGATTTCTTGCGGCGTGTTGGGACCATTGAAATCAAGAACGACGTCATGACCTTGCGTTGGTAATCCTGAGACACGCCAATTTGAGCGCCGTCCAAACAAGGACTGAGCCTACAGCGGCAACAGAAGCTGACGTTGATCGGCCCGGCGCTGCGGCGTCCGCTTCCGGCCTGCGAGATTCAAGAACCCCGCCGGGCGCGGCGCGGCGGTTAAGGGTGGTGTCGTACGGCTCTGGTCGCTGTCATCGTCATCGTCGGCATGCCGGTCCCATACGGCCATGCAACGCCTGCGCTGCGCGGAATAGGCGGCTTGCTTGGCGGCAACCTCGGCCAAGAAAGCGGGCGTCACCGGCACCCGTGGCGGCTTGGGCAAAGGCTCGTCGGTCATCGCCGCATTATAGCGGCGGTCGGTAAACATTCGGTTTAGGCAGCTGGTCAGTGGCGTTTCGGCCCGCCGGGGCGTCGGCGGCCCTTGGCCGGATCGCCACGCTTCCCGGCATGGGACAAGACGGCTGAGGTCGTGCGGGCGGTCAATTCCTGCGCGGCGCGGTCGGCGGCGGCGCGCATGGTGGCTTGCATCTCGTGCCGGATCGCCCGGACAAGGGCCGCGATATCCGCGGCGCTCATGCCGCTGCGCCGGGCGGCGTCGATGCGGGCGGAA
>Ga0075019_10001806_pt1 | contig 12176 bp, 9 predicted proteins | sample ColStrG_CSR_2013_FD_71473 | JGI IMG/M metagenome (GOLD analysis project Ga0075019, IMG submission 71473) | Freshwater sediment microbial communities in response to fracking from Pennsylvania, USA - Cold Stream Run_MetaG_CSR_2013 | ecosystem: Environmental > Aquatic > Freshwater > Creek >...
CTGGCCGCGATCATCCAGAAGATTTTTGACGGCGTGGATTCGGAAGCCTTGCTCGCGATACCGTTTTTCCTTCTCGTCGGCGAACTCATGAGTTCGGCGAACGTGGTGGTGCGGATAGCCAATCTGTCCCTGTCGCTGGTCGGTCACATCAGGGGTGGCCTGTCGCAGGTCGTCGTGGTTTTCAGCATGTTCTTCTCCGAGATGTCGGGATCGACTACGGCCGACGTCGCCGTCATGAGCCGCGCGCTCGGTGGTCCGATGAAGCGCGAAGGCTATAGCCCCGCCTTCATCGCCGCGATCATCGCCTCCGCCTCAACCATCGCAGCGCTGGTGCCGCCCAGCATCACGGCTGTGGTCTATGGGGCAGTCGGCAACGTCTCGATTGCGGGCCTCTTCATGGCGGGCGTCGTGCCGGGGTTCATGATCGGTTTCGGGCTGATGATCTACTGTTATTTTTTCGGCCCTTCCGGCATGCGCAAGCCGCGCGCGCCGCTGCGTCAGGTCGTGTTTGCGGCTGGGGACGCCGCGCTGCCGTTGATGATTCCGGTCATACTGCTCGGCGGCATTCTCACCGGCTGGTTCACGCCGACTGAAGCGGGCGTTGTCGCCGTGATCTGGATCATTGCCGTAGTGATCCCGGCGCTCAATCGCGGACACATCAGGAAGATTCCTTATGACTTCTGCCTCGCAGGGCTGATCTTCTCGTTGCCGCTGATCACGATTGGCGCCGCCAACGCCTTTGGCTGGATGCTGGCCTATCTGCGGGGCGCCCTCGTCATCGCCGACTGGATCACCTCGATTTCCGGCAGCAACCCGCAATTCATCATGCTGCTCATGGTTCTGCTCTTCACCGTGGTCGGCGATTTCATCGAGCCGGTTCCGACCATCATCATCTTCATGCCGCTGGTGAATGCGTTGACCCAGGCGGGCGACATCAATGGCGTCCACATGGGCGTGGTGCTGATCGCGACGTTGGCCTTCGGCCTGATCACGCCGCCTTATGGGTTGGTATTGTTGATGGCGTCGAAATTCGTCGGCGTCAGTTTTGCGAAGGCGCTGCGCGCGGCGCTGCCGATCTACGTCGTGTTTCTGGTGACCATCACTTTCACCATCTATTTCCCAAATGTCGTGCTGTGGCTGCCCAAGCATGTCATTCCCGAATCGGTCGGCTGCTTCAAATCGCCATCGGGGACGGGATATATCTGCCCGAATTGATGCGATCCTTGCTACTTCTCCTTGTTCAGAAACCTGTTGATCGCAACGCGAAACTCGTCCGTGTGCATGCAATCGATGATGGCGTCGCGTTCGGCGTCGAGCTGTTGTGCGATCGGTGTGATGGGCGCACGGTTGATCAGCGTTTTGGTCGCTGCGATGGCCGACGGCGCGTTTTGCGCCAGGCGATGCGCGAGTTCACGGGTCGCCGCCCTGAGTTCGGCGGGAGGAACAACCCTGGTGACCAGGCCCCAATAGAACGCCTGCACCGCCGAGAAACTGTCTTCGGCAAGGAAAATCTGCAAGGCCCGCCGCGCGCCGACCGCGGCGACGACGCCCACGGTGCCGCCGCCGTCGGGCGATACGCCCAATTTGGCATAGGCGGGGGTAAAGCGGGCATCCTCGGCTGCGATGCAGAGATCGCAGACGAAGGCCAGCGAAAGGCCGGCGCCGGCGGCCGAGCCGTGCACGCTGGCCAGCACGATCTTGGGCATCCGCTTCAATGTGGTGATGAAGGCGTGATAGTGCTGCAGCAATTCGCCAACCACCGGGGCAACGGTGTCGGCGGCCGCCGCAGCGCCGATGGTCTGCAGATCGCCGCCTGCACAAAACGCTCGGCCCGCGCCTTCGATCACAACCACACGAACATCATCGGACGCCTCGACTTCCAGGCCGAGCGCTTCGAGCCTTTTTGCTATCGAAAGATCGATGGCATTGAACGCGGCGGGGCGATTGAGCGTGATCGTGGCAATTGGCCCTTCCACCCTGAGCAGGGCCGGATCGTCGGGCGAGGAGCCGGTAGCGTCTGCGGGCGTAGCCATCGGTAGCAGCCTTCTGAATGGAGGATTTCACCCAGGCAACTTAAATCGCAGAAGGCGAGAGGTGACAATCCCCGATGAAGTCTGCAAAATACCGGCAAGGGCTGCACTGACCACATGCAGCCGCGCAAACGGGGAGAGGCGTCGTGAGCGTTCAAGCAACGGTGACCCGGCCGGTATCCACGGTCGATCCTTTTTCGCATGCCTTTCTTGACGATCCCTATCCATATCACGAGCAGCTGCGCGAGGCAGGGCCGGTCGTATGGCTGGAGCGATATGGAATATGGACGATGGCGCGGCACGAGCAGGTGCGCGACGCCCTGACCGATTGGCAGACCTATTGTTCGTCTGCGGGCGTCGGCCTGAGCGATTTCCGCAAAGAGCCGCCGTGGCGTCCGCCGAGCATCATCCTGGAAGCCGATCCGCCACTGCACACCCGCACCCGCGCCGTGCTGACGCGCATGCTCGCACCTGCCGCGATCCAGGTGCTGCGCAAAACCTTCGAACGCGAGGCGGAAGCACTGATCGCGCGGCTGGTGGAGAAACGCGAATTCGATGGCGTCGCCGACCTCGCTGAAGCCTATCCGCTGAAGGTGTTTCCCGACGCGGTTGGAATATCGGAGGAGGGCCGCGAAAACCTGTTGCCCTATGGCACCATGGTTTTCAATTCATTCGGTCCTCGCAACAACCTGTTCAACAAGGCGATGGCCAATGCCGGTCCGGTTCGTGACTGGATCATGTCGAAGTGCAGCCGCGCGGCTCTGGCGCCAAATGGGCTCGGCATCCAGATTTTTCAAGCCGTCGATGCCGGTGAGCTCTCGGAGGAGGAAGCCGGCATGCTGGTGCGCTCGTTTCTTTCCGCCGGAATCGATACCACCGTCTATGGCCTCGGCAATGCCCTCTATTGTCTTGCGCGTTACCCCGAGCAGTGGACGATCCTGCGCAACAATCCGAACCTGATCCGTGGCGCCTTCGAGGAGGTGCTGCGCTTCGAGGCGCCGGTACAGACCTTCTTTCGTACGACCGCAAGGAGTGTCGACGTCGGTGACGTCCGGCTGGGTGACGGTGAGAAGGTGCTGTTGTTTCTCGCTGCCGCCAACCGCGATCCGCGCCGGTGGGACAGGCCCGACACGTTCGACGTGAGCCGCCGCGCGGCCGGCCACATGACGTTCGGCACCGGCATTCACGGCTGCGTCGGACAGGCGATAGCGCGTCTCGAAACGGAGGCAATCTTGACAGCATTGGCAAGCCGCGTCGTGTCGTTTGAACTGACCGGCGAGCCGCAACGGCGGCTGAACAACACGCTGCGCGGATTCGACACCCTGCCGCTTCGTGTCGCGACGGTCTGATCATGGAGCACGGAACGGTTTTGATCGTCGGCGCCGGTCACGCGGGTTTTCAGGTCGCCGCATCGTTGCGACAGCACGGCTATGGCGAACGTATCTGCCTGATCAATGACGAGGCGCATCTGCCCTATCAGCGGCCGCCATTGTCCAAGGCTTATCTCAAGGGCGAGGGGCGTCCCGACAGCCTGATGTTCCGGCCCGACAAATTCTATCGCGATCAGAATATCGAGCTGATCGGCGATCGCGCCGTATTCATCGACCGCGCCGCCCAACGGCTCTTGCTCGCGTCCGGCTCGTTTCTCGAATATGGCCATCTGGTGCTTGCCACCGGCGCGCGCAACCGGTTGCTCGACCTGCCGAACGCCAATCTCGGCGATGTTCGTTACCTGAGGATCCTCGATGAGAGCGAGGCGCTGCGGCAACGCATCCATTCGGCCAGGCATGTCGTGGTGATCGGTGCCGGCTTCATTGGTCTCGAATTTGCCGCTACCGCACGCATCAAGGGACTTGAGGTCGACGTGGTCGAGCTCGCAACGCGGGTGATGGCGCGCGCGGTCACGGCCGAAATCTCCGACTATTTCCAGGAACGTCACATGGCGGCGGGCATCCGCATCCATCCTGGTGTCCAGGCGACCGGCATTGAAGGGCGTGGCGACAAAGTCTGCGGCGTCAGCCTCAGCGATGGCCGCCATATCCCCGCCGATCTGGTAGTGGTCGGCGTGGGCGTCCTGCCCAATGTCGAATTGGCGGCGGAAGCGGGCCTGCCGGTGGCTTCTGGCATCATCGTCAATGAGCAGCTACTGACGCCTGATCCCAACATTTCGGCAATCGGCGATTGCGCGCTGTTCGCAAGCCCGCGCTTCGGCGGTTCGCTGCGTCTGGAATCGGTGCAGAATGCGACCGATCACGCACGCTGTGTCGCGGCAAGGCTGACTGGGGATGCCAAAACCTACGATGGGCTGCCATGGTTCTGGAGCGATCAGGGTGACGACAAGCTCCAGATCGCGGGCCTCACGACGGGATATGACCACGTCGTGGTGCGCGGCGATCGCGCCGCGCGATCGTTCTCGGCGTTCTGCTACAGGTCCGGACAACTCGTCGGCATCGAATCGGTGAACCGTGCCGCCGACCATGTATTCGGCCGCAAGCTTCTTGGCATGAACCGCTCGATCGCGCCCGAACGCGTGGCCGACCCCGGGTTCGATCTGAAGGCGGCGCTGGCGTAGCGTCCATCTCAGGCATTGACCGAAAACTCCTTGCGTACCGCGTCGATGTCGGCAAGCGTCGGCAATCCGGCCTCGTTGCCGAGGCGCTGGATCTTGTAAGTCGATGCCGCGCGGGCGAAATCGAAATGGTCGTGCCAGCCTTTGCCGGGATGGGCGAGATATGAATAGACATAGGCGCCGTGGAAAACGTCGCCGGCGCCGTTGGTGTCGAGCACCCGTTCGCCGGGAATCGGCAGCGCCGGCATCGTGCGAACCGCGCCGGTCTCGTCATACCAGAGCAGGCCACGTTCGCCCTGGGTCACGCCGCCAACCCTGCAGCCACGGCCCTTCAGATATTGCAGCATCTGATCCGATGTCAGGTCCATTTGCTCGCACAACCGCTCGGCGACGATGGCGACATCGATGTACTCCAGAAGCTCATGGGTGTTGGTCCGCAAGCCCCCGCCGTCGAGCGAGGTCAGGATGCCGGCCTCGCGGCAGAGTTTGGCATAATGGATCGCCGCGTCCGGCTGGTGACCGTCGACGTGCAGCGCGCGGCAGCCGCCGAGGTTCAGATGCGGGAAAGGATGGATGTGATCGTCGTCGCGGCAACGAACGATGGCGCGCTTGCCGTCCTTTGGCATGATGAAGGAGAGCGAGGAGGTCTTGACCTTGCGGGGATGGATCGAGATTCCATATTTCGCGCTCATATCCTGAAACATCCGCCCCAGCCAGTCGTTGGCGACGGTGGCGATCAGGTCCGGCACGATTCCGAGCTTGGCGCAGCAGAACGCCGCGGTGACGGCGTTGCCGCCGAACGAGACGGCATAGGCCGAGGCGACGTGCTTTTCGTCGCCGGTCGGCAGGTGGTCGGTTATGAAGGTTACGTCGATATAGGTCTGTCCGATGAAGAGGGCCTGCATACGTTTTCCATCGTTGCTCGAGGGTGGTCCCATCCGGCGCCCATACCTTAGCACCGGTTACGCTGGATCATTCGCTGAAATTATTCGCAAATGCTGCTTCCGTAGCTGCTTGAGATAGGCAGTGGGCCGCATTACGACCACCCTGCGGCCTGGAAGCATAACAGCTTCATTCTCAAACCGCGCTACGCGTGCTACATGCGGTTTCGTCAACGAACGGGCGACGGCCTTGATGCGAATGAGACGAATGCAAAAGTGGCAGCGCGATCCCGAAGGGATGCGCCTTCGCATTCTCGAAGCCGCCAAGCAGGAATTTGCCGCTCACGGGCTTGCCGGCGCGCGGGTCGACCGGATCGCGGCGAAAGCCGGCGCCAACAAGCGCATGCTGTATTACCACGTCGGCAAGAAGGATGACCTCTACCTCGCCGTCCTCGAAGGCGCCTACGAAAAGATCAGGGTGGAGGAACGCGCTCTCGACCTGGAACATCTCGATCCGCCCCGGGCCATCGAGCGGCTGATCGATTTCACCTGGAACTACTTCTTGCGCAATCCGGAATTTCTGGCCCTTCTCAATACCGAAAACCTCGCCAGGGCGCGCCACCTGAAGCGCTCCACCAAGGTCAAGTCGATGCATTCGCCGTTCGTCGAAATGATCCGCACCGTGGTGAGGCGCGGCGTCGAGAACGGCGACTTCGTCGTCGCCATCGATCCGGTGCAGCTTTATATCTCGATCGCGGCCTTGTGCTTTTTCTATCTGTCGAACAGTGCGACCTTGAGCGTGATCTTCGGCCGCGATCTCCTCGACCGGGAGGCGAGAGACGAGCGCCTCGACCACATGATCGCGCTCGTGCTGGCGGCCCTTACCGGGAAATCACTGGCGAGTTTTACGAAGAAGAAAGCGCCAAAGCTGCCCGCTCCAATGCTTTCGAACGCCGAATGATGTTCTTCGTTTCCGCGACAGCAGACTTTCATTTCACCTTTCAAACAGCCACGTCTTTTCCCTCCGGAACAGAAACGCCGCAGAGTCGTCCCTGCGAAAGCAGGGACCCATAGCCACCGGACCAATTCGTGGACCGACACGGCTACAACAGGGCGCCAAATAAACCTTCGGGGTTATGGGTCACGGTTCAAGGCCGGGACGACATCCCGTGTGTTGCTGGATCAAAATGTCAAACAACCAAGCATGCCTGCGCATTCCCGCGACGCGCACAGCGCCCGAGTCCTGCTTTACATGCTCCCTCGATAAAGAGGGCGCAGGGAATGCCGGGCGCTGGACGCACCCGCAGCCTCGCGTGGAAGTCAAAAAACCACACGAGTTAGTCACCACAGGTCCGCCGGAACGATCCGGCACTCCCTGCGCGAATGGTTTTAACGGTTTCCTTCGTACTCTCCCCGGAGACCGGGCTTTCTTGCCTCCGTCGCCGGCGGAACATCATCCGCCGACTTGATGCCAGCGTCGGGGCATCAGGACCACACGACTTCGCCGTCCGCAAAGCGCGCGTCCTCGTCAGAAACGCCGCTTGCGTCCACCGCATCCCGCCCACGTCCGTGACGATCGCGAAACGCCCCTCTGTTGGGACGGGACGATTTGGCTCTATTGCTGTGTCTACCAAACCGCCAAGCGAAAAATATTTCGCGGGAGGGCTGGACACGAAACAGGTGATTTGCCCGTCGGGCAGTCACGCTAATCGCACGCGCCTCGCTGGGTCGCGTAAGTTGGAAGTTTCACGTAATGCGTAACAAATGCGGCGACGAAAAAGGGACACTTCTAATCCATCTCAAAACGTCGAGCGTAGCCCGGATAAGCGAAGCGATATCCGGGGCTCTCTGTATTTGCTGTAGCACCCGCATCTCGCTGCGCTCATGCGGGCTATCGTTGCTGCCCGTCCGGGCAAGTCACGAGGTCACCGGCTCCGCATATGGTCCGCAAGGATCACCGAAAACCGCTAGACAGTATTTATCCAACGGGTTAATTTCCGCATCGAACCCAAAATCAGGGAGAGGAAATTGGCCCAGTCGCAGAGCCGCTTGTCGCAAGCGTTGAATGCGGTGTGGGTAAGGCCGTTCCTGTTCCTGATTTTCATTGTGGTCGCCTGGGATTTGGCGATCCGGCTGTTCAAGATTCCGCCCTACCAGATTCCGGCGCCCGCCGATGTCGTTGCCGTGCTGTGGCAGGATTGGCCGGAACTCGCCCGGCAATCCTGGCCCACCACCTATGCGACCATCTGCGGCTTCCTCCTGTCCGCCCTCTTCGGAATTCCCGTTGCGATGCTGATCGCGGGATCGAAGACGGTGGAAAGTTACGTCTATCCGCTGCTGGTGTTCTCGCAGTCGGTGCCGAAAATCGCGATCGCACCGCTGTTCGTGGTCTGGTTCGGCTTCGGCATTTTTCCAAAAGTCATCTCGGCGTTCCTGCTGGGATTTTTTCCGGTGGTGGTTTCCGCCGTGCAGGGCTTCAAATCGGTCGATCCCGACATGGTGGACCTCGCGCGCGCGATGCAGGGCAGCCGCTTCCATGTGTTTCGCGCCGTCAACCTGCCGCACGCGATGCCGGCGATCTTTTCAGGCCTGAAGGTTTCGGTGACACTCGCGGTCGTCGGCGCCGTGGTCGGCGAATTCGTAGGCTCCAACTCCGGCATCGGTTACGTGCTGCAGCGCTCGATCGGTACCTTCGATCTGCCGACCATGTTCGCGGCACTGGTGATACTTGCGCTGCTCGGCGTGGTCCTGTTCTGGATCGTCGATCGGATCGAGCGCCTCGTGGTCCCCTGGCATGTCAGCCAGCGCGAGGAAATCATTTTCGCGACTTGAGCCGCTTCGGAGCTATGCTCCTCGCATTGACCGGGTGAGGGAGAATGAAATGCGTCTACTGGTTACGATTGCCGCGGTGCTGATCTGGACGGCGCTCGCGGTGCTGCCGGCCGCAGCGGCCGACAAGGTCGTGCTGATGCTCAACTGGTACGTCTATGGCGAGCACGCACCGTTCTACTACGGCAAGGCCAAGGGCATTTACGCGGCAGAGAATATCGATCTCGAAATCCAGGAGGGACGCGGTTCGGCGGCGACCACGCAAGCCGTGGCGGCCAGGACCGCCAATTTCGGCTACGTCGACGTACCCACCATGATGCGCGCCGCCGTCAAGGGCGCGCCTATCGTCGCAACAGGTGTGTTGCTGCAGACAAGCCCGATGTCGGTGATGGGTTTTGTCGACAAGAACATCCGAAAACCCGAAGACATCAAGGGCAAGACGGTGGCGATCACGCCGGCCGATTCGATGACGCAGATCTGGCCGCTGTTTTTGAAGAAGACCGGTTTGAAGGAAAGCGATTTCACGACGGTGGCTGGCGACGGCCAGACCAAGCTCAACGCCGTGATCAACGGGCAGGCCGATCTCCTGCTCGGCTACGTCATGGACCAGTCGATGAAGATCAAGGATGCAACCGGCAAGGAAGTCTACCCGATCAAGTTCGCCGACTACGGCATCAACATGGTCTCGTCGGGGATTGTCGCGAACACCGATTACGTCAAGGCGAATGCCGATCTCGTCAAGCGCTTCATGTCGGCGACAACCAAGGCGGTCGAAGCCGCCGAGAAGGACCCGAAGGGCGCCGCCCAATCGATCCTCGACGCCAACCCCAAGGGCGGCAAGATCGATACGCTCACGCAAGGCTTCGAATTGACGATCCCCCTCTACCGCACGGCGGAAACAACGGGCAAACGGCCGTTTCAGGTGACCGACCAGAACATGACCGATACCGTCAATCTGATGGTCGAGTATGGCGGTCTCGACGCCAAGGCCAGGGAAAACCCGAAGGCGTTCTACACCAATGAGTATCTGCCGAAATGACGGTTTCGTCATTCCGGGGCGATGCGAAGCATCGAGCCCGGAATCTCGAGATTCCGGGTCTGGTGCTTACGCACCATCCCGGAATGACCGCGTACCAACAACGGAAACAGAATGAACGCCGCGACGAAAGCGTCTGGCCTCCACGCATCGGATGCACATCTTCGTGTCGTTTCCGACCGCGGCGACACGGCCGCGCCTATTCGGCTGTCCGGCGTGTCGAAAACCTACCGGTCGCGTGACGGCGATGTGCCCTCGTTGCGGCCGCTCGACTTCCATATCAACGCCGGCGAGTTCTTTGTCGTGGTCGGGCCTTCCGGCTGCGGCAAATCCACGCTGCTGAAGATGATCTCGGGGCTGTTGCCGCCTTCGACCGGCGAGATCTTCGTCGAAGGGGAGGCCGTGACCAGGCCGCACGGCAATGTCGGCATCGTATTCCAGAACTCGCTGCTGCTGCCATGGCGCAACATCATCGGCAACGTGATGCTTCCGATCGACATGAAGCGATTGCCGCGCGAAGAATATCTGCCGCGGGCAAAGGCGCTGCTCAAACTGGTCGGGCTCGACGGTTTTGAGAACAAGCTGCCGTGGCAGTTGTCCGGCGGCATGCAGCAGCGTGCCTCGATCTGCCGGGCGCTGGTGCACGACCCGAAGATCATTCTGATGGACGAACCGTTCGGCGCGCTGGATGCGATGACGCGCGAGCGCATGAACCTCGAGCTGATGCGCATCCAGCGTGAGACCGGAAAGACCGTGCTGCTGATCACCCATTCGATACCAGAGGCGGTATTTCTCGCCGATCGCGTGCTGGTCATGACCGAGCGGCCCGGGGCGATCGCCGCGATCTATGATGTGCCGTTGCCGCGTCCGCGTTCGCTCGAGGCCATGGGAAATCCGGTTTTCACGGAGCTCGTGCAGCGCATCCGCAAACATTTCTTTGCCCAAAGCGCCATTGATTGAGGTTTTTGGAACGATGCCGCCACGCCTGATCGTGCGGGAGATAGAACTTTTCGAACGACCGGTACGATTTGCCCGGCCGTTCCGGTTTGGCGCCGTGGCAGTCGATGCGGCTTCGCAGGCCTTCGTGCGCGCCGAGATCGAAATCGAGGGCAAAAGCAGGGGCAAAAATGAGGATAGCTCAGTTGGCGCCAGCGCCGAACTGCTGGTGCCGAAATGGTTCGACAAGCGTCCCGGTCTCTCGCCCGAAGAAACCGTGGATGAACTGAGGCGTTCGCTTCTGATCGCGCGCGAACTCTATCTGGCGGGTTCCACCTTCGATACCGCGTTCGGCCTCCACGCTTCCCGTATCGCGGCGCAAGTGGAGGCATGTGCCAGGCAGGACATCCCTCCGCTGGCCGCGATCTTCGGACCGGCCGAGATCGATAAGGCAATCCTGGATGCGCTGCTGCGCGGGATCGGCGTCGGCTTCTTCGACGGCATGGCAGTCAATGTTGCCGGCCTAGACGCGCGGCTGTCGCCCGATTTGAGCGACGAAGATGCAGCGCAATTCCTCGCGCGAAGCCCAAGGCTCGATCGCGTCGCGATCAGACATACCGTCGGCCTTGATGACCGGATCGAAGGCGCGGGCGGTGTCGCCGACATCGGCGAGAATGCCGGCGCGCGCTACTTCAAGCTCAAGCTCAACGGCGATCCGCAAGCCGACGCCGCCCGTCTTGTCAGAATCGGGCACGAACTCGCCACGCTTCGACAGGACTATCGCGTTACGCTGGATGCCAACGAACAATATGCTGACCTCGCCGATCTGAGCGCGCTGGTCGAGCGTCTCGGCCATGACAAGGCGCTCGAGCCGATCGCGGCGAAGCTGATCTATGTCGAGCAGCCGATGCCGCGCGACATTACCCGCGCTTCGCCGCTCGGCGCGCTGGCGTCGGTCGATTTCATCATCGACGAGGCCGACGATGGCTATGACGCATTTCCGGCGGCGCGCGCACTCGGCTATCGCGGCATTTCGTCGAAATCGTGCAAGGGCATCTACAAGTCGGTCGTCAACGCGACCCGCGCCGCCAAGTGGCGCACCGATAGCGAACGTTTCTTTGTGACCGGCGAAGATCTCACCTGCCAGGCCGGATTGGGTGTGCAGCAGGACCTCGCGCTCGGCGCTTTGATCGGCGTCACCCATGCCGAGCGCAACGGTCATCATTATGTCGATGGTTTCGGCGAGGCACCGGCCGCCGAGGCGGAGGCGTTCCTTGCGGCGCATCCAGATCTTTATTTTCGCGATGAAAATACCATTCGGCTTTTGATCCGCGGCGGCGAGTTGTCGACGGCATCGCTGACCTCGCCCGGCTTTGCGGCATGCGCGCATCCGATTTGGTCGCAGATGGCGCCCCTTCAACGACCGGGAGCAAAAACCCTGCAGGAGCAATCGATATGACAACGCGACGCCTCGGCGTGATCATGAACGGTGTTACCGGTCGCATGGGGCTCAACCAGCATCTGATCCGTTCGATCATCGCCATTCGCAATCAGGGCGGGGTGCGGCTTTCCGGCGGCGATCGCGTCATCCCCGATCCGATGCTGGTCGGCCGGGATGCTGCCAAGGTCGAGCGGTTGGCCAAGCAGTTTGCGATTGAGCGCTGGACTACCGATCTCGACAAAGCGCTGAAGGACGGCAACGACACGGTATTCTTCGATGCGGCGACCACGCAGGCGCGGCCTTCGCTGCTGACCAGGGCCATCAATGCCGGCAAGCATGTCTATTGCGAGAAGCCGATCGCTACCAACCTCGAGGAGGCGATCGCGGTCGTGAGGCTTGCCAACGCAAAAGGCCTCAAGCACGGCACGGTGCAGGACAAGCTGTTCCTGCCGGG
>Ga0075019_10001807_pt1 | contig 12169 bp, 9 predicted proteins | sample ColStrG_CSR_2013_FD_71473 | JGI IMG/M metagenome (GOLD analysis project Ga0075019, IMG submission 71473) | Freshwater sediment microbial communities in response to fracking from Pennsylvania, USA - Cold Stream Run_MetaG_CSR_2013 | ecosystem: Environmental > Aquatic > Freshwater > Creek >...
CGGAGACGCCGGCGAACTGCAATTGGGGCGACGACGGCAAGTCGCTGTATATCACGGCCCGGACCGGGCTGTACCGGATCAAACTTTCCGTAATTGGGCAAAAAGCGCTTTATTAGGTAGCGTATGCCTTGGCTTGCACAGCGAGGGCAAGCTAAAGCATACCCCACCACCGAGGGAGAGACATGAAGCGAAGAACATACTTGAAGACCATGCTGGCGGCGGGGGCCCTGTCGTCCGCAGCACCGGCAGCGGATGCCGCGCATCCGATTCTGTTGCACGTGGACCTGACCGTCGATCCGGCGAAGGAAAAGGAGATGCTGAAGAACTTTCAGACGATCTTCAAGCCGGCGGCTTCCAAACAGCCGGGATACATCGATGTGAAGATGCTGAAGCTGCGCTCGACCCTGATGGGCCAGGCTCCCGCCGGCGTCAATTACCGGTTTGCGCTGACCTATCAAAGCGAAGAGCTTCGCCAGAAGTGGGTGGCTTCCGACGTGCACCAAAAGGTGTGGCCGACGATCGAAAACACGCTCTCCACGAAGAACTACACCGTGATGCTGTTCGACGTGAGTTAGCCGGAAGGGAGGCCGGCAGCCATGAAGACGCTCTGTATTGCGGCCCTTGTGTTTCTCCCGCTGGCTGCGCGCGAGCCCCTCGCGCAGCGTATCGCGCATACCGATCCCTCAAAATACCGGCCTTCGAAAGCCGTACACGATGGAGCCGGCCAACTGGACTTCATGGCTCTGTTCGACGCGCACAGTCTGGATACGAACCTCTTTTTTCTGCACCGCGGCACAATCGAGCCGAAGAGCGGCATTGGCGCCCACTTCCACAATCAGTGCGAGGAGATGTTCGTCATCTTCGACGGCGAGGCGCAGTTTACGATCGATGGCCGGACATCCGTGTTGAAAGGACCAGCCGGCGCACCCTGCCGGATGGGGCATTCGCACGGCATCTACAACGCAACCGATAAGCCGGTTCAGTGGATGAACATCAACGTCTCGGCGATGAAGGGCACCTACGACGCCTTCGACCTTGGCGACGCCCGGGTAGACGTGCCGCTCGATGCAATCCCGGTCTTCATGACCATGCGCCTCGATCGGGCTCAGCTTCGTTCCGTGGACGGCATGAGCGGCGGGAGGGGCTCCGTACAGTACCGGCGGGCGCTCGATACCTCCGTGTTCACCGGCCCGTGGGCTTACGTGGACCACCTCGTTATTCCGCCCGGCGCGTCCGTGGGGCCGCACCTCCATCGGGAGGTTGCCGAGTTCTATTACGTAATGAACGGCGAGGGATCCGCCACCGTGGCCGGGGAGACGGCGCCAGTCCACGCCGGCGACGCGGTTCCGATTCAGCTTAACGAAGCGCACTCGTTCGAAAACACCGGGGCCCAGCTGCTGGAATTCCTGATCGTGGGCGTTTCCCGCGACAACACGCGCAGGGTGGACACCATGGACGTACCAGGCGCACGCCGCCCGAGGAATTGAGGTCAATCATGAGTATGCTGTCACATATCACACGTCGTTCGGCACTGGCTGCCCTGGCCGGAGCAGCCCTGGCGCCATTTCCCGGCAAGGCGGCCAAGAAAGCTACCGCTTTCGCCCTCATCGGCGATCGCTATCACAACTCCGACTACATCCGGGTCGGTCTCACCAGAACCATCGCCAAGGATCTCGGCGTCACCATCGACTTCACCGACGAGACGTCTTTGCTCAACGCGGAAACACTGGACGGCTACAAGGTACTGATCGTTCTGCGCGACGGCATGATCTGGCCCGATGGCTACGGAGGCGACGAAAGCACCAACGCCGCCTGGGTCGCTACCGGGCGGCCGAAGCTGGTATTCGATCCGCCGTTGCCGCAGCACGGGCGAGCCCAGTCGCAGTTCTGGATGAAGCCCGAGCAGGGTAAGGCGGTGCGCCAGTTCGTGGACGCGGGCGGCTCCGCGCTATTCCTGCACAACACGACTCATGTGGGCCTGACTGACCCGGACTTCCGCCACGTACTGGGCGCAGCCTACAGCGGACATCCTCCCATCCGCACCTTCAAGGTGAAGGTCACGAATCCCGATCACCCCATCGCGCAAGGCGTCAAAGACTTCGTGGTCACCGACGAGCAGCACTACATGACCTACGACAAGGACCCCAAGTTCCTGTTCCTCCAAACGGTGAACGAGGACGGTCTCACTTACGAGAGCTACGGCGCCACGGCTCCAGGCGGCTGGGCCTACGACTACGGTAAGGGCCGCGTCTGCTACATGTCGCCAGGCCACATGCTGAGCGATTTGTGGAATCCGGAGTACGTCAAGCTGCAGCACAACGCCGTCCGCTGGATCACGCGGCGGTAGCGCACGCTTTGCTTGCGCGTTTAGTCCAGGTCGATATCGCGCTTGGGCGGCGTGAGATCGGGGTTCTCTTTGGCGCGCTTGAAGAGTTCGTCGAACTTCTTTTCCAAAACCTTGCCGTGGCTTTTTTCAGCCTCGAAGCTCTTCTGAAAAAGTTGTTCGCGGCGCGCCCCTTCGCCTTTGAGTTTGGCAACCTCGGCCGCGAGATCCTCAATCGGGGGCGGCTTCACCGGGACGGTGTGCGCGATCACAGCGCGGGTTTCCGGGTCCAGCTTTAGGACCGCCTTGCAACAGGGGCACTCCACCTCGAACATGCCTTTGGCCATAGAACTATCGTAATCGAGATTGGCGGGAGCCTGCCGCCAGTTCATGGCAGGCCCAGAAAGAGACGACTGTGAGGGGGGATGGTGGACTGCTAGAGGGTTTCAGCGAGGTGACTCGTTTGGCAGGAGTTGAACTCGGGGGCAACCGTCTCTCCGTGGGCCTGGTTTAGTTTAGTCACGCGCTTCCTAGAGCAATCCGCTCGCCAAAACGCTGCGCCATATTATTTCAAGCACTTAGCCGGGTTGGGACGGGTGAACCCCTGCAGGTGGTGTATGCAAAATTGGCATTGGTGTGTCAACCGTTTGGCGCGCGTGTAAACCGAAGTGTTCAAATCGTCTGGCTCATGTCGCTCGATGTGCCTCCGGCTGCCGGAACGTAGCACTTCAGCGTGTAGTCCATCACCATGCGATTGGCGTTGAAGCGCCAGCCCAGGGTACGGATGGTTCGCTTCATGCGCTTGATCCAGCCGCGCGGCAGGCCGTCGCGGTCGCGTTGGTAGAACAGCGGGATCACTTCTTCGCGCAGAGCCCGGTAAAGGTCCTCACCATCGCGGGAATCGTGAACGTCCATATTGGAATGGGTCCGGCCATTGCCTATGGCGAAACCGTTGAGCCCGTCGTATGCCTCGGCCCACCAGCCATCCAGGACGGAGAGGTTCAATCCGCCGTTGAGCACTACCTTCTGACCGCTGGTGCCGGAGGCTTCCAGCGGGCGGCGCGGGTTGTTCAACCAGACGTCCACGCCCTGGACGAAATGGCGGCCAACGTTGATGTCGTAGTCTTCCACAAACACGAACTTCTCGGTGAACTGGCCATTGCGCATCAACTGGGCAATCTCCTGCAGCACGCGCTTTCCAGGTTCGTCGTGCGGGTGGGCCTTGCCGGCGAAGACGAACTGGACGGGCCGCTTGGGGTCGTTCACCATGGAGGCCAGCTTTTCGATATCTTTGAGGATCAGATTGGCCCGCTTGTAGGTGGCGAAACGGCGCGCGAAACCGATGGTGAGCGCGTCCGGGCTGAGCACCCGGCTGAGCTTCTGGAGGGTCTCCGGCGATTCGCCGCGGCGCTGGGCCTGCTCGGCGGCGCGATGGCGCACAAACTGCAGCAGCCGCAATTTCAGCGCGAGATGGGTCTCCCACAGTTCGCCATCATCGACGTTTTCAATTCCTTCCCAGGTCGTGGCCTCGCCGCTGCGCTCCTGCCAGCCGGTTCCTAAGTGGCGGTCGTAAAGCCGAACCATTTGCGGCGCCAGCCAGGTGGGGACGTGCACGCCGTTGGTGATGTGGCCGATGGGTGTGGCGTCCTCCGGCCGGCCCGGATACAGCCCTTTCCACATGGCGCGCGAGACTTCGCCGTGCAGGGCGGAAACGGCGTTGGTCCGCCGTGCCAGGCGCAGGCCCAGCACGGTCATGCAGAACTGCTCCTCGTGGTTCCCCGGGTTCTCGCGCCCCAACGCCATGAGGCCATCGTGGGGCAGTCCCAGGTTCTCGCGAAGGGGGCCCAGGTGTTCCTCGATGAGGTCCGGGTGGAACCGGTCGTGGCCGGCGGGCACCGGCGTGTGGGTAGTGAAAACCACTTCGCGGCTGACGCGGGGCACGGCTTCGAAGAAGCCCACGCCTTCGTCCTGCATGCGGCTGCGAATGGCCTCCAGCACGGCAAAGCCGCTGTGGCCTTCGTTGAGGTGCAGAACGCCGGGCGTGATGTCCATTTCCTTTAGCGCGCGGAAGCCGCCCACACCCAGCAGCAACTCCTGGCGGATGCGGAAGCGGCCATCGCCGCCATACAGGCGCGACGTCAGTTCGCGGTCTTCGGGAGCGTTGCCCTCCACGTTGGAATCCAGGAGGAGCAAGTCGCAGCGCCCCACTTTCATGCGCCAGACCTTGGCCCGCAAGCAGCCGCTGCGGGTGTCGATCTGCACCATCACCGGTGCGCCATTCCTGCCGATCGCCGGCTCCATGGGTAACTGGCTGGTATCCGTCTGCAGGTATTCTTCCTGCTGCCAGCCGCCGCGGTCGAGTCGCTGCCGGAAGTAGCCTTGGCCGTAAAACAGGCCGACACCCACCAGGGGAATATCCAAGTCGGACGCGCTCTTGATGTGGTCGCCGGCAAGCACGCCCAGGCCGCCCGAGTAGATGGGTACCGATTCGTGCAACCCGAACTCGGCGGAAAAGTACGCCACCGGCCGTGGACGCAGCACGCCGGCATGCGTGGCGCCCCAGGTCCGGTCGGCCTGCAGATATTCGCGCTGGCGGCGGTACGCGTAGTTGATCCGACCGTGCAACACCAGTTGGTTGGCCCGACGCTCGATGCCGGCGAGCGGGATCTCTCCAAGCAACGAAATAGGATTGTGATTGATCTCGCGCCAACGCACCGGATCGAGGTCGCGAAAGAGACTGGTGGAATCCTGATCCCAACTCCACCATAGGTTGCGGGCCAACGACCAAAGCCGCTCCTGAGACGGTGCAATGAAGCGGTCGAGCGTGCGGGCCTCGCTGACGACAGGGGCCACCTGGGCCGCGGCTTCGGCCAGCATGCGCACTTCGTTTTCGTTAAACACGCGGGCATCTACGGTCTGTACCACCAGGACGCCTTGCAGCACACCGCGGTCGAGCAGGGGAACCCCGAGGAAGGACTGATACGCATCTTCGCCGGCCTCAGTGAAGTACTTGAAGCGGGGATGGTTCTTCACCTGTTCCACGGCGACGGGCCGCACTTGTTCGGCAACCATTCCGGCTAGACCCTCGTGCAGCGCCATGCGTAGCGTGCCGATGCACTTGGGACGAAGCCCGAGGGTGGCGGCCAGCACCAGGTTGGCCCTGTCCGGCTCCAGCAAGTACGCCGAACAGACGTCGGTGCGAAAGCGCCGGGCGATCAGCGCGACCACGTTCATGAGGGTTTCGGCTGGCTTGCCGCCATCCTGCGCCAGATTGGCGATCTCTTCTAAGGTCAGCACGTGGCTTGCGTCGATTTCGTCAGCGGTTTCGCTCATGTTCCCAATCCTCCATCGGCCGGTTTCGGCAGAGTTCTGTTGCGATCAAACGACGGGGTTCATGCGCGACGGGGCGATATCGTCCTAGTCTAAGCCCAAGTGGGGCTGGTAGCAAATTGGTTCGCGGTTGGATCTCGTTTTCGCCGCCGAGCGTGCTACAGTTGCCGAGAGGCGATTTGCATGCGCGCGAATGCCGCGAGAATGGGTGTCCTGGCCCTGGTGGCGCTTCCGGTTCAGGCCGCCAGCCATGAATTGAAAGCTACTCCTCAGACCGTGGCGGTTGGCTACTACTGGTCGGAAGCCAAGCCGGTGCTGCGAGTACAGTCGGGCGATACGGTCCGCATCGAAACTGTGTCTGGCGCCGTTCCCCGGCTGGTGGAGCTGGGAGTGCCGAAAGAGCAGATTCCACCCGCGCTGGACGCCATTGCGAGCGAGGTGAAGGACCGGGGACCGGGCGGGCACATTCTGACAGGGCCAGTCTATATCGAAAGTGCGCAGCCGGGCGATGTGCTCGAGGTGCGCATCCAGAAAATCGAGCTGACGGCGCCTTGGGCCGTGAATTCGTTCCGCCCCACCGCCGGCTTCCTGCAGGAAGATTTTCCCTATTCGCGCAACAAGCTCATCCGTCTCGACCGGGAAAGGATGATGGGTATTTTTGGCAATGGCATCGAGATCCCGCTGCGCCCCTTCTTCGGCAGCATGGGCGTTTCGCCGCCGGCCGCCGCCGGGAGGTACAACAGCGCGCCGCCCTGGATCCACGCCGGCAACCTGGACAACCGAGAATTCGTTTCCGGAACCACGCTGTACATTCCGGTGCACGTTGCGGGCGCGCTCTTCGAAGTGGGCGATGGCCACGCGGGCCAGGGCGATGGTGAAGTGGACATAACCGCCCTGGAGACGCCGCTTACCGGAACCTTCCAATTCGTGGTGCGAAAGGACATGCACCTGGTCTGGCCCCGGGGCGAGACTCCCACCCACTTCATCGTGATGGGGATGGACGAAGAACTGGCGGTAGCCACCCAGATTGCAGTTCGGGAGATGATCGAGTTCCTGGTCAAGGAGAAGGGACTCAGCAAGGACGATGCCTATATGCTGTCGAGTGTGGCCGCGGACTTCCACATCACCCAGTTGGTGGACGGCAAGAAAGGCGTCCATGGCATGATCGCCAAGGCGATTTTTCACACGAGGTAGGTCTATTCCGGCCGTATTCATTCAGATCGAAGACAACCCCAATTGCGAGCCGGTGCCGGGTCTTGTCTTTCAGCCTCGCACCGAGCCGGCGCCGGTGGCGCGCGTCCTCCGCGAGCACCATGGCAGGGAGATCTGGTGCGACATCACCGGCTTGAATGCCGGCGGCCAGCCTTGCCGGGCGATGGCGTGCCTCATCGACGATTCGGGCGAGGGCGGCTGCCAATTGGTTTTCGGTGGTGACTGGGGGCTCAGGCTGAAGGAAGAGTCCAACAGTCACGCGTGGGACGTTGACGATCCTCAGCAGTGGGGCGAGCCATTCCTGATGCTGGCCGACGACGGGGCGGACCTGCGGTTCGAATAGCCGGTTTGGGAACTCCGCGCCGCGCCCTGGTTTCTAAAACGGTCAGTGGACACTAGCATCAAGCAGCACGTGGAGATCGTCTGGCAAGACCTCCGCCACGCCGCGCATAGCCTTCTGCGCGCTCCCACCTTTACCGTCGTTGCAGTTTTCGCCATGGCTCTTGGTACGGGCGCCGGCAGCGCGGTATTCAGTGTGGTGGACCGCATCCTGTTCCGGAGCCTTCCCTACCCCGACGACGGCCGCCTGGTGTCGTTCGGTATGATGGCACCCATCGTGCCGCAGGAGTTCATGCTGGGCTACGACTACCTGGACTGGCGCGACTCCCAATCGCCTTTTGCGTCGCTCGGATCGTGGTCTGGTGTGGGCGATTGCGACCTGACCGGGACGAACCCGGTCCGCCTGCGCTGTGCGCGTGTCGACTCCGCCCTACTGCCGACGCTGGGGATCCAGCCGATTTTGGGCCACGCCTTCACGCCGCAAGAAGACCGGCCTAATGGGCCCAAAGCCGCCCTCATTTCCTTCGGGCTGTGGCGAAGCAGATTCGGCGCGGACCCGGCGATGGCGGGCAAGACGATACCTCTGGACGGGCAGCCGGTCAGGGTCCTGGGAGTTTTGCCGCAGCAATTCGAGTTGCCGACTTTGGAACCGGTGGACGTGCTGGTGCCCCAGCCGCTAGACCCGGTGGAGCAGGCTACGCGCAGGACGGCAATCCTGCTCTGGACCATCGGGCGGCTAAAGCCCGGCGTGACCGTGCCGCAAGCCGCCACCGCCTTGCAGCCCCTGTTCGAAAAGTCGCTCCAGTCTGTCACTCCGCAGTTTCGAAAAGAAGTGAAGCTTCGCGTTCGGCCGCTGCGCGACCGCCAGATCGAGGAGGCGCGCCTCGCATCTTGGATTCTGCTGGCAGCGGTGCTGGCCGTGCTCCTGATCGCCTGCGCCAACGTAGCCAACCTGCTGCTAGCCCGCGCCTCCACACGACAGCGGGAGTTCGCGGTCCGCGCGGCGCTGGGAGCGGGCCGCGGCCGTTTGATCCAGCAGGCGCTCACCGAAAGTACGGTCCTTGGCATTGCGGGCGGCGCCGCGGGATGCGCGCTGGCCTTCCTCCTGCTGCGATTCTTCGTGGCCATCGCGCCGGGGGGCATTCCCCGATTGAACCAGGCCGGCGTGGACGTGCGGGTGCTGCTATTTACGCTGGCGGTGTCGGTAGTGTCTGGTATTCTGTTCGGATTGGCGCCGGCGCTGCACAATGCAGGGGCCGACTCCCTGGCCGGGTGGCGCACGGTCGGCTCGCGCCATCGGCTCTTCCGGCAAGCCTTGGTGGTCGGGCAGGTTGGCGTGTCGCTGATCCTCCTGGCAGGCGCCGGACTGCTGCTGCGCAGCCTCTGGAGCCTTCAGAACCAACCGCTCGGAATGCAAATGGACCGGGTGCTCACCGCCCAGATCACGCTGGGGCAGAAGTCCTACTCGGATACGGCGCGCCGGGCGGCGTTTTTCGATGCGCTGGAGGCCCGCGTGCGGCGAATTCCGGGAGTGACGGAATTGGCCATCAGCAGCTCCCTGCCCCCAATGGGCAACCCGCTGGGGTCGATGCTCTACGCCGCCATCGACGTGCAGGGCCGGCCGCAATTCTTGGGTGGAACCGGCGGCTCCGTGGTCTACCGTTCCATCACGCCCCGCTACTTTGCCGCTCTTGGGATTCCGGTCCTGCACGGCAGGGACTTTGGGGAGGAAGATCGAGACCCCAACCGGAGCGTGATCATCTTGAGCGACGCTCTCGCCCGACGCCTGTTCCCCGGTGAGGATCCGCTGGGCAAGCAGATCCGGCCCGGGCGCAGCGGACCCTGGCAGACGGTGGTGGGCGTGGTGGGTAATGTGAAGAACAGCGGACTTGTTGAGCCTGGCGATCCGGAATACTACGAGGTCCGGAAGCAGGCGGTGGGCCGCGGTGCGGTGGTGATCGTGCGCAGCGCCATGGATGCGGGCGCTCTGGCTCGATGGGTGCGCGCGGAGGTCGCCGCGCTCGATCCGGCGCTGCCGGTCGAAATCGATACCATGCGGCAGCATCTCGGCAGGCTGGCCGCGCGGCCGCGCTTCAATGCCCTGCTGCTGAGCATTTTTGCCGGCATGGGTTTGTTGCTCGCGGCTGTCGGGCTCTATGGCGTCATCTCGTTTCTGGTGGCGCAGCGCACCCAGGAAATTGGCGTGCGGATGGCGCTCGGCGCTACGCCCGGCGCTATCGCGCGCCTGGTGCTGCGCGACGCTGCACGCTGGACGGCAGCGGGCGTCGTGCTGGGCGCGCTGGGATCGCTGTTCGCGGTGCGGTGGCTCCAATCGATGCTGTTTCGAGTCTCCGCGAGAGACCCGTGGACAATGGCTGCCGCGCTGATCGTATTATCGGCGGTCGCGTTGTTGGCTGCCTGGATTCCCTCGCGCCGCGCCGCGCGGCTGGATCCGATGCAGGCGCTGCGGCACGATTGAGTCCGCCGGGCAGGCGGCAGCGAAACCGTATTCAATCAAGGCACCGTCTAGCGCCTCAGTCCGGATTGGCTTCGTCAAATAGTGATCCAGGCCCGCCGCCAGGCATTTTTCGCGATCGCCGTTCATCGCGGATGCGGTCATGGCAATGATCGGCACGTGCGATCCGCGCAGCGTTTCTTCGGCGCGGATGCGCCTGGTCGCCTCCAACCCGTCCATGCCGGGCATCTGGATGTCCATGAGAACCAGGTCAAAGCCGCCTCCCCGCCACATTTCGACGGCCCCAATTCCATTGTCGGCCATGGTCACGCGGTGGCCCCGCAGTTCAAGCACGCGGCGGATCAGCCGCTGGTTGATCCCATTGTCTTCCGCCACCAAAATGGAAAGGGGCTGCCTTGCGACCTCCGGCGGTGCAGACGCTTTCTCTGGAGTGGGAGGGGCGGCAGCCCGGCGTAGCGAGACCGTAAAGAAGAAGGTGCTGCCCACGCCCTCGCGGCTCTCCATCCAGATGCGGCCATTCATCATGGCAACCAGTTTCCTGCTGATACTCAGCCCCAGCCCGGCTCCTCCAAAACGCCTCCGGTCCGATCCATCGGCCTGCCGAAACGGCTCGAAGATAGCCGCTTGCTGCGACTCCGGAATGCCAATTCCCGTATCGGCAACGGAGAAACGGAGGCAAACGGCGTCCCGAGGATCGCCAGAATCTGCATGGCACGCCGCATCCGCCACGGAGACGCGGACGGCGATTCCGCCCATTTCCGTGAACTTCACGGCGTTGCCTACCAGGTTCAGCAGGACCTGGCGCAGACGATGCGGGTCGCCGCAGACCCAATCGGGCACGTTGGAGGCGACTTCTCGCGAGACCTGCAATCCGGCGCTGGCCACGAGCGGGCCAATGGAGTTCAGCGCGGCCTCGACGCATTGGCGAACCGAGAAAACGACCGACTGGAGGTCCAGGCGGCCAGCCTCGATCCTCGAAAAGTCGAGGATGTCGCTGATCACAACCAGCAGAGCTTCGGCCGAGGAACGGATGGCTTCGTTGTATTCGCGCTGCTGATGGTCGCACGCGCCGGCAGCCATCAGTTCGCTGAATCCCAGGATGCCATTCAGAGGAGTGCGCATTTCGTGGCTCATGTTGGCCAGGAATTCACTCTTCGCCTGGTTGGCCTGCTCGGCCGCTTCTTTGAGAGCAGCCTCCTGTTGCAGTTTCGTGCGGATCACGGCGGTCTGCATTCGCACCCTGCGGCGCAGCACCACAACCCAGATCAGTACGGCACCCATCAGAGCCGCCATGGAGCCGAGTACTCGGAGCAGCCGGCCAGTGGTCCACATGGGCGCTGGCCTGACTACCACGACGTCGCCCGCGCCGCGGAGCGTGATGGAGAACGATCTGGGAGCCATGTAGTTCAGGGTGCCGGCGGTCTCAATGGAGCAGGGCCCCGTAACACGAACCACACTGCCACGGTCCACCGCCGCGATCAATCCGTGTTCGAGCGTGGCATTGAACAGTCTGGCGCCCGACTGCAGCACGAGCGAGTTCCGATTGGAGTTTGACGTCTGATCGACCAGCAACGCGTCGATTTGGACCAACTCCGAATCGTATGCCCCTTCCATGGGCTCTTCCGCCGTGATTCTGACGGGCACGGGCGGATGCCCGGGGTGGATTTGCAGAACCTCCGCATCGTGCATCTCCGGGCTGAAGGCGCCCGCGCGCACGAATCCGAGCACGTCCACAATGTCGCCAACGCGCAGGTTGGATGGGGCGTGATTCAATATCTTCAGGCCGGCCCCGGCATCCTGCACATAAGAAGGCCCGGTAGGGCTGGCCAGTGTCACGACGCCGCGAACGCAGACGCGGCGGCCTGGCGAATCGCGAAACGAAAAGCGGAGCAGTTCCTCGATCGGCCGCGGCCGGAGCGCAGTCTCATCGGGCCCGGAGTCGATGACCCGAAGGAACTTCGGGGAGGGCACATAGAGCTGAATCCGAAGAATCTGGCGCCTGGCGTTGAACAACGTCGCGCAGACCCCTCGGATCCGCACATGGCTATCCGGCGGGGGAAGCGATTCCGAGTTCGGATTGGCCACAAGAACGCGATACCGGTGATTGCCCCATTGAAGCCAAAGAATGTTTTCTGGCTGGTCGCCCGTCTCGACGCTTTGCACCACACCTTCGGTCTGCACCCAAGCGCTGTCCTGTTTTCCGGAGAACAGGTCGTCAAAGGATGCGGATGCGGGCGGCATCGAGGAGGCATACAGGCGCTTTACCCTGGCATTGGAGACGATGGGCGCGAAATCCCCGGGGGCCGCTGTTCCAACGACATCTACGCGATCGCCCGCCGCCACCGCCAATTCGGCGATTCGCGGCGCTTGAACGTAGATGGGCCGGTTTCATCCTGGATGAAGAGAATGCCGGATCCCGGATTGATGTAGGTAACTGTGGCACGAACGTGAACCGGAAGGGAACGTTGAGCGTCGTTGGGACTGAGCGA
>Ga0075019_10001808_pt1 | contig 12166 bp, 9 predicted proteins | sample ColStrG_CSR_2013_FD_71473 | JGI IMG/M metagenome (GOLD analysis project Ga0075019, IMG submission 71473) | Freshwater sediment microbial communities in response to fracking from Pennsylvania, USA - Cold Stream Run_MetaG_CSR_2013 | ecosystem: Environmental > Aquatic > Freshwater > Creek >...
CCGTCGGGGGAACGTTGTCCGACGCCTTTCAAAAGGCCCTCGCCGCCGAAGGCGCTCTGGGGATCGGCGGCGAGGGCCTTTTGAAAGGCGTCGGACAACGTTCCCCCGACGGCGGCCCCCGAGGCGTTGGCGTGCTTGATGATCGCGACGGCCATAAGGCCCGGGGCGTCGTCGGCGAGTTCGTGCACCAGGCGCCAAGCGGCGTCGGCGTCGAAGAGATTGAGGTACGAAAGGGCGGTGCCGGCGTGTTGGACGACTCCGTCCCACCACGGCGTCGAACCGATGGTCCGGTACCGGGCGCCGACCTGGTGGGGGTTCTCGCCGTAGCGCAGCACCTCGGCCCGTTCGAGGCCGAGGTGCAGCGTCGGGGCGAGCACCCGGTCGGCCCCCCCGGGATCGGCGCCGATGGCGCCTCCTGCGTCGAGCCAGCGCACGATCTGGGCGTCGTAGGCGGCGGTGTGGGCGAAGGCCGCTCGGGCCAACGTGTGACGCGTGGCGTCCGAGAGAGCGCCGGATTCGGCGATCTCGGCGAGCACCACGGCGTACTGATCGGGACTCGTGACGACTCCCACGTGCTCGTAATTCTTCGCGGCGGCGCGCACCATCGCGGGCCCGCCGATGTCGATGAGCTCGATCGAGGGGTCCGACGCGAAGGGATAGAGGTTGCAGACCACGAGGTCGATGGCGGCGATGTCGTGCTCGAGCAGGGATTCGAGGTGCTCGGGCTTGGACCGGTCGGCGAGGATTCCCCCGTGGATCATCGGATGAAGCGTCTTCACCCGACCCCCGAGCATCTCGGGGAAGCCCGTGACGTCCGCGACGTCCAGATGGGCGACGCCGGCCTGCGTGAGCGCTGCGGCGGTGCCACCCGAGGCGACGAGCTGCACGCCGTTGGCCTGCAGGCCCCGGGCGAACTCGATCAGTCCGGTCTTGTCCCACACGCTGAGCAGTGCCCGCATCTACGCCTCCTCCAAGGTCCCCGCCACCGACGCGGGTTCGTGACCGGCGGCGAGCGACGCCATCACCCTACTGACCACCAGCGGGTACAACTCGCGCTCGACGGACTTGATCCGTTCGTGCAGCGTGTGTTCGTCGTCGTCGTCCAGGACCGCGACGCGCCGTTGGGCGAGTATCGGACCGTCGTCGAGCGCCTCGGTCGCGATGTGGACGGTGCAGCCCGATTCGCTGACGCCGGCGGCCAGGGCCTGCGCCACGGCGTGCCAGCCCTTGAAGTCGGGTAGCAGGCTCGGGTGGGTGTTGAGCACCCGCCCCGGGAACGCCGCGTGCAGTGGGGCGCTCACGATGGTGCCGAAGCCCGCCATCGCGACGAGGTCGACGTGGTGGTCCGTCAGCAGCTGGGCGAGCGCCACGCTGTAGCCCTCGCGGTCGAAGGCGCTGGTGAAGCCCCCGTAGTCGGCCCGGTCGAGCAAGAGCGCCTCTACGCCGGCCCCGCGGGCGACCTCGAGGCCGCGGCACGGCCGGTCCGCGACGACCAGGTGGACGCGCACGCCCTCGTGGAGCATCGCCTCGAGAATGGTTCCTGAACCCGAGACCAGGACGCAGAGGCGGACGTCGGGCAACGCGCTACAGCGCCTTGACGATCTCGCCCATTTTCTGGCCGGCTTCGGTGGGGTTCAGACAGACGTGCACGCCGGCGGCGGCGAGCGCGTCCATCTTCGCTTGGGCGGTGCCCTTCGAGCCCGAGATGATCGCGCCCGCGTGGCCCATCTTTCGCCCCGCCGGGGCGGTGACGCCCGCGATGTACGAGACGACCGGCTTGGTCATGTTGAGCTTGATCCACTCGGCGGCGCGCTCCTCCTCGGAGCCTCCGATCTCGCCGATCATCATCACGGCCTTGGTCTCGGGGTCGGCCTCGAAGGCGGCGAGACAGTCGATGAAGTTGGTCCCCGGCACCGGGTCGCCCCCGATACCCACGCACGTCGTCTGACCGATCCCCTGCTGGCTCAACTCGTACAGCGCCTGGTAGGTCAGCGTTCCCGAGCGCGACACGATGCCCACCGGTCCGCCGGCCAGCGCGATGTCGCCCGACGTGATGCCGATGTTGCACTTTCCGGGGCTGATGATCCCGGGGCAGTTCGGCCCGAGGAGGCGCACGCCCGGGAAGTCCTCGACGAGCCGGTTGTAGGTGACGGCCTCGTCGTGGGCCGGGATCCCCTCGGTGATGCACACGATGAAGGTGATGCCGCCTTCGGCGGCCTCGAGGATCGCCGCGGCGGCGAACTTCGGCGGCACCGAAACGAAGGACGCGGTCGCCCCGGTCGCCTCGACGGCCTCTTTGACGGTGTTGAAGACCGGGATGCCGTCGACGTCGGACCCCCCCTTGCCGGGGGTCACCCCTCCGACGATCTTGGTGCCGTAGTCACGGTTGCGCAGGCCGTGGAAGCGGCCTTGACCCCCGGTCAGTCCCTGCACGATGACTTTGGTGTTCTCGTCTACGAAGATGCTCATGTCTCTGTTTCCTTAGGCGTTCGCGAAGGCCACGGCCCGACGGGCGGCGTCCAACATGGTCGGTTCGGTGATGAGTTTGTCGTTCAGGTGCGGGGCGAGGATCGCGCGGCCCTCGACCGCGTTCGTGCCGTCCAGGCGCAGGACGATGGGCGAGGCGATCGAGACGCGCTTCAGCGCCTCGAGGACGCCCTTGGCGACTTCGTCGACGCGGGTGATGCCGCCGAAGATGTTGACGAAAATGACCTTCACCTTGGGATCGGAGTTGATGACCTCGAGCGCGGCGGCCATGACGTCGGCGTTGGCACCACCGCCGATGTCGAGGAAGTTGGCCGCGGTGCCGCCGACCTGGTTCACGACGTCGAGCGTCGACATCGCCAGACCGGCACCGTTGGCGATGATGCCCACCGACCCGTCGAGGCCGATGTAGTTGAGCCCCTTCTCCTTGGCCATCTTCTCGCGCGGGTCCTCGGTCTCGGTGGCTCGGAACTCCTCCCACTCGGGGTGACGGTAGGAGGCGTTCTCGTCGAGGGTCACCTTGGCGTCGAGGGCGTGCACCTTGTTGTCCGGGGTGAGGATCAGCGGATTGATCTCCGCCAGGTCGCAGTCCCCGTTCGTGTAGCACTCGTAGAGCTTCACCAGTAGTTCGGCCGCCTGTTCACGCGCGACGTCGTCGAGCTCGGCCTCGTCGACCCACTTGCGCGCACTCGCGAGGTCGAGCCCGCGGACGGGGTCGATCTGCAGGAAGGCAATGGCGTCGGGGTTCTCCTCGGCGACCACCTCGATCTCGACGCCCCCCTGGGCGCTCAACATGCCCAGGTGGGTCTTGTTCTGACGATCGAGCGTGAACGACGCGTAGTACTCCTTGGCGATGTCACTGGACCTCTCGATCCAGATCCGGTGCACGATGTGACCCTTGATGTCGAGTCCCAGGATGTTGCCGGCGTGCAGGCGGACCTCGTCGGCGTCGTTGGCGAGCTTGACGCCGCCGGCCTTTCCGCGACCGCCGACCTTGACCTGTGCCTTCACGACGACCGGGTAGCCGACCCGCTCGGCCACCGCGACCGCCTCGTCGACGGTGTCGGCGATGTCCCCCGGGGACACGGCGATGCCGTAGCGCGCGAAGTACTGCTTGCCCTGATACTCAAAGAGATCCATCAACTTCTTCTTTCAACTCGTGGACTGTCGTTCGACAACCGATTGGGACTAGTGCTGGTACTCACGTTCGTCGAGCGCGGACCCGAGCCACTCGCCGATCTCGGCGAGCGAAGCACCGGGGGTGAAGATCCTCGCGACCCCGAGGGCCTCGAGCGGAGCGATGTCGTCGTCGGGGATGATGCCACCGACCACGAGCAGCACGTCCTCGCGGCCCTGGGCGCGAAGCAGGTCGAGGACCCTGGGCACCAGCACCAGGTGGGCGCCCGAGAGCAGCGACAGCCCGAGCGCGTCGGCGTCCTCTTGGATCACCGCCTGGACTATCTGTTCGGGCGTCTGGTGCAGGCCGGTGTACACGACTTCGAAGCCCGCGTCGCGCAGCGCCCGGGCGATGACCTTGGCGCCCCGATCGTGACCATCGAGCCCCGGTTTGGCGACGACGACTCGGTAGGTGCGTTTCATCAGGACCCCAGCATAGAACCCAACGGAATGGGCCGATTTCGACGCACCAGGGTCGTAGGGCCCGTGAAGTCGACCCCTAGTAGCGTCAATGGATGTGTCGACGAACTCCCCGCACGCCCGTGGCCCCGTCCGCGCCCTGGTCTCGGCGATGCGACCGGTGCAATGGGTCAAGAACGGCTTGATCCTCGTGGCTCCGGCCGCGGCGGGACAGTTGGAGCGCGCCGACGTCATCCGCCACACCGTCGCCGCGTTCCTGGCCTTCTGCGCCGTCTCGTCGGGGATGTACCTGTTCAACGACCTGCGCGACGTCGCCGCCGACCGCCTGCACCCGACCAAGCGGTACCGAGCCATCGCCTCGGGCCAGCTCAGCACGCCGGTCGCCGCGCTGTCCGCGGTCCTGCTGCTCGGCGTCGGTTTCGTGATCCCCGCCTTCCTCTGGCAGCCCGAGGGGCTGTACCTGATACTCGGTCTCTACGTCGCGATCACCCTCGCCTACAACCTGGGCCTGAAGGGCGTGGCGGTGATCGAGATGGGCATCGTCGCGAGTGGATTCTTCCTGCGCGCCTACGCCGGTGCGGTGGCGTCGCACATCTTCGTCTCCACCTGGTTCCTCGTCGTCATCTCGTTCGGTGCGCTCTTCCTCGTCGTGGGCAAGCGGTCGGCGGAGTTGAAGAAGGTCGGTGTCGGAGCGACCCGCCGGGTGTTGAGCGAATACTCCCCGGAGTTCCTCCGATCTGCGCTGACCATGAGCGCCACCGTCGTCGTCACCACGTACTGCCTGTGGGCCGTGGACACGTCGGCGACGGGACTGTCCTCCATCCACCACCACATCGTGCCGATCCGGCTCAGCGTCGTGCCCGTGGTGTTGGCCATCCTCTTCATCCTGCGATCGTCCGAAGCCGGTGAAGGGGCGACACCCGAGGACCTGCTCGTACACAACCGGGTCGTCCAGATACTGGTCGTCATCTGGGCCGGACTGTTGGCCCTGGGGATCTACGGATGACCCGCACGACGCTGCACGGCTGGGGGCGCACGGCGCCGAGCCTGGCCACCGTGGTCACGCCCGCCGACGAAGGCGACGTGGTCTCTGAGCTCGCGGGCGCCGACGCGATCATCGCGCGTGGCCTCGGTCGCAGCTACGGGGACGCCGCTCAACTGAGCGGCGGGATCGTGATCGACAACCGCGCCCTCGGCGGGATCTCGACGATCGACGAGCAGGGCCTCGTAACGGTCGGGGCCGGCGTCTCGATCGACGAGCTGTTGCGGGTCTCGGTCCCCCAAGGCTGGTTCGTGCCGGTCACCCCGGGCACGCGCCAGGTGACGATCGGCGGCGCCATCGCGGCCGACGTCCACGGCAAGAACCACCACGTCGACGGCTCCTTCTCCAACCACGTACTGGCCATGCGCATCGTGACCCCCGTCGGGGCCTTCGACGTGTCACCCGCGACCGAGCCGGAACTGTTCTGGGCGACGGTCGGGGGCATGGGCCTGACCGGGATCGTCATCTCGGTGAGCCTTCGGATGTTGCGAATCGAGACCGACCGGGTGCTCGTCGACACCGAGCGCTTCGCCGACCTCGACTCGGTGATGAGCGCCATGAAGAGCGGCGACGACGCCTACAAGTACTCGGTCGCCTGGGTCGACTGCATGACCCGCGGAGCCCACATGGGACGGGCGATCCTCACCCGGGGCGACCACGCCTCGGCGAGCGACGTCGAGGAGCGGTCGCTCGTCGGCCCCGCCGCGCCCAGGATCTCGATCCCCTTCGACGCCCCGAGCGGACTGCTCAACCCGCTCACGATCAAGGTCTTCAACGAACTCTGGTTCCGCTCGGCGCCGCGACACCGCGAGGGCGAGGAGCAGTCGCTCTCGTCGTTCTTCCACCCCCTCGACGGGGTCAGCGACTGGAACCGCCTCTACGGCCGGCGCGGCTTCGTGCAATACCAGTTCGTCGTCCCCGACGCCGCGTCCGACACGGTCAGCGCGGCGATCCGTCGTCTCTCGGACTCGAAGGTGCCCAGCTTCCTCGCGGTGCTGAAGCGCTTCGGGCCGGGCAACCCTGGACCGCTCTCGTTCCCGACCGCGGGCTGGACGCTGGCGCTCGACCTTCCGGTCGGGCCGGGCGCGCTGCCCCAGGTACTCGACCAACTCGACGAGCTGGTCCTCGAGGCGGGCGGTCGCATCTACTTCGCCAAGGACGCGCGACTCAGCCCCGACAAGGTCCGCGCGATGTATCCGTGCCTCGACGAGTTCCTGGACGTCAAGAACCGCATCGACCCCCAACACCGACTGACGAGCGACCTGGCCCGTCGTCTGCACCTAGTAGGAACGTGAGCATGGAAAACGCCTTCGGTCAACCCCAGAACGTCGTGGTCTTCGGCGCCAGTTCGGACATCGCGCGCGCCATCACCAGAAAGCTCTGCGCCGCGCGCGCCCACACCGTCGTCCTGGCCGGACGCAACCCGGAACTGCTCCAGAGCGCGGCCGACGAGGCGCGCGAGTACGGAGCGACGTCGACCGACACGGTGATCTTCGACGCCGAGGACGTATCGGACGTCGCGCGCTGCGTCGGCGAGGCCTTCGACAAGGTCGCCGACGTCGTCGACCTCGTGGTGATCGCGGTCGGCTACCAGGTCGACCAGGCGACCTACGAGAACGACCCCGTCATGGCCGCGCGAATCGCCACCGTCAACTTCACGTGGCCCGTAGCCGCGGTCACCGAGGTCCGACGGCGCCTCGTCGAGCAGGGCAGCGGACGGATCCTGGTGATCTCCTCGGTCACCGCGGTGCGCGTGCGACGAAGCGTCTACCTCTACGGCGGAGCCAAGGCCGGACTCGACCGGCTGTGCAACGCCGTCGCGGATTCGCTCGAGGGCACCGGCGTGACCCTCCAACTGCTGCGCCCGGGGATGGTGCGCACGAGAATGACGGCCGGCCTCGAGGAGCCGCCCTTCACGACCGGTCCCAACGAGGTGGCCGAGAACGTGATGAAGGGGCTCGCCAGCGGAGAACGCGTGATCTGGAGTCCCCCGATCCTGCGTTACGTCTACTTCGTCCTGCGTCACCTGCCCGCGCCGCTCTGGCGCAAGGTGATGGACCGCTAACCGCCCGCGGTCGTCGTGGTCGTCGTGGTCGAGGCGGTGGACTGACCGGGCCGCAGGCTCATCGTGAAGAAGTCACGGTTCCACCAGGTGGTGAAGTACCGCGTCGGTGGACCGATCATCCCTTGCAACAAATTGACCCCGTTGGCGCCCGTGATCGGAGTGTTGAGCGGACCGTTGAAGATCGAGTACTGGACCCAGTCGGTGTTGATGTCGAGTTGCATCCCGCGAACGGCGCCGGCGCGCACGAGCACGTTGGCCAGGTCACTGATCGACAGGCTCGGTCCGCCGACGTAGATGATGGCCCCGTTCTTCGTGACCCCGAGTCCCGAACGCCAGACGTTGAAGGTCCCGCCGAGGGTCTTGCCCCACTTGATCGCGTTGGCCGCCGTGAGTCCGGCGACGGGCTTGCCGTGGTCGACGATCAGGTCGAGGTTCTGGCGCACCGAGGCGATCTGGTTGTTCATCGTCGCGTCGCGTCCCCACTGGGCGACCGTCATCAAGCCGTCCTTGTAGATGACGACCGAGGCCGCTCCGGTGCGCAGTGGCAGGATCGTGGTGCCCTGGGTGTAGTAGCCCCCATTGGCGTCCTGCATGCGAAAGCCGGCGTTGAAGGCCGCGACGAGGGTCTCCGACGCCAACGGCCGGATCGGCGCCGAGTGAACGAAGGGACCTCCGCCGGGGATGAACGAGCCCGAGTAGAGCTGGGCCCGCAACAGCGTCGTGTCCATCCACGCCACCCCGACGACGTAGCTCGTGTGCAGGGCGTCGGGTCTCACGAAGGCTTCGTAGATCGTGGGGATGCCGCTGGCGGTCTCGCGGCCAGCGACGTGCCACACGCCCTCACCGGGCAGGGGCGTGCCGGCCGGCGTGGAGATCGTGGCCGGAGCGGGCAGGTGGCCGGCCGCGGGCACGTTGACCTTGGTCTTGCCGCTGCCGAACGAACCTGCCGGTGGCTTGCCACCGGTCTTGGGCGGGTTGAGCTTGTAGTACTCGGTCTCGAGCCAGGTGACGAACCCGCCGATGCCGTGCTGGCGTCCCCACTCGGCGCCGCGCGCCATGTACGAAACCCCGTAGGACGGGTTGTTGAGCGCGAAGGCCAGCGTGATACCGAAGTAGCCGACGACGACGAGGGTCACGGCCGAGAGCGCGACGATCGCCCGGCGCCGCCAGTAGACGTAGGCGGGTAGACGGTGGCTGCTCGGCGCAGTCGGGGGACGGTATACGGGCCGAGAGGAAACCATGAAGTTCCATTCTGACACCTGCCCACCACCCCCTCCGGTGGACCGATCAGGGATTCTTACTGAGCTTTTATGCCCGACGCAACGGAGTCATGGCCAAAACCAGCTGCTTCGTGCCGTACTCGTCGAACTTGACCGCGGCCCTGGCGTGCGCGCCCGTTCCGTCGACCGAGAGGACGACCCCGGGCCCGAAGCGGTCGTGCACCACGAGCTCGCCGACCGCGAGGTCGAGTTTCTCCGCCCCGGTGGAACGCACCGGCGGCGCGGCGCCCGTGCCGAAGGCGCGGCCCTGCGTGAAATCGGTGCCCCGACCGACGAATCCGTCGTTCTCGAAGGTCGAGCGACGCGTCGGCAAAGTGGCCGAGAGGTCGTTCACCAGTTCACTCGGGATCTCGAGCAGGAACCGGCTCGCGATGGCGTCGACCCGGTTGCCCCACATCGTGCGGCTCCACGCGTGGGTGAGCACGAGGTGGCGCATGGCCCGCGTGATGCCCACGTAGCAGAGGCGTCGTTCCTCTTCGAGTTCGGCGTCGTCGGAGAGCGCGCGACGGTGGGGGAAGATGGTCTCCTCGAGTCCCGTGATGATGACCGCCGGATACTCGAGCCCCTTGGCCACGTGCAGGGTCATCATCGAGATCGCGCCCGCCCCGCCGTCGAGTTGGTCGGAATCGGCCACCAGCGCCATGCGTTCGACGAAGTCGAGCAGCGTTTCGTACTGCGCCGCGGCCGAGGCGAGCTCGCCGAGGTTCTCCAGGCGCGAATAGGCCTCGTCGGAGTTCTCCGCGCGCAGCGCGTCGCCCATCCCCGACTCGCGCACGATGGCGTCGATCATCTCGCGCGGGGCGAGGTCGTTGGACAGGGCCCGCAACTCGTCGAGCATGAAGGAGAACTTCTGGGCCCCGGCCAGGGCCCGTGACGTTAGCCCCGCCTCGGCGGCGTAGTGCGTGGATTCGGCGAACGAGAGTGCGTGCTCGGCGGCGTAGGCGCCGAGCTTGGCTTGGGCCGACTCGCCGATGCCGCGCTTGGGTTCGTTGATCACCCGACGCGCGGAGGCCTCGTCGCGGGGGTTGACGATGAGCCGCGCGTAGGCCAACGCGTTCTTGACCTCCTTGCGGTCGTAGAAGCGCATCCCCGAGATCACCCGGTACGGGATGCCGGCGCGCAGCATCTCCTCTTCGAGCACGCGGCTCTGGGCGTTGGTCCGGTAGAAGACCGCCATCTGGTTCCAGTCCAGCGAGGCCTCGGTGCGCAGTCGGCGCAGCTCGCTCGCGATCCAGCGCCCCTCGTCGTACTCGTCGCCCGCGCGGTAGAGACGGATCTTCTCGCCCTGCTCGCCGTCGGTGAACAGGTTCTTCGCGTGGCGGCTCGCGTTCTTCGCGATGACCGCGTTGGCGGCGTCGAGGATGGTCTGGGTGGAACGGAAGTTCTGCTCGAGCAAGATGACCTCGGCGTCGGGGAAACGTTGTTCGAACTGGAGGATGTTGCGCACGTCGGCGGCGCGGAAGCGGTAGATCGACTGGTCCGAGTCGCCCACCACGCAGAGGTTGCGGTGCTCGGCGGCGAGCATCATCACCAACTCGTTCTGCACGCCGTTGGTGTCCTGGAACTCGTCGACGAGCAGGTACTTGAACCGCGACTGGTACGAGTGCAGGACGTCGGGGTCCTTCTTCAACATCGCGACCGCGTTCAACAAGAGGTCGTCGAAGTCCATGGCGTTGGCGAGCTTCAGCCGCTGCGCGTAGAGCTCGTAGATCTGGGCGATCCGTCGATGGTTGGGGTTGTCCGAGTCGGCTCCCGAGGCGTACGCGGCGGGGCTGCGCATCTCGTTCTTCGCCGCCGAGATCGCCGCGGCGACGCTGCGCGGGGCCAGGCGCTTGGTGTCGAGGTCCAGCTCCTTCATGATGCGCTCGACCGCGCTCTCGGCGTCCCCGGCGTCGTAGATCGTGAATCCCCGTTCGTAGCCCAGCACGTCGGCGTGCGACCTGAGCATCCGCAGGCAGGCCGAGTGGAAGGTGGAGACCCACATCTTCTTCGCGTCCTCGCCCACCAGGTCGATGACCCGCCGGCGCATCTCGTCGGCGGCCTTGTTGGTGAAGGTGATCGCCATGATCTCCCAGGGGCGCGCGTCGCCGGTGGCGAGGATGTGGGCGATCCGTCGGGTGAGCACGCGGGTCTTGCCCGATCCCGCACCCGCGACCACCAGTAGCGGTCCGCCGCGCTGCACGACGGCGCGACGTTGGGGGGCGGTCAGTCCCTCCAGGAGCGACTCGGGGTCGAGCGCCGGGGCGTCGTTCGTCCCGTCACCCCACAGGGCTTCGTCGGAGAACGGGTTCCTCACTCCCACTCAATGGTGCCCGGCGGCTTACTCGTCACGTCGAGGGCCACGCGGTTCACGCCGTCGACCTCGCGGATCAGCCGGTTGGCGATCGCCTCGATCACGTCGTAGGGCAGTCGGGCCCAGTCGGCCGTCATGGCGTCGTCGCTGGTCACCGCTCGGATGATGATCGGGTAGGCGTAGGTCCGTCCATCTCCCATGACCCCCACCGTACGCACCGCCGGTAACACGGCGAAGCTCTGCCAGAGTTCACGGTAGAGACCGGCCTTCTTGATCTCGTCGACGACCACGTGGTCGGCGTTGCGCAGGATCTCGGCGCGCTCACGCGTCACCTCTCCGACGATGCGCACGCCGAGTCCCGGACCGGGGAATGGTTGGCGCCAGACGATCTCCGCGGGCAGGCCGAGCTCCTCGCCGACGTGGCGAACCTCGTCCTTGAACAGGCTGCGCAGCGGCTCGATGAGCTCGAACGAGAGGTCCTCGGGCAGCCCGCCCACGTTGTGGTGGCTCTTGATGTTGGCCGCGTGTCCCGAGCCCGACTCGATGACGTCGGGATAGAGGGTGCCCTGGACCAGGAAACGGGGTCCGTCTCCCCCGCGACCCAACTCGCGCGCCACCGTCTCGAACTCGCGGATGAAGAGTTCTCCGATGATCTTGCGCTTGCGCTCGGGGTCGATCACTCCCGCCAGGGCGTCGAAGAAGCGGTCCTGGGCCCTCACGTGGATCAGCTCCACGCCGAACTGACGGGTGAACGTCGCCTCGATCTGCTCACCTTCGTCCTTGCGCATGAGTCCGGTGTCGACGAAGACGCAGGTCAGTTGCGTGCCGACGGCCTTGGTCACGAGGGCGGCGGCGACCGCGGAGTCGACTCCGCCCGAGAGCGCGCACAGCACCCGCTCGTCACCGACCTGGCGGCGGATCAGTGCGACCTGTTCTTCGATGATCGAGGTGTTGGTCCAGGTGGGTGCGATCTGGGCGACGTGGTGCAGGAAGGACTCGAGTAGCTCCTGACCACGCTCGGAGTGGGCGACCTCGGGGTGGAACTGGACGGCGTGGAGTCGACGTTCGACGTTCTCCATCACCGCCACCGGCGCCCCCGGGCTCGACCCGGTCACCGAGAAGCCGTCGGGTGGCCGGGTGATCGCGTCGCCGTGGCTCATCCAGACGGTGGTGTTCTGTGACCATTCCTCCATGAGCGACGAGGGGCCGATCCGGCTCAACTCGGTGCGGCCGTACTCGCCGGCACCGGTGTGGGCCACCTCTCCGCCGAGCTGCAACGCCATGAGTTGCGCGCCGTAACAGATGCCGAGGATCGGAATGCCCAGTTCGTAGATCCGCGGATCGAGTGACGGGGCGGGGACCTCGTAGACCGATTTGGGTCCGCCCGACAGGATTATGGCGGCGGG
>Ga0075019_10001809_pt1 | contig 12165 bp, 14 predicted proteins | sample ColStrG_CSR_2013_FD_71473 | JGI IMG/M metagenome (GOLD analysis project Ga0075019, IMG submission 71473) | Freshwater sediment microbial communities in response to fracking from Pennsylvania, USA - Cold Stream Run_MetaG_CSR_2013 | ecosystem: Environmental > Aquatic > Freshwater > Creek >...
CAGGAGATAACAATGAATCGTTTAAATCGTAGCTCATTCCTGCTCGGCGCTATCGCTGCCTGCTTGCTGACCTTTAGCGTGTATGCATCTGCCGCCGTGGATGTCGATGCCGCGAAAGCATTGGCTCGCGAGAATAACTGTTTCAAATGCCATGGGGTCGACAAGGAAAAGGACGGTCCTTCCTATAAAAAAGTGGCTGAAAAATATCGCGGCAATCCCGGTGCCGAAACAAAATTGATCCACCATGTCACATCAGGTGAAAAAGCCAAATTCCCCGATGGACACGAAGAAGAACACAAAAACATCCAGGGCAAAGCGTCACCGGAAGCCATCAAGAATCTCGTGGACTGGATCCTTTCGCTCTAGCTTGTGACAAGTAACAACAAACCGACTTGTCAACACACCATCAAAAACAAATAAAGGGAAGCACCATGAAAGTCTTAAGAAAAATTCTGCTCTTGTGCGCGTTCATTGCCGGATTGGGATTGGCGGCAGGCTCGTTGGCTGAGGAAGTCCAGCCTGCGGCGCAAAATCAGCTTCCCGATATGGGTGCGAGCGCGCCATCGATGGCACAGCAGTCACTGAAGCGGGATGCGATCTGCACGCGTTGCCACGACGAAAGCGAGACCGCACCGATACTTTCCCTTTACCAGACCAAGCACGGCGTCAGGGGTGATGCCCGTACGCCGAACTGCCAGACCTGTCACGGCGAAAGCGAAAAACATCTTAAGGGCGACCCCAGCGTCAAGGGACGCGCTGCACCGGATGTCGTTTTCAAGAAAGGTGTTTATGCGTTATCAGATAATAAAGTTCGTGCAGGTCAATGCCTGAGTTGTCACAAGGGCACCAATCGCACCAACTGGGATGGTAGTCAGCATGATAGCAACCAAGTGGCCTGCAACGACTGCCACAAGGTGCATGCGCCAGTGGACAAGGTACGCGACAGAAAGACCCAGACCGAGGTTTGCTTTACCTGTCACAAAGAACAACGCGCCGATACACACAAGATATCGACCCACCCGATCGACGCGGGCAAGGTCGTGTGTTCGGACTGCCATAATCCGCATGGTTCCGTCGGCCCCAAGATGCTGAAGAAGAACACCGTAACGGAAACTTGCTTCACCTGCCATGCAGAGAAACGTGGTCCCTTCCTGTGGGAGCATCAGCCCGTGACCGAGGATTGCACGAACTGCCATACGCCTCACGGTTCCAATATCACGCCGCTGCTGAAATCGCGTCCACCATTCCTGTGCCAGGAATGCCACGATGGTCCGCACAATAGTAAATCTCCTGCGGGCCCCAATGCGGCTGGCTATCAGGGTGGCCTTGCTTACAACAACGCTGCAGTTCCGGCAACAGCCAATCTATACCCGAGCACACAAGCAGCTGCACGTGGTTGCATGAACTGCCATGCCATGGTTCACGGATCGAATAGCCCAGCCGGCGCATTCTTGCATCGCTAATTTCAGGGAAAAGGAAATTATTATGAATACCAATAGAGAAGTTTTTGTGGCCAGCAAGTTAACGCTGGCCGTACAAGGCGCGCTGATGGTGTTGCTTGCCATGCCGCTAACTTCATATGCTGAAGACGAGGAAGTCGCTGCTTTGACGCACCCGACCAGTTCTGCCGAGATCGGGGCGGAGTATGTTTCCCGAGATTCTGCCAAATTTGGCGAATATAACGGGCTGAATAAAAAGGGTGCCGATCTGATCGGCAATTTCAACGTACGCGGCGGTGATGCATACAATTCACACGATGGAGGTGATGGAACGCATCGCTGGGAGTTCAAAGGTGCCGATCTCGGAACGACATCCAGGGCAGTTAGCGGGAACTTGAGCAACCAGGGAAAATGGAGCTTTGGCATCGGTTACGATGAGTTGCGCCATAACACCGCTGACACTTACCAGACGCCTTATCTGGGAAGTATGGGCGGCAATAATTTTTCTTTACCGGCAAATTTCGGCGTGATCAGTACGACTGTTAAGCCCACCATTCCGCCCGGTTCACCTTACTCTGCAGGCGTTGCCCCCGGAACTGCATTTCTTACTGCGCCCGGTTCAAATGTTCTGACAGCCGCACAACTGGCCGCCTTTAATACCAAGGATGTGTACAACGACCGGGATAATGCGAGCTTCAATGCCAAGTACCTGTTCGATACGCACTGGGACGTGAAATTCGACTACAACCATCTCGTCCAATCCGGCGCCAAGCTTATGGGAGTGGCAGGCGATCAGATCAACGGTGTCTCGACTATAGCTCTTGAGCCTGCCGGTCAGACTCCTGTAGTGATAATGAATCCCACCAACTACACCACCGACACCTTTAATCTTGGGCTAAACTGGAAAGACGATAGAGCGCATGTTTCGGCAAGCTATTACGGGTCGATGTTCAGGGACGGGTACAACAGTGTTTCGTTTGACAACCCGTTCCAAAAAGCTGCCCCAGGTACCGCAGGAATCTCTCCCAATCTGCAAGATACGATGAGCACCATGCCCAGTAACGATTTCCACCAGTTGAACTTGATTGGGGGATATGACTTTACATCGGCAACCAAGCTGGCTGGCGGGCTTTCCTACGGACGCAATACGCAAAATGACACTTACTCGAATTCAGGCTTGATGGCAGTAGGTGGACTGCCTCAAAACTCACTCAATGGTTTGGTCGTGACGACCCACGCAGATATGAAACTGACCAATCAGACGATCAAGGATCTGCTCTTGAGCGCGGGTTTGAAATATAACGAACGTGATAACCAGACTGCGTCAAACAGCTACACATTCTATACCATCAATGAGTCTCCTCTAAATACTGCTACTCCTGCATTACCGGGAATATCGGTGAACGCACCGATGAGTAACAGGAAAACTCAGCTTGAACTCGCCGGTGATTATCGTATCGACAAGGATCAAAAGTTGCGTTTATCTTACGAGCACGAACAGATCAAACGCTGGTGCGACAATGCGGCGGCGAACAACATGCAAGGCACAACAAATGTGGCATATAACGGACCTTGGACTTACTCCGTAGCGACCTGTGCCCAAGTGCCGAACAGCAAGGAAGACAAACTGGCGGCTAACTACAAGCTCAAGGTGAGTGACGATGTGAACTTCAGTGCGGGCTATGGCTACTCGGATCGCAAAGCGGACATCAGCCCCTCGTTCTACAATCCCATGCAGGCATTGGGTGGAGGGGCAAATGGAGAGGGCTTCGAGGTGGCTGGATTTGTCGCATATTTTGATGCATCGCGTAAAGAACAGCTGTTGAAATCTGGCGTTAATTGGCAAGTGAGCGAGAAATTATCTCTCGCCCTGAATGGTCGCTATACCGACGACAAATACGACTCGACCTATGGCGTGCAGAAGGGCGATTCGTGGAGTTTGAATCTGGATTCCACGTATAGTTATAGCGAAAATAGCTCGCTTTCTGCCTATGTCACTTCACAAAATTCGAGCAGGGATATGAACAACCTTCAGGGTGCAGTAATTACCACTGCGAACGCGACTAGACTTAACGTCCCAGTAGGAGCTACCTGGACCAATAAACTCAAGGAAAACGATACGACCCTCGGTCTCGGCAGCAAACTGGCTGGACTCATGGATAAAAAGCTTGTGCTTACTGGTGATTTGACTTATTCGCTGGGCAAGACGGGTTATGGCACGCAATTTAACTATGTTTCCGCTGACGCTAACCCTGCCAAAGCTACTTGTAATACTCCATTTTATTTAACGTGTGGTGATCTTCCTGATATCAAAAATACCATGGTGCAATTGAGACTGGCCGGAAGTTATAAAATTGATAAGGCCAGTCGGGTCATTGCGCAATATGTCTATCAACATTTGAAATCAAGTGACTATTTCTACAACGCATATCAATATGGTTCTACACCATCCTCTTTATTGCCTACAAATCAGCAAGCACCAAGCTACACGGTCAATGCGGTCGGGATTGCCTATGTGCTTGAGTTTTAAACTATTAGGGGACGGCGGGGTGCGGTGTTTCAGTGCCTCGCATGTTTCCTTTTGGTTGAAACGGGATTATTCGACACGTATATCGTGTCTATTAGATGGAGAGATTGATGAGTAACAAACCGGGCGTCCTGAAGTGTGCATGGAATATTCTTAAGCAGCCGAGTGCAAAATATTCGCTGCTGACGCTGCTGGTGGTGGGTTTCTTTTCCGGCATCTTTTTCTGGGGTGGTTTCAACACGGCCATGGAGGCGACAAACAGGCTGGAGTTCTGCATAGGCTGCCATGAGATGCGCGATAACGTGTATCAGGAATACAAAAAGACCATACATTATTCGAACCGTACCGGTGTGCGTGCCATCTGTTCGGATTGCCATGTACCCAAGGATTGGGGACACAAGATGTTGCGCAAGCTCCAGGCCAGCAATGAGGTGTGGGGGGCGCTCACCGGTTATGTCGATACGCCGGAAAAATTCGAAGCTCACCGGATGGAACTGGCAACTCACGAATGGGCGCGTATGAAGGCGTCCGGTTCGCGCGAATGCCGCAACTGCCACAACTTTGATGCCATGAGCGGAGACGTGCAGAAGCAGACGATTTATAAAAAGCACATGAAGGCGAAAGACGACGGCCAGACTTGTATCGATTGCCATAAGGGTATAGCCCACAAACTTCCGAAGGAATACAAAGATCCGGATGAAGAGTGATGTCTGTGTATGAATTTAGCATGGCGTTGACGCCATCTGATCCAGCCCCGTAGTCATGCGGTGTTAACCCACCTCAACGAGCCAATTCCCCCGGCTCTGGTTGATAACCGCATACTACTTAGAAGCCTGTTTGAATAAGCAGGCTTTTTTTTGGCTAAAATTAAAGTGGGATCGGATTTTGATAGGAAAGCTGCGGGTCAACGAACCAATCCCGCTTCGACTTCCTGGCGCTTCGCCGCACCCGATAATCGCTCCAGCAAGATCAGCGCGAAATCCATGGCCGTACCCGGGCCGCGCGAGGTGATGAGTTTGCCGTCTTCAACCACTGCCGTCATGTGCTGCATGACGGCGGGGTAGTCGTCCAGACAAGTTGGAAAACTGGTGGCACGTTTGCCGGTCAGCAATCCGGCCTCGGCCAGCACCGAGGGCGCGGCACAGATCGCGGCGACATACTTGCCTTGCGCACTCATTTTTTTCACCAGCTGCAACACGCGGTTATCCGCTTTCAGATGATTCGTTCCGGGCTGTCCGCCGGGCAATACGATCATGTCGAACTCGTGATTCACCGCTGCATCCAGAGTGGTGTCGGGTTGCAGCATGATACCGCGACTACCGTGCAATACGCCGTTCGTGAGGCCCGCGAAGCTGACGGAAACGCATCCCCGGCGCAGAATGTTCACCACGGTGACAGCTTCCAGTTCTTCGCTGCCTTCGGCAAAAAGAACCAATGCGGTTTTCATTTTCCTTTCCCCAATCGATAGGCTTTTACCAGAGCGTTCTTGATGTCGGGATGCTGCTCCAGATCATCGATGTTGAGTTCGCTTTTTGCAATCGGCTGCAACAATACTCCGATCTGGTGAGCTTGTAAGTAAAGGGTAAATTGCTCCATGTCGAAATATCCCTCGTGCAAAAAATCCGCCGCGAGACCCTGCGGGTTGGAGAATTCGATGTCGGTCTCCAGCATGACTTCGTAAAGATATGAGATCGTGTCGATGCGATGGTCGTGCGCCAGGATCTGATGGAATGAGGGTGCATGGTCTTGTTGCAATACACGCGTATCCAGATCGATGTGCGAGACCAGTTCATAGTCTTCGCCTTTGAAGGAAAATTCGACACGGGCATCGATGCTGTTTTTCATGTGGTATGCGTATCCAGGCAAGTGCGGTTTCAAAATATCGCTAGACACGACAAAGAAAGCTTAGCTGCAATTTCAATCGCGGAAATTTTGATATTGCAGAGGAAAATCAGTGATGGTCTTTTTGACGAAGGCGATGGCATCCTGCAAATCATCGCGGTTCTTGCCGGTAACACGCACGGTATCGCCCTGGATACTCGCTTGCACCTTGAGTTTGCTATCCTTGATGTGCTTGACGATCTTTTTCGCCAGCTCGATCTCCACGCCGGTCTTGACTTCGCAACCGCGTTTGACTTTGTTGCCGCTGACCTTCTCGATCTTCTCGCTAATCTCCAGACACTTGATATCCACACCGCGCTTGGTGAGTTTGCCGTTGAGTATGTCTTGCACCTGATCGAGCTGGAATTCGTTGTCCGACCACACCGTGAGTTTGAGTTCTGCCTGTTCCACGCGCGCGTCAGAGCCCTTGAAATCGAAACGCGTGGAGACTTCCTTGTTGGTCTGCTCGATGGCGTTCTTGACTTCTGTCTTGTCTACTTCTGAAACGATGTCGAAGGATGGCATGTGAATCTCCTCTTTACTAGATTCCCGCTTGCGCGGGAATGACGGTCCATTTAATCACAACACACCGCAACGCGGTTTGTTGCGGCGTAGACTTACCTTTAGGTTAGTCGGAGCCAAAGCTGCAAACGTAATTCACGATTTCCTTGGCCTCAATCACAAAGCTGCCATTGGCGGGCACGGAAAACTGGCTGCCAGCGGAATACGTTGTGAATTCGGCTGCGTTGCCGATCTTGACGCGGCAAGTACCATCGGTGATCTCCATGATCTCGGGTACACCGACGTTAAAAGTGAGGGTGCTGGGCAGTATCACGCCCACGGTCTTGCGTGTGCCATCGGCGAACAGCACGGAGTGGGAGACACATTTGCCGTCAAAGAACACATTGCCTTTTTTAACGACGCTGACTTTATCGAATTGCGACACGATTGCTCCTTGGTTTATTTGTCGGGTTCCTGGGCCTTTTTGCCCTTTTGATAATTCGCATAAATATATACGGGAATGCCGAGATCGCCCAGATGCTTGTCTATGAGTGGCCGGACTTCCTGCCATTCGAGGCCGGTCAGCCCGCAGGCCAAACGAGGCAGTGCCAGGCTGGGCAGATGTTCTTTTTCCACCAGTGAGCGCAGGGCGTGCAGGGCATGATTGACGTGGCTTAATGTGGCGTGCCCGGGCTTGCTGCCGTGATCGTAAGCACCTTCCTGGGTGAACAGATTGACGATGAAATGGCCATCCGAACTCATCCATGTCCACAGCCCGCCCGCCTTGGGGTGCTTGGTCTGGCAGACGTGGCGAAAGTCCTTGTACATGGCGGGCATGCGCTCTCGCAGTTGTAATGCCAGGCCGTGATGGAAATCATCGTTGGGCGCGACACCCTGAACGATGGCTTTGGCACCGCTGAGTAATATATCACCGCTCAACTCGTGGATCACGATTGGCTTCCTTGTGTTTATTTACGTTTTTGCAGATTGGCCGCGATACGCAGACGCAGGGCATTCAGTTTGATGAAGCCCGCCGCATCTTTTTGGTCATACGCGCCCTTGTCGTCTTCAAACGTGGCGATGGTCGAATCGAACAGCGAATCGGTCTTCGAATCGCGGCCGACCACGATGACATTGCCCTTGTACAGTTTGACGCGCACCCAGCCGTTCACCGTGTGTTGGGTGTGGTCGATCAGTGTTTGCAGTGCGCGACGTTCCGGCGACCACCAGTAGCCGTTGTAGATCATCGATGCGTAGCGCGGCATCAGGTCGTCCTTCAAGTGCGCGACTTCGCGATCCATCGTGATCGACTCGATGGCGCGGTGCGCTTTGAGCATGATGGTGCCGCCCGGTGTTTCATAACAGCCGCGCGATTTCATGCCGACGTAACGGTTCTCCACCAGATCCAAACGGCCGATGCCGTGTTTGCCGCCGAGCTGGTTCAGTTTGGCCAGCACTTGCGCCGGGCTCAACTTTGCGCCGTTAAGGGCCACGATGTCGCCGTTGGCAAATTCGAGTTCCAGATATTCCGCTTCATCCGGAGCGTTCTCTGGCGACACGGTCCAACGCCACATCGACTCTTCAGCTTCTGCGGCAGGATCTTCCAGATGGCGACCCTCGTATGAGATGTGCAGCAAGTTCGCATCCATCGAGTAGGGCGATCCGCCCTGCTTGTGTTTCATCTCGACCGGGATGCCGTGTTGTTCGGCATAAGCCATCAGTTTCTCGCGCGACAGCAGATCCCATTCGCGCCACGGCGCGATGACCTTGATGTTCGGATTCAGCGCGTAGGCCCCCAGCTCGAAACGCACCTGGTCGTTGCCCTTGCCGGTCGCGCCGTGCGAGATGGCTTGGGCGCCGGTCTTGTTGGCGATCTCGATCAGACGCTTGGCAATGAGCGGGCGCGCGATCGACGTACCCAGCAGATATTCACCCTCATAGATGGTGTTGGCGCGGAACATCGGAAACACGAAATCGCGCACGAACTCTTCGCGCAGATCGTCGATGTAGATGTTGGCCGGCGCGATGCCCATCTTCAAAGCCTTGGCGCGCGCGGGTTCCAGCTCTTCTCCCTGGCCGACGTCGGCAGTGAAGGTCACCACTTCGCATTGATAAGTGTCTTGCAGCCATTTCAGGATGACCGAAGTGTCGAGGCCGCCTGAGTAGGCGAGAACTACTTTTTTGATGTCAGACATGTACGTTCCTATATGCGAGTTTCAATTACAAAAGATTCATTGCTCAGTGAGTTTATCAACTAGCGCGCGGATGCGTCCGGCGAACAGCCACACACAAATCATTGCGACCGGCCAAGCCATGATAAAGGCATGCGCCCATCTTCCCAGATAACCGTCGCCGGAGCCGGTGTTCACCCAGGTGATGAACGCCGTCATCACGAAGGCCATCGCCAACGACATCAGCACTGCGAAAAGTTGCGGTGCAAAACGTTGCGCGATGGGCATCAGGCCACCTTACCTAACAGCAAATATTTATTCACATGGATGCTGTTTTGGCTACAGCCGCCGCTATGCGGCTTAACGTTCGCTAAGCTCACGTTAGCTTGCACCGAAACAGGCTGCATTTTCGTGTGGAATTCCATCTAACTATTCACTTTGCCTAACAGCAAATATTCCATTAGAGCCTTCTGTACGTGCAGCCTGTTTTCCGCTTCATCCCATACCACGGACTGCGGGCCATCCATCACGCCGGCGGAAACCTCCTCGCCGCGGTGGGCGGGCAGACAATGCATGAACAGCGCGTCTTGGGCGGCGACGCGCATCATGTCCTCATCCACTTGCCAGTCGGCAAAATCTTTCATGCGCTCTTCATTTTCCGCCTCGAAGCCCATTGAAGTCCACACGTCGGTAGTCACCAGATGCGCGCCGCGCGCGGCTTCCATCGGGTCGGTGAATTCTTCGTAATGATCCTCGCCGAACAATCCGGCACGCTCGGGTTCCACTTCATAACCCGGCGGGGTGGAGACGTGCACATTGAAATCGAGTATCTCCGCCGCTTGCAGCCAGGTGTTGCACATATTGTTGGAATCGCCTATCCACGCCACGGTCTTGCCCTTGATGCTGCCGCGTTGTTCGATGTAGGTATAGATGTCCGCGAGGATCTGGCAGGGATGATATTCGTTGGTCAGCCCGTTGATGACCGGCACACGCGAATGCGAGGCGAAGCGTTCGATGATGGATTGCTCGAAGGTGCGGATCATCACGATGTCGCTCATGCGCGAGATCACTTGTCCGGCATCTTCCACGGGTTCGCCGCGACCCAGTTGCGAATCGCGCGTATTCAGATAGATCGCCGAGCCCCCCAGTTGCTGCATGCCGGCTTCGAACGAGAGACGTGTGCGCGTGCTGGCTTTCTCGAAGATCATCACCAGCGTGCGATCCGAGAGCGGCCAATATTGCTGGTAGGTCTTGAATTTTTGTTTGATGATACGGGTGCGCTCGAACAGATATTCCAATTCGTCGCGGGAAAGATCCTTGAATTGCAAAAAATGTTTTAAGGGTTTGACTGCCATGATGCGTTTCCGGTCTAAGATTGCAAAAAATCTTTGATGAGCGGACACAAACCGTCCACCAATAATTGCGCTTCGGTTTGCGACATGACCAGAGGCGGTAACAGACGGATCACGTTGTCTGCGGTCACATTGATCAGCAAGCCTTTTGCCAAGGCTTGTTTGACCAGATCGCCGCAGGGTTTGGCTAGTTCGATACCCAGCATCAGGCCTTGGCCGCGTATCACTACCACGCCCGGAATGTTCGCCAATTGTGTGGCGAACGCCTGCTGCATGTAGCGGCCCAACTTGTCCGCGTGCGCCAATAAACCATCTTGTTCGATGACGTTCAAAGTCGTCAGGCCGGCGGTGCAAGCCAGCGGATTGCCGCCAAAAGTCGAACCGTGATTGCCCGGCCCGAACACGCTCGTCGCTTTGCCCGCCGTGAGACATGCGCCGATAGGAACGCCGGAACCCAGACCTTTAGCCAGCGTCATCACATCCGGCAGGATGTTCGCATGTTGATGCGCGAACCACAGACCGGTGCGACCGATGCCGCATTGCACTTCATCCAGCATCAGCAGCCAGTTGTGTTCGTCGCAGATCGTGCGCAATTGTTGCAGATATTCGATGTCCAGCTTGCGTATGCCACCTTCGCCCTGGATCGGTTCAACGAACACCGCCACGACGTTGCTGTTGTGCTGCGCGACCTGGCGCACGGCAGCCAAGTCGTTGTAAGGCACGCGCACGAAACCTGTGACCAGCGGTTCGAAGCCGACCTGGACCTTGCGATTGCCCGTGGCGGAAAGCGTGGCGAGCGTGCGCCCGTGAAAAGCTTTTTCCATCACGATGATGGCGGGGTTCTCGATGTCGTTCTTGTGGCCGTACATCCGCGCAAGTTTGATGGCGGCTTCATTGGCTTCGCATCCCGAATTGCAGCAGAACACTTCGTCCATCCTGGACAGGCTGCATAGCTTGTCCGCCAAGAGTTCCTGGCCGGGGATCTGATACACATTGGAACAATGGATCAGCTTGCCGATCTGCTCGTTCAAGGCGGCTGTCAAGCGCGGGTGTGCATGACCCAGGGTATTCACCGCGATGCCGGACAATCCGTCCAGATAACGCTTGCCGTCCGCATCCCACAGCCAAGCGCCTTCGCCGCGTACAAAAGCGACCGGCAATCTGGCGTAAGTGTTCATCACATGTGACATACAAAACCCTTAAAAATAAAAACAGCGGACAGGCCGCCGTCTATAAAAATTCGCGGTACGTATATTGAGCTAAGTCGGGCTGTTCAGGCAAGCACAAAGCAAACAAGCCGACATCGCTGTCGGCTTGATCTGGCTGCTTGTCTTTCCACGTTTGGCCATCAAGCCAAACGTTCGGTCACGCAATGGCGGTTACGCCATTGCCTTAACGGCAGCAGACAAGCGGCTCTTATGGCGCGCGGCTTTGTTCTTGTGGATGATCTTCTTGTCGGCGATGCTGTCGACCGTGCCCATAGAAGCCTGATAAACGGCGGCGGCGGCGGCTTTGTCGCCAGCTTCGACGGCCTTGATGACTTTCTTGATTGCGGTACGCAGTTCAGAACGCAGGCTGCTGTTGTGAGCATTTTGTTTAACTGCTTGACGAGCGCGCTTGCGAGCTTGTGCTGTGTTTGCCATGATGACCCCTTGAAATTGGCTTGCGATAAAAGGCGCGCATTCTAGTAGCTAAGTGCCGCTATTGCAACTGTTTTTGTGCAATACCGTGTGATCCGGTTGTCCGTGCCGCCAGTGTTATGATGCGCGGCGTTTAAAATTTCCGTCGCACCGCTTGCAATGAATCTACTTAAATCACTTGCTACCATCAGCGGCCTGACCCTGGTGTCGCGCATTTTGGCTTTCGCCCGCGATGTGCTGATCGCGCGGGTATTTGGTGCGGGCATGGCGACCGATGCCTTCTTCGTGGCGTTCAAGCTGCCCAACCTGTTGCGTCGCATGTTTGCCGAGGGCGCGTTCTCGCAAGCCTTTGTGCCGATCTTCGGCGAGTACAAACACCGGCGCGGCCACGAGGAGACCAAGCTGCTGGTCGATCATGTGACCACCATGCTGGCCTTGATTCTGTTTGTCGTGACCCTGGTCGGTATCATCGCCGCGCCGATTTTGGTTTACATCAGTGCGCCGGGTTTCGCTGCCGACCCGCAGAAATTCGACCTGACCGTGCAACTGTTGCGCTACACCTCGCCGTATATTTTCTTCATCTCCTTGGTCGCCGTCGCCGCCGCGATCCTCAACACCTACAACAAATTCTGGGTGCCCGCCTTCGCGCCCATC
>Ga0075019_10001813_pt1 | contig 12148 bp, 6 predicted proteins | sample ColStrG_CSR_2013_FD_71473 | JGI IMG/M metagenome (GOLD analysis project Ga0075019, IMG submission 71473) | Freshwater sediment microbial communities in response to fracking from Pennsylvania, USA - Cold Stream Run_MetaG_CSR_2013 | ecosystem: Environmental > Aquatic > Freshwater > Creek >...
GTGCTGCCGATTTGCACGGTATTGGTCGAGGGCGAATAGAGCAGCGGTTGCGCCGTCAGCTGGCCCGCCCAGGTACTGGTTTTATACCCCGCCAGATACACCTGGGAGCCAGCCTGGACTTGATCCAGCGGTTGCACGTTAAGGGCGGCCGAACTCGCCGCACCATCCAGCGCCTGGATCTTGAAGCACAGGATTTCGTGGATATTGGTGCCGACGCCCGTCGTCGCGGCAAAGCCAAAACGCAGCTGCGTCGGCAACGCAGTATTGTTTTTGGTGATGTCCAGGTTGGACAGCACATTCGCGTGGGCGCCACCGTTGAGGCTGTAGCTCACACTGAGCAGCCCGCTTTTAGTCAGGGTGATCTGAAAGGTGATGGGTGTAGCTGCGCCCCTGCGCGAACTGTAGGGGTACAAATTTTCCTGGTTGGAAATGCTGATGGGAACGGCGGCCGTTGCCAGCAAAGGGTAATCGGGCAGGGGCGTAGTCCCGCCATACACCAGGCCGGAGGCACAGCTCTGCGCAACGAAATGGTCGTAACTGCCTACCAGGCTCGCGCCGGGCGGCAGGGGAAAGGGCGCCTGCGCCGTATCGCGCACGCTTTGCGCGTTGATATTGCCGGAACCCCGAACGACGATGGTGTTGGGCGTTTGCGCGTTGCCGGTTGCCGTGTTTTCGTGCAGGCTAGAAAAATTGCCGTACTCGTCTATTCCTATTCCCAGGTAGCCGTACGCCATGCCATCGTTTTGCCCGTGGTAGTTGTTGCAGGTATAGCCCAGCGAGCCGCCCCAGGAGCCCAGGGCCGTGGGCTGGGCTTGCGTTCCGTCCTGCAGGAAAAAGCTCATGCCGTCCGCGCCCGGACCGTCCAGCGACACACTGCCCCCGATAAATGCCAGGAATCCGTTGCCACCGTAAGTTACCGAGGTGAACGAGATGGCAACGCCCTGGCTGGTCGGAAAAGTAAAGTTCGAAATGACGCCGCCGGTCTCGAAACCCAGGAAATCGGTCAAGCGCAAGGCGCCCAGTCCTACAGGGTCGGGCAAATTTCTGCCGTAGCCGCCGGGTTGCGGCAGGGGGTCCGGTGCGCACGCCGGGATGGTCCCCTGGTTGTTCCCGGCGGTCAGGCATGCCGTACCGTAGGTGGTCCAAGGGTAGCTGCTGGATGCACCGGTCAAGTCTTCGGTCAGGGTGAGTTGCGCCTGGCTTGTCTGCGAGATCAACAGCAGGGCGAAGCAGACGAAAACGCGTGACAGAGGCGGCATGGCGACTCCTTGGAATAGCGCAGGCGGACGGGTCTGGCTGCGCTTGCAAACTGGCCCAGGTATTTTGTTCAGGGTCGGCTGGCGATGAAAGTCATGTCTGGCGCGCTGCTGCGGTATGCGGCGCTGATCTTGCTGTGCGCTACGCCCTATAGCGCGTCGGGCGGAACCGGCGGCCGCGCCGCGCGCTGCGCCACGTCCCCGTTGCGCAGTCCCGCGGCCAGGGTGGCTATTTGCACCGGGTGCTGGGGCAAAATAGTCGGATGCAAATACTTTTTGCCTTGTTGCTGTGCCTGTCGGGCGCTACAGCCTGGGCGGCACACGGTTACGCGCTCTGGGGTGAGCTCAAATATCCGGCGGAATTTGCGCACTTTGATTACGTCAACCCGGACGCGCCCAAGGGCGGCGTGTTGCGGCTGGTCAGCAATCTGCGGCTCTCGACCTTTGACAAGTTCAATCCCTTCACCATCAAGGGCAGCGCGCCTGCGTATCTTTCCGAACTGATGTTTGACTCGCTGCTCAGTTCGGCGCTGGATGAAACCGGTTCGGCTTACGGGCTGCTCGCGCAGGACGTCCGTGTGGCGCGCGATGGTCTCAGCGCGACTTTTGTCTTGCGGCCCCAGGCGCGCTTTCACAATGGCGACGCCGTGACGCCGCAGGACGTGAAATACAGCTACGACATGCTCAACAGCGACGCCACCGCTCCCGGCTGGCGCAGTCTGCTGCAGGACGTCGCCGACGCCGAGGTTCTGGACGCGCGCACCATCCGCTTTCGCTTTCGCAAGCCCGACCGTGCATTGCCCCTGACCGTGGGTGGCCTGCCGGTGTTCAGTCAGCGCTGGGGCGAAGTGAACGGGGTGCGCAAACCCTTCGACCAGATCGTTACCGACACGCCCATAGGCAGCGGACCGTACACCCTGGGCCCGGTGCTGTTTGGCCGCGACGTCACCTATGTGCGCGACCCGAACTACTGGGCGCGCGACCTGAACGTGCGCCGTGGCACCGCGAATTTCGACCAGATCGTCGTCAAAATCTACAAAGACAACACCGCCAGGCTGGAAGCGCTCAAGGCCGGCGAGTTTGACCTGATGCGCTTCTATTCGGCGGGTGACTGGGCGCGGCGGCTGACGGGGCGCCGCTTTGACTCCGGCGAATTGGTCAAGGCCGAGTTCCCCCACCGCTTGCCCACGGGGTTTCAAAGCTATGTTCTCAACACCCGCAAAGCGCTGCTCGGCGATGTGCGCGTGCGCCAGGCACTGGGCCTGGCGCTGGATTTTGAGTGGTTGAACCGCCAGTTGTTCTACGGCGCCTACCAGCGCGTGCAAGGACTCTTTGGCAACACCGAGTGCCAAGCCAGCGGCGTTCCGGACGCGGCCGAGCGCGCCTTGCTGCAGGCCTGGCGCGACCAGGTGCCGCCCGCGGTATTCGGACCCATGGCAAAGGCGCCGCGTACCGACCCGCCAAATAGCTTGCGCGACAACCTGCGGCAGGCGCAGGCCTTGTTGCTGCAGGCCGGATGGCGCTACCGCGACGGCGCGTTGCGCAATGCACAAGGCCAGGCGCTGGAGCTGGAACTGCTGGACAGCAGCGAAGCGGGCAGTCGCCTGTACACCCCCTGGGCGCGCAATCTGGAAAAAATAGGCGTTGTGCTGAAGCTGCGCCTGGTCGACTTCGCCCTGTACCAGGAGCGTTTGCAAAAATTTGACTTCGACATCGTTTCCATCGCCTATCCCGGCAGTAACAACCCGGGTGCCGAGTTTGCTGACCTGTTTGGCAGCAAGGCAGCGACGCAGGAGGACTCGGGCAATTTGACCGGGGTACGCAGCGCTGCGCTGGACGCCTTGATCCAGGCCATGGTCGAGGCCAAGACCAAGGCCCAGCTGCTGCCCGCGTGCCGCGCGCTCGAGCGGGTGGTGGCGCATAGCCACGTGCTGATACCCCAATGGTCCGCCAGCACGCACCGCATGGTGTACGACGCGCAGCGTCTACAGCGCCCGGACGCGGTTCCGCCCTATGCTTCGGGTGAAGCCTGGGCCATAGACACCTGGTGGGCCCGCTGACCATGCTGCGCTATATCGTCACGCGCCTGCTGCTGATGTTGCCCACGCTGCTGGGCGTCTTGTTGTTGACTTTTGCGGTACTGCAATTTGTTCCCGGTGGCCCGGTAGAGCAGTACCTCGCCGAAGCGCGCGCCGGCGCGCACGGCGACAGCAGCGGTTTGCAATACCGCGGCGCGCAGGGGGTGGACGCCAAGCGCCTGGCGCAGATCAAGGCGCTGTACGGCTTCGACAAACCGGCTCCCGAGCGCTTTTGGCGCATGCTGGTGCAGTTCGCGCATTTCGACCTGGGACGCAGTTTTTTTCAGAACAAGCCGGTGTCTGCGCTCATCTGGGAGAAATTGCCGGTTTCCATGAGTCTGGGTCTGTGGACATTTTTTCTGAGTTACCTGGTCGCCGTGCCGCTGGGTGTGGCCAAGGCAGTGCGCGCCGGATCGCGCTTTGACGCCGTCAGCACGGCACTCATTTTGCTGGGCTATGCCATTCCCGGCTTTGTCCTGGGCGTGCTGCTGCTGGTTGTTTTTGGTGGCCAGCTGCAGTGGTTTCCTTTGCGCGGCCTCACCTCCGACCATTGGGAGCAGATGGGCTGGGGTGCGCGCATCACGGACTATCTCTGGCATATTGCCATGCCGGTCACGGCGCTGGTCATGGGCAGCTTTGCCAGCACAGCCATGCTGACGAAAAATTCTGTCCTGGAAGAAATCCGCAAACAATACGTCTTGACCGCGCGCGCCAAGGGATTGCCCGAGCGCAGCGTGCTCTGGAAACACATTTTGCGCAACGCCATGCTGCCCATGGTGACGGGGTTTCCTGCGGCATTTGTGGGCGCGTTTTTTACCGGTGCCTTGCTGATTGAAACCCAGTTTTCACTCGACGGCCTGGGTTTGCTCAGCTACGACAGCGTGGTGCGGCGCGACTACCCGGTGGTCCTGGGAACGCTGTTCCTTTTTACCTTGATCGGGCTGCTGACCAAGCTGCTGTCCGACCTGTGCTACGTGTGGGTGGATCCGCGTGTACGCTTTGACTAGGCCTTCCACCGTCTGGACGCGCTTTCGGGCCAAGCGCAGCGGCTTCATCAGCCTGCTGCTGTTTGCCGCCCTGGTGCTTGCCAGTCTGGGCGCGGAATTGCTGTGCAACGACCGGCCGTATGTGGTGCACTACCAGGGGCAAAATTATTGGCCCTTGTGGCACGATTACCCGGAGACAGTGTTCGGTGGTGACTTCGCCACCCCCACCGATTATCTCGACCCCTTCATCCGAGAGCAGCTCGGCAAGAGCGGCAACTGGGTGGTTTTTGCGCCCAATCGCTACGGCGCCAAAACACTGAACTATTTCGCCAAGGCACCAAGCCCCGCGCCGCCGAGCCGGGACAACTGGCTGGGCACCGACGACCGGGGACGCGACGTGCTGGCGCAGCTGGTCTATGGTTTTCGCGTCAGCGTGCTATTTGCGCTGGCGCTGACCCTGGTGGGGGTGGTGCTGGGATTGCTGGCCGGTGCGGTCCAGGGTTACTTCGCCGGCGCGCTCGACCTGATTCTGCAGCGCGCCATCGAGGTCTGGAGCTCGATGCCAGAGCTGTACCTGCTGATTATTTTTAGCGCGGTATTTGCGCCCAGCGTGGGCCTGCTGCTGGGATTGCTCAGCCTGTTCGGCTGGATGGGTCTGGCCGATTACGTACGCGCAGAGTTTTTGCGCAACCGGCAAATGGACTATGTGCGCGCGGCGCGGGCCTTGGGCGCGTCGCACGCGGCCATCATCTGGCGCCACGTGCTGCCCAACAGCCTGACCCCGGTCATCACGTTTCTGCCGTTTCGCATGAGCGGCGCCATCCTGGCCCTGACCTCGCTGGACTTTTTGGGCCTGGGGGTGCCCCCGGGAACGCCGTCGCTGGGCGAACTGCTGGCGCAGGGAAAAAATAATATCGACGCTTGGTGGATTTCGCTGTTCACCTTTGTGTTGCTTGCGGGCACGCTGCTCCTGCTGACACTCATGGGTGACGCCTTGCGGGACGCCCTGGATCCGCGCAAGGAGCGCAGCGCATGAATCTGCCAGCCCAAGCCGAATTGTCAACAGCACGCGCGGGGCAGGACGCGGCAGCCCGGGGTTCGGGCATTGAATGCGCCGACCCGACTCCCTTGCTCGAGGTGCGCGATTTGCGCGTGGCTTTTGGCGCGCAGACGGTGTTGCACGGTCTGAATTTTTCCATGGCGCCGGGCGAAAAGCTGGCGCTGGTGGGCGAGTCCGGGTCGGGCAAGACGGTCTGTGCGCTCAGCCTGCTGGGTCTGGCGCAAGGCGCGCGCGTCAGCGGCTCTGCCCGGTTCCAGCGCGCCACGCTACCGGGGAAGCACGGGCCGGGAGCGGTGGTCGACCTGCTGCGGCTCGCGCCCGAGCCTCTGCGCGCCCTGCGTGGCCAGGATATCGCCATGGTGTTTCAGGAGCCCATGAATGCGCTCAATCCGGTATTCACCATAGGCGAGCAAATCGCGGAAGTGCTGCGCTGCAAGCGCGGCCTGAACGCGCGGGAAGCCTGGGCGGGCGCCGTCGCATTGTTGGCCGACATGGAAATCGACGAGCCGCAGCGCCGCGCGCGTGCCTACGCGCACCAGCTCTCTGGCGGCCAGCGCCAGCGCGCCATGATTGCCATGGCGCTTGCCTGCAGGCCGCGCCTGCTGCTCGCCGACGAGCCGACGACGGCACTGGACGTGACGCTGCGCGCCCAAATACTGGACCTGCTGGAGCGCCTGCGCCAGCGTGACGGCATGGCGATTTTGCTGGTCACGCACGACTTGCACCTGGTACGCCGCTTTGCCGACCGTGTTGCCGTCATGGAGCGCGGCCATATCGTGGAGCAAGGCGTGTGCAGCGACCTTTTTTCCCGGCCCGCGCACGCGCGCACGCGCGCGCTGCAAGGCAGTGCTCCGCAACGCGACCCGACCGAGGCATCAAGCCCTGCGCCGGCCGAGGACGCTGTGCGCGCGACGCAGCTGCAGGTGCACTACCTGGTACCGCGCGCAGGGCTTCTCGGCTGGTTTCGTCCCGCCCGATTCGACGCGGTGCAGGACGTGAGCTGGCGACTGCCAGCCGGACGGACACTGGGTGTCGTGGGGGAGTCGGGTTCGGGCAAGTCCACGCTGGCGCTGGCGGCCCTGGGTCTGCTCCCGTTCGCTGGCGAGTTGGCGGTTTTTGGTAGGCCCTGGGCCGTATCGCCGGCGCAAGACCTGGCTAACCGCCGCGCGCTGCAGGTGGTTTTCCAGGACCCATTTTCGGCGCTCTCGCCGCGCTTGCACATTCAGGACATCGTGGGGGAGGGCCTGCGCATTCACGCACCGGAACTGACTGCGGGCCAAAGGCACGACCGGGTCCTTGCGGCACTGAAGGACGTGGGCCTGGAAGAAGCGCAATTTCCTGGTCTGCTGCAACGCTATGCGCACCAGTTCTCGGGTGGGCAGCGCCAGCGCATTGCCATTGCGCGCGCCCTGGTGCTGCAGCCGCGCGCCCTGGTGCTGGACGAACCCACCAGCGCGCTCGACGCCAGCATGGCGCGCCAGGTGCTGGCGTTGTTGCAAAAATTGCAAGCCGTGCACGGACTGGCCTATTTGCTGATCAGCCACGATGTTGCCGTGATTCGCGCCATGGCGCACACCGTATTGGTGCTCCGCCAGGGGCGCGTCGTCGAGTCCGGTCCCGTAGATACCGTGTTCGAACACGCGCAGCACCCCTATACGCAAGCGCTGGTGCAGGCAGCGCTTTAGCTGCCCAGTTCGGCCTGAAAACCCTTGGTTTTGCCTGCGGCTTGCAGTACAATCCACTTTCACGACCAAACGGGCGGGTATTTACCGCCCGTTTTTTTTGGCCGATTGTTTTTCAAGCCGCTTTCGAAGCCAGTCCGGGAAGGGACGTTCGGGGGCGGTGTGGGGTAACAGATCTGGCCTAGATGGCGAATTCATTTGGGGGCAAGGTAGGCGTGGCAGTGCAGGAGATCGTAGAGCAAATTGTGCGTGGGCTGGGCTACGCGCTGGTCGATGTGGAGCGCTCCGCTGGCGGGCTGTTGCGCATCACCATCGACCTGCCCTGGGATCCCGCGGCCGCGCTGGCGGGCGCACCCGAACAGTTTGTCACGGTGGAAGATTGCGAAAAAGTCACGCGCCAACTGCAGTACGCCTTGGAAGTTGACGGCGCCGTGTACAAACGGCTGGAGGTGTCATCCCCAGGGATAGACCGGCCGTTACGCACCCAGGCGGACTTTGAGCGCTTTGCCGGCCAGGTCGTTGATTTGGTATTGAAAGCGCCCATGGGTGCGGCGGCCAATGGGCAGGTCAGCGCCAGTCGGAAAAAGTTTCGGGGCACGCTGGAGGCGGGCGCAGTGCCAGGCAGCTGGCAAATCGTGTGGAGCGACGCGCCGGCGCCCAAGCCGGGGCAGCGCGTGAGCAAAAAGCGCGTGCCGCAGCCCATGCAAGTGCTGGGCTTTACGCCCGATGAGTTGCGCGAGGCGCGCTTGGCGCCCATCGTGAGTTTCAAGGGCCGCGGCAAGCAGGACGCCGCGGCGGGCTCGCCCGAAGGCGCCCAGGATGCCATGCCGGGCGAGGCGCGTGCCGATAGCGGTGCGCAGGACGCCGGGCAGGGCGCATAGTTTTGATGGAATTAATCCGAGATTTCAGGAGAGTGTAGGCATGAATCGCGAATTGTTGATGTTGGTGGAAGCCATTTCCCGTGAGAAAAACGTGGAACGTGACGTGGTGCTGGGTGCCGTGGAATCGGCGTTGGCGCAGGCGACCAAGAAGCTGTACGCAGGCGAGGTGGACATTCGTGTCGCCCTGGACCGCGACAGCGGCAACTACGAAACCTTTCGCCGCTGGCACGTCGTACCCGACGAAGCCGGGCTGCAGCTGCCGGATCAGGAAATCCTGTTGTTCGAAGCCAAGGAGCAGATCGCCGACATTGAAGTCGACGAATACATCGAAGAACCGATCGAGTCGCTGCCCATTGGTCGCATCGGTGCCATGGCGGCCAAGCAGGTCATCTTGCAAAAAATCCGTGACGCCGAGCGTGAAATGCTGCTCAACGACTTCATGGCGCGCGGCGAGAAGATCTTCGTCGGTACCGTCAAGCGCATGGACAAGGGCGACATCATCGTCGAGAGCGGTCGCGTCGAAGGCCGGCTGCGCCGCAGCGAAATGATCCCCAAGGAAAATCTGCGCAGCGGCGACCGCGTGCGCGCCATGATCATGGAAGTCGATTTGACGCTGCGCGGCGCGCCCATCGTGCTGTCGCGTTCCGCGCCCGAGTTCATGATTGAATTGTTCCGCCAGGAAGTGCCGGAAATCGAGCAGGGCCTGCTGGAAATCAAATCCTGCGCACGCGACGCGGGTTCGCGCGCCAAGATCGCCGTGCTGTCGCACGACAAGCGGGTAGACCCCATTGGAACCTGCGTGGGCGTTCGCGGAACGCGCGTCAACGGCGTCACCAACGAACTCGCTGGCGAGCGTGTGGACATCGTGCTGTGGAGCGAAGACCCGGCGCAGTTCGTGATCGGCGCGTTGGCGCCGGCGAACGTCTCGTCCATCGTGGTCGACGAAGAGCGGCACGCCATGGACGTGGTGGTCGACGAAGAGAATCTGGCGATCGCCATCGGGCGCGGCGGCCAGAACGTTCGCCTGGCGTCCGAACTGACGGGTTGGAAAATCAACATCATGGACGCTGCCGAATCGGCGCAAAAGCTGGCCACCGAGACCGATACCGGACGCCGCCTGTTCATGGAAAAGCTGGACGTGGACGAAGAGATTGCCGACATCCTGATTGCCGAGGGCTTCACCAGCCTGGAAGAAGTCGCCTACGTGCCGCTGCAGGAGATGCTGGAAATCGAGAGCTTCGACGAAGACACGGTGCACGAGCTGCGCAACCGTGCCAAGGATGCCTTGCTCACCATGGAAATCGCGCACGAGGAAAACGTGGAAGGGGTTTCGCAGGATCTGCGGGACCTCGAAGGTCTGAGCGCCGAGCTCATCGGCAAGCTGGCCGACTCCGGCGTGCACACCCGCGACGACTTGGCCGACTTGGCCGTGGATGAACTCACTGAAATTACCGGCCAGTCTACGGACGAAGCCAAGACCCTCATCATGAAGGCGCGTGAACATTGGTTTGCCAATGACGCCGCTTCTCACGAGTAATGGTCATGAAAGGTTACCTAGAAAATGTCCAGTACGACTGTTGCCGAGTTTGCCAATGAACTCAAGAAATCTACCGATACGCTGCTTGAGCAGCTGAAGTCGGCCGGCGTCACCAAGGCGACTGCCAGCGATGCCCTGACCGATACCGACAAGCACAAGCTCTTGACCTTTTTGCAAAACAGCCACGGCACCCAGGCGCCGGAACGCAAGAAAATTACCCTGGTCAAAAAGCAGACCACGGAGATCAAGCAGGCCGACGCCACCGGCAGGGCGCGCACCATTCAGGTCGAAGTGCGCAAGAAACGCACCTTTGTGCGCCGGGACGATGGCGTCGAGCAAGTCGTCGACGGCGTCGACGGCGAGGTGATCGAGGAAACGGTCCAAGCCCCCGTCATCGACCACGCCGAGCTGGCGCGGCGCGAGGAAGAAGCGCGCCACCAGGCCGAATTCATTCGCCGCCAGGAAGAAGAATTGGCGCAACGCCGCGCCGAGCGCGAGGAGCAGGACCGCCTGACGCGCGAGGCCGAAGCACTGCGCGCGCAGCAAGCCGCGCAGGCGCTGGAAAAAGAACGCGCCAAGCCCGCGCTGGCAACGGCGAACGCAGACGCCGCGTCGTCCCCGGAGTCTGCCGCCGCATCGGCGCAGGCCGACGCGAACGCCGTGACGGCACAAAACCTGGCGAAGGAGTCGGAGCGCATCAAATTGGCCGCGGCGGCCAAAGTGGTCTCGGACGAGGCTGCCCGGGCCGCCGATTTGGGCGACCGCCGCCGCAAGGCCGAGGCGGAAGCTGCTGCCATTCGCAGCATGATGTCGGCGCCCAAGAAGGTGCTGGTCGCCAAGAAGCCCGAAGAGCCCAAGCCGGCGGCAGACGCCAAAGCCGGTCTCAAGGGAACGCTGCACAAGCCCGCAGCGGGCAGCACGGTTGCCAAGCCGGCGCGCACCGCACCCGGCAGCACGGCGCCAGCACCCGCAGGCGCAGGCAAGGAAATCAAGTCGGCCAAGCTGTCGAGCAGCTGGGCGGGCGACCCGGCCAAGAAGAAGGAACTCAAGACGCGCGGCGACACCGGCGCTGGCGCGGGCCGTTCGACCAACTGGCGCAGTGGCCCGCGCGGCAAGCGCGGTGCGCACGACCGCGACCGCGACGAAGGCATGCCGTCGGCACCGACGGAAGCACGCGTGCTCGAAGTGCACGTTCCCGAAACCATTACCGTGGCCGAACTCGCGCACAAGATGGCGATCAAAGCCTCGGAAGTCATCAAGCAGTTGATGAAGCTGGGACAGATGGTCACCATCAACCAGCCGCTGGACCAGGACACCGCCATGATCGTGGTCGAGGAACTGGGCCACAAGGCGCTGGTTGCCGCGCTTGACGATCCGGAAGCGTTTACCGACGAAGACGTGCAGGGCCAGGAAGCCGAGCTGCTGCCACGTGCCCCGGTGGTCACCGTCATGGGCCACGTGGACCACGGCAAGACTTCGCTGCTCGACTACATCCGCCGTGCGAAGGTCGCGTCGGGCGAGGCCGGCGGCATCACGCAGCACATCGGTGCGTACCACGTGGAAACGCCGCGCGGCATGATTTCCTTCCTGGACACACCGGGACACGAGGCCTTTACCGCCATGCGCGCACGCGGCGCCAAGGCGACCGACATCGTCATTCTGGTCGTTGCCGCCGATGACGGCGTCATGCCGCAAACGCGCGAGGCCATCAAGCACGCCAAGGCGGCCGGCGTACCCATCGTCGTCGCGATCAACAAAATCGACAAACCCGACTCCAACCCCGAGCGCGTGAAAAACGAGCTGGTGGTGGAAGAGGTCGTGCCCGAAGAGTTTGGCGGTGATTCGCCCTTCGTCGCGGTGTCGGCCAAGACCGGTGTCGGTATCGACAGCCTGCTCGAACAGGTGCTGTTGCAAGCCGAAGTGCTGGAATTGCGCGCGCCGCAGAACGCCATGGCCAAGGGCCTGGTCATCGAGGCGCAGCTCGACAAGGGTCGCGGCCCGGTGGCCACCGTGCTGGTGCAGTCCGGTACGCTGAAAACCGGCGACGTCGTCCTGGCGGGCCAGACCTACGGCCGCGTGCGCGCCATGCTCGACGAAAACGGACACGGCATCAAGACAGCCGGACCTTCCATTCCGGTGGAAATCCAGGGTCTGACCGAAGTACCGCAGGCGGGCGATGAGTTCATGGTGCTGTCCGACGAGCGCCGGGCGCGCGAAATCGCGACCTACCGCGCCGGCAAGTTCCGCAACACCAAGCTGGCGAAACAGCAAGCCGCCAAGCTCGAGAGCATGTTTACCGACATGGCCTCGGGCGACGTCAAGATGGTTCCCATCATCGTCAAGGCCGACGTGCAGGGTTCGCAGGAGGCGCTGGCGCAGTCGCTGCTCAAGCTCTCGACCGACGAAGTCAAGGTGCAGATGGTGTACGCCGCAGTCGGCGGTATCAGCGAGTCCGACATCAACCTGGCGATTGCATCCAAGGCGATCGTGATCGGCTTCAACGCCCGCGCCGACGCCGGCGCGCGCAAGCTGGCCGAAAGCAATGGTGTGGACATACGCTACTACAACATCATTTACGACGCAGTGGACGAGCTCAAGGCAGCCATGTCGGGAATGCTGGCGCCGGAGAAGCGCGAGGAGACCATCGGTACGGCCGAAATCCGTACGG
>Ga0075019_10001814_pt1 | contig 12146 bp, 12 predicted proteins | sample ColStrG_CSR_2013_FD_71473 | JGI IMG/M metagenome (GOLD analysis project Ga0075019, IMG submission 71473) | Freshwater sediment microbial communities in response to fracking from Pennsylvania, USA - Cold Stream Run_MetaG_CSR_2013 | ecosystem: Environmental > Aquatic > Freshwater > Creek >...
TTATCTGCTGCTCAAGGCCAAGCGACTGGCGGTCAGCAACCTCGAACTCCTCGCCGTACGCAGAATCGGCAAACCCGCGTAATATGCCCACTTTGTCAGATTCTCGCTCAGAGGGCAATTGCGGAGATGCTCGAACTGGCGCAAGCCCTGGAAATCCTCGGGCTTGAAGACATCACGCCAGAGAAGCGAGACATTCTGCTGCCCTTGGTGGCCAAGACGGAGTCTGATCGGAAACGGCTCTTGCTGCGAGATGGCTTCGCGTCTCTCGTGCATGATGCCCACCAATATGCAGCGGAGGTTTCGCAGGATTCACTCGACAGGGAACTGTCGGATGTGATGGCGGCTCGGTAGGTGGACCAATTCTATGGTGATGAGAAAGCGGGTGAGCCTGATTTGGCTGTTTGCGGCAGGTGCTGCTGTGTGTGTCGCTCAACAGGATCAGCGCACAGCGGCCGTCCAACTGGCGGATCACAATGCAGCTGTTTATCAGGTACCTCGCGAACTGGTCCACTCGATCATCGAGGTGGAGTCCGGCTGGCGACCGCGCGCAGTGTCGAGCAAAGGCGCGGTGGGACTCATGCAACTGATGCCAGCCACGGCGGCTACGTTTGGGGTCGCGAATCGCTTCGAGATCGACCAGGACATCCGAGGAGGAGTGGCGTATCTGGCCCGGCTTCTGAGGTTGTTCAACGGGGACCTGCGTTTAGTTGCCGCGGCGTATCTAGCTGGTGAGGCGCAAATTCTGCGGTCTGGCCTGAAGTACTCAAACGTCGAGGTTTACAGATATGTGGTCAAAGTGGCGCGATTGTACAGCGAGAAGCGCTTGAAACGCCTCCAGACTGAGGCCCTCGCGCCAAACACGTTGCAAGGAGGTAGTCAGCTATGACGGTCATGAAGTGGGTGTCTTGCATTGTCCCCATACTCGAATTCGTGGGACGGGCGCATGGACAAGCAATAGTGCAGATTCAGGTCCAACCGCAGATCGTCGGCCGGTCTATTCGAGACGGCCAGGTGACGACAGTGTTTTTGGCGCCGCGCTACGTAACGGCGATTCGGATGCCGGAGCCGATTAACTCGGTGGTCGTGGGCGACCCGTCTTCGTTCTCCGCCGAGCATTCGGATCGTGAACCCAACCTGGTGTTCGTAAAACCAATCACGCCGAAGGTGGCGCAGACCAACCTTCTCATATCGTCGACTCGTGGCCTGCAGACAAGCCTCCTCCTGGTCAGCCGCGGTGAACTGAAGGAAGAGGGACAACCGTCGGTCGACTTTGTGATGAGGTACAAGCCGGCAGGACAGTTTCTGATCCAACCCGCGGATTCCCCATCGGCGGCGATCCCGCAAACGGTAACGGTTGGCAGCGCGGCAAAAGTACCGTTTGGCGCGGCACTGCCAGGCCCAGTTGCACCCGCCTCGTTGACCAATTACGACGTTTCGAAAGACCATGCGACCACGCAATTGCGGGTGGCCGCCAATGCCACGCCGGTGGTCAGAACTGCGCTCGACGATCTACTGGAGCGTCAACGACTTGCGCCATTGCCGGCCCTTTACGGCCAGAAGCCCGGTATCTCGCCACCGGGCAAGGAACTGGTGAAGACCGGCGTCAGCGAAGTGATTGATCAAGGCAGCGCCGTGGTGGTCTTGTTCTCAGCCGTAAACGTTCAGGACCATGCCGTCGAATTGATGCCGCCGCAGATTCAGTTGGGCGGCATGAAGAAGGGCGGGATGATCATTCGCAAGTCGCGCTGGTCCACGTCCGAGCAGTTGCCCATCACGGACTTCCGGATGAGCCGCCGACGGCTCGGCCCAGGTGAGCGGGCAGATGGCGTGGTGGTCTTCCAGCGTCCGTCGTTCAAACAGTCGACCGAGACTCTGTTTCTTCAGATGGCTGAGTCGGGTGCGGTGGATCGCCCGGCTTTGGCCCCGATTGGTTTTGGAATTAGCAGTTTTCGAGAGGTGACATATGATGCCCGATAGCCACATTCGTGATGAGAGAGCGGAGGCGAGAATTGGGTGAACATGACGACCCCACTCTGACGACGCGAGTTCGCCGGCCTGACGGCGCCGCAGAGGACTCGAAGCCAGCGGAGACCACCGCTGCGGAGCCCCCGGTCCCTGCTGGCGGAATCGTGCAGCAGATCTGCCGCCGAATCAAGGAGGAACGAAATCGGCCCAAGCGGGTTGAGATCAACACTCGGGGCCAGAACAACATGGACCGGAGCAAGGCGTTTCTCGTCCTCGGCACCGCCGTCGTCTTGTGTGGCTTTGCGTTTCTCGCGCTGTTCTCTACGTCCGGCGCCGAAAAACGGGTTCAGGAACGGCGCACGAAGCCCAGTTTAGGAAGACCGGAGAGCGCAGCACAACAGGCGGGCCGTCCGGGATCCACAGTTCCGCTCCTCAATGCCGACCAAGGTGCCGGCGATCAGAATGGCGAGCAACTGAGTCCAGACGATATCCTGGCGACTTCGCGCCGCGCGCAGATGGGGAACCAACAGCCGCCGAAAACGCCCGACGAGCATGCGCTGAACCAGGTGCCCCCCGTCAATGATCCGGTGCTTGAAGCGTACCGGCAGCGAAACAACTACGCCTACACTCCTCCACCCCCGCCGCCACCGGCAGCTCCCGCGGTGTTGCCTGCCTCACAGCCAAGTAACGAGTCGGAAGGGCTGAAGAAATCCTCCTTGGTGTTCGTGCGGAACACGACTTCGGAGACCGCGACGAACGCCCGGCAATCGACCGCTCAGCCTGCCTACATTGAGCGAAAGGGGGGCACGACGTTGTTGCCGACCGGCACGCGGCTGGTTGCACGATTGCAGAACTCCGTCAGTAGCGCCGTGAAGACGCCAGTCGTTGCGGTGATCGAATACAACTACGAACAGGGTGGCGAGATTCTCATTCCGGCGGGCACGAAGGCTATAGGCCAGTTGGCGCAGGCCAGTCAGAATGGCCAGGTTGGCCTTCGTTTTACGGCCATGGAAATGCCCGATGGCAGTGCTGAGAGTATTGAAGGCGGGGGGGTGGGCCTCGACTACGGTCCCTTGAAAGGAACCGTGAACGGACGTAATGGAGTAAAGCGCGCCCTAGTTCGGTCGATGACTGGCATAGGATCGATGGCGGCGTACCTGGTTGGTGGCGGTGGCTACGGTGGGCTGACCGGTCCGATCAATCAGAGTGTTTTGCTGCGGGAACGGATCGCCTCGAACGTCGGACTCGCGGGGGAACAAGAGTTGATGGCGATGGGGTATTCCCAGAACGTAGTCGTCACACTTGCTGGCAACACGCGATTCTACATCGTCCTTCAGGAAGCCGCTACGACGCCCAATAGAACCGATCTCGCTCCGAATGTTACAGCCGGCGCTCGGACGAACCTCATTAGCGCAGACCAACCCTTACCGACGGCGGCGGAGCTTCGAGAGTTGGCAGCGCTGAAGGATGAGCTCAATCGGATGTATCGAGAGGTAGCGGCTACCCGGGCACAGGAGCCACCTACTCCGAAGCAGTGAGGCGGCCGTGGAAGCGAACTGGAAACCTCTCGAGGCGAAGCTCGGCGCACTTCGGTGCGCCGGTTTCATGTTCATGGGTCGTTCGAATGGAATCAACCACTACAAACACGGCCTCAGCCGGCGCTATTTATTCCTTGATGATGTCGGGCGGGCCTACGAAGCTGCTGGCCGGAACGAGTCTCGAGAGATTCCTTTCGCCGAGGCGCTGGCGCGCGTCGAGGGGCCATTGAAGGAATTGGGCGAGACGCTCGAAACGGCGTACGACGACGCCTACATCACCCGGAAAGAGACAGCTCTACGAGCGGCGGGCATTGAGGTACTCCGTCAGCGGATTGTGCCGGAGGACACAGTCGTATAAGGCATACTCGGGCTGCCGTGGCGGGCGGACTTTGGATGCGGTAGATTAGCCCCAAGGAGTCGGGTTTTGCGCTCCGAACGCCAAGCAACCAGTCCGCTTCTTTGGGTGGCTACTCAACTCGGGCGCTTCCTTAGCGACGGCTACCGGGAGATCCGCGCACTCATCGCCTCGAATACCCCACGCAGTTTCAAGAAGCTCTTCACGAGTAGCTTTGCCGCACTCGTCCTGGCCTTGCTTGCAGTAATTGTGATTGCATCGCAACTACATCCGGCCGTGGTCATTCTTGCGGTTGCATGCGTGTTGATGATCGTCTACCGAGGAAGCCTATTTCGAAGGCTGGCACTCTTCGCCGGCTATTTCCTGTGTGGTTTCATACTCTTCATCGGCGCTGGCCTGATTACGACAGTTCCCCTTGAAAAAGAGTATCCGCTGCTCGCTAAAGTGATCGCGGTCGCGCTGTTTGTTGTGCTCTGCATAGTTATCCCGGCATTGCTATCAATGCTATCAATGCGACCGAGACAGGAGATCGCCGCAGGCGGTGGGGACTTGGCTTCGGGCGACTACGAATCCAAGGCGCCAACCCACACCTTTGCCGACGTCGGTGGCCTGGAAGAAGCCAAGAAGCAGATTCGAGAGCTAGCCCAGGGGAACCTGCACGCGAAGAAGTTCGATCAGTACGGAGTGCTCAGGAACGGCATTCTGCTCCACGGCCCCAGGGGAACGGGTAAGACACTGCTCGCGGAGGCGGTTGCTGGAGAGTTCAAACTCAAATACTATTGCGCGTCGGCTGCCGGTCTTCACCATAAGTATGTGGGCGAGACGGAGCGTCATATTGAAACGCTGTTCCAGCGGGCCATCAGCAGCAGCCCGGCGGTCCTGTTCATTGACGAGATTGATGCCTTGGGCACAAAACGACAGCAACTCGGAGACGGTGACGACACGGGTGGCGCAGCACGGGGTTATAACTCCGCGACTTCCCAGCTAATGGCGTGTATCGACGACGCTCGTAGACATCCCGGTCTGATCCTCATCGCCGCCACGAACTTCTACGATGGTTTAGATCGAGCTCTGATCCGGGAAGGTCGGTTCGATCTACACATTCGGATCGATCTGCCAAACGAGGATGAGAGGGCTCGGATCTTTGACGCACAACTGGCAAGGCGGCCAGCGAGAAAGTTCGGTCTCCAATCGTTCGCGAAGAAAACACCCGGCTGGAGTGCGGCCAAAATTGGCACGCTCGTGGATCGCGCCGCCTTCTTTGCTGCCGAAGAGCATCGGAGTATCGAAGAGCGTGACCTGACGCGAGCCTTCGCGGAAACGGGCGGCAAGGACCGCGCGGCATTGAAGGAAGTTCACTGGGCGGATGTCGTTTTGCCGCCCGATGCAGAGGCGGATCTCCGGAACCTGTGCCGCCTGATGGACCCCGCGTACGGAGAGAGGCTCAAGTTGGCCATGCCTACCGGCCTACTATTGATCGGGCCCCCTGGAACCGGCAAGACGACGATCGCTCGGTTGATTGCGACGCAGATCAAACGGAGCTTTTACCCGATCACAGCCGCCGACATCCTGGGCGGCGCGACGGGCGCATCGGTCAAGAAACTCGCGGAACTATTTGCCAGAGCGAAAGAAAACAGCCCGTCGATCATTTTCATAGACGAGATAGATGGCGTGTTGCCCCGCAACAACGGTTTTCAGTCGCAGCACGATATTCAGTTGGTGGAGCAAGCGCGCAGCTTGATCAGTGAGTTGGAACCGCAACACAACGTCTTCCTGATCGGAACCACCAACGATCTCGGCAGCATTGACGCCGCCATCCTTCGCGGAGGGCGCTTCTCGGAAAAGATAGAACTCGGCACGCCGGACGAAGGCGGCTATCGGCAGTTGCTCACCAAGCACTTGGACGGTGTCCAGCTTGTCGAGGGGCTCTCTGTGGAGCTTCTGGCCGAGCGGGTAAGAGGCATCTCTCCGGCCGACCTAGGCGCCATTTGCAATAGCGCCAAGCGAATGGCGATGAGGCGGATGGCCGACACCGCAGAGGAATTGCCTCCGCTCGTCTGGAATGACTTCACCGAAGCGATGAAGCGGGTCCAAGTCCAGTAAGCCCTACTCCCTGCCCACCTCCCCTCGCGCATAGTTTCCCCAGCGTTTCAGCTCGTCTCCTCCCACGCAATTTGGAGACTTTTGAAAACGCTGGGGCGCTTGCCTTATTCTGCCTTCACGCCCTGATAGTCGCAATCAGATCCAACCATTCGCACCGTGGGTCCAGGGGGCGGCAAACAGGGCAGAAATGCCAATCGCGTGGAGGTTAACCGCAACATGAATCAATTCGCGAAGAGGGTTGTCGTCGCGCTTGCAGTCTTCCTGGTCGTCGTGCAAACCGTGGCGATCGCACAGAACTTAGGAGCCGCCCCGCAGGTGAACGTCGCCGTGCAGGGCCAAACGGGAGCGCAGCCGGAAGGCGCGTTCCTTAACTTCGTCAACTGGATCGGTAATGTGATCGCTCCGGTCGGCGCGGGCGTCGCGGTACTCGGCGCTGTCGGTAGCTATGCCACTGGAAGGGGTGTTTTCCGGTGGCTGGTGACAGCGGCCGGACTGCTCGCAATCTCGGGCGTCACCCGGTTGATCGAGTTCTGGCTCGCTCAGGGTGGCGGCGGCATTTCGTGACGCTCGGGCAACACAGTACAGCAGCAAAATAGGCAGGCCGGTTTGCTGGGGAACCGGCCCGCCCAGATCCGCAATAGGAGTAACGAATGGCAGTCCCACAACTGGTACTCGACGCAATTCGATTCCTGCTGGCTCTGGCCGCTCCGGCCGCATTGGTGGCCCTTGTCTTGGCGGGGATTGCGTTGCGGCGAGAGGGAACGACTTCCTTTTCGGTGGGCGGAGGCGGGTTCTCGAAGTGGATGTTCTGGGCCATCGTGATGATCACCCTCCCTCAGGTATTCGGGTGGTTCGCTTTTTGGGGCGTCGGAGCGGCGCTTCCCGGCGGTGGTATTGGCAATGGATGGATGTCAGGGTTCGCGAATGATGCCGTGATCTTCGTGAACACTTTCGTGATTGGCCGCCTTGTACCGGTGCTGGCCGCCTGGATGGTATTGCGGTCGGTGATCGATTGGAGTGAGGGCTACACTCCGTTGGCTTCGATCCTTGGGGCCATGTTCCTATTGGCAATCCCTGCGAGCGCGGCCCTTCTCCAGGGTTGGAATGATGGGACTCGTTTTGGGACCGCCGCGGTTTTGGAAGGAGCTTGGACGTACACGGCCAGCCGAATCATGCCGATCGCGGCAGGTCTGGCTGTTATCGGAGCGGTTGTGAACTTTGCATTTGGGCGGCCAGCCATCCGCCTCATCGGCTCCGCCGCGGCTTTCCTGACGGTCTCTGCGCTCTGGCGCCTGGTCGTTTCGATGATGTAGCACTCGAGGCAGCATGAACTTCCTAACCGGTATTACGAATCTCACGAGTTGGATGGGCAATGTCATCATGCCAACGCTCGCCGCGTTGTTCTTCGCGCTTGGCGTCCTTCGGTATGCGCATGGGCAGGCGCACACATACGCGCCATGGGCAGGCTTTCTCTGCCTGATGGTCTCTGGTGTCTTGCGCGGCATCGAGAAATTCGCGGCTCAGGCCGCATGGAATAACCCGGATTTGGTCTGGATCACGATGCGGGGGATGGTGAATTGGACCTGCAATGTCTTCCTGCCCGTCTACGCCGTACTGCAACTGTTGCACGGATTCATGCTGTATGCGGGTATCGGTCATCGCATGTATGCCGGCGGTGCCTGGATGCGGCATTTTAGCGCCGCCGCACTGTGCCTGGTATTGTCCGGCGTGCTGCGGTTGGCGGAATGGTTCATCGCGCAAGGGCTTGGCGGCATTAGCTGAAGGGGGCACAAAGAAACGTCATGGCACTGAATATCAGCCCAGTTCACCGCAATCTGCACACACGGGTTAGCTTCCTGTACCTGGAGTTCGAAGACTGGTTCGTTGTGATCGGATTAGCGGCACTCACCAATATCTTCGGCCGGTGGGTCGATCGTCAGGTGTTCGGGATACCAATGAACGTGTTTTTGCAGTACATCGTCCCGGTGCTGAGCATTCCGTTTCTGATGCTGTTCAAGTACGGAAAACCTGGCGGCTACCTGAAGGACCTTCTTGCCTGGCACACCAAGCCCCGGATTTATTGCGGGCTTGAGCCGGATCCGGGAATGAAGCTCGACTACTTCACAGAGGAGGAGACCGATGCCAATGACCATCGAACAGCATAGGGCGTCTTTGCACCAGCCCGCATTCTCCGAGTTGCTGCCGGTGCGCGACATCTTGAACGACGTGATCATCCGGACCACGGGCGCGTTGGTGGCGGGCTACGAGCTCACTGGCATCAACTCGTACTATCACAACGACGATGGTCGAAACCGGACGAAACTCGCGCTCGAAGCACTGATCCGTTCACTGCCCGAGCGCTCGATGCGAATGCAAGTCCGGTTCGAGATCGCCGAAGGACTCGGCGATCTGCGGGAGCGGTACCAGCAACAACTTCGGAATCAGAATCCTACGCTCTTGGCCCTTGATCGGGTGAGAATTGATGCCTGGCGAAAGAAGGAGCAGGAAGGCTACTATCTACGGCCGCTTCTGCATGCCTACTTCCACTGGAATCCTACAGTTCATCACGAACTTCCCGGCGCAGCCTTCGGCATGGCAGTAACGAAGCGTTTCAACCTCGACACCTTGAGCCTGTCAGCGAGTAGATGCATCCAACGAACAGCGCGGGAACACGATGATGTTCTGTCTGAGTTTGGGTCCATCCTCTCTGGCGTCGAGCAGACGCTGAGAGCGACAGGAATGGGAGTACGGCGGCTGACAGACGCAGAGATCTTCCTCGAGGTGAAGCGATCTCTGAATCCGTTGATATTGGACCGAATCCCCCTTCGCCGGCCGGAGTCCTCGCTCCAACATCGCAGCACACGGGAGCAGATTGTCAATACGAATATCGAGCACGAAGAAGAGACATACATCCGCGTCGGCGGCCTGTTGTACTCGTTCATCACCTTGAAGGATCTTCCCGATGCAACCTTTCCGGGGATCCTGCGTGATGTTGTGGGTCTCGACTTCCCGATCACGGTCAATACCGACGTCACGATTCCGGACCAGGCGGCGATGATCCAGCAGTATAAAGCACGCCTGAAAAAGATGCAGGCCGCGCAGCGAGACTCGCATGGCGGGTACCGCATCGACGTCGATGCCCAGGTGGCCCAGCGCCAGTTGATCGAGACACTCGAGAACCTGATTTCAAGTTCGCTCAAAACGTGTCGTACGAGTATCGTGATCGGTGTTCGCACCTCGCAACCCGTTCAGAGCCACCGTGACCTCGCCGAACAGGAACGGGTGCTGTCAGATCGGCGGCAGAAGGTTCTTTACACGGTGATGCAAATGAACGGAAGCAGGGGACTGCCCGAGGATCTAGCCAAGCGGCGGCTGTTCATCGGTGGCCTTCCGGGGATGACTGAAGAGAACCAGCGGGAGAATGATTGCCTGACGGTCCATGCGGCCGACCTCCTGCCCATGGAAACGTCATGGCGGGGCACTCCGCAGTTGCCGTTGATCCTGCTCGATACACCTCGCCGTCAGCTTGTACCCTTTTCGCCGTGGGATTCGTCGCTTGCAGACGCAAACATGCTGATCATGGCGGCCTCCGGCGGCGGCAAAACCTTCATGGCGATGCTGTTTCTCCTGATGATGGCAAGACTGAAGCCGCTGATCTCGATTCTGGAGCGCGGTGATTCGTACCGTCCGCTGGTGGAATTGATGGGCGGTCGGTGCATCGATGTGGATCTTGAAGGAAGCATAACCCTCAATCCGTGGGACTTGGCTCCAGGTACGACGACACCAGGTAAAGACAAAATCGCCTTTCTCAAGAACCTTACCCGCCACATGATCGGGGACAGCCCGAATTCGGACACAGCCCTGCTCGACAATCTGCTCAGTGAGGCGATCAGCCGCACCTATAAGCGTTGCGCGATCCGGCATAGCAACCCGACACCGACATTTAACGACCTGCGAGAGGAGCTCCAACAATGGCGCGATGAGGAGCGGATCGAGCGGACCGTGGAAGAAGCAAAGTTGGCAGCCCTCAAACTCCGCGAATGGACTGGGGAAAAGGGAGTCTACTCGAAGTTGTTCGACCAGCACACCACGTTGAAGACGGACGCCGACTGGCTGTTCTTCAACGTAGAGAGGCTGAGCGACGATCCCAAGCTCGAAATCGCCATGAGCATGATGATTGCCCATGCGATGCAGGAGCGGGCATCCGGCAGAACCGGTCAGCACAGCATTACGGTTCTCGACGAGTGCTGGTCATTGCTGGACTCCAACGTCCTAGCGCCCGAAGTGGTGCAGCTATTCCGGACGGCGCGCAAGCGCGGCGGGAGCGTGTGGGGCATCTCGCAAACGTTGGAGGACTTCGTCGGGACGGACACGCAGCCGCGTATCCACGGACCCGGCATTGTGCGAAACGTCTCCACGAAAATCATCGGCCGACAACCCGGAGACGTGAGTCCGCTAGCGACCCATCTGGCGCTCAATCAAGTGGCTCTGGACGAGATCAAGCACTTCGCAGCGCCGCGGAAGGGGCGAAGCGCAGAGGTGCTGCTTGTCATCGGTGAGAAGGCGGAGACAACACAGACGATTCGTCTCGTGCCGACGCCAGTCGAGTACTGGGTATGTACGACCTTCCCACGAGAGCGAATCTATCGAACCTATTGCTTCACGAGGAATCCAACCAGGCCTCCGCTGGAAGTTTACGAGGAACTGGCGCAGAGATTCCCGAACGGACTCGCCGACGTGCCGCCACTTCCCGAAGAGTTGTCGTGTGCGGTAGCTGGCGTGGCCGTGCGGAGGTAAGGAGAAACCGTCTTATGAAGCTCCTATCGCTATTGTTTACAAACCTGCTTGCCTTCTTCCTGCTGGCTCGCGTACGGCGCGTGGTCGCTCTGACCTTGGCCGGGGCGCTCGCCTTTACCGCCGTGGCACCGCCGGCGAAGGCTCAACTCGGCATCCCGGCCATCATCGCAGCCGCAGCGCAGGTGGTGGCAACGATCACCAACGTTATCGGGCCTCTGCTGAGCGCTATTCAGGGCACGGTCGGCGCGATCAATGGAGTGCTCGGTCAGTTTCGCAACCTCTGGGAGCAGGTGGTGTATCCACTTCAGTTGATCAATCGGGCACGAGCGCTGGTCAGTTCAATGATCGCCCAGTTCCGTGGCCTCCTCACAGCTCTGATGCGGGTGAATGTGTCGAGCGCCCAACTGCCTAATCCTGTCCTGCTCGAAAGCAGCATTCGCAACCGAAGCACGGGAGATTTCGCCCAGCTGACCAATGCCTTCGGCCAAACCTACCGCGCGATTCCCCAACCGACGGACGCCCACCCCATCGAGCGGGACCTCGCGGACATCGACGATGCGATGGCCCTGGCCAATCTCAAGACACTCAAAGCCTCGGACGCGATGGTGGATCAGATGATGGCGGCAGCAAATGCGATTGAGGACGAGGGTGTAAACATGGCTCCGGGAGAAGCGCCGTTCCTGGCGGCAGCAGGGATGACAGCCTCCGTAAAGAGCCAGGCGATGATGCAGCGGATGATCGCCGCGGCCATCCGGCAGGAGTCGGCCCGAGTGGCTCACGACAACACGATACGGAAGCGCAACGCGATGTTTGGCGCACAATTCCGGAACGACATGCAGACTATCTTCAAGAAGTAAAGGAAGGGGAAACGCCATGCCAGAGATTGTTCGATTTCTGAAAGGACTGACGAGCTGGATCTGGACGCAGCGCGCCAAAATTCTGGTGCTGATCCTGGTGATGACCATAGTCGTGCCGCAGCCTGCAAAAGGTCAATTCATCGACGTCGCTGCAATCGTCGCGGCGATCGGGGCGATCAATACCGCGATCACGAACGTCATCGGCGCCGGATTGCGAGACATCAGTGGCGCTTTGGGTGCGGTCAACGGAGTCTTGAACGCCATTCAGAACTTCTTCCAGAACACCATCTACCCGCCGGACGCGATCAACCGCGCTCGCGGCGTGGTCGGTGTGGTGCAGGGATTTTACAACGTGATCCGGGGTTTGGTGAATCTCAATGTTGCTAGTGCGTCGCTCGCTAATCCCCGTCAGCTTGAAGCGGTTCTCCTGTCCCGAAATGCCGGAAACATCGGCCAAGTGTCCAACCGGTACACCACCGTTTATCAGCCTATACCGCCGGCGACTGATGCTCCAGCGCCGATGCGGGATCT
>Ga0075019_10001815_pt1 | contig 12139 bp, 10 predicted proteins | sample ColStrG_CSR_2013_FD_71473 | JGI IMG/M metagenome (GOLD analysis project Ga0075019, IMG submission 71473) | Freshwater sediment microbial communities in response to fracking from Pennsylvania, USA - Cold Stream Run_MetaG_CSR_2013 | ecosystem: Environmental > Aquatic > Freshwater > Creek >...
ACCTCTATTACCTCCACCGCCTCGACCGCCGCGTGCCCATCGAGGAAAGCGTCGGCGCCCTGGGCGACCTCGTCCGGGCGGGCAAGATACGCGCCGTCGGCCTGTCGGAGGTCGGGGCCGACACCCTGCGGCGCGCCCATGCGGAATATCCGGTCACGGCCCTGCAGTCGGAATACAGCCTCTGGACCCGCAATCCGGAGGTGGCGACCCTGGAGGCCTGCCGCGAGCTGGGAGTGGCCTTTGTCGCCTTCAGTCCCGTGGGGCGCGGCGTCCTGACCGGCTGTCCGCCGGATCCGACAGCGTTCGTGACCTCTGATTTCCGCAAGGACATGCCGCGCTTCCAGCCTGACGCCTGGCCCGCCAATCTGCGCCTGCAGGATCGTCTGGTCGGGATCGCATCGCGGGTGGGCTGCACGCCGGCGCAGCTGGCCATCGCCTGGACCCTGACCCGGGGCGAGCATGTGATCCCAATCCCGGGCACGGCCAATGTCGAGCACATGATCGAGAACGCTGAAGCCGACGCGGTGACCCTGAGCGACGAGGTGCTGGAGGAGCTGGAGACGGCGATCAACGCCCGCACGGTGACGGGGGCCCGCTACACGGCCGCGGCCCAGGCGACGGTGGACACGGAGGAGATTCCGGAGGAGGAGCGCTAGGTCTTGAGGGAGGTTCCCGCCTCAGGGGCGGGAATGACATTCATATTTTAGCGTCGTCATTCCCGGGCTTGACCCGGGAACCTCTGTCCGATGAACCCTCGCCCCTCAAGCCCCCGGGCGGTTGCCTTCGCGCCGCGCGAGGAAGGCCAGGCGTTCGAACAGGTGGACGTCCTGCTCGTTCTTCAGCAGGGCGCCGTGCAGGGGCGGGATCAGCTTGGTCGGGTCCCGCTCGCGCAGCACGCTCTCGTCGATGTCCTCGACCATCAGCAGCTTCAGCCAGTCCAGCAGCTCCGACGTGGAGGGCTTCTTCTTGATCCCGGGCACCTTGCGGATGTCGTAGAAGATCCGCAGCGCCTCGGAGACCAGCTTTTGCTTGATGCCGGGGAAGTGGACCTCGACGATCTGCTTCATGGTGTCGTCGTCGGGGAAGCGGATGTAGTGGAAGAAGCAGCGACGCAGGAAGGCGTCCGGCAGTTCCTTCTCATTGTTGGAGGTGATGATGATCACCGGGCGGACGGCGGCCTTGATCGTCTCGTTGGTCTCGTAGACGAAGAATTCCATGCGATCGAGTTCCTGCAGGAGGTCGTTCGGGAACTCGATATCGGCCTTGTCGATCTCGTCGATCAGCAGCACGGGACGCCTGGGCGCCTCGAACGCTTCCCAGAGCTTGCCCTTCTTGATGTAGTTGCGGACGTCCTTCACCCGCTCTTCGCCCAGCTGGCTGTCCCGCAGGCGGGTGACGGCGTCATATTCGTAGAGACCCTGGTGGGCCTTGGTGGTGGACTTGATGTGCCAGGTCAGCAGCGGGGCGTCGAGGGCCTTGGCCACCTCATAGGCCAGCACGGTCTTGCCGGTTCCGGGCTCGCCCTTGATCAGCAGGGGCCGCTCCAGCGCGATGGAGGCGTTCACGGCCACCTTCAGGTCGCCGGTCGCGACGTAGTCTTCCGTCCCTTCGAAACGCAGGCTCATTCAGTGAGGTCCTTCAAGCGGCGCGCCGGGCGCGAAACAACTGATCAACGGCAAGTCTAAGGGCCTCGCCGGGATAGGCAAGGGACCGCAACGCGCCGCCGACAAGGATTCGGACGGCGCCGCTGCGTCAACCTAAGGCGTGTCTAGTCGTTGTCGGCGCCGGCGGCGGATTTCTTGGACGGCGCGGGCAGGGGAGTCGCCCGGGTCAGGAAGGCCGGCACGTCGGAGCCGAAACCGACCACGCCATGGGAATCGTCATGATCCCGCGGCGCAGCCTCGCGGACGCCGCGCACCGGTCTCGATCGGTCGGCGTCAGCGCGCCGGGGCTCCGGCCGCGGTTCGCTTCGCGGCTCGGTCCGGGGGGGCGGGGCCACAGGTTCTGCAGTGTCAGCGACAGGCGTCACGGCCTTGGACGGCGCCCGCGACCGGGTGCGGACGGGGGCGGCCTCGCGCTCCTCGGCGACGACCGGGGCCGGGCGGAAGGGCTCCATCGAGGCGGCGTCCTCGGGCGCGCGGTTGGACGGAGCGTCCTTGCCCCGGGGACCGCGGGGCGCGCGATCGGACCGTTCGGGGCGGCGACTGGCGCTGCGTCCGCCGCCGGCGCCGCCGCGTCCGCCGCGCCGTTCGCTGTCGCCGCCGGCGGCGAGGCTCCAGTCCAGCTCGAGCGTCACGGTCTCCGGCTCTTTCTTGGTGAGCTTGAGCACCTTGTCATAGGCCTTGGCGTCGTTGGGCGAGACGATCATGAAGGCCTTGCCGGTGCGGCCGGCGCGACCCGTCCGGCCGATCCGGTGGACATAGTCGTCCGCATGGAAGGGCACGTCATAGTTGAACACGTGGCTCACCGCCGGAATGTCGAGCCCGCGGGCGGCCACATCGGAGGCCACCAGCAGCTTCAGCTCACCCTTGCGGAAGTTCTCCAGCGTCTTCATGCGCATGGACTGGTCGAGGTCGCCATGGATCGGGGCTGCGTCGAAGCCATGGGTCTTCAGGCTCTTGGCGACGATGTCCACATCGGTCTTGCGGTTGCAGAAGACGATGCCGTTTCCGACATCCTCCTGGGCGATCAGAGCCCGAAGGGCCATGCGCTTGGCCTTGGGGTCCCCGAGCGGGATCGGGGCGATGTACTGGCTGATGGTGTCCGCCGTCGTCGCCGGCCGGGTGGCTTCGATCCGGGTGGGATCCTTCAGGAACTGGGTCGTCAGACGGGTGATCTCCGGCGGCATGGTGGCCGAGAAGAACAGGGTCTGGCGGGAGGCCGGCGTCATCTTGAAGATGCGCTCGATGTCGGGAATGAAGCCCATGTCGAGCATGCGGTCGGCTTCGTCCACCACCATGATCTGCACGCCGGTGAGCAGGAGCTTGCCCCGCTCGAAATGATCCAGCAGGCGGCCGGGGGTGGCGATCAGCACGTCGACGCCACGGTCCAGCTTGCGCAGTTGGTCCTCGAAGGACACGCCGCCGATCAGCAGGGCCCAGGTCAGCTTTCCGCCGGCGGCGTACTTTTCAAAGGAGGAGGCGACCTGGTCGGCCAGTTCCCGGGTGGGGGCCAGGACAAGGCTGCGGGGCATGCGGGCCTTGGAACGGCCGGCGGACAGCCGGTCGATCATGGGCAGGGTGAAGGCGGCGGTCTTTCCCGTTCCCGTCTGGGCGATGCCGAGGACGTCGCGTCCGGCGAGCGCGACCGGAATGGCCTGCTCCTGGATCGGTGTGGGAGTCGTGTAGCCGGTGTCGGCCACAGTCTGAACTATGGAGGGGCTGAGCCCCAGGTCTGCGAATGTTGTCATGCGTCCTGAAGATTAAGGCGGGGTCGGTGACCGGCGGACGCAATCGCGCGTCCTTATCAAGTCGCAGGCATAAGCATATTCTGCCTGACCCCGGCCTGTGGCGCGGACCATAGGCAAAACCCGCGGCAAGTCAATGTAAAGCCGTGATCCGCCGGGCTTGGCGGCCTCAGACATCCAGATCTTCGGCGGCAAACTCGGCGTTTTCCTGGATGAAGCGGAAGCGCAGTTCCGCCTTGCGGCCCATCAGGGTCTCCACCAGCTCGATCACGCCCTCCTCGTCCCGGGGCAGGGTGACCCGGGCCAGGGTGCGCTTGCGCGGATCCATGGTGGTTTCCTTCAACTGGGCCGGCATCATCTCGCCCAGGCCCTTGAACCGGCCGATGTCCGGCTTCTTGCCCTTGAAGGTGGTGGCCATCAGCTCGTCCTTGTGCGCGTCATCCCGCGCATAGGCCGTCGTCGCCCCGTGGCTGATCCGGTAGAGGGGCGGCAGGGCCATGAACAGCCGTCCGTTGCGAATCAGGCCGGGCATGGTGCGGTAGAAAAAGGTGATCAGCAGGGACGCGATGTGCGCCCCGTCCACGTCGGCGTCGGTCATGATGATGATCCGCTCATAGCGCAGATCCTCTTCCTTGAACCGGGCGCCGCCCTGGACGCCCAGGGCCAGCATCAGGTCCGACAGCTCCTTGTTGGCGCCGGTCTTGTCCGTGGTGGCCGAGGCCACGTTCAGGATCTTGCCCCGGAGCGGCAGGATGGCCTGGTTCTGGCGGTTGCGCGCCTGCTTGGCCGAGCCGCCGGCCGAATCCCCCTCGACGATGAACAGCTCGGATCCGTCGGACGACGTTCCCGAACAGTCCGCCAGCTTGCCGGGCAGGCGCAGCTTGCGGGTGGCGGACGCCCGGGCCACGTCGCGATCCTTGCGCCGCTTCAGCCGCTCCTCCGCCCGCTCCACCACGAACTGCAAAAGGGCGGTGGCGGCCTTGGGCTGGGCGGTGAGCCAGTGGTCGAAGGGGTCGCGGAGCACCGTCTCCACCAGTCGCTGGGCCTCGGAGGAGGACAGGCGCTCCTTGGTCTGGCCCTGGAATTCCGGATTGCGGATGAACACGCTGATCAGGGCGCCGGCCTGGGCGACCACGTCCTCGGCCGTGATCAGGCCGCCGCGCTTCTCGCCGGTCATCTCCGCATAGGCCTTCAGGCCCCGGGTCAGGGCCGCGCGCAGGCCCGCCTCATGGGTGCCGCCCTCAGGCGTGGGGACGGTGTTGCAGTAGGACTGCATGAAGGCGTCGTGCTCGCCGAAGCCTGCGGGAGACCAGGTGATGGCCCACTCCACCGCCCCGCCTTCGTCCTTGCGCTCGATCCGTCCGGCGAAGGGCTCCGGCGTCACGGTCTCGATGGCGCCGGTGCGCTCCGCCAGGAAGTCGGCGAGGCCGTTGGGGAAGTGGAATACCGCCTCGGTCGGCGTCTGGTCGCTGACCCGCTCCGCGGCGCAGCGCCAGCGGATCTCCACCCCCCGGAACAGATAGGCCTTGGACCGGGCCATGCGGTAGAGCCGCGCGGGCTTGAAGGCGCAGGCCTCGCCGAAGATCTCCTCGTCGGGAACGAAGCGGACCAGGGTGCCGCGCTTCTTCGACGGCTGGACCCGTTCGATGGGACCCTGGGGCTTGCCGCGGCTGAAGCTCTGCCGCCATTCGAACCCGTCCCGCCAGACGGTGATGTCGAGGGTGGAGGACAGGGCGTTGACCACGGACACGCCGACCCCGTGCAGGCCGCCGGAGGTCTCGTAGGCCTTGCCGGAGAACTTTCCCCCGGAGTGCAGCACCGTCATGATCACTTCGAGGGCGGACTTGCCCGGGTGCTTGGGGTGCGGGTCCACGGGAATGCCGCGGCCGTCGTCGCGGACCGCCAGGGCGCCGTCGGCCTCGAGGGTCACCTCGATGAAGCGGGCGTGGCCGGCGACGGCCTCGTCCATGGCGTTGTCGAGGACCTCTGCGAACAGGTGGTGCAGGGCGCGCTCGTCCGTGCCGCCGATATACATGCCCGGGCGGCGGCGAACGGGCTCCAGCCCCTCCAGCACCTCGATGTCGCGGGCGGAATAGCCGCTGGCGCTGGCCGCGCTCTGGGCGGCGGCGGCGGCCCCCGTGGCCGGCGGCGGCGCGGCGGGCTTTGCAGGCGCAGGCGTCGGCGCGGCGTCGAACAGGCTGGGGACTTCGGGTTGGTGGGCGGACTTGGCCATGGGCTGGTTGTGCAACCTGATTCGCCTTGCCGCAAGGTTCACAACCGCCCGGCGCCGGTCGTTACGCCGTTGTGCGCGCCCGGACCCGCTTCACCACCCCGGAAAAGGTCATCACCGGGCGGTCCTCGACCTTCAGCAGACCGCGGATGAAGACCAGACTGCCGCCGGCGCGGACCACCTCGCCGGTGCAGATCACCAGGTCCCCCTCATAGGCCGGACCGACGAACTCGCTGCTGAACGACACCGTAACCGAATGGCCGGGACCCCGCTCCCGCCGGGACAGGGCGAACAGGCTGAAGTCGGCAAAGGTCATCATGCAGCCGCCATGCATGGCGTCGCCGCCGTTCATGTGCCGCCGCTCGGCCCGCAGGGCGCAGGTGACCGATCCGTCCGCCTCGTGGCGGAAATAGAAGGGACCGGCCATGGACTCATAGGGATCGGAGTCCCGCCAGGTCATCCATCCGGCGAAGGGCCCCTCCAGGACAGAGACGGCGCCGTCCGCGATTTCATCCCCCGGTCCGTACATTGCCGCCGCCTCTCCCTTGCATCACAGGTCTGGCTGCGCTTCATAAACGCAAGTTCGACAAACGCCACCCCAGTATCGTCCGCGGCGGCGCAGCAGAAAAAGTGATCCCGCATGGCCCTCGATCTCGACACCCGCAACCAGCTTCTCGACACGGTTCGCCGCTTCGTCGCCGAGCGCCTTCGCCCGATCGAGGCGGAGGTGTCCGAAACCAACGAGGTCCCGCAGAGCATCGTCGAGGAGATGAAGGGGCTGGGCCTGTTCGGCCTGACCATCCCGGAGGCCTATGGCGGTCTGGGCCTGACCATGGAGGAGGAGTGCCTCGTGGCGCTGGAGATCGGCAAGGCGAGCCCGGCCTTCCGCTCGTCCTTCGGCACCAATGTGGGCATCGGCAGCCAGGGTCTGGTGATGTTCGGCACCGATGCGCAGAAGGAGAAGTACCTGCCCGGCATCGCGTCGGGCGAGATCATCACCTCCTTCGCCCTGACCGAGCCGGAGGCCGGGTCCGACAGCGCCGCGGTGCAGACCCGCGCCCGGCGCGACGGGGACGTGTATGTGCTGGACGGGGCCAAACGCTACATCACCAACGCCGGAAAGGCGTCCCTGTTCACGGTCATGGCCCGGACCGATCCGGACAAGAAGGGCGGGTCCGGCGTGTCGGCCTTTCTGGTGCCCCGGGACCTGCCCGGCCTGACGGTCGGCAAGTCCGAGAAGAAGATGGGCCAGCAGGGGGCCCATATCCACGACGTGATCTTCGAGGGCGTCCGGGTGCCGGCGGAGAACCGGCTGGGCGGCGAGGGCGAGGGCTTCCGCGTGGCCATGCAGGTGCTGGACCGGGGGCGGCTGCACATTGCCGCGGTCTGCTGCGGCGTGGCCGAGCGGCTGCTGGCGGATACGGTGGCCTATGCCTCCGAACGCAAGCAGTTCGGCCAGGCCATCGCCAGCTTCCAGATGATCCAGGCGATGATCGCCGATTCCAAGACCGAGCTGCTGGCCGCCAAGGCCCTGGTGATGGACAGCGCCCGTAAGCGGGACGCCGGCGACAATGTGACGCTGGAGGCCTCGGCCTCCAAGCTCTACGCCTCGGAAATGGTCGGCCGGGTGGCGGACCGGGCGGTGCAGATCTTCGGCGGGGCCGGCTACGTGGCCGACTACGGGATCGAGCGCCTGTACCGCGACGTGCGCATCTTCCGCATCTATGAGGGCACCAGCCAGATCCAGCAACTGGTCATCGCCCGCGAGACGATGAAGCGGGGCGGCTGATGTCATCGCCCCTGGAGGACGCCCTGTTCGAGCTGCTGGCGACGCGACCGGCGGGAAAATCCGTGGATCCGGCGGAGGTCGCCAAGCGCGTGGATCCAGAGGGCTGGCGCCGGTTGCTGCCCCAGGTCAAGGGGTTGGCCGTCGGCCTCGCCCGGGCCGGCCGGCTGGAGATCCTGCGGCACAACAAGCCTGTGGATCCCAATACCTTTCGCGGCGTCTATCGTCTTCGCCTGCCGGTTCCGCCCGCGGTCGAGGCGTGACAGGAGCGGGCGAGACAGGACGGAGGGCGGTTCTGGCGACTCTGGCCGCCGGAGCCCTTTCGGCCTGCGCGCCCCTGGTCCTCCAGCCGCAACCGATCCCGGCCGGGTTTCCCGGCCCGCGCTTCGACGGCGAGACCTTCGTCAGCTTCGACGGCGCGCGCCTCCCCTTGAGCCGCTGGGGACCGGAGACGGCGCCCTGGGCGGTCGTGGTCGCGCTGCACGGGATCAACGACTACGCCATGGCCTTCGAGGATGACGGCCATTTCCTCGCCCGCGCCGGCGTCGCCACCTACGCCTATGATCAGCGCGGCTTCGGCCGAGGCCCGGACCGGGGTCTTTGGGCGGGAGAAGCTTTGCTGACCGGCGATCTGAAGGCGGCGGTCCGGGCGGCCCGGACGGCCCATCCCGGCGCTCCCGTCATCGTCCTCGGACACTCCATGGGCGGAGCGGTGGCGATCAGCGCCTTCGGGAGTCGCACGCCGCCGGATGCGGACCGGGTGATCCTGGCTGCCCCCGCAGTCTGGGGGTGGAGCGCCCAGCCCATCCCCAATCGCCTCGCCCTGTGGCTGGGCGCGCATCTGCATCCCGGCGCGCATCTGGACCCGCCCGCCTGGCTGGTCCGCCACCATCTGGCGTCGGACAACCTGGCGATGCTCCGGAAGATGGGGCGCGATCCCCACATGATCTTCACCACCCGGATCGACGTGGTCTACGGGCTGGTGGGGCTGATGCAGAGCGCCCGGGACAAGGTGGGCAAGATCCGGACGCCAGTGCTCTATCTCTATGGCGCCCATGACAATCTGGTGCCGCGGGACGCCACGCTGCAGGCGGTGCGGCAACTGAAGCCTTCGGACGCGACCCGCTACTACGTCGATGGCTGGCACCTGCTGATGCGGGACCTGAAGGGCGACCTCGTGCGCGGCGACATGCTGGCCTGGCTGCGGGATCCGGTCCAGCCGCCGCCCTCGGGCGCGCCGACGATCCTGGCCGCGCTCACACCGCCGAACGGCTGATGTCCGATCCCGCGTCGCGCCTCAGCCCGAGATAGACCGGCACCGCCAGGGCCGCAGCCAGGCTGATCATCAGGAAGGGAAAGCCGAACCGGTCCACGGTCAGGCGGCCTTCCCCGTGCTGGGCGATGTGCAGCATCAGGGCGCCGAAACTGACGCCGAAGCCGATGCTGAGCTGCTGCAGCACCGCCGACAGGGTGTTGGCGCGGCTGACGTCCTTCCCCTCCAGTCCCGCATAGGCCACCGTGCCCACCGCCGTGAAATGGGTGGAGCGGACGAACCCCGTCAGCATCAGCACGAAGAATATCAGCACCGGCGAGGTGTCCACCCGGTAGAGGCCCGGGATCGCGGTGAACACCACGGACAGCACCGCCGACCCCACCAGCAGGGTGCGGAAGCCCAGGGTCCGGATCACCACCACCGAGGCCGGCTTGGCGCTGAAGGCGCCGATGGCCTGGCCCATGGACACAAGGCCCGCCTCTCCCGGGCTCCAACCCATGGCCACCTGGAACAACAGCGGCGTCAGGAACGGCCAGGCGCCCAGGGCCAGCCGCACGAAACTGCCGCCGATCACGCTGGCCCGGAGGGTGGCGCTGCGCAACAGCTTCAGGTTCAGGATGGGGTTGGCCGCGGTGAGGGCGTGGCGCACGAAGGCGAAGAGGCAGGCGAGGCCCAGGATTGTCAGGGCCGCCATCAGCCAAAGGGGCATCAGCCCGATGCCCACGGTCTCGGCCACCGCCACCAGGCTGGTGATCGCCGTCGAGCAGAGCCCAAACCCCCGCCAGTCGAAGGGGCCCGGATCGAGGGACTCAAGCTTCGGGGCGAACACCGTCACGGCGGTCATGCCCGCGAGCCCCACCGGCAGGTTGATCAGGAAGATCCATGGCCAGTCGGCAAAGGTGAGGACCAGTCCCGCAAGGGGCGGCCCGATCATGGGGCCCACCAGGGCCGGGGTGGTGAAGGCGGCCATGGCCGAGACCAGTCGCTCCCGCGGGACCGAGCCGACCACGATCAGCCGACCCACAGGTGTCATCATGGCGCCGCCGATCCCCTGGACTATCCGCGACGCCACCAGCGCGGGGAGGGAGCGGGACAGGGCGCACAGGATCGAGCCGGTCAGGAAGACGGACATGGCGATCAGGAACACCCGCTTGGCCCCGAACCGGTCGGCGACCCAGCCGCTGGCGGGGGTGAACACCGCCAGCGCCATGATGTAGCTGGTCAGGGCCAGCTTCAGGTGCACCGGGTCGGAATGGAACGCCCGGGCCAGGGTCGGCAGCGCCGTGGACAGGGCCGTCGAGTCGATGAAGTCCATGAACAGCGCGCTCGCCACCGCCATCGGTGCGATCGAGGCGGCGAAGCCGAGCCGGGTCGGCGTCGTCCCCTGGGGACTGGGCGCAGCTGGGATCAAGGCGATGGACGACCGACACGGGATGCGGAATGAGCGCCCTCTAATGCACCCATTCCGCGATCCTGCAAACTTGCTCCGCGGTGTTACTGGCCCGACATCTTGCGGAAGAACTTCGCCGTCTGCTCGCCGCCCTGGAAATAGGGCTGCTGGCCGGCCTGGTTCTCGATCTCGGCCCAGTGATCGCGCACCGCCTCCACCGACAGGCCCTTGTCGCCCAGATAGACGCCCTCGGTCTCGAAGATCTTCGCCGTGGCGAACACGCCGGCGCCGGCGGTCAGCACCACGCCGGTCGGGGCGTCCTCGGAGACCAGATACACCACGCCCGGGGTCACGAATTCGGGGCGCAGCTTGTCCAGCATCTCCGGCGGCATCAGGTTCTCGGTCATCCGCGTGGCGGCGACGGGGCTGATGGCGTTGACCCGGATGTTGTTCTTCTGCCCCTCGAGCTTCAGGGTGTTCATGAAGCCCACCAGCCCCAGCTTGGCCGCGCCGTAGTTGGTCTGGCCGAAATTGCCGTAGAGGCCAGTGGAGGAGGTGGTCACCACGATCCGTCCATAGTTCTGCGCCTTCATGATCTCCCAGACAGCCTTGGTCGGCTTGATCGTGCCCATGACGTGCACGGCCAGCACGACCTCGACATCGGCGATCTCCATCTTGGAGAAGGACTTGTCCCGCAGGATTCCGGCGTTTGCGATCAGGATGTCGATCCGGCCGAAGGCGTCCATGGTCTGGTCGACCAGGTGCTTGACCCCGGCGTCATCGGTGACCGAGGCCCCATTGGCGATGGCCTCGCCGCCCAGGGCCTTGATCTCGGCCACCACCTGATCGGCGGCGGAGGACGAGCCGCCCGAGCCGTCCACAGAGCCGCCGAGATCGTTGATCACGACCTTGGCGCCGCGACGGGCCAGTTCCAGGGCGTGCTGACGCCCGAGGCCGCCGCCGGCGCCGGTGACGATAGCGACCTTGCCGTCGAAGCGGATTTCGTCAGACATGGGGACCCAATGCTCCAGGTGATCGTTGATGGCGGACCGGTTCATCCGGCCGTGTCGCCCTGCGGCGTCTTGTGCGGCGGTGACCTTGGGTCCGTCAAGCCCGGGTGCGGATTCCGGCCTATCGCCCGTCCGAGGTCCCGCCGGTCGAGGCCTGCGCCGGCGGCGCTACGCCCCGGGGCGCCGTGCGGCCCGGCTTGAGGAATTTCACCAGCACCCGCTGGCCGATCAGGAACGGTGCGCCGTCCACGCTGGCGACAACCTCGACCACCCGTTCGTCGGTCTTTTCCGAAGGATCGTCGGACAACAGCTTGCGACCGCCGAACTGGTAGGCGCGGCGGATCACCTTGCCATGCGCCGGATGCAGCGGATCCGCGTCCGGCACGATCTCCACGTCCTGGCCGATCGCGACATTGGGCAGGTCGCTTTCGGCCAGTTCGGCCCGCACGATCCGCGCCGTGTTGGGCTCCAGGTCGAACATGGTGGACACATTGAGGGTCGAGGCGCCTGAGCCCGGATTGGCGTACCGGCGCACGATCCGGCCATCCGCCGGCGCGCGGACGGCGGTCAGCTCCAGCTGGTAGCTGGTGGCCGCCAGCTGGGCCTGGGCCGTCGTCACGGCGGCCCGCTGGGCGGTGATGCTCGCGTCGGCCTGGGTCACCAGATCGCGCTGCTTGTCCACGGCCTGCGCCGCGGCGAATTCCTTCAGCTGCTGCAACCGGCGCAGCTCCCGCGCGGCGGCGTCCCGCTGGGCCTGCAGCAGGGCGATCTGCGCCCGGGCCTGGTCGGCCGCCGCCTGGGCCTGGTTCGACGCCAGCCGCAGCTGATCATCCTCGAGGCGGGCCAGGACCTGGCCCTTGACGACGCTGTCGCCCTCCTGGACGTCCACCTCGCGGACCACCCCCGCGGTCCGGGCGGCGACCTGGATGACGCCGCCTTCCACGTCGATCTTGCCGGCGGCGATGGCGGCATAGGGGGTGTCGACGGGCTTGGCCGCCGCGGCGGCCAAGCCCGTCGACACCCCCTATGCCGCCATCGCCGCCG
>Ga0075019_10001816_pt1 | contig 12137 bp, 9 predicted proteins | sample ColStrG_CSR_2013_FD_71473 | JGI IMG/M metagenome (GOLD analysis project Ga0075019, IMG submission 71473) | Freshwater sediment microbial communities in response to fracking from Pennsylvania, USA - Cold Stream Run_MetaG_CSR_2013 | ecosystem: Environmental > Aquatic > Freshwater > Creek >...
TCACGCAACTGGAGGCAAAGAAAAACCAGTAGGAAAGCATGTTCATGAAGCCCGACGCCATGTCGCGCGCACCAACTTGCAAAGGAATAAGGAAGTTACTGAAGGTACCGCTCAAACCGGCCGTCAACACGAAGAACACCATGATGGTGCCGTGCATCGTCACCAAAGCCAGATAAAATTCAGGATCAATTTTTCCTTCCGGCGTAAGCCAGCCACCCAAAATCGGCTTTAACCAAGAAAGGTTGGCATCCGGAAAACCCAGTTGCAAACGAAAGATGACCGACAGCACACCGCCGATCAGCGCCCATGCCATGCCGGTGATCAGGAATTGCTTGGCAATAACCTTATGGTCTTCGCTGAAAACGTAGTTGGTCCAAAAATTACCATGGTGCGCATGAGCGTCGTGCTCGTCGTGGTGCGCAGTACTCGTGTGGGGGTGAATATCAATTGTTGCCATGCTGTTTCTTATTTCAGTGTAACTGATTTCTGATCGGTCAATGATGCGCTATTCATCGGCAAGCCAGCTTTGATCATCGCTGCCTCCTTCAGATTAGCGGGTACAAATTTCAAATAGTCAGGGTTTTGCTTTAACCAGGAATCTTGGGCAGCCATCCACTTTTCATATTCTTCGGGCTCTTCCACCACAACAGGGAAGCGCATAGAGAAGTGACCTTTGCCACAAACTTCCGTACAGGCCATTTCATAGTTGAAATTCGGATTTCCAGTTTCATCGCGCATCTCTTGTGTCGTCTTGGTTGCGGTGAATTTAAAATGCGTGGCAATGCCAGGCACCGCATCCATCTTCAAACGGAAGTGCGGCAAAAACACGCTGTGGATCACATCCTTCGCGCGGATTTTCAACAAAACCTCTTTGCCTTTCGGGATGTGCAACGTGAGCGACTTGAAGTCGTCGAATGAATTCTTATCGGACAAGTCAAGACCAAACTCGTTCGAGGCATCAATCATTTTATAATTATGATTTCCCAACTGCTTGTCTTTCACGCCAGGGTAACGGGCCGTCCAGGCAAACTGCTGACCTACCACTTCGATCACCACCGCATCTTTCGAAGCAGGGCCGGTAATGTCATTCCAGGCGCGAAGACCTTTGAAGATCAAGAGCGCCAACACAATGGCAGGTACCACTGTCCAGGTAATTTCAAGGTAGTGATTGTCTGCAAAAAAAGCTGCTTTCCGGTTTTTATTATAACGATAGGCATAGGTAAACCAGAACATGGCGATGAAGATTATCACAAAGGCAAACACCGTCACATACATCGTGATCCAAAACAGGTTGTCGGTGATGGCACCGTGCACCGAAGCCACCGGAGGCTCGTAAGTGCCCATGTGTTTGATTGAATACCAGAAAAATAAGCCGAGACCGCCCACCATGAACACCATGAAAAGAATGGCGTTGATGTTGTTCCATGCGTTTGACTCTTCCTTCTTGTCCTTGATAACCTCTACCAAATTTCCGATCCGGAAAATCATGTACAGGATCCCGAACACCAAAACTACACCCAAACCAATGATCATATTCATAGTACAGTCCTTTTAACTTTTAACTAAATGTGATGGTTCAAACTCTCGTCCATAAACGGATGATGTTTGGCCACCAATTGCAACTTAGAAAGTGCCGACAACACCACGTACAAAAATGCTGCGGTAAACAACAGTGCCAGCCCGATTTCGAGGAAGCCGACACCGCCATTGTGCTGCATCACACCCGGTGTAATCATATTGTAAAAATCAAACCAGTGCCCCACAATGACAATCGGACAAACCACCTTCAACATAGCCAAGTGACGTTTTGCATCTCTTGTCATCAATAACAGAAAAGGAAGCACAAAGTTTAAAAATAAGTTCGCGTAAAAGATCCAGCTATAGGGCGCATTCTTCAAGCGCGAAACGAAGTAAACAGTCTCTTCCGGAATGTTCGCATAATAGATCAACAAGAACTGGCTGAACCAGATGTAGGTCCAGAAAATGCTAAAGGCAAAAATAAACTTACCCAAATCGTGCAAGTGGTTGGCGTTGACCACCTTCATGTAGCCGGCTTCCTTTAGGTAAACCAAAATCAACGTGATCACGGCCAGGCCTGTTACCCACCAGCTGGCAAACACATACCAGCCATACATGGTGCTGAACCAATGCGTTTCAATGCTCATCACCCAATCCCACGCCGACACCGATGAAGACACGGCGAAAATGACCAGAAAAATGGCTGACAACTTGCGCGCCGAATACCAGTGTTCCGTCGACGCATCAATGTCTTCGGCCAGCATCTCTTTCTTGATCCAGACAAAGAACAGGTACCACAATCCAAAAAACACCAGCATGCGCACGAAAAAGAAAATAGGGAAAGTACCTGCCGCCAACGGCCAGAAGAAAAATCCTGACTTGCCTTTCAGCACTTTGTCAAAATGAGGGCCTTCCTGATAAATATCTGTGTGCGTCCAGTGGAAAACGTCTTGTTTTACCAAAAACCAGAGTACCACGGTCAATACGCCGGCCACCGGGATCCACTGCCCGATGGCGAGGGGAATCCGGTTGATTGGCGCGGACCATCCGGCCTGAGCCGCATACTGAATGGCGATAAAAAACAAACCAATGATGCCAATGCCCGTGAAGAAAATATTGTTCTGCCAAAGCGACGTGTAAATGCGTTTCAGCCAAGGAGCCGTCTCATGATGCCCTTCCGCTTCGGTGGCCTCAGCACCTTCATGCGGCACCGGCGTCACACTGGCGGTCAGTTCCTTCGAAACGCCGACTGCCGCATGCTTGGCATGCCCACCTTCGTGTTCACTTCCCGACCGTTGGGCGAGGAAAATGCCCAGGACGAAAAGCAACAGGCCTATCCCACCCAGGATAAATAGTTTGCGTTTGGTCTCCGGCTTAAAATCGTATTTTTCTTCGGCTATCATTGAGATGAAAAGTTAAATCAGTTCTTCTGTAATTCTTTTACATATTTGGCAATCTTCCACCGGTCTTCTTCGCTCACTTGCGAACCGTGGGCACCCATCAAACCTTTTCCGTAAGTGATCACGTGAAAGATGTGCCCTTCGGTAATATTCTTGTAAGCATCGCCGCGCAAGTTTGCTACGCCGGGATAAACACTGTGGTCTACGCCGTCAATTTTTACGCCTTGCGCCACTTTACCATCGCCGCCGCCTTTGGCGCCATGGCAATGTTTGCAATACGACTCGAACAACACCTTGCCTTGTTCCAATACGGCCGGTGAAGCCTCCAGCGGATTGACCAACTTATTGGCCAAACGCAATCCGGTGCTGTCGTTGGCGCCGCGGTACGGCAGCCAACCCTGCGGAGTGCGACGCACCGTGTGCGGTGCCGGCAACCGGAGGTTCATCCCGTAAGGATTGTATTGATTGGAATTGAAGAACTCACCCGTACGTGCATCCAGAGAGTTGAAATACCAACCCGCATCTTTGTTTGTGATCTGCGACAGCGGCTCATACGCCACTGAGTGGTACATGTTGGGGGCATACTCAAGGCCCTGGTAGTCGCCGCCTGCTTTACATCCCGCGAGCAATACCGCTGCGCATGTGCCTATCAATAAATTCGTCATCAATCGCATATCCACGAATTAAAAGTTCTTTTCATTTACTTCCGATGCGCCGTTGTCCTTCAAAATACGGCTTAACTCATCCTTGCTAAGCTTGTTTTCGGCCAGGTCAATTGCCATCACGTGCTTGTCGTCGGTGCTGCGCAGGTCAAATTGGCGCGGCCAGCCATAAGGCTTCATGTTGCTCACGATAAAGAAAGTGCCTACCATCCCAAAGGCAGACAGCAACACCGTGAATTCAAAAGTTACCGGAATAAAGGGCGGCAAGGAAGCAAAGTTCTTTCCACCAATGTCCATCGGCCAGTCATAGCCGAGCATCCAAGTTTGAGTAAAAAGCGCCAAAATGGTGCCTGTGATACCAAACATGAAAGCGGCAATCGGCAGGCGCGTGCGGCGATATCCAAGCGCTTCGTCCAGCCCATGAACCGGAAACGGTGAATAGACCTCGTGGATGCGAACGCCTTTTTCACGAATCTCCTCTACGGCGTGAACGAGAACATCCTCATCATCAAAAATCCCGACAACGAAATTTTTATTGCTATCCATATTAATGTTTCTTTTCAGAGGTGGCTTTAATGATACTTTTTACTTCCGCCATGTTGATCACCGGGAAAAACTTAGCAAACAAGAAGAAGGCGGAAAAGAACAATCCGAAGGTAAAGATGTACTGCCCCACATCGTAGAAGGTCGGATAAAACATCGACCAGCTGGAGGGCAGATAGTCGCGGTGCAGCGATGTCACAATGATCACAAATCGCTCGAACCACATGCCGATGTTCACAATAATTGAGATGATAAAAGTGGAGACCAGGTTGGTACGAATCTTCTTGAACCAGAAGAGCTGAGGAGAAATAACATTACACGTCATCATCGACCAGTAAGCCCACCAATATGGACCTGTCGCCCGGTTGATGAAGGCATACTGCTCGGCCGGGACCTGACCATACCAGGCTATGAAAAACTCCGTGATGTAGGCAATGCCGACGATTGACCCCGTCACGATGATGATGATATTCATCAGCTCAACGTGGTAGATGGTAATGTAATCTTCCAAATGGAATACCTTCCTCGTGACCAACAAAAGGGTCAACACCATGGCGAAGCCAGAGAAAATTGCACCCGCCACAAAATAGGGAGGGAAAATCGTGGTATGCCAGCCCGGGATGATGGAAGTAGCAAAGTCCATGGATACAATCGTGTGAACCGAAAGCACCAGTGGTGTTGAAAGGCCTGCCAGGATCAACGCTACTGACTCATAGCGCATCCAAGTCTTGGCACCGCCACCCCATCCAAAGCTCAACGCATTGTAGATCATGGCGCGCGTTTTGTGCCCCATGCGCACCGCGCGGTCGCGGATGACGGCAAAATCAGGAACAAGGCCCATGTACCAGAACACCAGCGACACGGAGAAATAAGTCGAGATGGCAAACACGTCCCACAACAGCGGCGAGTTGAAGTTTACCCACAATGAACCGAACGCATTGGGAAACGGTAGCGCCCAATAGAATCCCAGCCACAAGCGACCCATGTGAAAGGCCGGAAAAGTAGCTGCACAAATCACCGCAAAAATGGTCATGGCCTCCGCGGCCCGGTTGATAGACATTCTCCAACGCTGGCGGAACAACAATAAGATCGCCGAAATCAGCGTACCGGCGTGACCGATACCCACCCACCAGACGAAGTTGGTAATATCCCAGGCCCAGCCGACGGTCTTGTTCAATCCCCACATCCCAATTCCCTTCCAAAGCATCACACACACACAGTAGAGACCGAAGAGCAAAAGCACAACGGAAATTCCGAACGCAGTCCACCAAAGGCTGGTGGGTTTTCCTTCCACCTGTTTGCTGATGTCTTCCGAAACGTCCCGCACCGTTTTTCCGCCGGTTACCAGGCTTTCGCGTAAGGCTGAGGTTACTTGCATATTAAATCGTTGATCGTTAGTCGTTTTCTATAATTCGTTTGCACTAAGCGTGTGCTTCCGTCTTGGTTTTATTTCTGATCTTGGTCAGGTAGAAAATATTGGGCTTCACGCCAATGTCTTCCAACACGCGGTACGCGCGCGGATTGTTTACTTTCTTGTCGAAGCCGTGATTGAATACTTTCTCGACTTTGCCGTCTTTTTCCACTTCCATGTAGTGGTCAATTTTCAGCAACTTGCTCAGGCGGCTTTCGGGATCGTTCATGTCGCCAAACAAAATGGCGCCGGTCGAACAAGATGCCTGACAGGCGGTCACCACTTCTCCATCCTTCACGGGACGGCGTTCGCGCTTGGCGGTCAATTTGCCGGCCTGGATGCGTTGCACACAGAACGAGCATTTCTCCATCACACCGCGTGAGCGAACGGTCACCTCCGGATTGAGCACCATGCGGCCCAAGTCGGTGTTCATGGCCGGATTCGATTGATAGAACTGCTGGTTGTCATGGTATTTAAACCAGTTGAACCGACGCACTTTATAGGGACAGTTGTTGGCACAATAGCGGGTACCGATACAACGGTTGTAGGTCATTTGGTTAAGTCCTTCAGTGCTGTGGGTTGTTGCCGCCACCGGACAAACCGTTTCACACGATGCGTTGTTGCAATGCTGGCACAACATCGGCTGGAATGTTACCTCCGGGTTTTCAGCTGCCTTCTCAAGGCCTTTGTAGTCTTCGTGCTTGGTTCCTTCCGGGCTGCTGTAATAGCGGTCAATGCGCAACCAGTGCATCTCGCGGCGGCGGATTACTTCGTCCTTGCCGACCAGCGCCACATTGTTTTCGACGTTACAAGCTACCACGCAGGCACCACAGCCGGTACACGTATTCAAGTCAATGGCCATACCCCAATGGTGATTGGGATACTGATGTCCTTTCCACAAGCTCAACGTCGAGGCGTCTACTTTTTCTTCCCATTTGGTAATCTTGGGAATATCGCGTCCGGCAAACGGATCGTTTTTAAATTCAGCCAGCGTAGCTTCCTGGATGACGCTTTCACGTCCCATGTACGTCTGATGAATTTGTGTTTGCGCGAGTTGAAAATCCTTTTCTGTTTTCTTCACCGTCACGGCCGTGCTGTAATTCAATGAACCATTCAGCAGCGTAACCAGCGGATACACATTGGCACCAATGTTTTCAGCTACCGCGCCCACTTTGGTACGGCCGTAGCCAAGGGCAATGCCCAGCGTTCCTTCGGTTTGGCCTGGTTGCACAAGGGCAGCCACGGTGATAGTTTTGCCATTGGCAGTCAGGTCCAGCAACTGCGTGCGGCCTTCCGCATCGTTATTGACACCCCACGCGGTGGCATCTTTTTGCGAAATGGTGACGTAATGATCCCACACCGCTTTGGTGATGGGGTCGGGCAATTCCTGCAGCAGCGGGTTGTTGGCCTGCGCGCCGGTGCCCACGCCGTAACTTTCGTAGATCACCAGTTCAGTGCCAGTGCTGGAAGCTTTGTAATTCGATGCAATCGACGAGGCAGCGGCATCAACATTTCCGGCAAATGCGCCGACTTTGATCTCTGCTCCTTCTGCCTGGTAAACGCCATCGTACAGGCATTTATCCCAAAAATTCTCAAAGGTTGCCAGGGTTTCGCCCTTGGCATCCTTCTTATCGAAAAACCAATTTTTCCAGTTGGCTTGCAGCAGGCTGAAGTAATCTGCCGCTTCTCCACCAGACCATACGGCGAAGCTTTCCTGGGCCTGACGCGTCTTGAAGATCGGTGTAATGGCCGGCTGCGACAAACTGTAGAAATTGGGCTTCGGCTCAAAATCATTCCACGACTCCAGGTAGTGGTGATCCGGCGCGATATAAGACGATGCGCTGGCGGTCTCATCCGGAGTAGTGGAGGTAGACACCGTCAACGAAATATTTTTCAATGCCTTGGCCAACTCTTCACCCATCGGATGGTCGTACACGGGATTGCAATTGTAGAATATCACCGCGCCAACTTTGCCGTCCTTGGCATCATTCACAAAGGCACTCATCTTCTCATCGTCACCTTTGCGGAAATTCACCGGCAATCCAAGATTGATTGTTACGCCATAGCTGCCCAGCAACTCATTGATGGCGTTGACGATGGTTTGCACCGCCTTGTCATTGGAACCAGCTACCACCAGAGCGCTGCCTTTATTTTCCCAGAGTTCGTTTGCAGCCTGCTCGAGATTGGCTATTTTTTCGATCCCGGCCGACAACGCTTTCTGTCCGGCTTTGGCTGCCAATAAGTTGTATAATTGCGCTACCACCAAGCCTTCCTGCGAAGGTTTGATCATGCTGCGGTAATCGGCATTGGCGCCCGTCATCGACAGGTTGGCCTCAAACTGGTAGTGCCGCGACATGTCGCGCTTGTCTTCGCTCACCGTGCGGGTTTGCGCATATTGCTTGGCAAATTCAATGGGTGAAATCCACGTGGCCAGGAAGTCAGCCCCGATGCTCACAATTGTTTTTGCTTTGCTGAAATCATAAGAAGGGATGACAGCCGCGCCATAAGAATCCTGGTTGGCCTTCAACATCCCAAAAGCCGACACCGGATCATATTGCACATGCTCCGTGGTGGCATATTTTTCTTTGAACTTGGCGATGGTGGCCAATGTACTCGGGCTCAGCACCGTGTTGCTCACAATCCGGATGGCAGCGCCCTTGGCAGCTACTTCTTCCAGCTTGGAGATAATTTCTTTGTCAATGGTTTCCCAATCTGTGCTGGACTCCCCTTTTCTCGGGCCGCGCAACCGGTAATTGTCATAAAGCGAAAGCACCGATGCTTCCACTTGCGCACTGGTACCGCCCAATGTCACCGTCGAAAGACTGTTTCCATCAACTTTGATCGGCCGACCATCGCGCACCTTTACTACAATGCTGCAATAGTCGCCGCCGCTCACGTAACTGGAAGCGTAATAGTTGGCAATGCCTGCATCGGCATCTACGGGCTTCATCACGTAAGGAATGGCCTTGCGAATAGGAGCCTCGCAAGCTGCCAGCGAAGCCGCAGCTACACTGAAGCCCATCATGCGGAGGAAATCACGGCGTGAATGACCCGGATCTTCTGCTACGCCCATGTCTACAAATTCCTTGTCGGCATGTTTGACGTAGTTCGGATCGTTCTTCAGTTGGGCTAACCCTTTCCAGTATGTCTTTTTTGTTTCGTTCATAGAAGCTATATCAGATCGAATGGACTTGATTCAATAATTAATAATGACATTTTGAGCACTCCAAACCGCCGATGTCTTCCACCTTCATCTTGGAATTTTTTCCTTTGGCTGCCTGATGCACTTGTACGAGCTTGTCGTAGTAGGCATTGCCTTCATTGTTGACATTGGTTTTTCGGTGGCAATCGATACACCAGCCCATGGTGAGCAGCGAGTATTGCTTGACCACTTCCATTTCTTCAATCGGTCCGTGGCAAGTCTGGCATTCAATTCCGCCTACGTTAACGTGTTGAGAATGATTAAAATAAGCAAGGTCAGGTAAATTGTGAATGCGCACCCACTCGATCGGCTTTTGCTTGCCTGTATAGGAAGCAGTCGTTACGTCGTAGCCAATGGCTGCATAGATTTTTTGAATCTCGGGCGACTCCTTTTTAATCTGCGTGTGGCAGTTCATACAAATGTTGGGCGAAGGGATATTGGCTTGCTTTCCTTTCATTACGCCCGTGTGGCAATACTTACAGTTTATCTCGTAAGCGCCCGCATGCAACTTGTGCGAAAACGCAATAGGCTGCTTGGGCTGATAGCCTTGTTGAACACCAATGGAATACAATCCATCGATCACAGTCTTGAAGGAGATCGAAGCAACCACGAACACGACGAGGAAGATGAACCCAGGACTGCGAACGAAGCCGCCAAATGTATATGGTGAGTTCACCACTTCGCGATCAGTCTCGCTAAGTTCTTTCTTTTCATTCAGGTATTTCTTCAGCGCTGTGGTGATCAGTCCGAGGATGATCAACATGAGCACGAGAATCAAAATCAAACCGCCGAGGATGACATCGAGATACTGCGACGACACCGAAGACTGTGCAGCGGCGTCACCACCTGCCACCTGCTGACCGGGGGGTGGTGCATCGGGTTTGTCGGCTTCGTTCTTTACATAGGCCAAGATGCTCATGATCTGGTCGTCCGTGTAGCTGGTGAATGCCGTCATCTGGCTCTTGCTGTACTCAGTATAAAGCGCATTGGCATACTTGTCGCCGCTGGCAATGACCTTCGATGAGTTGCGCACCCATGACTTGATCCAGTCGATTGAAGGGGCGCGGTCGTACACACCCGCCAGCGCCGGGCCCACTAATTTTTGCTTGACCCGATGGCACGATTTACAGTTGCCATTGAAAAGATCCTCGCCCGCCTTAATCACCGCCGCATCTTTGGAGATGTCTTGCGAAAAGGAAACGAAACTTGACAGGACGAGTAGTGCGAGGAGGGAGAATTTAAAAAGACCAGATATTTTTTCGTTCATCATGGTGCGTTGTTAACCGCTTTTATTCGGAATGGCACAAATCTACACCGCGAATGCATTATTTCAAATAAAAATTTCCCAGACTCAAAATTTTGTTGGACTTTATTTCGCGATCTGTCCGGCAAATTCTACAAACATCGCGACTTATTTTGGTGATTCGGTATAAAACCTAAAAAATCGACAAAAATTGACCTATTTTAGAACGATTTAAAATACTGCCACATCACTTTTATGATCAGTGCCTTCGAGTACATCACCGTCTTTATCTCCATCATTCTTGGCCTCGGCGTGACACAAATCTTGACAGGTGTTGCCGACCTGGTACAGCAGCATAAACGGGTAAAACTTTACGGACCACACCTGCTGTGGATTCTGCTGGTCTTGGTCATGCATGTGCAGGAATGGTGGATCGTCTTTCAACTGCGCGACATGAGCGCCTGGCGACTGCCGCTGTTTCTTTTCGTCATGCTTTATCCAGTGGTGCTGTTTATTCTGGCGCGCCTGCTCTTCCCTCTTGGTGCACCGGATGGCCCCGTGGACCTGCGGCAATTTTACTATGAGAACTATCGGCAAATATTTTTGTTCGGCGCCATCCTCGCCGCGCTCACCCTTCTTGACAATGCCCTCGTTCGCCACGCGCCGGGCGAAGACTACATCGCGCCGGCAGTTGTGTTCGTGCTACTCGGCGCCACGGCCGCACGTCGACATACTCCGCCCTGGATTCACCAGGCCATTGCCTATTTTATGTTGATCTCACTGGCGGCGATTTTGCTGATCGAACAAGACCAATGGCTCGTGGCCAACTAAACTAATATGACCAACACATTTGCCCCACCCGTTGCGCAACTTCTTGCCCTCCCGAAATTGGGACTTCCGCCAAGAACTAAAATCGCCGTGATAGGCGCCGGCGCTTTTGGCGGCTGGTCCGCGCTCTACTTGTTACGGAAGGGCTTTGATGTCACGCTCATCGATGCTTGGGGACCGGGGAACTCGCGCAGCACGTCGGGCGACGAAACCCGTGTGACGCGATCTACCTATGGGGCCAACGAATTTTATTTTTCGCTCAATGTGCGCGCACTGGAATTGTGGAAGGAAAACCAGGTTCGATGGGGCAAGCAATTGTTTTATCCAAATGGCGTGATCTGGTTTTGCTACACCGAAGAAAATCCCTGGGTGGATGCGTCCATTCCCTTCGCGGAAAAATACAACGTGCCCTACACCTACCTGACGCCGGCTGAAATACACAAGCAATTCCCAACCGTCAATACGAGCGACCTGCATGGGGCATGGCTGGATCCTCATGGCGGCTATCTCAAAGCGCGTGAAAGTTGCCTCGCGGTGCATGCGTCGTTCGTCAAAGAAGGTGGCCGCTATCAAGGTGCGTACGCCACACCCGGCGACATCGACTCGGGCCGCATGACCAACCTGGCGCTTTCATCGGGTGAGCACCTGCAGGCTGATATTTTTTTATTTGCCTGTGGACCGTGGCTGGGTCAACTTTTTCCTGAGGTATTGGGACAGCGAATTACTTGCACCAAACAAGAAGTCTTCTACTTTGGCGTGCCGCCCGGCATGACAAAAACGTTTGATTCACTGCCTGCTTGGATCGATCTGGACGGGCACAATTATTATTACGGTATTCCGGGCAACGAAAACCGTGGATTCAAAATTGGCGTTGACATACGCGGCGACGTGATCGACCCAACCCACAGTGAGCGCATTGCCAACGGCGAAACCTTGGCAAAGGCGCGCGAATTTTTGGGACATCGCTTCCCGGCCCTTCGGTCGGCGCCACTCCTGGAGAACCGGGTGTGTTGCTATGAAAACTCCCCCGACGGAAATTTTATTTTCGAGCCCCACCCGGAGGCGGCCAACGTGTGGCTGCTCGGCGGTGGATCGGGGCATGGGTTCAAACACGGCCCCGCCCTGGGCGAGTGGGTGGCCAATGCCTTCGCTTGAATTAATCTAAAATAATTGCTCAATTTGCATGTTTGGTTGGCTTTGCATTGGCGTGTACTGTCTATACTTTCAACCAAATCGACGTGAAAAGAAACCTGGTTTCTGTTCTTGCAGTTTTTATTTTGTTTCTCACGCACGCGGCGGCCCAGCAAGTGGTCAGTTCAGCGCTTCCCAC
>Ga0075019_10001817_pt1 | contig 12137 bp, 9 predicted proteins | sample ColStrG_CSR_2013_FD_71473 | JGI IMG/M metagenome (GOLD analysis project Ga0075019, IMG submission 71473) | Freshwater sediment microbial communities in response to fracking from Pennsylvania, USA - Cold Stream Run_MetaG_CSR_2013 | ecosystem: Environmental > Aquatic > Freshwater > Creek >...
CGCCGTAGCGCGCCCAGCTCGACGGCATGAACTGCGCCATGCCCATGGCGCCGGCGTAGCTCCCCTTGAGCGCCAGGGGATCGGTATGGCTGCGGCGCGTCAGCACCAGATACTCTTCCAGCTCCGAGCGGAAATACGCTGCGCGCGCCTGCGCCTTGGGGTGCGCTGCGGGAAAGTCGAACGCCAGCGTGCACAGGGCGTCGAGTACGCGAAAGTGCCCTGTCTGTTGGCCGTAGAGGGTTTCCACGCCCAGGATGCCCACAATCAGGCTGGGTGGCACGCCGGTTTGCGCTTGCGCGCGCAACAGCGCGGCTTCGTTGGCGCGCCAGAAAGCAAGGCCGGCCTGAATGCGCACGGGTTCTATGAAACGGCTGCGGTACAGCTGCCAGTTTTTCGCGACTCCGGGGGCGACCGGCGTGATCGCCTGGGCGACCGCGGCGCTGTAGCGTGCCTGGCCGATGGCGTGGCGCACCCACTGCGGATCCAGCGCACGCGACTGGGCAATCGCCAAGGCCTCGCGCATGACGTCCGCGCGCGTGGCGTACAGCGGCCCGGTGGCCGTGGTGGGCGCTGGCTTGCGGTGCAGCGCCGACTTGCCGACATGCGCGCTCACCGGTTCGGCGCCGGATTCGCGCACCGAAGCGGACATGGTCGGTGCGTCGGACGCGCTTGCCGGCGTTTGCGCGCGGACGACGCGGGCCCCGAACAAGGCGCACGCCAAGGCGAGCAGCAGCACGCCCCCGGGCGCGCGCAGCCCGCCGCTGCATCCAGGCAGCGCGTACCGGTGCCCGCGCACGTTCATGATCCGAACCCCCAATCGGCGCGCCTGCGTGGCCAGGGCAATTGGCCAAAGTCGCGCCGCAGCGTGGCCAGAGTTTCGCCGGCAGCCGCGCGCGCCTGCGGCGTTGCGTAGCGCCAGGCTTCCAGGCGCAGCAGCCAGTTTTCCAGCGCCAGGCGCAAGGGCGCGTCGACCCGCGCCTGCGCCAGCGCCAGCGCCAGGCTGCGCGGCGCCATAGTGGGGTGCACGCGCAGGCCGTTGTCGCGCAGCCGTGTCTGCGCCTTGTGCAACAGGCGCAGCCAGGGATCCTGGCGCAAGCGTTCGACCAGGGTCCACGCGTAGCCGATCAGGCTAAAACCCAGCACCAGGCCGATGAACACGTAGCTGAGGTCTTCCCAGTCGGGCGCGGTGAAGCCCATTTGGCGCAGCAGGTCAAACTGGCGCGTCTGGCCGTAGCTCAGCACCCATTGGTTCCAATTGCTGTTGGCCGCTTCCCAGAGCGCGCGCAGGTCGTAGAAGAAGTTGGGGTTGAGCACATTGATGGCCGCGCTCAGCATGCTGGGCGGCGGCACCAGGTGCGTGAAAGTGCCGTTGCGCCCGGGAGATACCGCGGCCGTGGGGTCTACGCGCACCCAGCCGCGGCCCGCGAGCCAGACTTCGGCCCAGGCGTGTGCGTCGCTCTGGCGCACCGTCCAGTTGCCGTCGATGGCATTCGGCTCGCCGCCCTGATAGCCGGTGACCACGCGCGCCGGAATGTCCAGCGCGCGCATCAGAATGACAAAGCTGGACGCGATGTGCTCGCAAAAGCCGGCTTTGACGTCGAACCAGAACGCGTCGGCGCTGTTGCTGCCAAACACGCCGGGCTCCAGTGTGTAGGTGTAACCCCCGGTGCGCAGCCGCTCCAGCACGGCGTCGACCAGGGTGGCGTCCCCTGCGAACGCGTAACGCGCGTCCTTGCGCAGCTCTTGCGCCAGCTGCACCGTGCGCGGGTTCTGGCCCTGGGGCAAATACAGGTAGACCGGCGCCAGTTCGCTGCGCCGCTGCGGGCCGTACTGGTACTGCGGGTAACTTTGCGCGCTGTACCGCACGAGGTCGTTCAACGCGTGGTCGGCACTCCAGACCAGCTCGTCGCTCATGTTCAAGCGTTGGCCGGCGAGTTCGGCGCCGTCGGGCGCCACGTCCAACAGGGGCAGCCAGGCCTGGTTGTTGGCAAATTGCGTGACCTGGTAGCGCACCGCGGGCCCGCGCACCTGCAAATTGGCGCGCGCCGGGGCGTCGTCGCGTGCAGCGCGCAGCGCGGTCCAGACCACGCCGTCGTAGCGCGAAAGTACCGGACCGCGAAAATACAGTTCGCGCTGCGGTGGCGTGGCGCCTTCGAAACGCACGCGCAGGGCGACGCTGTCGTCCAGCGCCAGCGCGGCAATATTCCCCACTTGCATGCTGTTCGACAGGCCGGTATGGCCTGCCGGCTGGGAATCATTGACGCTCCACAGGGGAGCGACGCGCGGGAACAGCACAAACAGCGTCGCCATGATGGGCGCTCCCAGCAGCGCCATCCCCAGGGCGCTGCGCGCTGCGCGCAGCAGGGGCGGTCGGCCTACCGGCATGTGGCTGTTCACCAGCGCCGTCAGCAGGCCCAGCAGGCCGACGATCATGGCGAGCGCGGTGAGCAGCCCCTGTGAATAGAAAAAATTCGACAAGAGCGCAAAAAAGCCCAGAAAGAAGACTACGAAGGCGTCGCGGCGCGCGCGCATTTCCAGCGTTTTCAGCGCCAGCAAGACGACGACGAAAGTCACGCCCGCGTCGCGTCCTACGAGCGTGCTGTGGCTGTAGTAGGTCGCGCCTATGGCCGCGCTGATGAGCGCTATGAGCACCCAGCGTGAGGGCAGGGGACGGCCTGTCACGGCGAGCCAGCCGCGCCACAGCAGCAGGGCTGCGGTCATGAGGTCGCACCAGAGCGGCAACTTTTGCACCTGGGGCAATACCACCCAGGCGACCACGGCCAGCAGAAACACCGTGTCGCGCGCGTCGCGCGGCAGTTCTCCTTGGGCTATGCGCACGGTACCTGGCTCCTGGCTTAAAAAAGGGCCAGCGCCTGCAGGCAGGCGCGCCGTTGTGCGTCGCCACTGCCCGGCGCAATTTCCACGCCGGGCAGGCGCAGCCCGTAGTGCAGACCGAGTTGGTCGGCGCGCAGCACCCAGGCGCACAGGCGCGCCAGGCGCTGCTCGCGCGCCTGCGCGCTGTGCGCCACAGACGCTGCGCTGTAGTCCAGCCAAAGCGCAAATTGCTGCGCCTGTTGCGCGTCGCGGCTGACCAGGGTGTCGGATTTGGCGGCCTTTTTCCAGAGCACCAGTTTGAGCGGGTCGCCGCGCCGGTACTGGCGCACACCGTCGTATTCCCCGCTGTTGTGCAGGCGCTGCTGCTGCGCGCCATGGGCGCCGGGTTCGCCCGCAGGAAAAGGCGGCGCGTGCACTTCGGGCGCCGGATAGACCAGCAATTGCGTCGCCACGCGCCACACCGTCCAGACGCGAAACGTGCCCAGCGGAAAGCGCGTCTCGGCGGTGATCGCCGGCAGCGCGTGCAAGCCACGCCGTTGCGGCCGGAAGGCAATTTGGACTTCGGTGCTGCCCTGCGCGGCCACGTCGGTCCAGCTCCAGTGCGCGCTCCCCATCAGCGCCAGCGCAATGCCCCAGCGCGGGCTTTTGCGGGCATTGAGCAAGCGCACCGTCAGCAGCGCGTTGCTGCCTGCGAACTGGGGCTGCGGCGCCAGCAGTTGCAGCTCCAGCCCGCGCAGGTTGGCGTGCGCGACGTGCATGCTGACCAGCGCGCAGCCGGTCAGCAGAAAGGTCAGGACGTAGCCCAGATTGAGCTGGAAGTTGATGCTCGCCAGCAGCAGCACCACCAGGGTCAGCGCGAGCATGACGCCCGGTCGCGTGGGCAGGATGTAGACGTTGCGCTGCGTGAGCTGTACGCGGTCACGCGGCGTCAGGCGTTGCAGCCAGAAACGCGCCAGGCGTTCGCGCGCCCACTGCACGGGGTGCAGCAGCGCGTGCAGCAGCGGGTGCGCCAGGCGCTTGCGAAATGCCAGCAGCACGGTCTTGTCTTCAGGGCAGATCGACCGACTGCAGCATGGCCATGACCTGCTCGCGCGCGCCCAGTCCGGCGTCACCCGTGGGCAGCAGCCGGTGCGCAATCGTTTGCGGAAGAATGGCGACGATATCGTCCGGCGCCACGTAGTCGCGACCGCTGAGCAGGGCGCGTGCGCGCGCCGCGCGCAGCACGGCGATGCCGGCGCGCGGGCTCAGGCCCTGGATGAACCAGCGTCCCGAGCGCGTTGCCGCGATCAGGTCCTGCAGATAGTCCAGCAACGGCGCCGCCGCGTGCACGGCGTTGACCCGGTCTTGCAACTGCAGCAACTGCCCGGGCGCGAGCAGGCTGGGCAGGGCGTCGACCAGGCTGCGCCGGTCGGCGCCGGCGAGCAACTCGCGTTCGGCCTTGCGGTCCGGGTAGCCCAGCGAGATCCGCATCAGGAAACGGTCCAGCTGCGATTCCGGCAGCGCGTAGGTGCCGACCTGGTCTTGAGGGTTTTGCGTCGCAATGACGAAAAACGGGTTCGGCAGGGGCCGGGTCTCACCTTCTATGGTGACCTGCTTTTCTTCCATGGCCTCGAGCAGCGCGCTTTGCGTCTTGGGGCTGGCGCGGTTGATTTCGTCGGCCAGCAGCACTTGCGCAAAGATCGGGCCGGGGTGGAACACAAAGGCCTGTTGGCCGCGTTCAAAAATGGACACGCCGGTGAGGTCGCTGGGCATCAGGTCGGAGGTGAACTGCACGCGCGAAAACTGCATGCCAAAGGAACGCGCCAGCGCGTGCGCCAGCGTGGTTTTGCCCACGCCCGGCACGTCGTCGATCAAGAGGTGACCTCCGGCCAACAAACACGCGACGCAATCCTGAATTTGCGTGGCCTTGCCAACGATCACCGTGTTAAGCTGATCCAGAAGTTTCTTGAGAGTATCTTGTGCGTCCATGGCCTGACCTTACCCGAAAATAAGCGCAAAAGTGTGACCCGACAAGCGTCATCTGGCGCGCGTCCGGCGCGCGCTGTCCGTGCTGCGTCCGCCAAACATCCTGTGCACAACGTTTTTTGCCCAAGGCATTGATCCACCATGGTGACTATTCAAGCTGCGGTTGAACCGCAACCCATAGACGATTTCAGCGGCTGGCTGGACGCCTTTTTGCACCCCTCGGTGCTGCTCGAACTCTTCGGGCTGGCGCTGTGCGCGCTGCTAGCCTGGTTTTGCGTTGCCACGCTGCGGCGCGCTTTTCATGTGCGCGACAAGCGCTCCATCTGGTTCGGCGAGAGTGCGCTGGATGGCGTTTTCTTTCCCTTGGTACTGCTTTGCCTGGCGTATGTGTTGCGTGAAGTGATGGGGCGCCTCATGCCGGTGGCCGTGCTCAAGCTGGCCTTGCCGGTCCTGATGTCCTTGCTCCTGATCCGCATAGGCGCCAAGGTCCTGCACGCGGCGTTCTGGGAGGCGCGCTGGGTGCGCGCGCTCGAGCAAACCATTTCCTGGATGGCCTGGGGCGGCATGGTGCTCTGGGTCAGCGGCCTGGCGCCCGCCATCCTCAACGAGCTCGACCAGATCACCTGGAAAGTCGGCGGCAGCACGCTCTCGGTACTGACGGTGCTCGAGGGCATTCTGACCGCCGGCGCCGTGCTCATCGTCACGCTCTGGATGTCCGCCGGGATCGAGGCGCGGCTGCTGCGTTCGGCAACCGGCGACGAGTTGTCGCTGCGCAAGGCGGTCAGCAACGCAACGCGTGCGCTGCTGCTGTTTGTTGGCATGCTGGTGGCCTTGTCGGCGGTCGGCATAGACCTGACGGCGCTGTCCGTGCTGGGCGGTGCGGTTGGCGTGGGCATAGGCTTTGGCCTGCAGAAGCTCGCGTCCAATTACGTCAGCGGTTTTGTGATTCTGGCCGAGCGCAGCATGCGCATCGGCGACCAGGTGCGTGTGGACACCTTCGAAGGCGCGATCACGCAGATCAATGCGCGCTACACCGTCATCCGCGCGTTGTCCGGGCGCGAGTCCATTGTTCCGAACGAGTTGCTGATCACCAGCCGGGTCGAGAACCTGTCCCTGGGCGACAAGCTGTTGTACCAGTCGACTGCGCTGTGGGTGGCGCACGACGCCGACGTGCTGCAGGTGCAGACGCTGTTGACCGACGCCGCGCTGGCGCAGGCGCGCGTGCTGCGCGAGCCGGCGCCAGCGGCGCAGCTCTCCAACTTCGGCGGGCCCGGGCTGGAGTTCACCCTGGGTTACTGGATTTCCGACCCGGAAAACGGCACCGGCAACCTGCGCTCGGACATTCACATCGCCGTTCTTGCTGCCATGCGCGCGCGCTCCATGCCCATTCTATTTGCGCAAAGTGCGGTGCAATCGCTGGGCCCCAGCGTGGCGGCGCCGGCGCCGGCGCCGCGCATAGAATCGGCGGGTTGACGCGCGGGTTGGCGCGCTGGTCAACGCGAACCCACCAACCCCCTTTCTGGAAGTCATATGAAAGTCCTGGTCCCCGTCAAGCGCGTGGTCGACTACAACGTGAAGGTCCGCGTCAAATCGGACGGCAGCGGCGTAGAACTGGCCAATGTCAAGATGAGCATGAACCCCTTCGACGAAATCGCCGTCGAAGAAGCGGTGCGTCTGAAGGAAAAGGGCGTGGTCAGCGAGATCATTGCCGTCTCCTGCGGTGTTGCCCAATGCCAGGAAACGCTGCGCACCGCGCTTGCGCTCGGCGCCGACCGCGCCATCCTGGTCGAAACCGCGGTCGAGTTGCAACCCTTGGCCGTGGCCAAGCTGCTGCACGCCCTGGCGCTGCGCGAACAGCCCGGCCTGGTGCTGCTGGGCAAACAGGCCATCGACGACGACTGCAACCAGACCGCGCAAATGCTCGCCGCGCTGTGCGACTGGCCGCAGGCGACCTTTGCCAGCAAAGTCGAACGGGTCGACGGCGCCTTGCGCGTTTCGCGCGAGGTCGATGGCGGCTCCGAAACGCTGCTGTTGCAGCTGCCCGCCGTGGTCAGCGCCGACCTGCGCCTGAACGAACCGCGTTACGTCACCCTGCCCAACATCATGAAGGCCAAGAAAAAGGCGCTAGAGACGCTGAGCCCCGAGGCGCTGGGCGTGGAGGTCGCGCCGCGCCTGCGCACGCTCAAGGTCATGGAGCCCCCCACACGCAGTGCCGGCGTGCGCGTACCCGACGTGGCGACGCTGGTCGAGAAGCTGAAAAACGAAGCCAAGGTGATCTGAATGCCCATACTCGTCATTGCCGAACACGATAACGCCGCCCTGCGTGCGGCCACGTTCAACACGGTGCACGCGGCGCAGCAATGCGGTGACACGGTGCACGTGCTGGTTGCGGGTCACCAGGCCGACGCCGTGGCTGCGCAGGCCGCGTGCATCGCCGGGGTGCAGCGCGTGCTGCACGTGGACGATGCGTCGCTGGCGCACGCCCTGGCCGAGAACGTCGCCGCCCAGGTGCTCGCGCTCGCAGGCGCCTACAGCCATATTCTGTTTGCCGCGACCGCCTCGGGCAAAAACTGCGCGCCCCGGGTCGCCGCCCGGCTCGACGTGGCGCAGGTGTCCGACGTCATCCGCGTGCTCGCACCCGATACGTTCGAGCGTCCGATCTACGCCGGCAACGCTGTCGCAACCGTGCAGTCGCAGGACGCGTGCAAGGTGCTGACGGTGCGCAGCACCGCGTTTGATGCAGCGCCCGCCAGCGGCGGCGCAGCGCCAGTGGAGCGTGTCGCAGCGCTGCCCGCTTCGACACGCGTACGCTTTGAGGGCGCCGAGATCGCGCGCAACGACCGGCCGGAACTGGGCGCCGCCAAAATTATCGTGTCTGGCGGCCGTGCGCTCGCGTCCAGCGAGCAGTTCATGCAGGTCCTCACGCCGCTGGCGGACAAGCTGGGCGCAGCGCTGGGTGCCAGCCGGGCGGCGGTGGACGCGGGTTACGCGCCGAACGACTGGCAGGTCGGCCAGACCGGAAAAATTGTCGCGCCCGAACTCTACATTGCCTGCGGCATCAGCGGCGCAATCCAGCACCTGGCGGGAATGAAAGACAGCAAGGTCATCGTCGCGATCAACAAGGACCCGGAGGCGCCGATTTTCAGCGTCGCCGATTACGCGCTGGAAGCCGACCTGTTCGTCGCCGTACCGGCGCTGGTCGCCGCCTTGTAAGCGCGCAGCGGCGCGGACGCGGGCCGCGCGAGAATGTAAAAAATACCAAGAAGGGGACACAGACCATGCACTACACGGCGCCGGTTACCGACATGTTGTTCAACCTGGAGCATCTGGCGGGGCTTGCGCAGATCGCGCAAATGCCCGGATTTGAAGACGCGGACCGTGACACCGCGCAGGCCGTGCTCGAGGAATGCGCCCGTTTTTGCCAGGGCGTTTTGGCCGAGCTGAACTGGGAAGGCGATTTGCACCCCTCCAGCGTGCAGGGTGGTGTGGTGCACGCGACGCCGGGCTTCAAGGCGGCTTTCGAGCAGTTTGCGCAAGGCGGCTGGCAGGGCCTGCAGCACCCCAGCGCCTACGGCGGCCAGGGCCTGCCCAAAGCGATCGCCGCGGCCTGCCTGGAAATGTGCAACAGCGCCAATCTGAGCTTTGCGCTGTGCCCCATGCTCAGCGACGGCGCCATCGAGGCCTTGCTGGTCGCAGGCTCGGACGCGCTCAAGGCGCAATACCTGGAAAAGCTGGTCAGCGGCGCCTGGACTGGAACCATGAACCTGACCGAGCCGCAGGCCGGCAGCGACCTGGCAGCGGTGCGCAGCCGCGCCGAGCCACAGCCCGACGGCAGCTACAAGGTATTTGGCACCAAGATCTACATCACCTGGGGTGAGCACGACATGGCCGAGAACATCGTCCACCTCGTGCTGGCGCGTCTGCAGGGCGCGCCGCAGGGCGTCAAGGGCTTGAGCCTGTTCGTCGTTCCCAAATTTTTGCTTCAGGCCGACGGTAGCCTGGGTGCGCGCAACGACGTGCAGTGCGTCAGCCTGGAACACAAGCTGGGCATCAAGGCCAGCCCGACGGCGGTGCTGCAGTACGGCGACGGCCTGGCGGGCAGCGTCGCCGACAGCGCGGGCGCAGGCGCTGTCGGCTACCTGGTAGGCCAGGAAAACCGTGGCCTGGAGTACATGTTCATCATGATGAACGCGGCGCGCTACGCCGTCGGCGTGCAAGGCATTGCGATTGCCGAGCGCGCCTACCAGAAAGCGCTGCAGTTCGCGCGCGAACGCGTGCAGGGCCGCTCGGTCGACCGCTCGGCGCCGGCCGACGCCAGCATACTCGCGCACCCGGACGTGCGCCGCATGCTGATGCTGCAGCGCGCCTACACCGAAGGCGGGCGCGCCATGGCCTGCGTCGCAGCCGCAGCGTTCGACGCTGCGCATCAGCACCCGGACGCGCAGGTGCGCACCGACAACCAGGCCTTCTACGAATTCCTGGTGCCCCTGGTCAAAGGTTTTTGCACCGAAGTCAGCCAGACCGTGACTTCGCTGGCGCTGCAAGTACACGGCGGCATGGGCTTCATCGAGGAAACGGGCGTGGCGCAGTATTACCGCGACGCGCGCATTCTGGCGATCTATGAAGGTACGACGGCGATCCAGGCGAACGATTTGGTCGGCCGCAAAACGCAGCGCGACGGCGGGCGCAACGCGCGCGCCATCGCCGCCCGCATTGAAGCGACCGAGGCCGAACTGCAGGCCAGCGGCAGCGCGCACGCCCAGGCCGTGGCGCGCCGCCTGAGCGCCGCGCGCCTGGCCTTCCTCGACGTGCTCGACTTTGTCCTGGGTCCGGCGCAGCCCGAAGCCGTGTACGCCGGCAGCGTTCCCTACCTGATGCTCGCCGGAACACTGGTTTCGGGCTGGCAATTGGCGCGCGCCTTGCTGGCAGCGCAGCAGCGACTGGCGCAGGGCGAAAACCCGGCGTTCATGCAGGCCAAAATCCAGACCGCGCGTTTTTACGCCGACCACATCTTGGTGCAGGTGGCTGGCCTGCGCGACAGCATCGTCGACAGCGACTACAGCGTGATGGCGCTGACTGCGCAAACCTTCTGAGCCTGCGCGCCGTGGCACGCTTACCCGCCGCGCTGTCCGGCTTGCCTTTGCCGGTGATAGGCGCGCCCTTGTTCATCATCAGCCATCCGCAACTGGTGCTGGCGCAATGCCTGGCGGGCGTCGTCGGCTCGGTTCCGGCACTCAATGCCAGGCCGGCCGAGCAGCTGGAAGACTGGTTGCAGGAAATCACGCAGACGCTGGACGCGGCGCGGCGCGCCGACCCGCAGCGCTTCATCGCGCCGTTTGCCGTGAACCAGATCGTGCACAAAAGCAATTCCCGGCTGGAACACGATATGGCGCTGTGCGTGCGCTACCGCGTCCCCATCATCATCAGCTCGCTGGGCGCGCGCAGCGACATCAACGACGCTGCGCACAGTTACGGCGGCGTGGTGCTGCACGACGTGACGAACGTGGCGCACGCGCACAAGGCGATCGACAAGGGCGCCGACGGCCTGATCGCCGTCGCCGCCGGCGCCGGCGGGCACGCGGGGGTGAAGAGTCCGTTTGCGCTGCTGCAGGAAATTCGCCAGTGGTTTGACGGGCCGCTGGCCTTGAGTGGCGCGATCGCGCACGGCGGCGCCGTGCTCGCGGCGCAGGCCATGGGGGCCGACTTCGCCTACATCGGCTCGGCTTTTATCGCCACCGACGAAGCGCGCGCCAGCCAGGCGTACAAGGACTGCGTGGTCGCCAGCAGCTCCGACGACATCGTCTACAGCAATCTGTTCACCGGCGTGCACGGCAATTACCTGGCGCCCAGCATTCGCGCGCAGGGCATGGATCCGCAGAACCTGGCGCAAGGGCAGCTGTCGACCATGGATTTCGGCGAACACGCGCCGCGCGCCTGGAAAGATATCTGGGGTTGTGGTCAGGGAATTGGCGCGGTGACGCGGGTGCAAAGCGTGGCCGCGCTGGTGGCGCAGTGGCGCGTGGAATACGAGGCCGCGCGGGTGCGGCTGCTGGGCGCGGCCAATCGTGTTTAATTCGTCTGCGTCGCCTGCACGCTTCCATTTTTAGTCAACAAAGGATTTTTCATGGCCTACGTCGATCTGGTTTGCGTACTGGCGCTGTTGCAGCTGGTGTACTTTGCTTCCCTGGTGGGGAAGGCGCGCGGCCGCTACGGCGTGAAGGCTCCGGCAATGTCCGGAAACGAACTATTCGAGCGCCAGTACCGTGTGCAAATGAACACCATTGAATTGATCGTGTTGCTGATTCCTGCCATGTACATTGCCGCGCGTTACTGGTCTGCGCCGCTGGTGGCAGCGACCGCTGCGGTCTATCTGGTCGGACGCTTTGTCTATGCGCGCAGCTACGTCGCCGATCCGGCAACGCGCAGCGTCGGCTTCGGCCTGAGCATGCTTCCCATCCTGGCCCTGCTGCTTGCCGACCTCGCCGGCATTGTGTTCAGGTAAGCCGCGCTTTCGCCCGTTCCCATTGGCGCTGGCGCTCGCGCGCGCCGCTTTTTTGCGCTGCGCTGCTGCTGGCGTGGCAGCGCGGGCAACTGACACCGAGCTCAAACAGGGGCGACTCCATGGCGCCTTCGGGCAATGGCTGGCGGCAGGCGCGGCACAGCTGGTGCGGTCCGGGCCGCAGTCCGTGGCCCAGGGAAACGCGCTCGTCAAACACAAAGCATTCGCCACGCCACAGGCTGTCCTGTGGTGCGACTTCTTCCAGGTATTTGAGAATACCGCCTTGCAGGTGGTAGACCTGCTGCAGGCCGCGGCTGCGCAGATAGGCCGTCGACTTTTCGCAGCGTATGCCGCCGGTGCAAAACATGGCGACGCGCGCTTGCGCGCCCCCGGCACGCGCCGCGCTGCCAATAAGCGGGTGTGCGTCCAGCCAGGCGGGAAGTTCGGCAAAGTTGCGCAGCTGCGGATTGAGCGCTCCGGCAAAGCTTCCCAGCTCGACTTCGTAGTCGTTGCGCGTGTCGATCAAGAGCAGGTCCGGGCTGCGCAGCAGCGCGTTCCATTGCGCTGCAGGCACGTACTCGCCAGCCGCGTGGGTCGGGCTGATCCCGGGTACGCGCAGCGTCACGATTTCTGCCTTGAGCCGCACCTGCATGCGCCGAAACGGCGCTTTCTCCGACCACGATTCCTTGTGCTCCAGGGGCGCCAGCAGAGGGTCCTGGCGCAGCCAGGCGAGCACGTTGCGTACCGCCTCGGGAGCGCCCGCGATGCTGCCGTTGATGCCCTCCGAGGCGAGCAAAATCAGGCCCTGTACGCGCTCCTTGCGGCACAGCGCCAACAG
>Ga0075019_10001819_pt1 | contig 12129 bp, 7 predicted proteins | sample ColStrG_CSR_2013_FD_71473 | JGI IMG/M metagenome (GOLD analysis project Ga0075019, IMG submission 71473) | Freshwater sediment microbial communities in response to fracking from Pennsylvania, USA - Cold Stream Run_MetaG_CSR_2013 | ecosystem: Environmental > Aquatic > Freshwater > Creek >...
GTGCTGTACCTGCGCACCAACTCGACTCCCGGATTTGAGGCCACGTACGACAAGTACCGCCACTTGCAGGTGGCGGTACTCGGCTCTGGTCTGAGCGTGCTGGCCGCCGCCGTGCTCTGGTTGCTGCTGGCTGGCAAAGCGCGCGCGGTGGACCTGGCGCGCAGCATGACCGCCGATCTGGAGCGCATGGCGGTGGTGGCGCGGCGGACGTCGAATGCCGTGATGTTTGCCGACCTGAACTGGCGCATTACCTGGGTCAACGAGGGATTTACGCGCATCACCGGCTATATGGCGCACGAGGCGCTGGGCTGCCTGCCGGCCGAGCTGCTCGCCAGCCCGGAGTTGGACACGCAGTCGCGCGACCAGTTGGCGCAGGCAACGGTCGCCGGGCGTTCGACGCGCGTCGTGCTGCGCAACCGGCGCAAGAGTGGCGAGGACTATTGGGCCGAGGTGGAAATCCAGCCCCTGCGCGACAGCAACGGACGCGCAACGGGCTACATGTCCATCCAGTCGGATATTTCGGCCGAGGTGCAGGCCAAGGCCGACTTGCTGCGCGAAAAAGAGCGCGCCGACACCATTCTCAGCGGAACCAATGTGGGTACCTGGGAAAGCAATCTGATCACCGGCGAGTCGCAGTGGAACGAGCGCTGGGGCGCGATGATGGGCTACAGCCACGACGAAGTGCTCCCCAACGCCGACCAGTTCTGGCAGTCGCACCTGCATCCGGACGACCGGGCGCGCCTGAACAACGAACTGGAAAAGTGCAAGCGCGGCGAAGTCGACAGCTACACCTGCGACGTGCGCGTGCTGCGCAAGGACGGCAGCTGGATGTGGGTATCCAGCCGCGCCAACGTCATGGCGCGCCTGCCCGATGGGCGCGTCGAGTGGATTGGCGGCATACACACCGACATCACCGCGGCCAAGCAGGTTGAGCTGGATCTGCGCGATATGGAAGCCTTTCTGGACCGCGCGGGCCGGATTGCCGGCGTGGGCGCGTGGCAGATCAATCTGAAAACGGGCGCGGTCCATCTGAGCGCGCAGACCTGCGATATTTACGGCAAGGAGCCGGGCTGGAGTCCCAGCCTGGACGAGGCCATGGCGTTTTACGCACCGCACGACCGCGAGCGCGTGCTCGACGCCATGAAGCTGGCGACCGAATTCGGACGCGCCTGGGACATCGTGGTCGAGTTTTTCAACGCGCGCGGCGAGCAACTCTGGGTGCGGCTTTTTGGCGAAGTCGAGTTTGACGATAGCGGCGCGGTGCGCCTGGTAGGCGCATTTCAGGACGTCACCCGCGATCGCGCGGCGCAAGCGGCGCTCGCCGACGAACAAAACCGTCTGCAGAGTATTTTGCAAGGCACGCGCGTCGGCACCTGGGAGTGGAACGTACAAACCGGCCAGCGCATCTTCAACGAGCAGTACGCGCGCATGCTGGGGCACACGCTGGAATCGCTGGGCAGTGACCCCAGCACCTGGCCCAGCCTGGTGCATCCGGCCGATCTGGCGGAGGCGCAGCGGCGGCTGAACGCGCACGTGCAGGGCCTGAGCGATTTCTACGAAATGGAAATGCGCATGCGCCACCGGGACGGGCGCTGGATCTGGGTGCTGGCGCGCGGCAAACTGGTGCACAGCACGGAAGACGGCTTGCCGCTGTGGGTCTACGGAACACACCTGGACATCAGCGAAAGCAAGAGCGCCGCGCAGCGACTGGCGCAAACCATGGCAACGCTGCAGAACGTGCTGGACTCGGCCACCAACGTCGGTGTGATCAGCACGGGTCTTGACCGCGTGATCCAGGTGTTCAACCGCGGCGCCGAAAATCTGCTGGGCTACAGCGCCGAAGAAGCGCTGGGGCAGCTGACCATGAGCCGCTTTTTCGATTTGAACGAGCTTGCACTGCTGCACGAGTCCATGGAACTGATGCTGGGGCGTCAACCCAGCACGCAAGAGGTTTTTGACCACGTCGCGGCCTTGCGTGACCAACAGGAATGGACCTTGGTGCGCAAGGACGGAACGCGCTTCAAGGCGAACCTGATTTTCTCGCCCATGCGCGACGAGAACGGCGAACTCTCCAGCCACCTGGCCATTCTGTACGACATCTCCAAGCAAAAGGAATACGAGGAATCGCTGCGCGCCGCCATGCACCTGGCCGAGCAAAGCAGCGTCGCCAAGAGCCAGTTCCTGGCCAATATGAGCCATGAAATCCGCACGCCCATGAACGCGATTCTGGGCATGCTGCAATTGCTCAACCAGACGGCGCTGGACACGCGCCAGCGCGATTATTCCGAAAAGGCGCAGGGCGCTGCGCGTTCCCTGCTGGGGCTGTTGAACGATATTCTGGATTTTTCCAAGGTCGAGGCGGGCAAGATGCAACTCGATCCGCAGCCCTTTGTCCTGGAAGACCTGCTGGGCGACTTGTCGGTCATCCTCGCGAGCAACCTTGGAAATCGCGACGTCGACCTGGTGTTCGACCTGGACCCGGCGCTGCCGCGCGAGCTGCTGGGCGACGCGTTGCGCTTGAAGCAAATCCTGATCAATCTGGGCGGCAACGCGGTCAAGTTTACCGAGCACGGCGAAATCGTCATTGCCTGCACGCTGCAGGCGCGCTCGGCCGAGCGCGTCAAGCTGGCGCTGTCGGTGCGCGACACCGGAATCGGCATCGCGCCGGAAAACCAGGCACGCATTTTCGAGGCCTTTACCCAGGCCGAGGCCAGCACCACGCGCCGCTTCGGCGGTACCGGACTCGGGCTGGTGATTTGCACGCGCCTGATTGCGCTCATGGGCGGTGAATTGACGCTGCGTAGCGCCGTCGGGCAAGGCAGCACCTTCAGTTTCACGCTGGACCTGCCGCTGCTGGCCGAGGTCAACGCGCCGGTCGCGCAACCGGATGCGCCAGCGCTGCGCGTGCTGCTGGTGGACGACAACGCCACGGCGCGCGCCTGCAGTGCCAGCTTGATGCAATCGCTGGGCTGGAGCGTGACGCAAGCGCCCAGCGGCGAGTCCGCGCTGGCGGCGCTACAGGCCGTGCTGGCAGCGGGAGAACCCCCTTATGACGCCTACTTTGTGGACCTGCAAATGCCGCGGCAGGACGGGCAGGAGACGCTGCGCCAGCTGCGCCAGATGCTCCCGCCGGGGAACGCCGCTCCGCGTCTGCTGCTGAGCCGACACAGTGGCGACGCGCGCGCCGGCAATGGCGCGCAAGCGCCCGACCTGGTCGACGGTGTGCTGGTGAAACCGCTGACGGCGGGTGCGTTTGCGCGTGCGCTCGCGCAGGCGCGCAGCAGCGCCTTGGGCGTAGCGGCGCTGACGCCTGCCGGGCAGGAAGCTGGTGCGCGGGCGCAACTTGCCAGCTTGCGCGGCCTGCGCCTGCTGCTGGTGGAAGACAACCTGATCAATCAGCAAGTCGCGCGCGAGCTGCTCGAGCACGAAGGCGCCCATGTGGTGGTGGCCGACAACGGCCAGCTCGGACTGGACGCCTTGTACGCGCCGGGCGCGCGCTTTGACGCGGTACTCATGGATTTGCAAATGCCCGTCATGGACGGCCTGAGTGCGACGCGCCTGCTGCGCGACGATGCCCGTTTTGCCGACTTGCCGGTGATCGCCATGACTGCCAACGCCATGGCCGCCGACCGCGAGGATTGCCTGGCCGCCGGCATGAACGACCACGTCGGCAAGCCCTTTGACATTCGCGACCTGGTGCAGGTGCTGCTTCGATGGACGCACTGGGTGCCCCAGCCCGACGACGTGGGCGCGCCAGCGCGCGCTGCGCCAGATGCTCGCGCCGACGACGGCTTGTCCGCGCCGGGGGAGGCTTTTGCCGGCGCACTCCCGCAGGGCCTGGACCTGGACGCGGCCTTGTCGCGCATGGGCGGCAACCGCCGCCTGCTGGCGCGCGCCATGGAAGCCTTTGTCGCCGAGTGCAGTGGCTTGGCGCAGCGCCTGCAAGGGCTGCGCGCCCAGGGCGACGCGCCCGCGCTGCAGCGCGAATTGCATGCGCTCAAGGGCCTGAGCGCCACCTTGGGCGCCAGCGCGCTGTCGCAGCAGGCCGCGCACTGCGAGCGGCTGGCGCATGCGTCCACGCAGGACGAGGCGCTGGACCAAGGTTTGCGCGGACTGGCCCTGGAACTCGCAAGCGCCCAGGCCGAGTTGCCGCACGTCGCGCAGCAACTCGCTGGGCCCCCAAGAGACGGCGGCGCGCGGCGCGCGGCGCACGGCAGTCCGGATGCGGCAAGCCTTTTGCTTGAACCGCTGCGCGCCTTGCATCAGGCCTTGCAGGACTCGGATATGCGGGCATTGCATTTGTTTGAAGAGGTTCACAGCGCCGCTGCCGACGACATGCTGCCGCAGCTCGAGGCCTTGCAGCACGCCATGCAGGCGCTTGATTTTGCGCGCGCTGCGCAGGAATGCGCACCCCTGATCGCGCTGTGCACACCTGATTACGCCACCTAGGCCCGAAAGACCCGTATGCCACTCAAAGTATTGATCGCCGAGGACAACATCATCAACCAACGCCTGGCGGTTGGCATGCTCAAGAGCCTGGGCCACACGGGCGTGGTCGTGGGCGACGGGGAAAAGGCCTTGCTGTGCCTCGCCAAGCTGCAATTTGACGTGGTCTTGATGGACGTGATGATGCCGCATCTGGATGGCCTGCAGGCGCTGGCGCGTCTGCGCGCGCAGGAGCAGGAGCAAGGCGGGCATATGCCGGTCATCATGGCGACTGCCCACGTGGAGCCGGGCGACGCGGCGCGTTTTCGCCGGGCCGGTGCCGACGGCTATTTGGCCAAGCCCCTGGATGTAGATCAACTGCAGGCCGAACTCACACGCGTGCTTTCGCTGGCATGAGCGCTCCAGCGATTATGATTTTGCCCATGCCGCCGTCACTTCCACGCCATAAGTAAGGGATATGCCATGCGCTCAGACCCCCTGAATTACCGTGCCAGCCCGGTGCTGGCGCCGGGCGTTGCCTTGATGCAGCGCCTGCGCATGCCGGTGAAGCTTGCCACCATGGCCGCCCTGCTGGTTGTTCCCCTGCTGGTGGTGACGTACTTTCTGCTCAACACCCTGCAGTCCGACCTGGCAACGGCGCGCGACGAGGCGCTGGGTGCGCAGGCACTGGAACTGGTTACCGACCTGGCATCCGACGTACAGCGGGTGCGCGCCGAGAACGCCCTGGCGGGTCTGGTGGGCCCGGCTGTCACGCGCGGGCAGTCGCTGCCCGCCCTGAAATCCGACATGGACGCGCTGGACGGCTGGATTGCTGCGCATCCCGGCTTTGAGATAGCGCCGCGCTGGTCCGAATTGCAGCCCGCTTTGCGCGCGCTCCAGTCCGGAGGCGACGACGCGGCCAAGGCCTATGCGCGCGATGTACAGCTGATCGACGGCCTGCGCAAGCTCGCGTATTTCACCGGCGAAAAATCGGCACTGGTACTCGACCCGGTCGCCGAAACCTATTTTCTGCAGGACATTCTTACCAGCGACGCCATTGGCTGGGAGCAGGCAGTGAGCGCGACGCGCGTGCTGGGCGCGCAGTGGCTGGCGCAGGCGGGCGACCGCGCAGTGCACGCGGCGACGCTGAGCACGCTGGCTGACCGAGTCGACGAACGCAGCGAACGCATGGGCGAGATTCTGGAGTCCTTGCAGCGCTCCGGGTACACGCAGTCCCTGGCAGGCGCCGACGTATTGCAAAGCGGGGCAGCGGCGTTTGCGCGCCTTGCGCGTGACGCCATGACGCAAGCCGCCACACCCGACAGCGCGGCGGCATTTTCCGACGCTGGCGTCAAGGTGCTCGATACCGGACGGGTATTTCGCAAGGACGCCTCGCGCCAACTGGTTGATCTGCTGAACGCGCGTGCACGCGCCACCTTGCGCCAGATGCTGCTGCTAGGCGGCCTGGCGGCGCTGGGAATTTTGCTGGTGGCGTACCTGATTCTGTGCTTCTCGCTGGCCACGGTGAAGAGCATTGGCGCGCTGCACGCAGCCATCAGCGAGGGCACGCGCGGCAATCTGGCGGTGCACGTGCGGGTTCCGGGGCAGGACGAAATCGCGGCGATCAGCCGGGAATTCGAAAACATGCTCAACGTCCTGTCGACCCTGGTTGCCGACGTGCGCAGCGCGTCCAGCATGGTGACGCACGTGGGCGCGCAGTTGGTCGAGGACGGCCACTCGCTGTCGCAGCGCACGCAGTCGCAGGCCGTGAGTCTGGAAGAAGCCACCGGCAATGTGGGCCAGGTGAGTGAAACCGTGGCGCGCAATTCGGAGGCGGCGCAGGAAGTCAGCCTGATGACCAAGAGCCTGCACGCCGAAGCGGGCAACGCCAGCGTGCTGATGGCGAAAACCGTAGACGGCATGGGCGCGCTGCAGACCACGTCGGAGCGCATGCGGGAAATCATTGGCACCATAGACGGCATCGCATTTCAGACCAATCTGCTGGCGCTTAACGCCGCCGTCGAAGCGGCGCGTGCGGGCGAGCAGGGCAAGGGTTTCGCCGTCGTGGCAGCCGAAGTGCGCAACCTGGCGCGGCGCAGCCAGTCGGCCTCGTCCGAGGTGCGCAGCCTGATCGCCGAGTCGGCGTCGCGCGTGTCCGAGACCGTCGCCGAAATCAAAGGCGTCAGCACGCTGATGAACAGCCTGGTGACGGGTATTTCGGAAATCGCCCAGAACGTCGAGGCCATGGCCGAAGGCAGCACGCGCCAGAGTATTGCGCTGAACGAAGTGGTGCAGACCGTGGGCGATCTGGACCGCGTCACGATAGAAAATTCGGGCCTGGTTGACCGTACTTCACACCGCTCCAGCCGCTTGATGCAGCGTTCGCGCCAACTGGAAGACGCGGTCACGCACATCCAGTTGCGCCAGGGAACGGCGGACGAAGCGCTGGCGCTGACCATGCGCGCGCTGCAACTGGTGCAGACGCAGGGTTGGGACCGGGCCTTCGCCCAGTTCCACGACAAGGACGGCGGCTTCGTGGACCGCGACCTGTACGTGTTTGTCTTTGACCGCGAAGGCGTCTACCGGGTGATGGGCGCCGACATCAACCGCGTGGGCACGCCGCTGTCGGCCGCCGCCGGACTGGACGCCGCGCAACTGCTGGAGGACGCGTGGCGGCGTTGCGACCAGGGGGGTGGCTGGGTCGAATACAACATTGTCAACCCGGTGACGGGTGACGTACGCGGCAAGTCGTCGTATGTGATGCCGATTGACGACAATCTGCTCATTGGTTGCGGCGCCTACCGCAGCGCGCTGACCACGGCCGACGAAAACATCGGGTGAGCGCGGCGCGCCCGCCCGGCGGGCAGGCGCGTTAAATCAGGTGCTCGGCGTAGAACCTGCCGCCGTGAAACAGCAGCGGCGCTGCGTCCGGCTGGTGGCTGCAGCGTTCCACTTCGCCGACAAAAATAATGTGGTCGCCCTCTTCGTAGCGGCTGCGGTTAAAGCACTCAAACACCGCGGCTACGTCGGGCAGCAGGGGTACGCCACCGGCGCCAAAGCCCAGCTTGAGTCCGGCAAAGCGGTCGGTGTTGCGCGCGGCAAAGCGCTGCGCCAGGTCTTGCTGCTGCGCGCTCAGAATGTGGATGGCGTAGTGCGATCCGGTGCGAAACGTCGCCGCCGACGCAGCCGTACGGGCCAAGCTCCACAACACCAGGGGGGGCGCCAGCGATACCGAATTGAACGAACTGGCAGTCAGGCCCACCATGGCGCCGTCGGCGCCGCGTGCCGTGACGATGGTGACGCCGGTGGCAAACATTCCCAGGGCTGCGCGAAACTCCAGGCTGGAAAAATGGGGCGCGAGCGCCCGCTGTGGCGGGGGTGGACTCATGCGCCCAATTTAACCGATATGCCCTGCGTGCAGCCGCCGCGCGCGCAGTGTCCCAGTGCGTCAGCGGGTCAGCGGGTCGCTGCGCTGCGCAACCTACAATGCCCCGATGCGGGTACGCGGATGGCATTTATCTTTTTTTCTCTGCTGCAGTGTGTGGCTTGGTTCGGCGTTTGCCAACCCGTGCGCGGATTTTGTTGCGCGCCTGCCGAACCTGCGCTTGCCGCTGTGCGAGGGCGCGCAGTTGCGCGATATGCAGGCGCGTTCGGTGCAGGGGCGCACGCTGTGGGGCCGCGATATTGCGCCCGAAGGCGCGACGCTGCGCGTGCTCGTCCTGGGCGGAATACATGGCGACGAAATGGCCTCCAGCGCGCTCGCATTTCATTGGATCGCGCTGGCCGCTACGCCGCCAGCCGACATGCCGCAAGTACTCGCCTGGCGCTTTATTCCGGCGCTCAATCCGGACGGGCTGTTTGCCAACCCGCCACGGCGCGTGAACGCCCATGGGGTAGACCTGAACCGCAATTTCCCCACACCCAACTGGGACCGTGACGCGCGCACCTACTGGGTGACGCGCACGCGCCGCGACCCCCGGCGCTGGCCCGGTGCGCACGCCCTCTCCGAACCCGAGACCCAGTTCCTGCTGCAGCAGATCGACAGCTTCAAGCCGAATCTCATCGTCAGCATTCATGCGCCTTACGGGGTGCTGGATTTTGACGGCCCCTTCGTTCCGCCGAGCAAGCTGGGTCGCCTGTATCTGGACCAGGTCGGGATTTATCCGGGCTCCCTGGGAAACTACGGCGGCGTACACAAACACGTTCCCGTGGTCACGATAGAACTGCCCAGCGCTACGCGCACGCCGCTGGACGCCGAAATGGCGCAAATGTGGACCGATCTGCTGCGCTGGACGGCCGAGCGCCTGGGCCCGGCAGCGCAATCCGGCCGGGTGGCACCCTAGGGCCGCAAAACGCTGGCGCCCGGCCGCGAGGCGGCGTGACTAGCGCTGCAGCACGCGCGCCAGGAAGTCGCGCGTGCGTTGCTGTTGCGGCTGGTCAAAGAAATCCTGCACCGCCGCCTGCTCCACGATCTGCCCCTGGTCCATGAAGACCACGCGGTCAGCGACGGCGCGCGCAAAGCCCATTTCGTGCGTCACGCACAGCATGGTCATCCCCTGGTGCGCCAGTTCGCGCAGCACCGCCAGGACTTCCTGCACCATCTCGGGGTCCAGCGCCGAGGTTGGTTCGTCCAGCAGCATGACCTGCGGATCCAGGCAGAGCGCGCGCGCGATGGCGACGCGCTGCTGCTGTCCCCCGGAGAGCTGCAAGGGATATTTGTGCGCGTGTTCGGCGACGCGCACGCGCTCCAGCTGCGCCAGCGCGCGCTCCTGCGCCGCCTGGCGCGTCAGCCGCCGCAGTTGTACCGGAGCCAGCGTCAGGTTTTGCAGCACGGTCAGGTGCGTGAATAGGTTGAATTGCTGAAACACCATGCCAACCTGGCTGCGAATCGCTGCCTGTACGCGTGCGTCGTCGCGCAGGTCCAGACCGCCTACGCGAATCCGACCCTGCTGGTGCGGCTGCAGGCCGTTGATGGCGCGCAGCAGCGTGGACTTGCCAGAGCCCGAGGGACCGCACAGCACCACGCGCTCGCCTGGGTGGACGCGCAGGTCTACGTCGCGCAGCACATGGACGCCGGGCCCCAACCAGACGTTGACTTTTTCCAGGGCGATCAGCGGCTCCTGCGCGCTGCTGCCCGTCGCCGATGGTGGCACGCGCTGCTCGGGCATGGTGCTAGGCCGGGCGCGCGTGGGCCAGCATGCGTTCCAGCCGGCGGCTGTAACGCGATAGCCCAAAGCAGAAAACAAAATACAGCAGCGCGATGAACAGGTAGCCCTCGGTCTTGTAGGCCTGCCAGTCGGGGTCCGAGTCCAGCGCCAGTCCGAGCCCACCGGTCAGTTCGTACAGGCTGACGATGGTGACCAGGGACGTGTCCTTGAAGGTCGAGATAAAGTTGTTTACCAGGCCGGGCAGAACCAGCGTCAAGGCCTGCGGCAGGAGCACCCGACCTTGCATTTGCCAGTACGACAGCCCCAGGCTGAGCGCGGCCTCCTGCTGGCCCGCGGGCAGCGCCTGCAGACCTCCGCGCAACACTTCGGCCAGGTAGGCTGCGGCAAACAAGGCAATGGCGAGCAGCACGCGCAGCAGAACGTCCAGCGACACCCCCGCAGGCAGCAACAGCGGCAACACGTAGGAAGCCATGAACAACACGGAGATCAGCGGCACGCCGCGAACCAGCTCCACGTAAGCGCCGCACAGTGCGCGCAGCGCCGGCAGGCTGCTGCGCCTTCCCAGAGCGAGCAGCACGCCCAGCGGAAACGCCAGCGCCATGGAGACGCTGGCCAGCAGCAGGGTCAGCGGCAAGCCGCCCCAACGCTCGGTAGGGACCAGACTCAGACCTGCCACGCCGCCGTGCATCAGCACAAAGTACACGGGTGGCAGCAGCGACCAGGGCAGCAGCAGCCAGGGCCGCCAGCAAGACCGCAGCGCGCTGAGCAAGAGCAAGCCCAGCAGCAGGGCGCTGGCGAGCGCGGCGCGCCAGAGCGCGTCCTGCGGATAGCGACCAAACACGATGATGCGGAATTTTTCGTGCACCACGCCCCAGCACGCGCCCTGCGCAGCCCGGCATGCGTCCAGGTCGGCGCGAAAAACGGCACTGCTCCAGGCCCAGTCGACCGCCGGCGGCAGCAGCCAGATCAGGCAAGCCGCCAACAACACGGTGGCGAGCGCCGAAGGCAGCGAGCCAAACAGGTTGTCGCGCAGCCACGCCCAGATACCGTGCGCGGCGGCCGGGGCGGGGCGGGGCGCGATGAGCCCGTGCGCCGGAACGGGCGCCGTGCGCGTGGACTGGGGACGCGTGCTGTCCATCGCTTGGGGCCTAGCGCGCGCGCAGGGCGGCGCGCCGGTTGGCCAGGCCCATGGTCAGCGCGGTCAGCAAAGACAGGCTGAGGTATACCGCCACGATCACGGCCATGCACTCCAGCGCGCGGCCCGACTGGTTGAGCGCGGTGTTGCTGATGGACACCAGGTCGGGATAGCCGATGGCGACTGCCAGCGAGGAATTCTTGATGAGGTTCAGATACTGGTTGGTCAGGGGCGGAACGATCAGGCGCAGCGCCTGCGGCAAGGTCACCAGGCGCAGCACCTGGCGCGCGCCCAGGCCCAATGCCTGCGCCGCTTCGCGCTGGCCTGCGGGGACCGAGGCGATGCCGGCGCGCACCACTTCGGCAATGTAGGAGGCGGTGTAGGTGACCAGCCCGAAGAGCAAGGCCAGGTACTCGGGCGATAGCGAAGGCGCAAAGCCGCCCGCACGGTCGACCGCGTCCGCCGCGGTGGCGCCGGGCGTCTGGATAAAGCTGAGCCCGGCCTTGCTGAGCTCCAGCGGGCCCAGATGCACGGGCGCGGCGACGTCGGGCAGGATCCGGGTCGACAGCAAATACCAAAAAAGCAGCTGCAGCAGCAGGGGAATATTGCGCAGCAGCTCGACGTACACGCCGCACAGCGCGCGTAGCAGCACGTTGCGCGCCAGGCGCCCCAGGCCTATGGCCGTCCCCAGCAGCGTGGCCAGCAGCACACCGGGAAGCGCCACGCACACGGTGTTGCCCAGGCCGACAGCAAAGGCGCGCCAGTAGGCCGCGTCGGCGTTGTAGGGGATCAGGCTTTCGCCAATGTCAAAGCCGGCGCGGTCCAGCAGAAAGTCAAAGCCGCTGTGGATGGAGCGCGCCTGCATTTGCTCCCGCGTGTTGTGCGCCAGCCAGAACAGCAGCGCCAGCAGCGCGGCCAGCACCAGGGCCTGGTAGAGCAGGCTGCGCCAGCGCGTGCCGGGGTCGCGCATCAGCGCAGCGGCGGAGCGTACTGAATGCCGCCCTTGTTCCACAGGTTGTTCAGGCCGCGCGGCAGCTGCAAGGCCGAATGCGGGCCGACGTTGCGCTCAAAAATTTCGCCGTAATTGCCCGTGACCTTGATGGCGCGCGCCAGCCAGTCCTTGTCCAGGCCGAGCAGCTTGCCGGTGTCGTCGCCGGTCCCCAGCAAGCGCGCGACCACGGGGTCTTTGCTATTGGCTTTCAGTGTGTCCACGTTGGCGGCGGTAATGCCGTTCTCCTCGGCTTCCAGCAGGCCGTATACGGTCCACTTGACGACGGCGGTCCAGTCTTCGTCCCCGCGGCGCACCATGGGGCCCAGGGGCTCCTTGGAAATGAGTTCGGGCAGGATCTGGTGATCGGCGGGGTTTTTGGCAACCTTGTTGCGGGTGGACGCCAGGCCGGA
>Ga0075019_10001823_pt1 | contig 12111 bp, 16 predicted proteins | sample ColStrG_CSR_2013_FD_71473 | JGI IMG/M metagenome (GOLD analysis project Ga0075019, IMG submission 71473) | Freshwater sediment microbial communities in response to fracking from Pennsylvania, USA - Cold Stream Run_MetaG_CSR_2013 | ecosystem: Environmental > Aquatic > Freshwater > Creek >...
ACCGTCGCGCAATACGTCAGGGCCGGCACAATGACCTCATCCCCCGGCTGTAACCCCACCGCCAGACAACCCAGATGCAGCGCGGCGGTGCAGGAATTCAGGGCCACCGCGTGCTTTACCTTTTTATATGCGGCCATGTCTTCCTCAAAGCGGGCCACCTTCGGGCCCGTACCCAGCCAGGCCAACCTCAGACTGTCCACTACTTCGGCAATCTCATCCTCGCTGATGAGAGGCCTTCCAAAAACCAGATAATTTTCGCGTTTCGCCCGGGATGTCATGGGATTATTCATCGCTCTGCGGACCGGTCCGGAGTCGTGCTCCATCCTGCAATGGTGAAGGTTCAGGGAAGACCCCCGTATGGCTGTTGAGGTTCTGCCGTCCGTGCATCTGCAACACCAGGGTTTCCGCGGACTCCAGCCATTCCAGGACCTCACAGAAACGGAGCCGACGCCCCTCCGCCAAGGTCAAAAGTTCATTTCCTTCCGCTGTCGTCTGATACCATGCGGTGGGAGACATGCGTTTGAGTTTCATAGCCCGTGCAGTTTTTTCAGCGCTTCCACATCCTGTAGATCCTTGGACCGACCGGACTCCGATTTCATCTTGATCAAAGCTCCCAAGGCCAGTGTCGGCATGAAAAATCCCGGGGAAATTTCCACCCGGACCGCCCGGGTATATTCCACTTTGAAATCAAACGGTTCGTAAACAAAAATGTCCAGCGGCGTGCGGCGATGTGTCTCGCTCGACATTTTCAGGACCAGCATCTGTTTTTCCCTGCGCCATTTTTCACGCATCTCCGCTTTGACAAAATCTTCCACACTCACAGGCTGGTGGGGTTGGTAGCCTTCAGCGGCCAGAGCCTTCAGACCGGCAGTCACATTCTCAGCCTCCAGTGACAGCACCAAATCCAGATCGCCGGTAAACCGCACGTAACCATGTGCGTTGGCCGCAAAGCCCCCCACGACCAGATACTCCACTCCGGCGGATTCCAGCGCTTTGGCTATCACTTCCAGGCTGCGTACTTCCATGATTTTATTATGCTGGGACCGGAACCAATGTCCACACTTCGTGCCGGTCAATTCGGCCTGCCGAATTTACAATCCCCTTCCGGTGCGCGTGCCCCGTGTTTAAACCGCCGCACTCAACCAGCGGCTGTCCACTTCCACTGCCACGCTGCGCTGCAGAAGATCCACCGAGATCACCAGGCGTTCCCGTCCCGCCACGCGTTGCACCACGCCGTCGAGCCCTTTCAGTTCCCCGCCATGAATGCGCACCCGTTGTCCGGTTTCAAAATAGGGGCAATCCCGGAAAGAAACACCCGACTGCAGGAGAAGTCGGACCGCCTGCAATTGCCTGAGCAGATCCGCCTGATTCTCCACCGGCAGCACGTGGGCCGCCCAGTTCGAGGCATAGATGGCATTGCGGTCGCGCAGGGAAAAGCAGGCGAAGACATAGCCCGGAAAGAGTGGAATTTGAAATTCAACCCGCTTGCCCGGATAGGAACGCAGCACCCGGCGCAGGGGTAGGTAGGTTTCGACCCCGGCATCCGCCAGCCAGCGGGCCATTTTTTTCTCGCAGCGGGGCCGGACATGTATCACCCACCAAACGGCTGTATCCGCCGTTTCCGACTCCTTCCCAATAGGGGCCAACGGTTGGATCATGGGAGCATTTTCTCCAGCAACGGCAGCACCCGGCCGATGCGTTTTTGCGCCTTTTCCATACGGGCCATGCGCTGACGCATGAATTCAGATTCCGGGGAGGACCGGCCCTCCCCCTTGTCCAAACACTGTCGCAAATCCTTCAACTGCGCGCCTGTCGAATCAAGACGGGGCCGGATCAGATGCGCCAGAAAATGCCTGATGACGATTCCAAAATCGGGATTCGCCTCGTAATAATCCCGGCGATCGCCCTTGATCCAGACCTGCCGCACCGCCCCCCATTCCACCAACTGGCGGACACTCATGCTGGCGCTGCCCTTGCTGATGTGGAGCACCACGGTCAAATCCTCCAGGCCCATCGGCTCCGGGTTCAGGTAGAGCGCGGCGTAAATCTGTCCCAGGGAACGGGCCAGCCCCAGCCGCTGCGCGGAACGCCCGCCCAGATCGACAAATTTTTCCCGGACCTGCAGATCACGATCGTTCAAAACATTTTGAACATAGCAAATCCTGCCTTCCGCGACAAGCGGACTTTTACGCGCCCCGGACCTCCCCCGACCCATGCCAGCGGGCCGGTCCCGGTCGGGCTAGAATCCCATGCGCTTGCCGTTGCCCACGTTAAAGAGCGACGACACGGATTCGCCGTAATGAATGCGCTTGATGGCTTCGCCGAGCAATTCCGCAATGCTCAACACGGTGATGTTGATGCCCGGCACCTTCGGCACCGGGGTGCTGTTGGTGGTGATCAATTCCTCAATGGCCGAGCCCTTCAGGCGTTCCAACCCCTTTTCATTCAGGATGGCGTGCGAAACCGCGGCAAAGATTTTTTTGGCACCGGCCGCCTTCAACGTTTTGGCCGCCGAGGTGAGCGTGCCCGCCGTTTCCGTCATGTCATCAACCAGCAGCACATCACGATCCCTGACTTCACCCACCACATAAAGCGCTTCCGTCTCGGTGGCGCTGACACGGCGCTTGGCCACGATGGCCAGCCCGGCGCCCAAAGTCTGGGAGTAAGCCGAGGCCATTTTCATCCCCCCCACGTCCGGCGATACCACCACCAGATTTTCCGGATTTTTCCGGGTGAGATAGTTGTAGAAAACCGGGGCGGCGTAGAGATGATCCACGGGAATGTCAAAAAAGCCCTGAATCTGCTGGGCATGCAGGTCCATGGTCAGGACACGGTGCGCTCCGGCGGCCGTGACGAGATTGGCGATCAATTTGGCCGTGATGGGCACGCGGGGCTGGTCCTTGCGGTCCTGCCGCGCATAGCCGTAAAATGGAATCACCGCCGTGATGCGGGCGGCACTGGCGCGCCGGGCCGCGTCCAGCATGATGAAAAGCTCCATCAAATGGTGGTTGGTCGGCGGACAGGTGGGCTGGATGATGAAAATGTCGTTGCCACGGATGTTTTCCTCGTAGCGGACAAAACTTTCCCCGTCGGGAAAGGCCGTCACGGTGACCTCGCCCAGTTTGATGCCTATGTATTCTGCGATCTTTTTAGCCAGTTCCTGGTTGGCGGAACCGGAGAAAACCTGAAGTTGCTTGCCAAAATTTGAGCCGGACACGGGCTCATATTTCTCGGAAAAAGGGGGGACGGCAAGGGGAATCTTCCACGATTCCAGGCCGTAACAAGGTCGTCTGGATGCCAAAAGAGCAGCGGAAGGGTTAAAAATGTGCTTTGTACAGCTTTTTGCAGAAAAAGAATTTGACCAAAATCCCCTTTTCCGGCTCTATAGACGGTTCTGTCTGACCCTAAACAGGAAGAATTATGGCTAAACGCATTACATTGAAGGCTGAACCGAGAAACGTCATCGGACGCAACCAAGTTAGAAAAGGACGCCACGGCGGCAAAACCCCGGCCGTGCTCTACGGCCACGGCGAGCCCAGGGCCATCCAACTTTCATCCGTGGAAATCGTCCGCGTGCTCAATCAGGTCGGCGAAGAAGCCACCCTCGTGGACTTAGAAATCGACTCCAAGAAGCACCTCGCCCTCATCAGCGAGGTCCAGGTCCACCCCATCAAGGACAAACTGCTCCATGTCGATTTTCATGAGGTCGATCCCAACAAAAAAATGCACACCGAAGTCGCAGTGCACGAACACGGCGAACCGGCCGGCGTCAAGGTCGGCGGCGGCATCCTCGACCACATCATCCGCCACGTCCGCGTGGAATGTCTCCCCCAGGATCTGCCCTCGGAAATCGTGGTCGATGTCTCCTCCCTGGAAATCGGTCAGTCCATCCACGTGCGCGATCTGGTCGTGCCGCAGGGTGTCACCGTCATGGGCAATCCCGATCTGACCGTTTTTGCAGTACATGCCCCCAAGGTTGAAGAAGAACCCGCGGCTGCCGAAGCCCAGGTGCAACCCGAAGTCATTACCGCCAAGAAGGAAGATCCCGCTGCGGCCGATGGCAAAGCAGCGCCAGGCGACAAAAAAGGCGGCGAGAAGAAGGGATCCTGATCCTTGGCCGGCTTGTTCCCGCTGGTGGTGGGATTGGGAAATCCGGGAGCGGAATATGCCGCCACCCGGCACAATTTTGGATTTATGGTTTTGGACCGCTGGAGCAGCGGGCCGGAATCACGCTGGAAGTCGGCAGGGTTTGCCAACGCCCAGATGGCCCGCCTCACCAGCGGGGAGTGGTTGCTGAAACCACAGGAGTACATGAACCTTTCGGGACGGGCCGTGCAAGCCGCGCTCGACTGGTTCAAACTGGCACCGGAACAGGTGCTGGTGGTGGTGGACGATGTCAGCCTGCCCCTGGGACAATTGCGGTTCCGGTCCGGTGGCTCGGACGGCGGCCACAACGGCTTGAAATCGATTGCGGCGGCCCTGGGCACGAGCAGTTACGCACGACTGCGCGGCGGGGTCGGGGCGGCAGAGCCGGAAACGGATCTGGCCGACCATGTGTTGGGACGGTTCCGGAAGGAAGAAAAAGGAATTTTAGAACAAATGATAGAACGGGCAGTGGAAGCCCTGCGGCACTGCGAAATTCACGGGGTTGAATCCGCATCCGCAAGTTACAATAATAGATTATGAGCAATCAGTATTACGAAGCAATCTACATCCTGGACATCCAGGGCAAAGAAGAAGGCGTGGATGACATCCTGGCCACGATCAAGCAAACCATCGAATCGCTGGGAGGCGAATTCAAGGGAGCCCTGCGCATGGAGCGTCGCCGTTTTGAACGCGTGGCCGGCCACCTCGATTCCGGCTACTATCTGGGAGTCAATTTTGAACTCGCCAAGGACAAGCTGCAGGCCTTGAAACAAAAATTCGAGTTCGATACCAAGATTTATCGGCAGCACTACCTCTGCGGCAACGCCCCCAAGGCCAAGGCCCGGGAAAAAGCCGCCGCCTGATTTCCGCACCCAACCCAATCTCCCCATCATGGCATCCCTCAATCGAGTCTTCCTCATCGGCAACCTGACGCGGGACCCGGAAATCCGCCACACTCCCAAAGGCACCGCCGTGGGAGACCTGGCCATGGCCATGAACATGGTCTATCGCACCCAGGATGGCACCGACAAAGAAGAAGTCTGTTATGTGGATGTGGTCGTCTGGGGCCGGCAGGCTGAAACCTGCAAGGAATACCTCACCAAAGGCTCCCCCATTTTTGTGGAGGGCCGACTGCAACTCGACCAGTGGGAAACACAGCAGGGTGAAAAACGCAGCCGCCTGCGCGTCCGCGCCGAACGCGTCCAGTTCCTCGGCCGGGCCAGTGGCAGCGGCGGTTCCTCCGCCCGCAGCGGCGGCGACCGCGAAGCCCCCCCCCGCGGGGACAGTGAAGGCGGTGGACGCCCCATGCGCGATGTCGATGCCGGACCGGTCGGTGACCCGGACGACGAGATTCCGTTCTAAGGAATCTTTTCCAGCAATATCGGGAAGGGAAAGGCAGCCTGAGAGCTGCCTTTTTTATTGATACGCCTGCCGTTAATATCCAAAAAATATTGACTCTCACAGTATTAGTGTATTACTTGTGTAATACACAATGTTTTTACTCAATCCCAACAGCGGCGTCCCTCTCTATCTGCAACTGCAACAGCAGATCCGGCAACGCATTCTGTCCGGTCAACTGTCGCACGGAGTTCAACTCCCCTCGGTGCGCGAACTTTCCGCTGATTTGCACATCAACCCCCTGACGGTGGCCAAGGTTTTTCAGAATCTCGAAAAAGAGGGTTTTCTCGAATCCAAACGCGGGGTGGGCACCTATGTGTCACACCAGTCCCCCGTCCTTAAACTGGATGCCCGACGCCAACAAATAAACCCCGCCCTGGACCAGCTTGTTGTGGAAGCCCTGCACTTGGGTCTCGGCGAAAAGGAAATCCAATCCCTTCTATCGGAAAAATTCCGCCGCTTCAAACACCAAACGGACCATTAATCCCATGAACGATACCAATCCCATCCTTGTGCAAAACGTCACCCGTGCCTATGACGGCCCTCCCGTGGTGCAAGACCTGAGTTTTTCCGTCAGACCGGGCAGCATTTACGGCTTTCTGGGCCGGAACGGCTCCGGAAAGACCACCACCATCCGCATGTTGGCCGGGTTGACGAAACCCCAGGCCGGCGCCGTCCGGGTTTTAGGTCATGATCCCTTCAAAGCCGGTGCCGCTGAGAGACAAGGGATCGGCTACATGTCAGAAAAAGCCATGATTCCACCCTTCACCAAAATCAGCCGGGTATTGAAATTCGGGAAATCTCTCTATCCCGGCTGGGACAGTTCGCTGGTTGATGCCTTGGTGGCCAAATACGATCTTTCACCGAAAAAACGCATCATCAGCCTGTCTCAGGGAAAACAGCGCCTGCTCAGTTTTATCATGGCCATTGCACACCGGCCCAAGGTGCTCCTGCTGGACGAACCGGCCGCCAATCTGGATGTCGTGGCCCGGCGGGAGGTCCTGGATGACATCCTTGACCTGATCCGGGATTGCGATTGCACCGTTCTCTTTTCCACACACATCCTCAGCGATATTGAACGTGTGGCGGACGAAATCGGCATTCTGGCCAAGGGAAACATTTGTGTGAGCGAATCCCTCGATTCCCTCAAGGATTCCATCCGCCAGATCCGATTCTTTGATTTTAAAAACGGCTTCCCGGCGGAAGAGGCGCCTGGAAGTTTTCGCAGCACCAAGGGCCGGGATGATCTGATCGTCACCCTGAGAACCAGTCCGTCGGTCACTGCGGAAGGATTGGCCCGGCGATGGTCCTGTCAGTATGAAGCCCGGCCCCTCAGCCTTGAGGATATTTTTGTCGAACTGTCACGCAATTGAAATGGAGATCCCTATGAGCAAAACGAAACAACTGTGGGCGCTGCTGAAATTTCTACTGGGCACGAATCCCCCCCTCTTCTTCATGCCTCTGGCCCTGGCCCTGCCCGTTTTTATTAGATACGTGTCAGGCTCCCAGGGACACGATTATCATCCGAGTCTGGATATTGCACTCATGAATCAAAACATGTTTTTGGTGGGTTTCATCGGTATCCTGGTGCTGGCACCGGAAATCTGGCAGTGGAGGACATCGGCCTCTACCCTGCCGTCCGGGACGGAATTTCTAATCACCCGGGCCCTGGACCGGCATCTGGTGTATCGGGCCAAATCGATGTATTATTTTCTTTTGATTTTACTCATCCCCATGTTTTCCTTTTCCGCCGCCCTGAAAAACCCACGGCTGCAGCTCAATGAGTATAACGAGGTCACGCATCAGTTGATTCTTGATAAAATACCCGGGAGCGCACCCATTCCGGCCGAAAAGAATTACAAGTCCGGCCTGATCAACATCCCCAACGGAAACCAGCTCGTGGAAGGGTGGCGGCTCTGGACTTACCTGTGCATCGCCCTGGCCACCCAGTTGTTTATCGCCTGTGTTTATCCGTTGAAATATCGCAGATATCTTTTGTGGGGAGTCTATCTGATTGTCATTTTACTGCCCATTACGGGAACACTGGCTCTCATCTCCACCCACAAGAGTCTGTCGAGTAATGCCACACTTTTTTTCTTCCTGGTGGCGCACCAGAAACTTTGCTGGCTGCTGACCCTGGCAGCGTTTGTCTTGGGTCAGCTTTGGTGCGAACGTCGTTTCTCGGGATTTGAACAATAATCTCGCCCGGGTCCAGATAAAATCAGGGACTGTACCATCGCCCTGAAAACTTATCCTGAGGCAATCCCTCTTACTTCACGGAAAACCGGTAAACAGTCTGGCTCTGATAGGTTTCGCCCGATTTGAGCACTGTGCTGGGAAAGGTCGGCTGGTTCGGACTGTCCGGATAGTGCTGCGTTTCCAGGCAAAAACCACCCCGGAAAATATACGGTTTCCCCGCCTTGCCGCTCATGTGCCCGGTCAGAAAATTACCGCAATAAAACTGCACCCCCGGTTCGGTGGTCAAGACTTCCATCACCCGCCCGCTGACCGGTTCATGCACCATGGCACAGGGCGACAAACCCGCCCCCGGCCGGTCCAGGACAAAATTATGATCGTAACCGTTGCCGAATTTCAGTTGCTCATCATCCATGCCGATGTCGCGCCCAATGGTTTTGGCTGTGGTAAAATCAAACGGCGTACCCTTGATCGACTTGAGTTCACCCGTCGGGATGAGGTTCTCGTTCACCGCCGTGATGTGCGAGGCGCGAATGGACAGCTCATGGTCGAGAATGCTGCCATTGCCCTCGCCCTTGAGATTAAAATAGGAGTGGTTGGTCAAATTGACCACAGTGGCCGCATCGGTGACGCCGCGATAGCTGATGACGAGTTCATTGGCGTCGGTCAATGTGTAGGCGACTTCCACATCCAACGTGCCGGGATACCCTTCGTCGCCAGCGAGCGAACGCAGGCTGAACCTCACCCCGTTGGCAATTTCCTCATAGCCCCAAACCCGCTTGTCAAAACCGCGCAAACCGCCATGCAGATGGTTGACCCCGTTGTTTGTAGCCAGAGTGTACGACTCCCCTTCCAGTTGGAAACGGCCCTTGGCGATGCGATTGCCGTAGCGGCCGACAATGCAGCCGAAATAATTCCACTCCAGGGCATTGATGTACTCATCGACCGTGGCATAGCCCAGCACGACGTCAGCAAGCACCCCATGGCGGTCGGGTGTTTTGAGGGCGACCAGGGTGGCACCAAAATTGGTCAGGTGGACCTCCACGCCGTTTTTGTTTTTCAGGGTGAAGAGGCGGATGGAAGTGAAGGCAGTATTCATCATGGTATTGCTGTTGAAGACAGATCGGTTCAGGCGTGCCGGCTGACGGGCTCACGCTCAGGAAACAATGTTTTCCCGGACGGCAATCTCGTAGAGATGACAGGAGTCGCGGCAAACCGGGGAGTGTGAGCCGTGCATCTGGAAGTAGGGGCATTGTTCAAAGGATTCGACATCGCCGTTCCACTCCGGCACGGCCGAGGCCGGCAGGCCGGTGCGGGTGCGTTCGATTAATTCCAAGACCTTGCGGGCCTGTTCGGAATTGAGAAATTGGGTGGCTTTGCAGGCTGCAGAAACGCCGGAAGCGGGACTCGTGCTCACAAAGAAAATTACATACCCTTATTGTTAAAAGTCAATTCGCCGTTTTGTCTTATGTTTATTGAATCGACTTCCAACCTTCGGCGGATTACACTTCGCTTGTCCGATCAAAAGGAGGTGAGTTTCAATGCACCTGCTGACAGTCAAAAAACAAATCCACGCCCGCGATGAGATCGCCGCCCTTCTCAGCGTGGTACCCGGCTTGGGACACCTCTACAAAGGCCGTTACGGCATGGGGTTCACCATCATGTTCGCCCTGTTCCCGCTCGCCGTTTACACGGGTGTACTCATGAGTCTGGTCACGCTGGGATTTGGCATGCTCATTCCGCTCGGAGTCTGGGCTGCGGTCGGCTATCACGCCTTCCTCCTGCCGGACCACCGGAAAATCCACCCCTTGGTCTAGATGCGGTTTGGGAAAGACAGCCGCTCAGCTACCCGTGGCCTGGCTTCGGGAGGCAGTGCTCATGTTTTCCAGCCAGACTTGAGCCGCACCGGGATTATTTTGAAACCAGATTCGCACCAAGGCACCCAGGCCTCCGAATTGGATACGCTCTCCGTCATGCATACTCTCAGGATTTTGCCCGGCTTTACTGCTAAAATCCTGATACGCCCTCCACTGCATCGCCGCTTCCCTCTGCACCTCAAGGGGTTGATTTGTCAAATAACCGATGGCATCCGTTGGGTTGAGTTCCAGAATCATGCTCGTGGCCACGGCATCGCCCAAGTGGCTTTGCGACTGCTTGAGCGCAAAATCGATGGCTCCATAGGTGTCAAAGGCCGCCCAGGCATCAATCAGTACATACAAATCCTGGTAACGCTCACCTTTCAATATGCCCGCCTTTTTGAAGGCCTTGATGGCTTCCGACACATTGTCCTTGTTGAGCGATTGCAGAGCCGTTTTCAATTCCTCTCGCAGCCCTGCCGCCTCGTCTGGTGTTGCAGCAGTTGCAATGCGGTCCAGAATGGAGGACAACTGCTCATCCCAAGGCATGACAGACGCTGCCGAATTTTGCCCGTGCCGTGCCGACTTCACACCGGCGGCAGATGAGGCGAAAGGCCCCGCAGCGGCCCCATCCACCGGAGCGGACCGCTCCGGGGCTTTTACCGGCGTATTCGATAACAGCAATGAAGTCGGCACGGAGTACCTTTGCCAAAGGAACCACACCAGTGCTCCGGTGAGAAAGATGACCAGCACCGGCAGAATCTTCTTGGTCATAAATTTTTGTTCTGCCGGACAGGACACCACTCAAACCCACTATCTTTGTCTTAACAACTCAAGGCGTGAAGGACCATTGCTGGTTGGCCCCGCCATTCCAGGTCGATTGATCCACATTGACGCCGTTGTTCGTGGCGGCTCCCGCGACATCCAGCACCTTGCCGCTGTTAACATTGGTGATCTTGTAATAACCGCTGTCCGTGGGGGTGATGGTCCATTTTTGTGTGGCGGTGTTGTTGGATGACCATATATCCACGTTGCCTCCATTCGAGGTCGAACTGGAGTAAACCTCCAGCATCTTGCCGCTTTGTACCCCCTGCAACTGATACTGGCCGTTGCCGATCGATGTAACGGTCCAACGCTGGTTGCTCGCGCCGGTGCTCTGGTATTGCCAGACGTTGCTGCCGTCCGTAGTGCCATACCCGGAAACATCCAGCACTTTGCCGCTATGACGCGCCGTGAGGGTGTAAGTGCCGTTGGGCAGGGTGCCGTAGGTGGAAATGTTGCCGATGAAATTTGCCGTGGAGGGAACTCTCCAGCTCGACCCAACGTCGGTGGAATAGAGCAAACCCGGGAAATGACCGTTCACTCCGTAGGAAAGCCAGGATTTGCCATCGTTTGGAGGGGCTGCCTGTGCTTGAACATTGTCTCCCGGCCACGTGTTGATGTAGGCGTTGTAATCCGAATAGGTCAGTTGGTCCGTGTAGAAGTCAAACGACAGGCAAACCAGATTCGCATATTTGTAATAGGAGAGGTGATTGTGCCAGTTCTGATACAAAACCCGCCCCGGGACGGCTAGTAATATCGGCGTCGTCCAGGAGGTTCCTGCACGGGTGTCTTTTTTGATGTACACCATGCACATGTTGGCTTGGTTTGGCCCGTTCCAATATTTGGTGCGCATGGCACAGTGCAGCACGTCGTGCTGATCGCAAATTAACGTGGCATAGGTCCGCCCGTTGCTCGTGTTTCTCGCTCCGTTTTCCTGCACGTCTTCAAATCCGAACGACCGGGTGTCATTCGGGTTCACCGAGGTCGCATGGGTCATGAAATTATAATCATGGCCGCAGGTCAGGGCGTGAACCCTTCCGTCACTGGTGACCGTCACCACCGGATCATTGTGTCCGTCGATGGCTTGGCCGGCATAGCCGAGGAAGGTGGCTCCCGTGGTGGCCCCCGTCGTGCGATCAAACGTGGTGGCGTAGCACGCCGTTCCGTTGACATCCTGATTGGGTGCCGTCACTGGATTGGTGGCCTTGATCTGCGAGCCCCAGACCAGATGCACAAAATTGCCGTTCGTGCAAAGCTGGCTGCCGCCGGAATGCAGGATCATGCCCAGACACCCAGCCGTTTCATTGATCTTGTTTCGCGTGTAGGTCAAGGTGCTTCCGTTTCTCGATGGAACGAGCAGTTCCATGAAGAAATTGTTCACCGTGGTCCCGCCGTCATTAAAGATCATCATCACAGGTGGCTGATTGTAATTGGTGTTTTGATCCTGCACCTGCCACATGCTGTAGGTGAAACCGGTCACCGGGTAAAATTTCCACGTTTTACATTTATCCGTGGAAAACATTAGAAAACCGGTGTGGGGGTAACCGGGAACGAGTGTTTGATGTCCATAATACTCCGTATTCATGAAGGTATAGGCATTTCCAGCGGCATCAAAAAGCACGCGCTCATCGGCATAATATCCCGAGCTTAATCTTCCATCCCAGGCCGGATAAGCCGCCTTGATCGCCGGGGC
>Ga0075019_10001825_pt1 | contig 12109 bp, 12 predicted proteins | sample ColStrG_CSR_2013_FD_71473 | JGI IMG/M metagenome (GOLD analysis project Ga0075019, IMG submission 71473) | Freshwater sediment microbial communities in response to fracking from Pennsylvania, USA - Cold Stream Run_MetaG_CSR_2013 | ecosystem: Environmental > Aquatic > Freshwater > Creek >...
GTGACCGCGGGGCTGTCCCAGGTGGCGCACCTGGCGCGGATGGAGCGGCTGGCGTTCGAGGACCCGCTGACCGGCCTGGCGAACCGCCGGGCGGTAGAGGCCCGCCTCGACGACATGCTCGCCGAGTCCGGCGCGCGCCCGGTGGCGGTGCTGATGGCGGACGTGAACCGGCTCAAGGCCGCCAACGACGAGTACGGCCATGAGGCGGGGGACACGGCTCTGGTCGCGATCGCCGGCGCGCTGTCCGTGGTGGTCGGCCAGGTACCGGGCGCGGTGGCCGGCAGGCTCGGCGGCGACGAGTTCGCGGCGGTGCTGCCGGGGGTGGTGGTCAGCCGGGCCGCGGAGCTGGCGGCGGAGTTCGTGCAGGCGACCGCGCACGCCCCCTACGGGGTCAGCGTGGCGGTGGGGGTGGCGGGCAGCGAACAGCTGCCGGGTCGGGTGACCCGGTCCCGGCTGCTGGCCGCCGCGGACGCGGCGCAGTACACCGCCAAGCGCACCCGGGCCGGGGGCCCCGTGGTGGCGGACCCGGCCGTGGTGCCGCCCGCCGAGCGCCGCACGCTGCGCCCGCGCGCGGACGGGGACGACCTGGTGGGGGTGGCCCTGGACGCGCTGACCGCGGCGGGGCGCGGCGGCGGCGCCACCGACCGCCTCGCCGTGGTGGCGGCGGCGCTGCGCGACGAGCTCGGGCTGGGCGGCTGGGTGGTCTCGCGGCTGCGGGCCGGCGCTGCGGTACCGGCCCGCTCGGCGACGCTGCCCCAGCTGTGGGCGGGCGCGTCCCTGCCCGCCCCGCCCGGGGCGGGGTGGCTGCGCACCGCCAGCGGTCCCGGCCTGGTCGTCGACCGGCTCGCCGGTGACCCGCCGCTGGCCGAGGTACGCGGCTGCGACTGGGTGGTGGCGGTCGCCGCCGCTGGGCACCTGGTGGAGCTGCTCGGCCTGGGTCCGACCCCGGTCGACGGGCTGCCCACCGTGCTGCGCCGCGCGGTGCGGGCCGCCGTGGGGCAGTAGCGGTCGCGGACACCCGAGGGTCGCGGCCGTCCTACAGCGTGTGCGCGTAGGTGGCGGCGAGCGGGTCGTCCACCTCGGCGAAGACGAAGCGCCGGTAGGACCAGAAGCGGAACGTGGTCGCCAGGCCCAGCCCGATCACGTTCGCAGAGATGTTGTCGGCCAGCGCGCCGGTCAGGCCGAGGGTGTAGTGGGACAAGGCGAGCGCCGCCTCCTGGATCCCGAGTCCGACCAGGTTGAGCGCGAAGAACAGCACCACCTCGCGCTTGCCGGGCTTGGCCCGGTGGCGGAAGGACCAGAACCGGTTGCCCAGGTAGGCCACCACGGTCGCGACACACATCGAGACCGCCTTCGCGGTCAGCGGCTTGCCGTGCAGCGGGGCGTGGGCGCCGGACAGCAGCAGGTTGAACAGGCCGACGTCCACAATGAGGCTGACGACGCCGACGGTGCCGAACTTGGCGAGCTCGCCCACCAGCGAGCCGATCCGCGCCCACACGCGCCCGACCAGGCCGTCGGGGCCGGTCGGTGACGGGGTGGGCGCGGAGGCGACAGGACCCTGCGGCGCACCGCCCGAGGGGGCTGGGCTCACCGCAGCACTCTACCGGCGCGCGGGGGCGACGGGGTCGGCGACCGGCCGGCGCCTCCTAGGCTGGCCGGGTGACCCCCGCCACTCCCGCTCCTGGTTTCCCCGTCGTCGGGATGGTCGGCGGCGGCCAGCTCGCCCGGATGTCCGCGCCCGCCGCTGCCCGCCTGGGGGTCGGGCTGCGCCTGCTCGCTGAGCGTGGTGACGACTCGGCCGCCCAGGTGGTGGTCGACACCGTGCTGGGCGCCCCCGACGACCCGGCAGCGCTCGCCGAGCTGGCGCGCGGCTGCGCCGTGGTTACCTTCGACCACGAGCACGTGCCTCAGGCGCAGCTCGCCACCCTGGCCGCCGCGGGGGTGGTGCTGCGCCCGGGCGCCACCGCGCTGGCGCACGCGCAGGACAAGGGGCTGATGCGCCGGCGCCTGGCCGGGCTGGGGGTGCCGGTCCCCGGCTGGGCGCCGCTGGCCCGGCTGGAGGACCTCCCGGCGGTCGGCGACGCGCTGGGCTGGCCCCTGGTGGTCAAGACCACCCGCGGCGGCTACGACGGGCGGGGGGTGACCGTGGTCGGGGACGCCGCCGACACGGCCGTGGTCGCCGGGTGGCTGGCCTCCGGGGCGGAGCTGCTCGCCGAGGCCTACGTCGACTTCGGGCGCGAGCTTGCGGTGCAGGTGGCGCGGTCCCCCAGCGGGCAGGCCGCGGTCTACCCCGTGGTGCAGACCGTGCAGGTCGACGGCATCTGCCGGGAGGTGTACGCGCCCGCCCCGGATCTGGACGAGGAGGTGGCGCTCGCCGCCCAGGGGCTGGCCCTGCAGGTGTCCGCGGCGCTGGACTGTGTGGGTCTGCTGACCGTGGAGATGTTCCAGACCGAGGACGGCGTCGTGGTCAACGAGCTGGCGATGCGCCCGCACAACTCGGGGCACTGGAGCCTGGAGGGCGCGGTCACCGACCAGTTCGAGCAGCACCTGCGCGCCGTGCTGGACCTGCCGCTGGGGTCCCCGCGGACCACCGCGCCGGCCACGGTGATGGTCAACGTGCTCGGCGGGGACGACCCGGCGCTGTACCCGGCCCTGCTGCACGTGCTGGCCCGTGACCCCGAGGTGCACGTCCACCTGTACGGCAAGACGGTGCGCCCGGGCCGCAAGGTGGGCCACGTGACCGTGGTGGGGGACGACCACGCCGACCTGGTGGCGCGCGCCCGGCACGCCGCCGACTTCCTGGCAGGAGACATCGATGAGTGACCCGGTGGCCGCCCCGCTCGTCGGCGTGGTGATGGGCAGCGACTCCGACTGGGCGGTGATGGCCGACGCGGCGGCCGCCCTGACGGAGTTCGGGGTGGCGCACGAGGTCGACGTGCTCTCCGCGCACCGCACCCCGCAGCGGATGGTCGCCTACGGCGAGCGGGCGGCCGACCGCGGGCTGAAGGTGCTGATCGCCGGGGCTGGCGGCGCGGCGCACCTACCGGGGATGCTGGCCAGCCTGACGCCCCTGCCAGTCGTGGGCGTGCCGGTCCCGCTGGAGCGCCTGGACGGGCTGGACTCGCTGCTGTCGATCGTGCAGATGCCTGCGGGGGTGCCGGTGGCGACGGTGGCCGTGGGCGGGGCCCGCAACGCCGGCCTGCTGGCGGTGCGGATCCTGGCGACCGCCGACCCGGCGCTCGCCGCGGCGATGCGGGCGTTCCAGGCAGACCTGGCCGCCTCGGTGCAGGACAAGGCCGCCCGCCTGTCCGCCCGCCTGCGGGGGACCACCGGGTTCAGCCCCACGCCCTAGCGCTCACCCCCGGGCGCCGGTGCGCGCGACGAGCGCGTCGATGGCCGCGGCGACCTGGGTGGGGGAGGACACCATCACCAGGTGGCGGCCGGGGACCATCGTGGGCGGCGGCGCCCCGATTCGTCGGGCCACCGCTGCCGCGGTGCCCGGCGCGTACTGGGGGTCCTGCTCGCCGAAGGCCACCGCCTTCGGGATCGGCGAGGCGCGCAGCGCGGCCAGCTGCGCCGCGCTCAGCGCGGGGATGCCGTGGGCCAGCGTCGCCCACATCGCCGTCTCCGCGCCGGGCTGCTCAAGGGGTCGACGCCACTGGTCCAGCCCGGCGGCGCTGAGCGGGGGGCAGCCCGGCCCGCACTGGCTGTCGTAGAGGGCACGGATCACTGGGTCGGCGGCCAGCACGAGGCGCACCGCGGCGCTGCGGAACGGCTCCACCACCAGCAGACGGGCCACCGAGATCCCCGGCAGCGGCGCCGCGTCGCCGTCGAGGAACATCACGCCCGCCACCCGGTCGGGCCCGCCCTGCAGCGCCGCGAGCCCCACGACCGCCGCGCCGAGCGAGTGCCCCACCAGCACCGGGGCGTCGCGTCCGGTCAGCCCTAGCGCCGCGGTGAACGCCAGCACCTGGTCGGCGTAGTGGGCGAGGTCGAACGGCGCCACCGGCGTGCTGTAGCCGGTCCCGGTCAGGTCCAGCGCGTACACCCGGTGGGTGCGTCCCAGGACTTCGCCGAGCGGGGCGAAGGTGTCCGCGGTCTCCACGGCGCCGGGCACCAGGACCACCGGGGTGCCGGCGTCCCCCCACTGCCGGTAGCGGGTGTGCACGTCCCCGGCCTGCACGAAGTGCAGCCCGGCGGGCGGGCTCGCCCGCCGTGGGGTGCCCAGGTCCACGGCCAGCGCGGCCCCGGTGACGACCAGGCCGGTGACGACCGCGACGAGCAGGACGCGCAGCCCCCAGCGTCGCCGCCGGGGCGGCGCGGTCACGACAGGCGGGGTGGTGATGGGGACCTCACAGAGCCGGTGGGTCTTCCCATGGTGCCTGACCTGCTGCCGTGGCCCCGCGCTAGCGCGAGGCGCTACCGGCCAGCCAGGTCACGAACGCGTCGCGTCGAGCCACCAGCTCGGCCAGCCGCCCCGGGGTGGCGGCCGGCTCCGGCTGCGGGCCGGGGGGAAGGCGCAGGCCCCGCGCGTACAGCGAGCAGGCCAGGTCCGCGCACAGGTAGGTGCCCGCGCTGCTGTGCCCGCCACCGGGGCGGGACGGTCGCACGCCGGTGACCAGCCGGACCCCGTCGGCGGCGTGCGCGGCGTGGCACAGCGCGCACAACCGGCCACCGCGACGCCCGGGGGGCGGCTGGGCCACCCGCAGCACGAGCCCCACGTTGGCCCGGGGGGCGTCCAGGCCCGCCGGGCGGGGGGCCACGAGGTAGGCCCGCAGCGGGGCGCGTGCGTCCCGCCAGCCCAGGAAGTCCAGGTCTGCCCAGGGCTGGTCGGCCAGCTCGGGCAGCGGCAGGGTGGCGGCCACAGACCGTGAGCAGTTCACGAAGCTGGCTCGTAGCGTCGCCGCGTCGACGGCCTCCATACCCGGTCAGGCTAGGGCCGGCCGAGCGCCCGGTACGACCAGCCGGCGTCACGCCAGCGCACCGGGTCCAGCACGTTGCGCCCGTCGACGAGCTGGCGCCGCGCCACGACCTTGGCGAGCAGGTGCGGGTCCAGGGCCCGGAACTGCGGCCACTCGGTGAGGTGCAGCAGCACGTCGGCGCCCTGGCAGGCCTCCACGGGGTCCTCGACGTAGGTCAGCGCCGGTCGCGACGCGGCCGCCGCGGCCAGGGCCTGCGGGTCGGTGACCCGCACGAGCGCGCCGGCGGCGTGCAGCAGCGACGCCACGTCCAGGGCGGGGGAGTCGCGGATGTCGTCGGACTGGGGCTTGAACGCCGCGCCGAGCACGGTGACCTGCGCGCCCGACAGGTCCCCGCCGACCACCTCGGTGGTCAGGTCCACCATACGGGCGCGCCGCCGGGTGTTGATCGCGTCCACCTCGCGCAGGAACCCCAGCGCCTGGTCCACGCCGAGCTCCTGCGCGCGGGCCATGAAGGCCCGGATGTCCTTGGGCAGGCAGCCCCCGCCGAAACCGAGGCCGGCCTGCAGGAAGGCGCCGCCGATACGCCCATCGTGGGCCAGCGCCTGCGACAGCACCGTCACGTCGGCGCCGGTGGCCTCGCACAGCTCGGCCATCGCGTTGATGAAGGAGATCTTGGTGGCCAGGAAGGAGTTCGCCGCGACCTTGACCAGCTCCGCGGTGGGCAGGTCGGCGACCACCACCGGGGTGCCGGCGACGATCATGGTGGCGTACACCTCGCGCAGCTCCTTCTCCGCCGCCGCGGAGCCCACCCCGAGCACGATCCGGTCGGGGTGCAGGCTGTCGCGCACTGCGTGGCCCTCGCGCAGGAACTCCGGGTTCCAGGCGAGCTCCGCGTCCGCGCCGACGGGGGCCAGCGCGGCCAGTCGGTCGGCCAGCCGCGCGGCAGTCCCGACCGGCACCGTGGACTTGCCGACCACCAGGCAGGGACGCCCCAGCAGGGGGGCCAGGGCGTCGATGCTGGCGTGCACCGCGGTCAGGTCCGCGGCGTAGGAGCCGGGCTGCTGCGGGGTGCCGACGCACACGAAGTGCAGGTCGGCGTGGTCGGCGGCCTCGCACATCGAGGTGGTGAAGCGCAGCCGGCCGCTTGCCACGTGCGGAGCGAGCAGGTCGGCCAGCCCTGGCTCGAAGAACGGGACCTCGCCGGCGGCCAGCCTGGCCACCTTTGCGGCGTCCACGTCCACCCCGACGACCTCGTGGCCCAGCTCGGCCATGGCGGCGGCGTGGGTCGCCCCCAGGTACCCGGTTCCGATCACCGACAGGCGCATGGCCACCACGCTGCCAGGCCGAGGCGTGCTGTGCCGCAGGCTGCCCGGGACCCACCGGACCGCGCGAGGAGCCGTGCCCGGCCCCGAGCACGGCTGACGGACCTGACACCTGCTGCCCTCACCGCCACTGCGTCGACCCTCCCGGCGCCCCCCTTGAGAGATCGGGGCCCCCTGCGGTGGCGCAGGCGCTGCGTCCGCGCCACCGCGACGGCATGGCGCCCGCAGGGACGCGTGTGGCCGCGTGTGGCCGCGTGTGGCCCAGCCAACCCTCGCCGTGGCGCGACGTCAGGGCGCCAGCCTGTAGACTCCTTCTCGACACCGCCGCTGCACCCGCCCTCCTGCGCGTCGGTATGCACCAGACGCTGGACCGTGAGGGCACCGGCTCCCTGTCGCCGCGGACACCGTCCGACGGCACCCGGGAGAGGCGCGCAGGACGCGTGCCCCCGGTTCCCGACACTCGCGGACCACCGCGCTGGCGCTACGCCGGCCCGGTCCGCGGCTCCTGCCCGAAGGGCTTGTCATGACCTCCCCCAACGCCGCGCGCAGCGCGCGCGGCAGCTCCCGCCCCCACCGCTCGGACCGTTCCCGCGGCACCGGCGCCCCCCGTCGTCCGGCCGCTTCCCTGCTGGCCGACGTCGAGACCCCGACCACGCCGACGCCGGTGGACCACCGTTCCTTCGCCGAGCTGGGCGTACGCGACCGGCTCGTCGCGACGCTGGCCGCCGCGGACATCGTGGCGCCGTTCCCCATCCAGTCCGCCACGTTGCCCGACTCGCTGACCGGGCGTGACGTTCTGGGTCGCGGCCAGACCGGGTCAGGCAAGACCTTGGCGTTCGCCCTGCCGGTGGTCAGCCGGCTCGCCGACTCCGGCAACCGTCGGACCGCCCGCGCCCCCCGCGCGCTGGTGCTTGCGCCGACCCGTGAGCTAGCGCGCCAGGTCGAGGCGACGATCGCGCCGCTGGCCGCCGCCCTCGGCCAGACCACCGCGCTGGTGTTCGGCGGGGTGAGCCAGGGCAGCCAGGTAGTCGCGCTGCGCGCCGGGGTGGACATCCTCGTCGCCTGCCCCGGGCGACTGGAGGACCTGATTGCCCAGGGCCACATCAGCCTGGACAAGGTGGAGGTGGCGGTGCTGGACGAGGCCGACCACATGGCCGACCTCGGCTTCCTGCCTGCCGTGCGTCGCCTGCTGGACCAGACCCCCGCCGGTGGCCAGCGGTTGTTGTTCTCCGCGACGCTGGACAACGGGGTCGACGTCCTGGTGCGGCGCTACCTGGTGGACCCTGTCGTCCACGCCGTGGCCCACCAGGGCAGCGTCGTGACCATGACGCACCACGTGTTCACCGTCGCCGGGGACGACAAGGCCGAGGTCGTGCGCGAGCTCGCGTCCGGACAGGGCCGCTCGCTGCTGTTCACCCGTACCCGTAGCGGCGCGAAGCGACTGGCCGCGCAGCTGACCAAGGCCGGGGTGCCGGCGGTGGACCTGCACGGTGACCTGGCGCAGCGGGCCCGGGAGCGCAACCTTGCGGCCTTCAGCTCCGGCAGCGTCCGTGTCCTGGTGGCCACCGACCTCGCCGCCCGGGGTATTCACGTCGACGACATCGAGCTCGTCGTCCACGTGGACCCGCCGGCGGAGCACAAGGCCTACGTGCACCGCTCGGGCCGCACCGCGCGGGCCGGCTCGGCCGGCACCGTGGTCACGGTCGCGACCCGCGACCAGGTCCGCGAGGTGGCGACGCTGACTCGGCGCGCGGCGATCGACCCGACGACCACGGCCGTGGCGCCGGGCAGCGCGGAGATCCTGGCGCTGACCGGGCCGCCGGCCGCCTTCGTGGAACCGGCGCCCCCGGCGCCGGTGGCGGCCCCGACGCGCAGTTCGCGCCCGCGCGGCGCACGCAGTGCGAGCGCCAGCGGGCGGCCTCGCTCCTCCACCGGTGGGGCGGCTGCGGCCAGCAGCCGGGGCATGTCCCGACGACGCGGGCGCTAGCCGACCCCCGCGACGCCTCTGAGCACCTCGCGGGCCATCACCACCCGCTGTACCTGGTTGGTGCCCTCGTAAATCTGGGTGATCTTGGCGTCGCGCATCATCCGCTCGGCGGCGAAGTCGCGGGTGTAGCCGTAGCCGCCGAGCAGCTGGACGGCGTCGGTGGTGACCGACATGGCGGTGTCGGAGGCGAACGTCTTGGCGGCGGACGCCAGGAAGGTGGCGCGCGGCTCCCCGCGCTCGGCCGCCGCCGCGGCAGCGTAGGTGAGCTGACGGGCGGCCTCCAGGCCCATCGCCATGTCGGCGAGCATGAACTGCACCCCCTGGAAGTCGGCGACCGGGTGTCCGAACTGGCGACGCTGCTGGACGTAGGCGGTGGACAGGTCCAGCGCCCCCTGTCCGATGCCGACGGCCTGCGCGGCGATCGTCGGCCGGGTCTGGTCCAGTGTCGCCAGCGCGATGCGCAGGCCGTGACCCTCCTCGCCGATGAGCCGGTCGGCGGGGATGGTCACCTCGTCCAGGTACACCTCGCGGGTGGGGCTGCCCTTGATGCCCATCTTGCGCTCCGGCGCCCCGAAGGACACCCCGTCGTCGTCGCCCTGCACCACGAACGCTGAGATCCCGTGCGTGCCCGCGTCGGGGTCGGTCACTGCCATCAGCGTGTAGAAGCCGGCCACCCCTGCCCCGGTGATCCACCGCTTGACCCCCGACAGCACCCAGGTGTCGCCGACGCGCACCGCCCGGGTGCGCATCGAGGCCGCGTCGGAGCCGGCGTCGGGCTCGGACAGGGCGTAGGCGGCCAGTGCGGCTCCGGACGCGACCTGCGGCAGGTAGCGCTGGCGCAGCTGTTGGGACCCGGCGAGCAGCAGGCCGGTGGTGCCCAGCTTGTTGCCCGCCGGGATGAGGGAGCTGGACGCGCAGACCCGGGCCACCTCCTCGATGACCAGGCAGGCCGCCAGGGCGTCCCCGCCGGCGCCGCCGTACTCGGTCGGCACGTGCACCGCGTGCAGGTCGGCGGCGACGAGGGCGTCGTAGACATCGGTGGGGAACTGTCCGGTGGCATCGATCTCCGCGGCGCGGGGCGCGATGTGGGTGTCCGCGACGGCCCGGGCGACAGCCCGCAGCTCGCGGTGCTCCTCGGGGAGGCGGAACAGGTCGGCCATGCCCCCACCGTAGGCGCGAGGGCGCTCACCCGCCCGGGTCACGGCGCGGCGTCGCCGTGCGGCCCGCCCCGGGCCGCACGGGTCGTCCGTGCGGTGGGCGCGACGCTGCTCGCCCACCCCGGGTGGGGACGTCCGGGACCGAGGTCGCGCGCGGCGCCGTCGGCGCCTACTGCGAGACGACCGGGTGGAACGACGCGGACATCGAACTCATGTCGATCTTGGACATGAACTCCAGCGCCACCGGACTTGTGTCCCGGGCGGCACCGCCGGTGGCGTGGTCCATGTCGGCGTAGCGCAGCACCAGCATCCAGTCCCCGTCCTCGCTGCGGGTCGCCTCGCGACGCTCCAGGCCGGCCAGGTGGGGGGCGACCTCTCGCTGGAACCGCTCGTTGACCTCGAGCATCTCCGCGTCGCTCACCTCGGGCTTGGCGCGGAAGCGGACGATCTGCAGGACTGCCATGGCACTCTCCTCGCCGTCGATAACCCTTCAGATTCAAAATGAACTCTGCCACGGCATCCTACGAATTGCAAGGGTCGCGGGTAGCATGGTTCGCATGGTCGACCGCACCCGATGGCTCGACGAGCAGGAGATGGCCGCCTGGGCGCCCTTCGTCGTGTCGACCATGCATCTGCACGCCCAGCTGGAGCGCGACCTCAAGTCGGCCTTCGACGTCACCTTGTTGGACCACGGCATCTTGCTGATGCTGCGCAACAGCCCGGGCGGTCTGACGATGGGCCACCTCGCCACCCAGTTCGGTACCGAGGCCAGCGTGATCACCTACCGGGTCAACCGGCTGGAGCAGCGCGGCCTCGCCCGCCGGGAGAGGCGCGAGACCAACCGCCGTCAGGTGCTCGCGCGCATTACCCCGGCCGGTCGCCGGCTGTGCGACCGGATGGCGCCGGTGCACGTGGCCAGCGTCCGCGAGCACTTCCTCGCCCACGTGCCCCGCGAGGACCTCCCCGCACTCGCCGAGGCATTCCACTCGCTGTACGACGCCCAGCACCCAGGCCCCGCACGCGAGGGCTGAGCCCGGCGCGCCCGCGCGCTGCGGCGTAGCCTGCGCCGTCGGTGGCTCGCCGTCCCGGCGGTCGCGCGTGGCGTAGGCGGCGGGCGGCACCGCCGCGCGGAGGTGGGCACCCGATGGCCGTCCGGTTCCAGCTCGTCATCGACTGCGTTGATCCCACAGCGCTGGCCCACTTCTGGGCTGCGGCCCTGGGGTACGTCCCGCAGCCGCCGCCGGACGGTTTCGGCACGTGGAGCGACTACTGGCGCGACGTCGGCGTCGCCGACGACGAGCTGGACGACGCGGTGGACAGCATCGTCGACCCGTCCGGAGCGGGGCCGCGGATCTGGTTCCAGGTGGTTCCCGAGGCCAAGACGGTCAAGAACCGTCTCCACCTGGACGTGCACGTGGGCGGGGGTCGTGCGCAGCCCCTGGAGGTTCGCAGGCAGCGCGTGGACGCCGAGGTCCGTCGGCTCGCGGGCCTGGGAGCCAGCGTCCGGGCGGTGCTGGACGTCGCCGGCCTGGACCACTACGCGGTGGGCATGGCCGACCCCGAGGGCAACGAGTTCGACGTCAACTGATCCCTACCTGTGCGACGAAGTCCGTGGGCCCAACGGCCCACCTACACTTCTGGGGTGACCCAGCTGCACCGCGACGCACACCTGGGCCGGTCGGGCCCACGCCGACCGGAGCGGCTGCTGGTAGTCGTGCCGGCGTTCAACGAGGCGGCCAGCATCGCCGACGTGCTGGGCCAGGTGCGCGATGCCCTGCCCAGCGCCGGTGTCCTCGTTGTCGACGACGGGTCCACCGACGCCACCGCCGCGGTGGCCCGCGCCAGCGGCGAGCAGGTGGTCAGCCTGGCGTTCAACGTGGGCGTGGGTGGCGCGATGCGCACCGGCTTCCTGTTCGCGGTCCGTAACGGCTACGACGGGGTGGTGCAGGTCGATGCTGACGGCCAGCACGACCCGGCACAGGTGCCGGCGCTGGTCGAGGCCCTGGACCGCGCCGACGTGGTGGTCGGTGCGCGATTCGCCGGTGCGGGGGAGTACCCGGTGTCCCTGCCCCGCCGGGGTGCGATGCGCCTGGTGGCCTCGCTGGTGTCCTGGCTGACGGGTACGCGACTGACCGACGTGACGTCAGGCTTCCGCGCCACCGGCCCACGCGCCCTGGAGCTGTTCGCCCGCGCGTACCCCAGCGAGTACCTCGGGGACACGTTGGAGTCGTTGGTGCTGGCCGACCGCGCGGGCCTGGTGCTGACGCAGGTCCCGGTCAGCATGCGGCCGCGTTCGGCCGGGCGGCCCTCGCACGCGCCGACCCGGGCCGCGGTGTACCTGGGGCGGGCGCTGCTGGTCCTGGCGCTGGCCCGAGTGCGGGTGTGGCCGACCGCGGCAGGGGACGCGTGGTGAACGTCCGCGTCACCGCGGCTATCGCGGGCCTGGTGGTGCTCGCGGGCACCGTGGAGCTGCTGCGGCGACGTCAGCTGCGGGAGAAGTACGCGGCCCTGTGGGTGGTGCTCAGCCTCGCGGTGGTCACCCTCGGCGTGGTGCCGCACCTGCTGCACCACGTCTCGGCGGCGCTCGGGTTCGGGCTGCCCAGCAACTTCTTGTTCTTCGTCGGCGGACTGGTGCTGCTGCTGGTGTGCATGCAGCTGTCCTTGGAGGTGGGCAAGCTAACCGACCGGGCGGAGCGCCTGGCCGAGGAGGTGGCCCTGCTG
>Ga0075019_10001827_pt1 | contig 12106 bp, 10 predicted proteins | sample ColStrG_CSR_2013_FD_71473 | JGI IMG/M metagenome (GOLD analysis project Ga0075019, IMG submission 71473) | Freshwater sediment microbial communities in response to fracking from Pennsylvania, USA - Cold Stream Run_MetaG_CSR_2013 | ecosystem: Environmental > Aquatic > Freshwater > Creek >...
GAGCACTGGCGCGGCCCAATCCAGCTGCGCGGACTGGCTCAGTCAACCTACGCGTTGCGTGACTACTTCAACGGAACCGACCTGGGCCACATTACAGCAGGCAGCCACCACATCGACGTTGAATTCAAACGCTTTTTGCTTCTGGAAGCGGTGCCGGTCTGAGACCGGCATTTTTCGGAAACGCCATGCAGGAAAAAATTGGTGCAACATGATTTTTTCCTGAAGTTCGCCTATTTTTTTACCGGTGCTCCATTGCTCACGGTCCTGATTTTTACGTCGCGAAACATTTTTTTGAGCCAGCTGCACATTGCCTCGCCCGAGGCACCACCAATAATGCCGGACATCGGCACGAAGTTGGGCTGGTAGGTAATTTCACGCGGCAGCGGACAGGATTTACCCAGTATTTCATAGCGCAGCATGTGGGCATGGTCCAGATAAGGTGCATGTCCGATGATCTGTCGGGTGCCCTGTTCCAGGTGATGGCCAGGAAAAACAAACCAGCCGAATCGTTTTGATTTCTTGCGCACTTTAATGTTGAGCTCTTCACCCAGCAACAGGGTCAATTCAGCCGCAATCAGATTGATACCGGTAGCCATTCTGAACGTTTCCACGACACTGGCACCGCCGGCGCGATTGGCGATTTCAAGAAACACCCGCCCGGACAGACTTTTCACCAGTTCCAGATGAAAGGCACCCTGACGAATCCCTGTGGCGGTAATGACTTTTTGAGCCCAGCGGATATCATCGGTGCTGGTTTCGACCTGAACCGATCCGAGCGGCTGACCCTGCGAATACGAAAGACAGTTGCCGACGTACTGACTGGCCTGCATGATGAGAATTGTGCCGTCCCGGACCAGTCCGTCATAGTGCATGGTCTCACCGCTGATGCATTCTTCTATGGCAAACAGGTCCACTAAAGGTGCGCTCTGATCGAGTCGCGCCATGCCGGTTTTGTTCTGATTGATTGCTGCCAGAATTTCGTTGGCAGAAGCGAAAATAATGGCGTTGTGTTTGGTTGCCTGATCCAGAGATTTCAAGATTGTTTTTCCGGTCCACGGCACCGTCTTGGTGGCGATAAAGCGCGCCAGTGGTATGGTGCGCGGCACGGGTATGTCCTGTTGCGCAACCAATTGCCGCATCAGCGATTTGTCGCGCAGTTGATGTATTTCACTGCTGCCGGCTCCAGGCAAGCCAAGTGCCTCACGCACCCGGGCAGCATCAGCCAGTTCAGTTTCAGAAAGTGAAATCACCAGATCAACCGAAAGATTTTCAGAATGGATTGCAGCAAGAACTTCTTCCGCAAGGTTGCTCATTCCGGCAATTTCGACAGTCTGGTAGTGGATATGGGTGGGCAGGTTTGCCAGATTTTTCGCCAGTCCGATATAGGTAACCTGATGGTCGTCATGATCAATACTCAGGTGGTAATTAATTTTGTGATATGGGATGCGATGCAGGATCAGTATATTCAAGTTAACTCCTTTGCACGTTCGAAAGCCTCAATGGGGAAATGCCCGTGTGCGAACTACATACTTAACTAAATTAAATGAAATTTTGTTAATTATCGCAACGGCAAGTTGCTATTATCAGGATTTTTCATGTAATTTCTTTGCTAAATTACATCAAAATGGCTAAGATTTCTATTTAAAATAACAATTTATTTATCATTTGCCATGAAAAATTGCAAAATCGATGCACTTGACCTGAAAATCCTGAAAACCCTGCATTTCAATGCGCGGCTGTCCAAATCGAAAATTGCCCAATCCGTCAACTTGCGCGAGATGCCATGCTGGCGGCGCGTGCAGCAAATGGAAGACGAGGGCATCATCACGGCCTACACCACCCTGATCGATCAGGAAAAGTTGGGCTTTCGTTTTCAGTCATACGTGCAGGTGGATGCCGATGTGTCCGGTGTCACGAGCAGCCATGAATTTCAAAAAGCGATTTGCAGTTTTCCGGCGGTGCAGGGATTTTTCAATACGATCGGTGATTTCAATTATCTGCTGCATGTCGTGACCAGAAATGTGGAGGAATTTCATTTTTTTCTGGAACAGGAATTGAAAGCGCATCCCTGCGTCAAACGAATAAACAGTTCTGTCGTGCTGAACACGATCAAAAACGAGAACAGTATTATTTTGCGACTGATCTGATCGGATATTTCTGACTGCTGTGGTACAGTCACAATTCAAAAAAATCATACAGACAGAAGGGAATTCCATTGAAATCAGTTTTCCTCAAATTGACATTGCTACCTGCTCTGGCTACGGCGATTTTTTGGCAACCTGCACAATCCACTGAAATCGGTTCCTATTTCCCTTCCTGGAGTGAAGATTCCGGCTTCCATCTGAAACAGCTTGAGCAATCCGGCTTGACCGACCACTTCACCTTCCTGAACTACGCCTTCGAAAATATTTACAAAATGCCCGACGGTACCTACCGCTGCAACAATGGTGACGATGCTGAGGAGCACGATGCGGCGCTGGGCATGCATGCCACACTGGATTACGCCAGAAGCTTCACTGCCGATGAATCGGTCAGTGGCAGCGCCGATCGGGAAGGCCAACCGTTGGCCGGCAATTTTAATCAGTTCAGACAACTCAGGGCACTGCATCCGCAGTTAAAAGTGCTGGTGTCGCTCGGTGGCTGGACCTGGTCGCGCTGGTTTTCTGCCGCTGCCGCAACGAGCACCCTGCGGCGCACTTTGGTCGCCTCCTGCATCGATTTGTACATCAATGGCAATCTGCCGCTCTGGAAAGGATACGGCGGCCCGGGCGCGGCAGCTGAACTGTTTGACGGCTTCGACCTCGACTGGGAACATCCCGGTGTTAAGGGGATGCCCTACAACACAGTCAGCAAACAGGACAGGCGCAATTACACTTTGCTGCTGGCCGAATTCAGAAAACAGCTGAATGAAAAAAGTCGGCAGACCGGCCGGCAGTATTACCTGAGTGCCGCGATCAACAGCAGTGCCAAAAACGTCCGGCAAACCGAACCGGCCAGTTATTCCCGCTACCTGAACTGGCTCAATCTGATGACGTACGATTTTCACGGCGCATGGGATAAAAACGGCCCGGCTGAATTTCAGTCGAATCTGTATTCTGATCCTGCCGATCCCGATCCGGAGCAACCCAGCGTCGATGCCGATGTACAGCGATTGCTCAAAGCCGGCGTGCCGGCTAATAAAATTATTATGGGAATCCCGCTGTATGGACGAGGCTGGAGCGGGGTGAGTGAGGCGAATCACGGACTGTATCAGCATGCTGCCGAGCCTGCCGAAGTGTTAAAGGGCGAACCCGGTGCCGACAGTTATGCGCATCTGTCCGTCCAGAAGCTGACCAAGTATAACCATCCGATCACCCGGCAATTATGGACCTACGACAAGGGTACCTTCTGGAGCTACGATGATCCCCAGGTGGTGAAAGACAAGGTCAATTATGCCCGACGCTGGAAACTGGGCGGCATGATGTCGTGGTCGCTGGACCAGGATGACGCTGAATTTTCGCTCAGCAGGGCCATGTTTGAACTGCGCTGAACAACTCAGATGACGATGCGCCAGCTCCGCAATGCCATGATTTTCATAATCAATGCAAAGACCGCTGTAAACGCCAGCGCAAATAAAAATGAAGCGAATTCAGGACTGACCGCTGCGGCAAATGGTCGTTCAAACAGCGCCGGATAGATTGCGGCAAACAGACCGCTGCCATACAGAATGCAGATACCAATCCATGAGCCGGCATAAGCAGCAATGGCATTGATGCCGAAACTTTTGCCGATGGCCGGCCAGTTGCGCCGGTCGATCAGATAGTGCATCAAGGCGATAGCAAGCATGCAAAAGCCACCGGTCCACAACACGAATGAAGAAGTCCATAACTGTTTATTGAGCGGCAAAACCAATGACCAGAGTCCACCCAGCAACACGGCCGCGACGCCGCCTGCGATCAGCTGTCGCAACTGACCGCGTCGCAACCATTCGCCGGCGCGCACTCCGAGCAACACGGTCGCCAGCGAGGGCAGGGTGCTGAGCAAGCCTTCCGGGTCATGGGCAAGATGGGTGAGCGGATCATACTGATAGGCGCGTGCGCCAAGCACCAGCGTATCAATCCGGTCAGCCAGATTGATCTGTATTGCGGTACCACCGGTAGCCCAGAGCAGCAGCCAGTAGCCCAGCAGAATGGCGCAGATCAGCGACCACTGCAGTCTGGCGCTCTGCCAGGTCAGGTGACACAGTCCCACCAGCGTGAAACAGATTCCGATACGCTGCAGAATGCCCGGTACCCTGAACGCGCGGCCATCGATCAGAGCACAGGCGATCAGATTCAAGATCAGTCCCAGTACGATGATACGCATGCCGCGCAGCAGCACGGTTTTTTTGAGTTGATCGAGATTACCGCCTGCATCAATTTTTGCGGCAAACGCCAGACTCAGCGATACGCCGACGATCAGCAGAAAAAACGGAAAAATGAAATCGGCCGGATTGCAACCGTTCCACTCGGCATGTTCCAGCCACGCATACACATGGTCCCAGTCACCGGCGTCATTGACCAGCAGCATGGCCGCCACGGTCAGTCCGCGCAGCGCGTCAATTGAAGAGTAGCGTGCCATCGTTATCTGAACAGTTCAGCCACAAAATCGTAGTAATCACTGCGGCAGTAGGAGTGGGTCAGTTCAATCGCGCTGCCATTGGCGTGATAGCCGACGCGGGTGATGAACAGCATCGCCGCACCGTTTTTGATACCGGCCAGTTTGGCCTGTTCGGCCGTGGCATTCACAGCGCGGATGTGCTGCAGCGCGCGCACCGGCGCCGAACCCTGCGCTTCCAGGTAACCGTACAGACTGTCCGTCACCAGTTTTGGATTCGGCAAATATTGTACCGGCACGGTGGTGTTTTCAATCGCCATGACGACATTGTCGGCTGTGCGCAGCCGCTTCAGTCGCGACACCAGCGTGTTGGGTGACAGACCCAAAGACAGGATTTCCTCAGGCGCAGCGATACCAGACTCGCGCGACAGCCATTGTGAACCAGGCACAAAGCCGCGCTGGCGCAATTCTTCACTGAAGTTGGTCAGGCGCGATAAAGGTTGCTCCAGTTTTGGCGTGATGAACGTGCCTGAACCCTGCTTCCTGGTCAGAAGACCGCGCTCGCAGAGAATGTCGATCGCCTTTCTGGCGGTGACCCGTGAAATATTCAACTGTTCGGACAGCGTCCGCTCCGAAGGCAGCGCTTCGTCCGGTTGCCAGATGCCACTGTGGATGGCGGTAGCCAGTTTGTTGGACAGTTGCAGGTACAGCGGCGTTGCGCTGTCGCCGTCGGGTTTGAAATCTTTCAGCAGGCTTTTCATCGCTTGTTTTCCATCTCTCGTTTAATCAGCAGCAGGGCGCCAGAAACGGAATCGCCGTGCGGGGTGACCAGTCGGTTCAATAAAGTCTGGGGCAGGTAGGGCACGTAGGCCTGCGCAAGTCCGCCACATAACGCAACCGGCAAAGTCAGTGTCCGGTCCAGCGCGAGTGCAATTTTATTGATTTCGGCAGCGCCATTGCGCAGGATGTGGATCGCAGCCGGGTTGTTTTCGCCAGTCGCATGTTGCACTACCAATGGTGCAATCTGTGCGTAACTGCCCTGCGTGGCCGCAGCGAGCCATTTAAAAACGGCATCGCGACTGCCGCCGCAATGTTGAAATACCGCTTCGGAAAAAGCGCTGCCGGCTTCACGACCATCGGTAACCTGCTGCATGTGGTTGACCGCATTAAACCCCAGCCAGGCACCACCGCCTTCATCACTGACCGGAAAGCCCCAGCCACCGACTTCGCAGCGCGTCCCGTCTCTGGACAAGGATTCGCCGACACTGCCGGTGCCGATCGCGACGATCACGCCAGGCTGACCCTGATGCGCACCGAGCAGTGAGGTGATCCCATCCGTTTCCAGACTGAGCCGGGCAAAACCGGGATTTTTTTCCAGGAACTCGCGGGCCCACTGTTTGTTGTGGACGCCGGCCAGTCCCATGCCGACGGCAATCCGCGCCAGTTCGGGAACTGGCTGCTGAATAGATGCGAATGCGTTCTCAATCGCAGCCAGTATTGCCTGCCATGCGCCGGACGCGCCGTTGATTAAACCGGATGCGCCGGCCACGCCTCGCGCCAATTCAATACCAGTGGCGTTTTCGATCACAACACGTGTGCCGGTACCGCCGCCGTCAATACCTATTAAAAAGTCAATTTTTTCTGTCATTTTGTTTCGATTTGCATTCCTGGACTTGTTCGCAACAAGGCATCCGATTTTCATTTTCTTTTGCCAGAATTCACGCACTTTATGCTGTTGGTCAAACCCTGTCAATAGGTATTTAAGTGGTATGTAAAGAGTGTTTTTTTTCGATCAAATTGCGTGTGTTTTTGTTTTCCATGCATCCATCCTGCCGGCACCATTTACAGCGAAAATGCCAATCAGAAAAGCTGCAATGGACTCCTCGTTGTCGAAATATTATGCGACATCGGAATCAGCCAACTCAGACATATCCGCAGACTTTTCTAAAAAAACTGACGTAATACCATTACCTCTATTTAAAAATAATTGGTTATTAAATGGTATTTGATCGGCATTTTAATTTATTGCCATTTGACTGATATTGATAGCCAAATTGTCGTCCCCAAAAAAAATTGCAATTTTTTTTAGTCTTGCGTGAGGCCGTCGGTCGTCACGGCGTGTGCAAACGAGCGGTCGGGTACTAATGTTACGCTTCAAAAACGCCTACATCAGTCACGCAACTTTTGAATCAATCCAGACTTGATCGCCTCTATTTGGTCATCAGAAAGCTTGCCCAGTACACCCTGACGATTTTCAGGAATGTAGTCAAACTGGTTGGGTTGCGCATGAAATATATAGTGGTTAAACAGTGAGCCCCACGCCGCCCGCGTCTCAATAGGGAGGTCTTTCATATTCAGAAGACAGTGCATCAGGCATTCAATTGGGCCGTTGGTTTTGTCGGTCGATCCCAGAGAACCTCCCCACCAATAATTGACCAGAATATTAAGCTTACCTATAGATTCAACCTGATGCCACCAGACTGGTGGAATGTAGAGTGCATCGCCCGGAAGAAGTTCGAAAACCTGCGCTTTTTCCAATGCTTTAGGGTAGTTAGGAAAACGTTTCAAGTCTGGATCATGTGCGCGCACCATGCTGATGGGGGCGCCTGCGGGATTGTAATCCAAAGGCCCAATATACAAATTTTCAACCTGGTCAGGAGGAAATAATGTGAAACGCCGCTTGCCACTAATTACACATGCAATGTTGTTTGCATCATCAACGTGTGCTGGGACGGTAATGGTATTGCCTATCCAGATCCGTGGTGCAATGTCGGGGTCCAATACCGGCAGTTGATTTTCCTTTTCAAAGCCAGGCAGGCATTCTGGGATCTTGGCACTTTGAGCTGCCAGACAGGGCGGATTTTTTCCGTCCAGGTACCGCGACAGTTGATCGATTATTGCGGAGATCGACAATTTGTTGCGTAGAAAATTAAACCCATTCATCCCCTCGTTGTAAAACACGCGCCCTTGTTCTTCCGGACGGGTCATGATTGCGTTGACCTGCGTACCATTGTCAAACGATTTGAGATAAGCGCAGATTGCTTCAGCAGATGCGAGGCCATGCTGAACTGCAGGCCAGTGTTTGACGAAACCGCGCAGCACTGCTGGTTTGTGTCGGGGAATGATTTCTTCGTTAAATACACGATGGTCTACTTCAAACCACTCTGATTTTGCCTGGGTTATTGGATTCATTTTGATATTTTAAAAGATTGAAATTGGATGGGTAGTCAGGTGACTCGTCGCATGCCCGATATGTCGTCAATGTGCCATGGCCTGCGAAATTTTTTCGAGTTTAGCATGTGAACTTCGTTGTCGGCGAACAATCAAAAAAAGCGAAATTCGATGTTTGGGAAAAATCGTCAGCGAGTTCGGGGAAATTGAAATCAACAAAATTCCTGATCGGATTCATTAAGCAGGCATGTATTTTTTAAATGGACTGCAAGCGCTATTTTGATGATTTAATTGCAATAATACCAGTTGCGAAAATGCAGCACATTTTTTTTCATAAAATCGCTATATATCAATGAGTTGGCTAGGTCAGTCACCTGATGTATTTAATACCATTGCGTTACTTTATAATTCCACATAGATACCTGTTGACAACCACTTCGTGCATATTTAGAGTTGACTCAAGTCATCAGGCAATTTATGACTTGGCAAAAAACAATGTTTTCGATTGATCTGTATTAGCTGTTTTGCTTTAAAAAGTGGGTGAGTGTTCATGTTTCGGGGAATCGGTGCACAACGCGGAGGCAATATCGCAGGCATTGATAAAAACGTATATTTAAAAAATCAAAGAATTATTCTAAAACCATTATCGACGGAGAAGAAATGAAAAGAAATTTAACGCCAATAGCATCAGCGGTAGCCTTGTTGATGTTGAGTGCAACTGTGCACGCTCAGGAGGCCAATACAACATCAGCACCAGCTGCTGGTGCGCCCGAAGTTCAAGCTGTTGTCGTTACAGGTATTCGAGCGTCTCTGGAAAAATCACTCGAGCAAAAACGTAACGCAGAGAGCCACTTGGATGTGCTTACGGCAGAAGATATCGGCAAAATGCCGGATAAAAACGTTGCTGATTCTTTGCAGCGTATTCCAGGCGTCACAACCAGTTCTGCTCAGGGTTCTGAGGGGGGCTTTGATGAGAACGATCGTGTCAGCATGCGTGGAACCGGCTCAAGCTTGACTCAGACCTTGGTCAATGGACACAATCTCGCTTCGGGTGACTGGTTTGTCCTCGGGCAGACTGCGGGACTGGTTGGACGGAGTGTCAGCTACACATTGCTCCCGTCAGAAATAGTTGGTCAGGTTGAAGTGCACAAGAGCTCAGAGGCAAGTCTGGTGGAAGGTGGTGTTGCCGGCTCAGTTGATATCAAGACTCGCAAACCACTTGATTTTGCAAACCCTTTGACCGTGGAGGGATCAGTTGGCGGTGTATACTCAACCCAAGCTTCAAAAACTGACCCGCAGTTCAGCGGCATGGTTAACTGGAAAAATGATCAGAACAATCTGGGAGTGTTAGTCCAGGTGTTTAATGAAACCCGTAACTTGGTGCGCGAAGGACAGGAGGTGCTGGGTTATTCACAAATCGCACCGGGCAGTAAAATTGCCACTTCCAATCCTGATCTGTCAGGAGCCTGGTATCCATCTCTGATTGGCTCTGCGTACTTCCAACAAAAACGCGTGCGTACCGGTGGATTGTTTGATGTCGAAATGAAGCCCAGTTCCGGTTTAACTGTTGATTTGAACGGTTTCTCATCGAAGGTCAATGCGTCGAACACGAATGATAACTTCATGTTCTGGGGCGACAGTATTGTCAATCATGGTGCCGGTCTGGCGCCGCTTCCTGGCTATACCGTTAAAAACACCAATGGTATTTCAACGCTGACTTCTGCTCAATTTGCAGCTCTGCCTGGAACCAATTATGGCGTGTACGATCAAATTGCCCGTCCGGACGAAGGATCAAGTTCAAATTATGTGGATTTGGATGTGACATGGCGCGTAACTGATCATTTGAAATTGAAATCGAGCTTGGGTACTTCAATTGGTCATGGTCGCACACCTATTCAGGATGTGGCCGAGACGAACGTAACCGGGACCGGTGCAGCGTATCAGTTGAATGGCATTTCTTCAGGTGCCAATGTTAACTTTGGTAACAACAATAATGCGTCGCAAGCTCCGAACACGACATTTGGCTGGATTTTTGGTGATCAGTTCACAGATGTTATCGATACAGAAAAATGGGGGCAGATCGATGGTGAATATGCTCTGAACGAAGGTGTTTTCAGGACTCTCCAATTTGGTATTCGGGAAGCCGATCACTCCCGTAGTTCTGCAGGGGTAGTTGGTCAGGGTGCGGGTTGTGCCGGTCCGAATGGTTGGGAACCGTTTAAATGGAGTGTTCCAGTAACATATTGCCCGGCTGGCGCAACTTCACCGTACACAATTTCCACTTTGCCACCTGCTTCCGGAAGCTATCCATCGAATTTCGGTGCTGGCCTCGGTGGAACTTTCCCGAATAATGTATGGACCAATTCAACGGCCCAATTGGCTGCATATGATGCACTGTATGCGACCCGTGCTACAGACGGCTCGCGTGATGACTGGGGTTCGGACTATTCATTGCAGGAAAAGAGCCAGGCTGCATATGGTCAGGCTAATCTGGCAGGCGACGGTTGGAGTGGTAATTTCGGACTGCGATTCGTACGGACATTGGAAGATGTCACTAACAACGTGGGTACACCAACCGGGACGATTACAACCTCAGCCTTTGGCCCGTACAACGTAGTCCATACCAACAGCACTTACAATGATGTCTTGCCAAGCGCAAACTTGCGTTTTGATGTAACCAAAGACCTCGTTGCGCGTGTAGCAGCATCGTCTACAATGACTCGTCCTGACTACGGCGCATTGGCGGGTTCGGTGAGTTTGGGGACGCCTCCGGCAGATCCAAGTACCACCGGAGTCGGTTCTGGGGCAAATCCTAAACTGAAGCCAATCAAGTCTAACAATCTGGATGCAACTCTGGAATGGTACTTCGCACCGAAATCACTCGCTTCAGTTGGTGTGTACTACATGGATCTGACAAGCTATGTTGGATACGGTGTGGCCAATCAGTCGTATTTCACTACTGCCCAGCAATACCCTCAGGGTGCGCAAGTCGGATATGCTGTGACAGTACCAGTCAACACTACCGGCTTTGTCAAAGGTTTGGAATTGTCGTTGGAAATGCCGGTATATCAAAACTTCGGTTTCTCATCCAACTTTACGTTGAATGATGCTCGCGATACCGGTGATGGTCCAACAGCGATGGCAAACGGTAATCTGATCGGTGCTTCCAAACAGTCAGGCAGTCTGAGTGGCTACTTTGAAAACGACACATATAACGCACGCGTGACATATAGCTATCGTTCGTCAAATTTCGTTGGTCTGGATAGCGCTCTGCCGTTTTATCAGGCTGGGTCTGGAGAGTTGGCAGCATCGTTTGGTTATAAGATTAATGACCATTTGGCGCTTTCTCTGGACGCACAGAATCTGAATAATCCGAAGTTGAGATACTATGCACAGAACGAAGACGAGATGCGTGCGGTTTATAAAAACGGTCAGCAGTTCTATCTGACATTGCGTGGAAAAATGTAATCAAAACCTGGAATGCGGAAGGTGGCAACCTGTTGCTCCCTTCCGCATATAGGTAAAAATTTAAATTGTATGAACTCAATTGAGCTGCTCAGTGTTTTAATTGGGCGCATGACTGAAGGTATTCGGGTAGTCAGAAGTACTTGATGACGGGGCACGTTGCTCCGTTTTTTTTTGATTAACTTTTGCGGCATTTGAAAATCAGTAGATACCACTTAAATACCTATTGACAGTGATGTGTCACTGACTTAAAGTGACCGGAATTCAAATCTATATGCAAATGCTATAGGTGAATTGTCGAATTAAATTTAATTATTTGAAAATATATTTATATTTTTTTGAAAATTCGATGATGAAAACATAAAGTATTAATACCATTTAATTACCAGTTTCCGTGAGTTGGACGGAGTGAAATTCTGGAGTTGGTTGACTTGTGCGCCGGAATTGTTGGTGCTCGTTGACCTCCCGACCACAATAATGCCCTGGAAAGTAATCAATGCTAAATCCGTTAAATGAACCTGATTCAGACTATCAAGGCACTGGCTCACCTTATATGCAAGTAGTTGGCAAACAAGTCAATTGGTTCACCAATTATTCTGATTTTGTCGCGGAGCGGTATCAATGAGTGAAAAGCATATTGACCTAATCCAAAGCAAAGCTCAATTGGGCGGTAACATCTTGACGCCCCAAGGTTGGCGCCTGGGAGTGATCAGCTTTGGCCAGCAGATCCAGTCCATCAGTGGTACCGAGGTCGATCCGGCCCTGAATCAGGAAGTCTATATATTGCCGGGTTTCGTTGATCTGCATGTGCACGGTGCCGGCGGCAAAGACACCATGGAGGCGGGCGACGCAACCAAAGTGATCGCACAGATGCACGCCCGTCATGGTACGACCA
>Ga0075019_10001828_pt1 | contig 12104 bp, 5 predicted proteins | sample ColStrG_CSR_2013_FD_71473 | JGI IMG/M metagenome (GOLD analysis project Ga0075019, IMG submission 71473) | Freshwater sediment microbial communities in response to fracking from Pennsylvania, USA - Cold Stream Run_MetaG_CSR_2013 | ecosystem: Environmental > Aquatic > Freshwater > Creek >...
AGCCTTGCGCGTCCCACAGCTGCACCTGCGTGCCCGAATCTGGCGCTTGGAGGGCGGAAGATTCAGACCCTGGGGCACCATCGCTGGAGCGTTCGCCGGCGAACTTCCCCGCAACACTCCCTGAAACATTCGCAGCCAGGTCCCCTGCCCCATTCGCATTCCCGTTCGCAGCCGCGCTCGCAAAACCATACTGGGTGCTGCCTTCGGCTTCCTGCGCCCGATCCTGCTCCCCTGGCTGCGCACAAAAAACGGCCGATCCCAGGCGCACGCTGCGCGCAACGTCGGCTGCACCCGGCTGCCGCACCTGCCCGCTCAGGCCCAGGCCGGCGCTTTCCTGCACTGCGTCGCACGCCCAGTGCGCACCGGGCGCGGAACGGCTCTGGGCGGCGGCGCACAGGGCGCGCGACGCCGGGTGCAGCGACAGGCGCGCCAGCGCTGCCGCCATTTGCAAGGCCAACTCGGCGTCCTGTCCCGGGCGCGCCGTGATCGCGGCCAGTTGCAAGGCGTCGTGCGTCAGGGTGCCGGTCTTGTCGAAAACCACGGTATCGACGTGCGCCGCAGCGTGCAGCGCCTCAAGCTGGCGCACCAAAACGCCCTGGCGCGCGAGCTGGCCAGCGGCTGCGAGCAAGGCAGCCGGCGTCGCCAGCGAGAGCGCGCACGGACACGTTACGACCAGCACCGCGACCGCCACCATGAGCGCCTGCTCCGGCCCCTGCTGCCACCACCAGGCACACGCCAGCGCAGCGCAAACCAGCACCATCAGCAAAAACGGACGGGCCAGCCGGTCGGCGAGCGCGGCAATGGCGGGCTTGCTCAGCGCCGCGCTTTCCATCAGCGCGACAATTTCGGCAAAGCGCGTCGCGGCACCCACGCGCTGCACCTGGAACACCACGCTGGCGCTGAGGTTGTAGCTTCCGGCGATCACCGGGTCGCCGGGTCCGCGCGGCAAGGCCTGGGCTTCGCCGGTCAGCAGGGCCTCGTCGACATGCGTGCTTCCCTGCAGCACGACGCCGTCGGCGGCAAACGCCTGGCCGGCTTGCACGCGCACGCGGTCACCGACCTGGATCCGGCGCAGGGGCAGCACGTCCACGCTACCGTCCTCGGCCACGCGCTCCACGCCTTCGGGCAGGCGGTTCATCAGGGCCTCGAGCGCGCCGGCGGTACGGTCGCGCAAGCGCAACTCCAGCCAGCGACCGGTCAGCAGAAAGAACACGAACATCGTGAACGAGTCAAAGTAGACGGCCTGCCCGAAGGGGCCGTTGGGCTCAAAGGTTCCCAGGCTGCTGACGGCAAAGGTGATTCCCAGCCCCAGCGCGACCGGCAGGTCCATCCCCACGCGCAGCTGCCGCAATTCCCGCCACGCGCCGCTGAAAAACGGGCCGCAGGAAAACAGCAGCACCGGCATGGATAAAACCCAGGAGGCCCAGCGCAGCAAATGCTCCATTTCCGCGCTGAGGCCGCCGGAGCGCGCGCTGTACGCCGGAAAGGCATACATCATGACCTGCATCATGCACAGGCCGGCGACCAGCCAGCGCCAGAGTGCCTTGCGCGTCTCGGCGCGGCGCAGCGTGCTGACCTGCAAATCGTTCGCCGGGTTGGCGCGGTAGCCAATGTCTTGTACCGCCTGCATCCAGACCGAGGGCAGCACCTGGCGCGCGTCCCACACCACCTGCGCGCGGTGGCTGCTGCCGCTGACGCGCACGCGCTGCACGCCCGGAACCGCGGCAATCGCGTCTTCCAGGGCAAAGGCGCAGGCGGCGCAGTACATGCCGTCGAGCACCACGCTGGACTCCCATACATCGGTCTGGCCAGCGCTGGGTCGGCTAAAAGCGCTCCATTCCTGCGCGTCGTCCAGCAGGCGCAGCGCCTGCACGGCGTGGGGCGCTGGCGCAGGCGCGCCGGCAGCCGCGCGCGCGGGCCGTGCAGCCCCGGCCAACGCGGGCCGGAATGCCAGGGGGGTCTGCTCGGCGATGGACATGGCGCCTAGTGTGCACCGCGGGCAGCGCGCGTGCCTTGACGCACATCAAGCCGCTACAGCGGCGTGGCGTCGGTCAGCAGCTCTTCCTGGTATTTGGAGCGCACGCTCAGCACGTCCTCCCAGGCGTTGAGGAAAGCCTGCACGCACGCGGGGTCAAAGTGCGTTCCACTGCCGTTGGTCAGAAAATCGACCGCAGCTTCCAGGGTCCAGGCTTTCTTGTACGGGCGCTCGGAAGTCAGCGCGTCGAACACGTCGGCCACGGCAACGATGCGGCTGAAAATCGGGATGGCCTCGCCTTTGAGGCCCTGCGGGTACCCGCTGCCGTCAAATTTTTCGTGGTGCCCCAAGGCAATTTCCGCCCCCGCAGCCAGGACCCGTGACGAACTCCCCTTGAGCAATTCATAGCCAAAGGTCGCGTGCTGCTTCATGATTTCGAATTCCGACGCCGTCAGGCGACCCGGCTTGAGCAGGATTTTGTCGGCTATCCCGACTTTGCCGATGTCGTGCATGGGCGCCGCTTCCAGCAGCAGTTGCTGGTCGTCTACGGACATTCCGAGCTCGCGCGCAATGAACATGGAAAAGTGCGCCATGCGCAGAATGTGCGCGCCGGTTTCGGGATCCCGGTATTCGGCGGCCTTGGACAGCCGATACACCGTTTCGCGCTCGCGCAGCACGATTTCGCGCGTCGCCTTGCGCACTTCGCCGGCCAGCCAGGAGGCGTGGTCGGCGAGCTGGCGCCGCGCCTGATTCAGGCTCAGCATATTGCGCACGCGCGCCAGAAATTCGACCTTGTCGACGGGCTTGGTCAAAAAGTCGTTCGCGCCCAGGTCCAGGGCGCGGTAGCGTATCTGTTTCTGGTCGTTCGCCGTAATCATGAGCACCGGGACCATTTTCCGCCCCGAGGTCTCGCGCAGGAGGCGAATGAATTCCAGCCCGTCCAGGTCGGGCATCATGTAATCGACGATCACCAGGTCGGGGACGTTCTCCTGCGCCCACTGCAGCGCCACGCGCGACTCGGAAAACGTGTGGGCTTCGCAGTCGTCGAGCTTCTTGATCAGCGCGCCGAACAGAATCAGGTTGATTTCCGTGTCATCGATGATGAGTATCTGTTGGGCCACGACGCGTTCGCTTTCTGAGAGTCAGGCTATCTTAGTCACAAACCGCGTCACTTCCCGGAGGCGACGCCAGTGCCTGCAGTCAGGCTGATCCGCAGGGCCTGCAACAGCGTTTCGGTTTCGGCGCTCAGCGGCGCGAGCAAGCGCTCAATGGCGGCGCCGTCGCTGCGACCGGCACTGCTCTCCATACGCGCTGCCAGGTCGCTCGCGGGTAGCGCGCCGAACATGGCCAGCGTTCCCTTGAGCGCGTGCGCCGTGCGCAGCACACCCGGCCAGTCGCCGCTCGCAAGTCCCGCGCGCAGGCGCTCGGAATCGTGCGGCCATTGGTCGACGAACGCCTGGCCAATAATTTCCAGAATTTCCTGATCCACTGCCTTGAGGCCGGCGGCGTAGTCAAAGCCGGGTGCGGGCAGGGGCGTCGCGGCCAAGGGCGCGGGAGCGGACGCAGCCCCGGAGCGCTGCGGCGACGTTGCGTTGGCGTTGCTGCTGCCATTGCCCTTGCCCGTGCCTGCGGCGCCGTTGCGCGCAATCTGCTGCATCAGCTCCTGCAGCTCGGGCGCATGGATGGGCTTGGAAATGTAGTAATCCATTCCTGCCTCCAGGCAGAGCGCGCGGTCCGAATCCATGGCGTTGGCGGTCATGGCGACGATCGGCAGGCGCTGCGTGCCGGACTCCCGCGCGCGAATGCGCCGCGTCGCTTCCAGCCCGTCGAGAACGGGCATGATCATGTCCATCAGCACCACGTCAAAGCGGTTTTGCGCAATGCGTTGTAGCGCCACCTGCCCGTCGCCTGCCAGCGTCACCTGGTGCCCCCAGCGCTCGAGCAAGGCAGTGGCCAGCTTCTGGTTGATGGCGTTGTCTTCCACCAGCAGCACCTGCAAGGTCGTGCGCCCTGCGGGCGTGTTTTCCGACGGGTGCAAGGTGTCCGGGGTGGGTGCAGCGTGCAGCAGCATCCGCGCAACAGCCTGCAGCAGGTCCTGCGCCAGCGCGGGTTTGGATACGAAGGCGGCGTGTTCCAGGTCGCGTTGGCGCTGCGCCTCGCCCTTGGCGCCTACGCTGGTGAGCAGGAGCAAGGGCAAGCTGGCGCGCTGTGGCAAGGCGCGCAGGCGGGCTGCGGCCTCGTAGCCATCGATCCCTGGCATGCCGATGTCCAGCAACACCAGGTCACAGCGTTGCTGCAGTCCCTCCGCGCCGCCCAGCCATTGCAGCGCGCCCTGGGCCGAGGACTCGCAATGCACGCGCATGCCCGCAGCGCCCAGAACGCGCGCCAGCACGTCGGCGCTGGTCGCGTTGTCGTCCACCACCAGCGCGCGCAAACCGGACAGCGCTGCGTACGGCTGGAACGGCGGCTCCGGGTCGTCCTGCACGTCAACCGGCAAAGTGAAATGGAACACGCTGCCTTTGCCGAGCTGGCTGTTCACCCCGATTTTTCCGCCCAGTGCCTCGACCAGGCTGGCGCAAATCGTCAGCCCCAGGCCAGTTCCGCCGTAGCGCCGGGTGGTGGAACTGTCTTCTTGGGTGAAGGCCTCGAAAATGCTGCCCAGCTTTTCCGGCGCTATGCCAATGCCGGAATCGCTGACCTCCAGCTGCAACACCGCCTTTCCCGGGCCCGCCGGCGCGTGCGTGATGCGCAGCACAACCGCTCCGGCCGATGTGAATTTGATGGCGTTGCCTATCAGGTTGACCAGGATCTGGCGCAGGCGCCCGGGGTCGCCCGTGACCATGCTGGGAACGCTGGCGTCCATATCGACCACCAATTCCAGCCCCTTGCCGTGTGCCCGCACCGCCACGGCCTTCAGCGTCTCGTCGACTGTGCGCCCCAGGTGGAAACCAATATGCTCGACCTGCAGCTTGCCGGCCTCGATCTTGGAAAAATCCAGAATATCGTTGATGACGCGCAGCAAGGCGTCGGCCGAGCTGCGGATGATCTTCACGTATTCGCTTTGCTCGGCGTCCAAGGCGGTGTCGAGCAGCAGGTCGGCCATTCCCATGACACCATTCATGGGCGTGCGGATTTCGTGGCTCATGTTCGCCAGAAAATCCGACTTGGCGCGATTCGCCGCCACCGCCTCGTCCTTGGCGCCCTGCAGCTCGACGGCAATTTCCTTGGTGGCAGAGATATCGACAAAATACCCGTTCCAGACCCAGGCGCCATTGGCGCGCTGGCGCGGATGCGCCTCGCCATGCACCCACACGGTATTGCCGGTGCGCGCGTGCAGCATGCGAAAGTCAAGTGTCTGGCTGGTAGTCACCTGGTCGGCGTGCGACCAGGTCTGCTGAAACACCGCGAGGTCGTCGGGGTGCACCTGCGCCGCCAGCAGGGCGCTGGAATGCACCACGTCTTCCGGTCGCAGCCCGCAAATCGACTCAATGGCCTGGCTCATGAAGGCGATCGCCATACCCTGATCCGGCGAAAGCGCGTACTGAAACACCGCAACGGGGATGTTTTCGGTCACCTCGCGCAGGCGCGCGTCGGCTTCCTTCAGTTCGGTGACGTCTTGCCAGATGCCGGTGAAAACCGTTGCGCCGTCGCCGGGCTGATCCGGATCCGGGTTGATCTCGGCGCGAATCCAGCGCGTCACGTCACGCGGCAGGCGCACCCGGTACTCGGCCTGCCAGCCGCTGCCCTGGCGCACCGCGTCCATCACGCCGCGCAACACGGCGTGGCGGTCAGCCGCCAGAATCTGGCGCACGATCAGCCGGGGCTGACTGCGCACCAAACTGCTGGTCAAACCCAGGACTTCGTGCACGCGCGGGCTGACGTAGGAGAAGGTGTAACTCCCGGCCGCAATCTGCAACTGGAAAACGACGCCGGGAACGGTGTTGGTAATGCGGCGCAGGCGCACTTCCGCGGCCTTGACCGTGGATTCCATGGCCTTGCGCTCGGTGATGTCGGTGCGTATGGCGACGTAGTGCGTGGGCTTTCCAGCGTCATCTCTCAGGGGAACAATGGTGGCGTTGACCCAGTACAGCGCGCCGTTGCGCGCCCGGTTGCACAGCTCGCCGTGCCACACGCGACCCGCGGCAATGGTTTTCCAGAGGTCGGCGAAAAACGCCGCGTGGTGCGTCCCTGAATTGACGATGCGGTGGGTTTTCCCCAAAAGTTCGCTGCGCGCATAGCCGCTGATTTCGCAAAACTTGTCGTTCGCGTAAGTGATCACGCCCTGCGCGTCGGTAATGCTGACGATGGCGTGTTGGTCCAGGGCAAACTTCTGGTGCGCCAGATCAGTCAACGCTGCCTGCAGGTCTTTCTGGCTGGCTTCCTTTTGACGCACCAGCGCTTCCATCAGCGCCGACAGGCTCTCCAGGTTGTCGTCGGTCAGCGCGGGCTGGTCGAAGTCGACAAACTCCATCAAGCCCACCGCCGTCGAGCGCAAGGAGTCGATCGCGCGCGTGCGGCTGGCCAATTCTTCGCGCAAGCGCTGGTTGCTTTCGGTCAGCTCCAGCGAGCTCAGCGCCAGGCTGCGCGTTTTCAGATCGAGGTCGCGATCGCACTGGGCGTAACTGGTGTCGACCTGCTCCAGCAGATTGGGAAGCTCCTGCAACAGGCTGCGTGCCGCAGGCGACAAGGCGCTGTCCTGCGCCAGCGCAACAATTTCTGGCAGGACCGAAGCCAGCGGCCCGGAATCTGATCCCAAGGCGCGCGCCAGTTGGCGCTCCAGCAGCTTGTGCATAAAAGGTTTAGCGCGCCGGCGCCTCGGTCAGATAGGTGATGGTCATGGTCTGGTTGTGCAGCTTGCAGGGCTGCCCGTCGACCAGGGGACTCATTTCGCCGTTGGAATAAAAGCCTGCCAGCAGCGCGGCCGGTCCAAACACCTGTGCAACCGCTTCCACTTCTTCTTCCACCCGACCTCCCATGACCAACTTGCGCCCCACACAGCTGACCAGCAGGGCCAGCGCCGTGTGCCTGGGTGGCGTGCCGCCCGCCAGGCCATCGTTGCCGTCCTTGGGACGCGCCGCCTGGGCCGCGACGACGGCACCGGCAACCAGCGCGTCGGTGCTCGCGTGCATCAGCCGCACGTAGCCCTGGGGCTCTACGTCCCCGGCCAGCGTCAGGCTGCCGTCGGCCTCGTTCACACCCAGTATGGTGCGCGTCAGGCCGAGCTCGTTGTGGTCCTTGCCCAGCATGGCGAACGGGAACAGCAGCCCGGACGCCGGCAGCCCCTTGGCGTGCTCGCCCAGATAGCGCTTGTACACCGTCAGCGCGGGCTCGCCGTCCAGGGCGTAGAGCACGTTGTCCTGGCTGTGCGTCACCTTGCGCGCTGGACCGAAAGGCTCCCAGCCGCCAAAAGATCCGTGCGAGATGCGCAGTGCGGCACCGTACAGGCCCAGGCAAACCAGCCCTTGCGTGCCGACCCCGGCGTTGTCCAGCACCCAGGTTTGGGCAAATGCGCCGCCGTCACCTGCCAGACCGCCCGTGACGATGACGTCTGTGCCCAGGACGGCGTGCAATCCGGCCAGCAGGGCACTGCCATTGATTTGCACGCCCTGCCCTAAAACCAGCACGGCGCGCAGCCCCGGGAGCGGCAAGGCCCGCGCCAGACGCTCGCCTGCGGCGCGCGAGTCCTGCATCGATTCCAACACCGTGCTTGCGGTGCGCACGCTGCAGCCGTGCTCAAACGCCAGTGCCGTCAGGACGAGCGAGCCATCGGACACGCCTTGCTGCGAAATTTCCCCTGCGGTGCTACAACCCAGCAGCGCCGCTCCGTGGAAAGCCTGGACCAGGGCCGGCGCCGCTGCGCGCAATTCGGTGAGCGCGCCGAAAGCCAGCAGTACCTGCGGCTCGAACGCGACCAGTGCCGATAAATCCAGCGCCTGTCCACCGGGTTTTTTGACTACGAGCTGGGTCACGCGCATCAGCAAGCTCCCGGGCCAGAGGCCTTTGTTGTGACCCGATAATACGCGTGAAAAACCATTGAAATGTTAAGGCTATAAAGGTAAATCAAGGGCCTTTGGCTGCCGCATCGTGGGCAAACTGGGCGCGCAACAGGTTTTTCTGCACTTTGCCCATGGCATTGCGCGGCAACTCGGCGACCACATGGCAGCGCTTGGGAACCTTGAAATGCGCCAGCGTGTCGCGCAGTTGCTGGCGCAACACGGCGCCATCGAGCTGCGCGCCCGCGCGCGGCACCACCAGGGCAACGCCCACCTCGCCCCAGTCGGGGTCGGGAACGCCGACGACGGCGCTCTCGGCGACGCCCGGCAGGGCGTTGATAAAGCCTTCGACCTCCGCCGGGTACACGTTGTAGCCACCGCTGATGATGAGGTCCTTGCTGCGACCCACAATCGTGACGTAGTGCGCGCTGTCCAAGCGCCCAACGTCGCCGGTCTTGAAATAACCATCGGCCGTGAATTCCTGCGCGGTTTTTTCGGGTTGCATCCAATAGCCTTTGAACACGGATGGGCCGCGCACTTCGATATTGCCCACCTCGCCCGTTGGCAGCGGCTTGCCCGCGTCGTCCACCACGCGCAGGCTGACGCCAGGCAAGGCACGCCCCACGGTGCCGCCGACGCGCGCGCCGTCCTGCGCCGCGTAGGGATTGGACGTGAGCATGATGGTTTCACTCATGCCGTAGCGCTCCAGAATGGTGTGGCCGGTCTGGCGCTGCCACTGCGCAAAGGTTTCCAGCAACAAGGGAGCTGAACCCGACACGAACAGCCGCATGCGCGCCAGGGCCTGCGCATTCAGCCCAGGCTCGGCCAGCAAGCGGACGTACATCGTGGGAACGCCCATGAAAACCGTGCACTGCGGCAAATGCGCCAACACCTGTTTGGCGTCGAAGCGCCCCAGCCAGACCATGGGACTGCCATTGATCAAGGCGCCATGCAGCGCCACAAACAGGCCGTGCACGTGAAAGATCGGCAGCGCGTGCAGCAGCACGTCGCCACCCTGAGCGGCCGTGCGCCAGCCCCACTGCTGCTGCAGCACGCGTGCGTTGCTCAGCAGATTCCCATGCGACAACATGGCGCCCTTGCTGCGTCCGGTGGTGCCGCTGGTGTAGATGATGACGGCCAGGTCCTCGCTGGCGCATTCAGCGACGTGCTGCGTACGCGCAAAGCGCACGGCGCGCTCCAGCAGCGAGCCGCTGCGGTCGTCGTTCAGGGTGAAGACCGCGCGGGCTCCGGACTGGAACGCCAGGCGACTGACCCAGCTGAAGTTCGCGCTGCTGCAGACGACCACGCCGGCTTGCGCATCGGCGATGAAAAACGCCATTTCCGCCGCCTGATACGCCGTGTTCAAGGGGACGTAGACCAAGCCTGCGCGCAAGGTCGCCAGGTAGAGAATCAGCGCCTCGACCGATTTTTCCACCTGCACCACAACGCGCGCCTGCGGCGGCAATTGCAAAGACTGCAACAGGCCGGCAACCATGGCGCTGGCGTCCAGCAGGTCCTGCCAGCTGTAGTGCAGCCCGCTGTCGGTTTGCACCGCACACGCGCTGCGGTCTGCCGGGAATCCGGCCTCCAGGGCGAAAAACAGGTTGGCGTTGCGTGTGGCGGTGTCGTTCGGCATGGCGCGTGCGTCCTTGGTTTGCTAGCTGCGTTGACGTCTTCCAGCCCAGATCCACAGCGCAACGCCACCCAGCATCATGGGCAGGCAGAGCCACTGCCCCATGCTCAGTCCCAGCGACAGCAGCCCCAGATAGGCGTCGGGTTCACGGAAATATTCGGCGATAAAGCGCAGCGCGCCGTATCCAAAAAGAAAGGCCGCGGCAACGCGACCACGCGCCGGAGCGCGCCGTGCATACCACCACAGCAGCACGAACAGCAGCAGGCCTTCGAGCAAAAACTGGTAGATCTGCGACGGGTGGCGCGGCTCCGGCCCCGCGCCCTGAAATACCATGCCCCAGGGCAGGGACGGGTCGGCCACGCGCCCCCACAACTCGCCATTGATGAAATTGCCGATGCGCCCGCACGCCAGTCCCGTGGGCACGCAGGGGGCGACAAAATCGGCGACTTCGAGCAGCGTCTTCTGGCGCGTGTGGGCATACCAGACCATGGCCGTAAACACCCCCAGCAGGCCGCCATGAAAGCTCATGCCGCCCTGCCAGACGGCAAAAATGTCCAGCGGGTGCTGCGCGTAATACCAGGGCTTGTAAAACAGGCAAAAACCCAGGCGCCCCCCGAGCACCACGCCCAGTACGCCGGCGAACAGAAAGTCCTCGACGCCACGGTACGACCAGGCCTGCGCGCCCTGCATGCTGGCGTAGGGCGCGTGCTGCAAGCGCCAGCGCGCCAGCGCCATGAAGAGGCCGAAGGCCGCGAGGTAGGTCAGGCCGTACCAGTGCACGGCCAGCGGTCCAATTTGCAGAGCGACCGGGTCAATTTGCGGATGTACAAGCATGGGCGCCATTGTGCCCGCTGTCAGGGCGCTTTTTGGCGCGCCCTGTCCGGCCCTGGTCTCGTGTGAGAATACGCGCTTTGCCACCCTGGTGGTGCGGCCCTACCCGGTGGTGCGGCCCTTTTGTTGTCTGGAAACTGCCCATGGAAAACCCCTCTGCCCCCCTGAACCCGCGCAGCAAAAACATTACCGAGGGCAAGTCGCGCGCCCCGAACCGCTCCATGTACTACGCCATGGGGTACGAAGAGTCCGATTTCAGGAAGCCCATGATTGGCGTCGCCAACGGCCACAGCACGATTACGCCGTGCAACAGCGGCCTGCAAAAATTGGCCGACGCGGCGATCGCCGGGATCGAGGAAGCGGGCGGCAATGCCCAGGTCTTTGGCACGCCCACGATCTCTGACGGCATGGCCATGGGGACCGAGGGCATGAAGTACTCGCTGGTCAGCCGGGAGGTTATTTCCGACTGCATTGAAACCTGTGTTCAAGGCCAGTGGATGGACGGCGTGCTGGTGGTCGGAGGCTGCGACAAGAACATGCCGGGCGGTCTCATGGGAATGCTGCGCGCCAACGTTCCGGCCATTTATGTATACGGCGGAACCATTCTTCCCGGGCGTTACCAGGGCCGCGACCTGAACATCGTCAGCGTTTTCGAGGCCGTGGGCGAAAACGCCGCGGGCCGCATGAGCGACGAAGACCTGCACCAGATCGAATTGCGCGCCATCCCCGGATCGGGCTCCTGCGGCGGCATGTACACCGCCAACACCATGAGTTCGGCCTTCGAGGCGCTGGGCATATCGCTGCCCTACTCCAGCACCATGGCCAATCCGCACGACGAAAAAATGAATTCGGCGCGGGAATCGGCCAAGGTCCTGGTTGAGGCCATCAAGAAAGACATCAAGCCGCGCGACCTGGTGACGCGCAAGTCCATAGAAAACGCCGTCGCCGTCATCATGGCGACGGGCGGCTCGACCAACGCCGTGCTGCACTTTCTGGCGATTGCGCACGCCGCGGGCGTCGAGTGGACCATCGACGACTTTGAACGCGTGCGCCAGAAAACGCCGGTGCTGTGCGACCTCAAACCCAGCGGCAAATACCTGGCAGTCGATCTGCACCGTGCCGGCGGAATTCCGCAAGTGATGAAGACGCTGCTGGCCGCCGGCCTGCTGCACGGCGACTGCCTCACCATCACCGGGCAGACCGTCGCCGAGGTGCTGCACGACGTACCGGACGTGCCGCGCGCCGACCAGGACGTGATTCGCCCGATAGACAAGCCCATGTACCAGCAGGGCCATCTGGCCATCCTCAAGGGCAACCTGTCGCCGGAAGGCGCCGTCGCCAAGATTACCGGGCTGAAAAAGCCCGTGATGACGGGGCCCGCGCGTGTTTTTGACGACGAGCAAAGCGCGCTCCAAGCCATTTTGGGCGGCCGCATTCACGCCGGCGACGTGATGGTGCTGCGCTACCTCGGGCCCAAGGGTGGCCCGGGAATGCCCGAAATGCTGGCGCCCACGGGCGCACTGATAGGCGCGGGCCTGGGCGAGAGCGTGGGCCTGATCACCGACGGCCGTTTCTCGGGGGGAACCTGGGGCATGGTTGTTGGCCACGTGGCGCCGGAGGCCGCCGTGGGCGGAACCATCGCCTTTGTGCACGAGGGCGATTCCATCACCAT
>Ga0075019_10001829_pt1 | contig 12104 bp, 10 predicted proteins | sample ColStrG_CSR_2013_FD_71473 | JGI IMG/M metagenome (GOLD analysis project Ga0075019, IMG submission 71473) | Freshwater sediment microbial communities in response to fracking from Pennsylvania, USA - Cold Stream Run_MetaG_CSR_2013 | ecosystem: Environmental > Aquatic > Freshwater > Creek >...
GGCGTGCTCGCAGCCGGAGCGACGCTGTGTTGGGCTAGGAGCGCATCGATGGCGTCGCTTTCAGCCGGGACACGGGCCTGCGCCTGCGCGCCCGAGGCGGGCGCCGACGGCGCTGTAGCAGCCGATTGCAGGCGTTCGCTAATGAGTCCGGCAAGGGGGTCTGCCTCGTGCTCCGGGTACAGGTCAAAAACCAGGCGATGCTGGTACGCCGCCACCGGCTGCAGCGTGAACACTTGCGGGCGAATCGGAATTTTCAAATCAATGACCAGCCGCACCGTGGTCGGCGTGAACTGGCCCACCCGGATGCCCGCAATATTGGGGTCGTCGGGTTTGACCTTGGCGACCAACTCGCGCAGCGCCGGGTTCAGCGCAATGCCTTCGATGTCTACTGCCAGGCGTGGCGGGTTGGGCACAAAGGTCTGGTGCGCGTCCAGCGCTGCATCGGACTCGATGGTGACGCGGGAATAGTCGGGCGCCGGCCACACGCGCACTTGCAAGATGGTTGCGCCCCAGGCGAGCTCGCGCACACCCAAGCTGAGCACCACCCAGCTGGCCTGGAGCAGGCGGCGGCGTTTCATGCAGCAGGGTGCGGCGCTTGCGCGGCGGCACCTGGCAGGTCGGCGGCCAGACCACGCAGCAGGGTCAGGCCCAGCGCGCTGAGTGCTTGCAGTTCGACGCTGCGTGCCGTATCGCCCGCGTGCTGCAGGCGGATGTGCAAGTCGGCACGCGGCAGCAGGGCGCCGGCTTGCTGCGGCCACTCGACGAGTTTCAGGCCGGGGCTGGAAAACAGGTCGCGCAGGCCGGCGTCTTCCCATTCCTGCGCGTCCCGGAAGCGGTAAAAATCACAGTGCCAGGCGGCAAAGCCTGGGACTGCGTAGCACTCGACCAGCGCATAGCTGGGGCTTTTGATTCGGCCCTGTACGCCCAGCGCCTGCAGCAGGTGGCGCACCAGGGTCGTCTTGCCGGCGCCGAGTTCGCCTTCCAGCGTCAGCAGCGCATGCGCCAGCGCGGACTGGCGCGCCAGCGCACGCGCAAAGTCCTGCGTTGCCGCGAGGTCGGGCCAATGCACGTGCAGCGCTGCCTGCAGGCTTTCTACAATGGGAGTGTGACCTTCAACAGCGCTCAATTCGATGGCATCCAACTGGTTTCCCAGATACAGGTGTTAGGGCAGGAACTGGGATTCTCCCAAATTGGCGTGAGCCCCGTAGACCTGTCTGCGGCTGAGGTCGATTTTATGCACTGGCTGTCTTTGGGGTTTCACGGCAGCATGGACTATATGCAGCGCCACGGCGTGCGCCGCACGCGCCCGGCCGAACTGGTCCCCGGGACCGTCAGCGTGCTGACCGCGCGCATGGATTACCTGCCGCGCGCCGCGGCTGCGCCAGGGGACGACCCGGACTGGCGCGCCGTCGAGTGGCAGCGTCTGCACCGGGCCGATGCCGCTACGGTGTCGGTGTACGCGCGCGGCCGTGACTACCACAAGGTGTTGCGCGCGCGCCTGCAAACGCTGGCGCACGGCCTGCAGGCCCTGATCGGTCCCTTCGGCTACCGCGTGTTCACCGACTCGGCGCCGGTGCTGGAAGTCGCCCTGGCCGAGCGCAGCGGCCTGGGCTGGCGCGGCAAACACACCTTGCTGCTGAATCGCGAAGCCGGCTCGCTGTTTTTTCTGGGAGAGATCTTTGTCGACGTGGCGCTGCCCCTCACCCCGGCGCAGTCCAGCCACTGCGGCAGCTGCAGCGCCTGCCTGGATGTGTGCCCGACGCAGGCGATTGTTGCGCCCTACCTGCTGGACGCGCGGCGCTGCATTTCCTATCTCACGATAGAGCACGCGGGGCCGATTCCCGAGGCGCTGCGCGCGCCCATGGGCAACCGCATTTACGGCTGCGACGACTGCCAGCTGGTGTGCCCCTGGAACAAATACGCGCAGCGCAGCCCGCTGCCCGACTTTGACGCGCGCGCCGTGCTGCTGGACGCGACGCTGCCGCTGCTGTTTGGCTGGACCGAGGCCGAATTTCTGCACCATACCGAAGGCAGCGCAATCCGCCGCATTGGCCACGCGCGCTGGTTGCGCAACGTCGCCGTAGCCTTGGGTAACGCCCTGGCCGAGCTGCCGCCGGGGGACGCGCGCGACGCCTGCCTGCACGCGCTGCAGCGACGCCGCGAAGACGCCAACGAAATGCTGCGCGAGCACGTGCACTGGGCCCTGCAGCAGATGCCACAGCCCTGCTCGGCAAGCGCCAGCAGCGCTGCGTCGGGGGCCAGCGCGCTCGTGTCCGGCACCCCGGGACTGGCATGAGATCCGTGGCCGCGGGCGGCGGCGCCGACGATTCGCTGGACGCGTTCATCGACGCGCTCTGGCTGGAGGAGGGGCTTGCGCGCAATACGCTCGCGGCCTATAGGCGCGACTTGCGCCAATATTGCGAATGGCTCGCGCAGCAGGGACTGGCGCTGGACGCGAGCGAGGAATTTCACGTGCAGGCCTACTTTGCCCAGCGCCACGCGCGCACCAAGGCCAGCAGCGCGAATCGGCGTCTGACGGTTTTCAAGCGCTACTTTCGCTGGGCGTTGCGCGAAGGCCGCCTTGCCGCCGATCCCACGCTGCGCCTGCAAGCCGCCCGCCAGGCGCCGCGCACGCCCAAGACCCTGACCGAAATGCAGGTGGAAGCGCTGCTGGGGGCGCCGGATACCTCGCAGGCGCTGGGCTTGCGCGACCGATGCATGCTTGAGCTGATGTACGCCAGCGGCCTGCGCGTGAGCGAATTGGTTGGTCTGAAGACCTTCCAGATCAGCCAGAGCGAGCACGTGCTGCGCGTCGTCGGCAAGGGCTCCAAGGAGCGCCTCGTACCCTTTGGCGAGGTCGCCGCGAGCTGGTTGCGAAATTATCTGGCGCAGGGACGGCAAGAGTTGCTTGCCGGACGCGCCAGCGACGATTTGTTCGTCACGGTGCGCGGCGCCAAGGCCGGCAGCAGCATGTCGCGCGTGATGTTCTGGATGCTGGTGCGACGTTACGCGCTGCAGGCTGGAATCCGGGTGGCCTTGTCGCCGCACACCTTGCGGCACGCGTTTGCCACGCATTTGCTCAACCACGGCGCCGACCTGCGCGCGGTGCAAATGCTGCTCGGCCACGCGGATATTTCCAGCACCACGATTTACACGCACGTCGCGCGTGAGCGTCTGAACGCCTTGCACGCGCAACACCATCCGCGCGCGTAGCGCGTCGGCTCGCACGCAGCACGCGGCTTCAGGCCGTGGTCAGCGCTTCGGCCCAGTCCAGCGCCTGCAGGTGCGCCCAGTTGATTTGCTTGCTGCTCAGGCCCAGGGTCGCTGCGGCGCGCGCGAAGGTGGCGTCGTCGCCGCTCTCGCAGGCTTCGGTCAATTCGAGAAACGGAGCCAGCGGGCCGCTTCTGTGCAGCAGCGCGTCGGTCACATTGGCCGGCAGCGAGACCGACGCAAGTGCGGTTTCCAGGTTCATTCCCAGCATCGCGTCCAGCAGCGAGAACACGCCGACGACAAAGGCGTTGTCGCACTCCTCGGGCGCCAACACCTCCAGCGCCAGCAGTTCCATCAGGCGCCCGCGTACCACGGCGGTGGTTCCCAGCGCCGCAGGCGTGCTGCCGTTGGTGGAAGTCGTCATGAGCAGCGCGGCCCATTTGAACAGGCGGTTGAGTCCCAGCAACATGACGGCGTGGCGAAACGACGTGACTTCGCTGCGCAAGCCGAAACCCGCGCTGTTGATGAAACGCAGCAGGTTGAACGACAGCGTGGGGTCGCGCTTGAGCACGTCTTCGATTTCGCCCGTACTCGCCTGTTTGCGCACCAGGTCGATGAGCTGAAGAATATTGGCTTGCGCCGGGCGTATGGTCTGGCCGGGCACCAGCACCGGTTTGGCAAACCAGTACCCCTGGAAGAGCGTGACGCCCAGGTCGCGTACCAATTCGTACTGGCCGGCGGTTTCGACCTTTTCGGCAATCAGCCGCGCCTGCGACTTGGCACGCGCCAGTTTGACAAAGCCAGCGACCGCCTCCGCCTTCAGCAGCGACAGGTCGAACTTGATGTAAGTCGCCAGCGGCAACCAGGATTCGTAGGAACGCGTCAGGATGGAATAGTCAAACGCCAGCTGAAAGCCACGCCGCTGCGTCGTCTGCAAATTGGACAGCCGGTTCTGGATCTGGTCGGCCTGCGACAGGGGCAGCGCAGGAATTTCCAGAACCAGGCGCTCGGGGGTGACCAGGTCCAGGTGGCCGCCGGCCAGGCTGTCGTGCGTGCAGTTGACGAACAGCGTTTTGCGGCTGGCAAGAACGTCGGTCTCGGCCAGCGTGAGCGCATTGAACAATAGCTGCGCGTCGCTGGCGGCGGTGTGTTCGGCCGAGCCGTGCGAGCGGTCGAACAGCTCGTAGCCAAATACCTTGCGCGACTCGTCCAGAATGGCCTGACGCGCGATCACGCGGTTGGCGCCGCTGCGCGGCACGGTAGGGGGGACGTCTGGGCTATCGGACATGGTGGGTAGAGGTGTCTCGGGTCATTCTAGACGCTAGGCCTGCGCGCCTGCGGCAGTTGGTCGCAACTTTGTGCATCCGGTTCAGCCGGGGATGGCGGACGCTGCGATGTCGGCCAGCGCCTGCAATTCGCTTTCGCTAAAACCGGCGCGCCGCCGCGCGGGCAAGTTGAAGGGCGGTTTCAGCCCGGGCCCGCCATGACGCGCCGACGCCCGCGCCTGGCAGTCCGCGGGGTCTACGCCATCGCGCGCGCACAGCCAATGGAACCAGCGGTTGCCCAAGGCGACGTGGCCGACTTCCTCGTCCAGGATGGTGTCCAGGATGGCCAGCGCCTGGCGCGCTGCGGCGCTGTCGACGCGGCGCAGCTTGGCCTGGATGACGGGCGTCGCGTCCAGACCGCGTGCCTCCAGCGTGCGCGGCACCAGTGCCATGCGCGCCAGGACGTCGTCCTGGGTCGACTCGGCCATGGCCCACAAGCCCTGGTGCGCGGGAAAATCACCGTAGGCGTAACCCAGGCTTTCCAGGTGGGCGTGCAGCAGCAGGAAGTGTTGCGCCTCCTCGCGGGCGACGCCAATCCAGTCGCGGTAGTAGTCCGGCGGCAAGCCGGCGAAACGCCAGACTGCGTCCAGCGCGAGGTTGATGGCGTTGAATTCGATGTGCGCAATCGCGTGCATCAGCGCCGCGTGCCCCTGCGCCGTGAAAGGTGAGCGCCGCGCCACCTGCTGCGGCGCAACCAGCTCGGGACGCGCGGGCTGGCCGGGTCCCTGGGGCGCGCTGAGAACGCGCGCGCTGTCGATTTCCAGGGTGTCCAGGTCAGCGGCCAAAGCGTGCGCCGCCGCCGCCTTGGCGCGCGGATCGCTGAGTAAAAATGCGTGCAGGGCGCGACTTCGGGCTTCCATCCCTACAATTCTAGGTAGTTTGTTAGCAAGACCGGCGTAGCCGGCGCTGAACAGGAGACCGTGATGGCCATTTATGAACTCGACGGCGTACGCCCGCAACTGGCGGAAAGCGCCTGGGTTGCCGACAGCGCGCAAGTCATTGGCGGGGTAACGCTGGAGGACGAGGTCAGCGTCTGGTTCGGCGCCGTGTTGCGCGGTGATACCGAGCATATTCGGGTAGGTGCGGGCAGCAATATTCAGGACGCCAGCGTGCTGCACGCCGATTGGGGCCAGCCGCTGCGCGTGGGCGCGAACGTCACGGTCGGGCACAAGGTGCTGCTGCACGGCTGCAGCGTGGGCGACGGCGCGCTGATTGGCATGGGCGCCGTGCTGCTCAATGGCTGCGTCATCGGACCGGGTTGCCTGGTGGGCGCGGGCGCGCTGGTCACCGAAGGCAAGGTTTTTCCCGAGGGCAGCCTGATTCTGGGCAGTCCGGCAAAAGTGGTGCGCGTGCTCAGCCCCGAGCAGCGCCAGGCCTTGCTGGAAAGCGCGCGGCATTACCGCGACAACGCGCGACGCTTTGCGGCGGGCATGCACAAAATTGGTTAACACAGGGGATGCTGGCGGCATCCTTTTTATGGGAGTGGTGGATGTCGGAGCTGCACAGATTTTTGTTTGACGGTGTTCCCGTGCGCGGCGTGCTGGTGCGACTGACCGAGGGCTGGACCGAGATCCTGCGCCGACGCGCGTCCAATAGTGCGACCGGCGCCTACCCCGAGCCGGTGCAAAACCTGCTTGGGCAGCTGACCGCTGCGGCGGTGCTCATGCAGGCCAACATCAAGTTCGACGGCGCCTTGGTGCTGCAGATTTTTGGCGACGGGCCGGTGAAGCTGGCCGTGGTCGAGGTGCAGTCCGATTTTTCCCTGCGCGCCACGGCCAGCGTGCAGGGCGAAGTGCCAGCGCACAGCGATCTGCGCGCGCTCGTCAACGTGGACAACAAGGGGCGCTGCGCGATCACGCTCGATCCGAAAACGCGTTTTCCCGGGCAGCAGCCCTACCAAGGCGTGGTGCCCTTGTTTGACGACAGGGGAGTGCCGGTGCAGCGCGTCTCCGAAGTCCTGGAGCATTACATGCTGCAAAGCGAGCAACTGGACACCACGCTGGTGCTGGCGGCCAACGCGCACATGGCAGCCGGCTTGCTGATTCAGCGACTGCCCGTGAGCGGAACGGGCAATCTGGGGGGCACGGCGCAGCAGAACGAGGACCGGATCGGCCTGGACGAGGATTACCGGCGCATCGCCACGCTGGCTGCGAGCCTGCAGGACGAAGAGCTGCTGACGTTGGACGTGGACACCGTGCTGCGCCGTCTGTTCTGGGAAGAGCCGCACACCCGCTTTGCGCCTGCGTTGGGCGAACAGGCGCCGCATTTTTCCTGCAGTTGCAGCCGTGAGCGCGTAGCCAAAATGATCGTTGGCCTGGGCCAGGAGGAAGCGCAGGACATACTGGCCGAGCGCGGCGATATTGAGGTGGCGTGCGAGTTCTGCGGTTTGCAGTACCGCTTCGACCCGGTGGACGCAGCGGGCCTGTTCATAGAACCCGCGCAGCGCATCAGCCCCGGAACCGCCTAACGCGCCATCTGCACGTAGATTTCGTTGTTCTTGACCATGCCGAGTTCGGCGCGGGCTTTTTCTTCCACGATTTCCAGACCCTCGCGCAAGTCGTTGATTTCGGCGGCGAGGCGCTCATTCACCAGCGCGGCCTGCTGGTTCTTGCGCTTTTGCGCCTCGAGCTCGCGCTGCAGGCGCGCCACATTGGGCAGGCTGCCCCGGCCGAACCAGAGTTGCCCCTGGAGCAGCAGCAGCACCGCTACCAGCACCAGGGGAACCAGGCGATTACGCATGCACGTTTCCTGGCGCTAAGGCTTAGCGCAGGTTGTAGAAAGCCGAGCGGCCCGGGTAAACGGCGACGTCGCCCAGGTCCTCTTCGATGCGCAGCAACTGGTTGTACTTGGCCATGCGGTCCGAACGGCTGAGCGAACCGGTTTTGATCTGTCCGGCGTTCGTTCCCACGGCAATGTCGGCGATGGTCGAGTCTTCGGTCTCGCCCGAACGGTGGCTGATGACGGCCGTATAGCCGGCGCGTTTGGCCATTTCGATCGCGGCAAAGGTTTCGCTCAAGGTGCCGATCTGGTTGATCTTGATCAGGATGGAATTGGCGATGCCCTTGTCTATGCCTTCTTTCAGGATCTTGGTGTTGGTGACGAACAGGTCGTCGCCGACGATTTGCACCTTCTTGCCCAGGCGATCGGTGAGCAGCTTCCAGCCGTCCCAGTCGCCTTCTGCCATACCGTCTTCGATGCTGATGATGGGGTATTTGTCGACCCAGCTCGCCAGCATGTCGGTCCACTCCTGCGCGCTCAGGCTCAGGCCTTCGCCGCTGAGTTCGTACTTGCCGTCGCGGTAGAACTCGGACGCAGCGCAGTCCAGGCCCAGGGCGATCTGTTCACCGGCGACAAAGCCGGCCTTGTCGATCGCCTGCAGAATCATCTGGATCGCCGCTTCATGGCCCGGCACATTGGGCGCGAATCCGCCTTCGTCCCCGACAGCGACGCTCATGCCCTTGTCGTGCAGAATTTTCTTCAGGGCGTGGAACACTTCGGCGCCGTAGCGCAGAGCTTCGCGAAAGCTGGGCGCGCCCAGCGGAATGATCATGAGTTCCTGCAAGTCCAGGTTGTTGTTTGCGTGCGCGCCGCCATTGACGACGTTCATCATGGGAACCGGCATCTGCACCGCCGACATGCCGCCAAAGTAGCGGTACAGCGGCAGGCCGGATTCTTCGGCCGCAGCGCGCGCCACGGCCATGGACACTGCCAGCATGGCGTTCGCGCCCAGGCGCGACTTGTTCTCGGTTCCATCCAGGTCAATCAGGGTCTTGTCCAGAAAGGCCTGCTCCGACGCGTCCAGGCCGAGCACGGCTTCCGAGATTTCGGTGTTGATGTGCTCCACCGCCTTGAGCACGCCTTTGCCCAGGTAGCGCGACTTGTCGCCGTCGCGCAGCTCGATGGCTTCACGCGAGCCGGTGGACGCGCCGCTGGGGACGGCGGCGCGGCCCATGGTGCCGGACTCCAGCAAGACGTCGCATTCGACCGTGGGGTTGCCGCGCGAATCCAGAATTTCGCGGCCGACGATATCAACAATAGCGCTCATGGGGTTCTTTCAGGTTCAGACAGGGGGAATACAGGGTGTACGGGCGGTATGGTGCACGCCTTCACGCGAAGTCGCGCTCCAGAAACGGAGTTTTTTTGGTTACGGAATCAATCGCCAGCAGCGTTTCCAGCAGCGCGCGCATGTGCTTGAGCGGCACGGCGTTCGGCCCGTCGCTCAGGGCTTGCGCCGGGTTCGGGTGCGTTTCCATGAACAGGCCGGAGACGCCTGCGGCGACGGCGGCGCGCGCCAGCACAGGAACCATTTCGCGCTGGCCGCCGCTGCTGCTGCCCAGGCCGCCCGGCAGTTGCACCGAGTGCGTCGCGTCAAACACTACCGGCGCGCCGGTGTCGCGCATGATCGCCAGCGACCGCATATCGCTCACCAGGTTGTTGTAGCCAAAGCTGGCGCCGCGCTCGCAGGCCATGAAGTTGTCTTCCTCCAGGCCCGCAGCGCGCGCCGCGGCACGCGCCTTGTCGATCACGTTCTTCATGTCGCCCGGGGCCAGAAACTGCCCCTTCTTGATGTTCACAGGCTTGCCGCTTTGCGCCACGGCGTGGATGAAGTCGGTCTGGCGGCACAAGAAGGCCGGCGTCTGCAGCACGTCGACCACGGCCGCGACCTGCGCGATCTGGTCTTCGCTGTGGATGTCGGTGAGTACCGGAACGCCGAGTTCGCGCTTCACCTTGGCCAGGATTTCCAGGCCTTTTTCCAGCCCCGGGCCGCGAAACGCGGTGCCGCTGGAGCGGTTCGCCTTGTCGAAGCTGCTCTTGAAAATAAAGGGGATCCCGAGCGCGCGGGTGATGTCGCGCAGCGCGCCGGCGGTGTCCATTTGCAACTGCTCGGACTCGATCACGCAAGGACCGGCAATCAGGAACAGCGGCTGGTCGAGCCCGATGTCAAAACCACAGAGTTTCATCAGGCGACCACCTTCAGCGCCTTGCCCAGCCCCTGGTGCTCGAGCGCGGCCTTGATGAAGGCATTGAACAGCGGGTGACCGTCCCAGGGCGTGGATTTGAATTCGGGGTGGAACTGCACGCCGATGAACCAGGGGTGTACGGACTGCGGCAACTCGATGATCTCGGTCAGGTGTTCGCGCTGGGTGAGCGCGGAAATGACCAGCCCGGCGGCGCGTAACTGGTCCAGATAATTGACGTTGGCTTCGTAGCGGTGGCGGTGGCGCTCGGTGACGACGTCGCCATAAATCTTGTGCGCCAGCGTGTCCTGGGTGACGTCGGAACTTTGCGCGCCCAGGCGCATGGTGCCGCCCATATCGGAATTCTGGTCGCGCTTCTTGATGCTGCCGTCGGCGTCTTTCCACTCGGTGATCAGTGCAATCACGGGCGCCTGGCCGTCGGGATCGAACTCGGTGCTGTTGGCGCCGGTCAGTCCCGCGACATTGCGCGCGAATTCTATGGTCGCGACCTGCATGCCCAGGCAGATACCCAGGTAGGGAACCTTGTTCTCGCGCGCAAAACGCGCAGCGGCAATCTTGCCTTCGATGCCGCGCTTGCCGAAGCCGCCAGGAACGAGCACGGCGTCAAAACGCGCCAGCTGCGATACCGTCTCGGACGTGATGGTTTCCGAATCGATATAGTCGATGCGCACCTTGACGTGGTTCTTCATGCCCGCGTGCCGCAGCGCTTCGTTCAGCGACTTGTAGCTGTCGGACAGGTCCACGTACTTGCCGACCATGGCGACGCTGACTTCGCCTGCCGGATGCTCGGTCTCGAACACCAGATCGTCCCAGCGGCGCAGATTGGCCGGCGGCGTGTTCAGCCGCAGCTTGTCGCAGATCAGGCCGTCCAGGCCCTGCTCGTGCAGGATGCGTGGCACCTTGTAAATGGTGTCCACGTCCCACATGGAAATCACGCCCCACTCGGGGACGTTGGAAAAAAGCGAGATCTTGGCGCGCTCCTCGTCGGGGATGGGGCGGTCGGCGCGGCAGATCAGCGCGTCGGCCTGAATGCCGATTTCGCGCAGTTGCTTGGCGGTGTGCTGCGTCGGCTTGGTTTTGAGCTCGCCGGCAGCGGCCAGCCAGGGCAGGTAGCTCAGGTGCACGAAAGCGCTGTTGTTGGGGCCCATCTTGAGGCTCATCTGGCGCACGGCCTCGAGGAAGGGCAGGGACTCGATGTCACCCACGGTGCCGCCGATTTCCACAATCGCCACATCGACCGCGTCGGGCTCGCCCAGGCGCGCGCCGCGCTTGACGAATTCCTGGATTTCGTTGGTCACGTGCGGAATGACCTGCACCGTCTTGCCCAGGTAGTCGCCGCGGCGCTCCTTGTCGATCACGCTTTTGTAGATCTGGCCGGTGGTGAAGTTGTTGGCCTTGCGCATGCGCGTTTCGATGAAACGCTCGTAGTGGCCCAAGTCAAGATCGGTTTCCGCGCCGTCGTCGGTGACAAAAACCTCGCCATGTTGCAGCGGCGACATGGTGCCCGGGTCTACGTTGAGGTAGGGGTCGAGCTTGATTAAAGTGACTTTGAGGCCTCGCGATTCCAAAATCGCAGCGAGGGAGGCTGAGGCGATTCCCTTGCCAAGGGAGGACACCACACCGCCGGTGACGAAGACAAATTTGGTCATGTCAGGGGCGAACCCTGGGGTTCGCTGAGGTGGTAAAGCCAGATTATACGGGTGCCCACGGGCTGCTCTCTGCTACATTGCGACGAGCCCGCGCGCCCGGCGTGCCGGGCCTTACCCGATGGAATAGCCATGGATCTGAGCGGAAAACACATTGTGCTGGGGTTGACCGGCGGCATTGCCTGCTACAAGGCGGCCGAATTGTGTCGCGCCCTGATCAAGGAAGGGGCCAGCGTGCAGGTCGTCATGACCGAGGCCGCGTCGCAGTTCATCACGCCGGTGACCATGCAGGCCCTCAGCGGGCGCCCGGTGTTTGATTCACAGTGGGACGCACGCGTGGGCAACAATATGGCGCATATCCAGCTCAGCCGCGAGGCCGACGCCATTTTGATCGCCCCGTGCAGCGCCGATTTCATGGCCAAACTGCTGCACGGCCGGGCCGAAGACCTGCTCAGCCTGTTGTGCCTGGCGCGTCCGCTGCAGCAAGTGCCTTTGCTGCTGGCGCCGGCGATGAACCGCGAAATGTGGGCGCACCCGGCAACGGCGCGCAATTGTGCCCAGTTGCAGGCCGACGGGGCGACGGTACTGGGCGTGGGCAGCGGCGACCAGGCGTGTGGCGAAACCGGCGACGGCCGCATGCTCGAGCCGCAGGAGTTGCTGCAGGACGTGGTCGCTTTTTTTCAGCCCAAGCGCCTGTCGGGACAGCATGTGCTGGTGACCGCAGGACCGACCTATGAGGCCATAGACCCGGTGCGCGGTATCACCAACCGTTCCAGCGGCAAAATGGGGTTTGCCATCGCACGCGCCGCGGTCGAGGCGGGCGCGCAAGTCACCCTGGTTGCCGGCCCGGTTGCGCTGGCGACGCCGCGCGGCGTGCGCCGCATCGACGTCGCGTCGGCCGCCGACATGCACGCCGCGGTGCAAAGCCAGATGGCGCGCGCCAG
>Ga0075019_10001831_pt1 | contig 12103 bp, 14 predicted proteins | sample ColStrG_CSR_2013_FD_71473 | JGI IMG/M metagenome (GOLD analysis project Ga0075019, IMG submission 71473) | Freshwater sediment microbial communities in response to fracking from Pennsylvania, USA - Cold Stream Run_MetaG_CSR_2013 | ecosystem: Environmental > Aquatic > Freshwater > Creek >...
TCGGGATACCAAATCTGCAGGCGACGGAGATTCACCCAACAGGTCACCTGGATTTGGACGACAGGTCCTTCTGAACCTTTTTGGGACGGAGTCAGACAATCCGCGAGCACTTGGCTAAGACCCTCTGCCTCTTTGACGTCGGTACGTGCTGCGGTCATAACTTTGGCCATTTTATCGGCCACGTCAAGCAAGGCCTCTGATGATCCATGGGGACTTGCGCTGATCTCTGCCCGCAGAATTTGCGCCGTCACCAGTCCCATCGCTGTGCGAAGGTTTGCGACCCGGATGAACCTTGAGGACCGCGCAAGATCGTGAACAAACGTCTTTGGCGCAACTTGCACCGGCGCTTGTTGGGGCGGTGCCGTCACCAGTTCCTTTGCAGGAGGAATTTTGCCGCCGAAGAGGCCTTGCTGCGAGGACATCTGCCACATCACCCACATCACAAAGACAAGGACAAAGAAAAGGGCGATTCGAAAAGCACTCAACCCGATTGTCTTCATTGATTCCCCAGCACAGAGGAGCTCAATCCAACGCAAGCCATTTCCAATTCAAAAAGAGTGCTGGTGCTCATAACAAAACAGTCTTCAAGATTCGTACCGACTGGTAACGAATTGAAGTCACTTTTGTTGACTCTTTCAGTCCAGCGGAGAGACCAATCAAAGGTCACTGTCTAAACATTGGACAGAGCCGTTGGCATCTTGTTCATATCCATATACAAGACATTCCAACGGTGCCCATCCAAATCGGTGAAGCCGCACCCGTACATCCAACCGTCTTTGAAGCCTGGTTTTGCATACACCGTGCCGCCAGCCCTTTCGGCTTTTCGCGCAATTTCATCAACCTCTAGTGTGGAAGCCGCCCCAATCGAAAACAAGACTTCTGTGGATTGACTGGTCTTGGTAATTGGATGACCACCGATGAAGCCTTGGAACAAATTTTCTGTAAACAAATTCAAGACGATACTTTTTTTTCCAATGAACATGCTGACCATGTGTGGCGCTTGGTGACGCTCATTCATCACAAATCCTATTTTGGTAAAGAACACTTTGGCTTTGACCAAGTCTTTTGACGAAAGATTGAGCCAGAACTCATTTTCCATTTTGGCCGCCAGTGCATTGTGCCGTTCGACCGAGAACCACATGCAAGGCCTCTTGTGTGTGCACCTTTTCGGTCACCGAGTATCCCAATTGAGGCAAATTCAAATCCGAAAGTAAGGATTCGCCGGAGCCCAGGAAAACAGGACTGTAGACAAGGTGCAACTCATCAATCAATCCTGCCTTTAAATAATCTCGGACAACTTGGGTGCCACCGCCAATGCGGACATCACGCCCTTGAGCCGCTTCTTTTGCCTTTTTAAGAGCCACTTCAAGACCTTCAGTTACAAAATAAAAAGTTGTACCACCTTCCATGACAAGGGGCTCTCTTTTGTGATGAGTGAGAACAAAGACCGAAGTGTGATACGGAGGGCTTTCGCCCCACCAACCCCGCCACTCGTGATTCAGCCAAGGTCCTCGGATGGGACCAAACATATTTCGCCCCATGATCCACGCGCCAATATTTTCAAAAGACCGTTCAGCAAAAGAATTGTCAATATCTTCAACACCGCCACCACCGCCATGCATTTTTTGAAAGGCTTTGGTTTTAAAAAACCAGGTCATGAGTTCTGTGCCCCTGACACCCAGTGGATTTTCCAAGCTCTGGTTGGGTCCTGCGCTAAAGCCATCAATTGAAACCGCAAAGGCAGAGACCTTTATTTTGCTCATATTGTTGCTCCCTCGAGGCTAGCTTAAAAAGGGAAATGGGAGCACGTCAATCGAGTTGACTAGGTTTTGCAAGCTCGTGCTGATTGGGATCGGCAGTCTGATTGCGCTTGACCTAGTCCTCCTGCGCACACTTCACTTGGCCGACCTGGGGGATGTATTGACAGCCCTCACCGCAAATCACCTGGCCAACCTCGCTGAAATAATTGCACTGACCATTTGTCGGCTTTTCGCAGGTGATCACCGTCGAGCTGACCTGTGTCGCCTGACCTTTTTGGAGATCAATTTGATTCGCAAAACTCGAAAGACAGCCCAGAACAATCGTCAATCCGATCAGGAAGTGGTTCATACTTTTCTCCTTCGCAGGGGTTTTGATATTCTCGAACACCCTTTGCAATCCAGAAGCCGAGCCATTTTGACACCAAGTTTGATGACAAGAGCGTTGGCCCAGATCTGCTGAATTCAAGGCAGAAAGAAAATCTCAGAAACGAAATCCTAGCCAAAGTGGCTTGCACTCATCTACCATTTTACAAAAGTGCCGCAAAGGTGGGCTAGAAATGAACTTCAAAAAAAATGCAATCATTTTGGTGGCGACACTGACACTGGCTTTGCGCAGCTGGAGCGAAAGTCCCGATCTGAAAATTGGCCAAGACCACTTCAAAAGTGGCAAGTACGCAGAGGCTGCCGCAGCATTCAAAAAAGTCTACGACCAGGCCGCCTCTCAACCATGCTCGAAAGCACATGTCGAAGCACTTGTCTGGTCGATGAACACCTATCTGAAGCTCCACCGACGTGATTATTTCCGGCCGTATTGGAATATCGCAAAGGCCTGTGAAACCTCACCGACACTCGAGGAAAAAGGCGGCTATTTTCTTTACAACTTTGCGGAGCTGAAGGTGGAATTTACCGCAAGTTCCACCACCCAATTGAATTCGTCTCAGGGGCGTCGCACTCAAACAGTACAGGAATTTATCGATAAATCAATGAAGGGTGTTGTTTCCCTTCTGAGCGCTGACATGACTCTGATGGCACAAGCAAACGCAGAGATGCTGAAGTCCGCAACACCCGAGGTGAAGAAGTTTTGGGAAGATGCAAAAGTCCGCCGAGAACATGATCGCCAAGAAGCTCAAAAGGAATTTGCGCTTGATCACAAACTGAATCTGGACTTTTCGCTCAAACAAGCTTCCCATCTGCAGAAAATTAAACCCGGCGCCACACTGAATGACATCAGAACTTTGCTTGGACGAGAGGATTTCGGTTTGCCAAAATCTGGCATTTATGTCTTCCTCCTTTACACAGGCAGCGAACTCGTCTTAACTGCTTCAGGCTGGGTTGAACCTATGCTCACAGTCGTTGCGACAATAGGTCCAGGGAATCGATTGGTGGAGATCAAATCCGGCGGCCTGATAGAGGCCTACAGCTTCAGATTTTAAACTCGGAAAGAAAAGCTCATCCTCGATGAGGATGTCTTCCCAAAAACGCCGCAAAAGGGCAGGCCTCATCCACCTTGTCCAGACTGCACGCGGGTCTGAATCTTCAGCTGCAAGGAAACGGTATTAGAGACTGGCCTGATTCTGGCAACTGGTCAATTCCAGCGGCCAAATGGCGTGATTAAAATGTTGAGTCTCGCAGAGGAGAACACAACTTGAAAATGCACAATTTATCTCTCATAGTTCTCAGCTTCCTGGTACCCGCGCTCGGCCCTGCCGCCGACTTGAAGGCCCCATGCTCGCAGAGTGTTCCCAATCTGCAAGAGATGCGTCTTCAACTGGCCAAATTGTCCCAAACCGCCCCCTTGATTGACCGCGCCGTGGGTGGACATTTTATGAACAACGAAAATGCCCGGTTGATCAACTCTTATCGCGCTCTCACAAGCTTCAAGGACTGGAATGCTCGCTCAATCACCGACATCGATTACTGGTCGATCTTCAAAAATGGAACTTGTGACAAGGCCCTTTGTGCGGCCGAGAAAATTTATGGGGCTGAGGCCGGACAGACCTATCTGTATGTCTCGACTTTTTATGGGTTCAATCTTTCAACCTTGGGTTACGACAAACTACGCCCGCCGACCCCACAAGATGCGCTTTTGTTCAAAGCTTTGTACAGCTTTCGGCCATGGCAGCTGGACGAGCTGCATCCCTACCAACAAGCAATGGCCAACCTGCCGCGGAACCTTTTGCCGTTTGCAGATGTCAGACTGACTCATGCCGGCATCGTGAACCCGATCAACCCCAACATTCTGAGTAATGGTCTGATTTCGGTTTATTCCGTCCTCGACACCAAGTCTGATTTTGAAAAGGAAACGACTCTTTATCACGAGTTTGGCCACAACCTACGCCCAGGCGAAAATATCGAAATTTCTGAACAGTGGCTCACGGCTTCAGGCTGGTTTGTTGAGGAAGGAAAACTCAAAAACAACCGTCCTCAGGAATTTGTCACAGAATATGCGAAGAAAAATCTATTTGAAGATTTTGCTGAGACTTTTCTTTATTATCGGTATTTCCCTGCCGTCCTCAAGGAAAAGTCCCCAGCCCGGTACCAGTATATGAAAATACAAATCTATGGCGAGGTCGAATACCTCAACTGTCCTTCGATTTGATCTGTCATTTGAATTCGATTCTCTAGTGAACCCTGGATTCAAACACAACCGTGCAGACTTGGGCCTGACACTTTGGCAGCCAATGCCCGCGCATGGCACAAGGGCCAGCAGTTGAACAACGGTCGAGCTCGCTTTGCGAACATTTCGACAGATCTTGGTACCGATCCGCAAATTTTTTGTGAACCCCGTCAACATAACCATTCCGCTGATCGTCGGGATCCAGACAGGTTGAATTGTGAAGACACGCACAGGCTTTCAATACGACCTGGCAATCACCGTCAGAGGAGCATTTTTGATCGGCAGGATCGATTGCTTTGGAAAAAGCGGCCAAACTGAGCGCTGACAAACCAAATATCAAAACATACAATTTCATGGGACACAGTCTGGCGAATATTTTGCGGGTTGTCTACGGGCCAGTTCAACAAATCCCTGCGGCTGATCAAAGCTCAGCTTTGAACGAATCGAGGTAGCGTTTCATGACCTCAACACGCCGACACCATGGGGCTCCGAGTTATTAGTAAAGTAACTCAAGCCAAAAGTTTCGCACTGCCATCTCAATCCGAAAATCAAAGCTGCAAAAAATACCCTGTGATTTGAAGTGGAAACGGCAAAATATTGGCGTTGTTGCTGATCACCGTGAAAGTATGTGCTCCCGGCGTCACCAAAAAAGAAGTCATAGTCATCCGTCGCTCATTGTCAGTTGATGTGTCGAACTCAAAAACAAAAACAGGCTGACCGTCCATTTGGATTTGGACAGAAGGACCAATATTCCCGGTCGCCACTTCCTGTGCCAACGGGTTGCCCACAGTGACTTGGATGGCAATGACTTTGGCTTGATCTGCAGCAGGAATGAAAGCATTGAAGTCAACTCCCAAAATGAATCCATTTGCTGAGTTGAGGCTGACTGTCGGTGCGAAAAACTGTTTGAATGTCATGCTTTTGGCACCTGACACCTGACACTGGGTCACGACAGCAGCCGTCGGATTTTTGGCATCAACCGTCAATGTCGTGGAAACGGTGACAGGCTTCAGAGGCATCACGGTCTTTGAACTGTCAAATCCGACCGCCAGGGTTGTTCAAAATATATTTGCAAACACTGTCATCCGCAAGAGCCGAGGTGATTGTTTTTTGAATATCATTTTCAGCCAACACCTCACCCAAGGATCGCACTTGCTGGGTTTGGTTCACTTGCATTGTTGCAAAAGCGAGCATGACGATCGACATAATACCAACGGCAACAAGAATCTCGATTAAAGTGAAGCCTTGGGCTCACCTCTTTTTTTGGCATTCGCTCACAGATCTCTCGTGTCCCGCATGCGCGGATTTTGCAAAGTCATCGATCACATGTTGTCGTGGCCCCGACGCTCAAGAACCTTAAAATTGAGTCCTGTGAGGAATTCCGACAGTCGACCAATCCCCCAATCATTTCCAAAGCTGATTTTCCTGTCTTTACTGCGGTCCAAAGGACTGTGGTTTTTCGTTCGATGAATTCGCAATGTCACAATATTTGACCAATCTTTGCAGGCATTCTTCAAAATGAACTTGATTGAGGCAGGCCATATTCCGGCTCGTTGACCCCAAACCAGTTCCGCCGATCAAACGATGAGCCCGAAGTTCAGCAAGTTCAAAAGGTGAGCAAATTGTCTGGTCTGGCACCAAGACCTTTTCTTTGAGTTGTTTCATTTTGGAAACAATGCCATCAGAACACTGATTTTTATGCGCCGCCAGACTTTGAATCGCCTCATGACAGTTTGTTTCCGCGTTGAATTGAGTCAGAGCCTGCCAAGAAATCTTCCCATTCTCCCAGACACACCAGACAAGAACCGCGACAAGCGCCGCCACCAAGCGAGGATCGGCAAAGGCGCGACCCACAACCAATGAACTTAAAAAATCCTGCCGCGAGACCTTAAAACCTATTGCAGCTTCGATTTTTTTCAGGGACCCCAGGTAGTCTTTTCTGGTCAACTCGACAACCTTGGAGTTGATCGAGATCCGACCCTTTTCAAGGTCTACAAACTGGAGTCGTAAAATCTGATTGTTCAGGTCGATTCGAATCTCATTGCCACTCAAAGAAATTTTGGTTGGTTTGGAATTGATTTCAGTACCAATTTTCGCCCGATAAAAATCAAGTTCACTTTTCTGAGCATCCACAAAGATCGTTGTGAGCATTTGCTCATAAGTTTCAAAGGACCTGTAGGTTTCCACAACCGACTTGGTCACTTCCTGCGCAAGGGAAGTTTCGGATCCCTGAGCAAGAACCGCGAAATGGCCACCGAAAAATCCAAACACCAACGCTAAACAAATTGTGAAATTTCGCATCCACACCTCAAAGACCAATCTAACAGATTCAGCATTTTTTTTAATTCAATGCAGTCTAAATCTAGATTTTAGTCAGGGACCAGCGATGACGCCATGAAGAGCGACTAGTAGCAATTCGTGATCAACGTCCCAAAAAAGTTGATCAAGAACCCAAGTCTATTTGAAAAAACTGACAAAGGCAGCGGTCACTTGCCCGATCATGGCCGAGATCTGCACCGTATTGATCGGGTTGTGAAACAAGGCCTGAAGAGACTGGAGAGTCGATTGGACTGCTCCACTGTCCAGTGAGTTTGCTTTGTCCGCAGCCTGCGCGATGTCATCTAAAACTGCCGCCAGGCGAACACCCGCGACAATAAGACGATCTTCGATGATCGGCACATTTTGTCTGATATAAGCGTCATCGAGAACAGGAATCGCATCGGGTGGAATGTCAGCCCTGGTTTTCGCGCTTGTGTCCCCAAAAATATTTTTTTTCTTGTCCGACAACCACATGCAATACGCGCGATGTCTGTATTTCTCAGTGCTCTCGACTCCTTGCAGAGACGATGCGCTGTCTGGGTAGATCGTCGATTCCCGCAGTGTGACAGACTCCTGCAACCATCCTTTTATCGCGGCGATCGAAACATCGCTCGGTTTACTTTGATTGAATTTGTCTTTTCGCAAAGTCTCAATTGCTGCCAAATAATTGGGATAGTACTGCGGCGCTTTGCTTTTGGGGTTGCTCGAATCAACCAGAGTCTTCCCCCACTCTGTAATCATTGGACCGTCCCAAACAGAGTGTAAATTTGTCGGCGCCGGCTGATTTTGCCATTTCACGGAGCAGAAATTTCCGCCAATGTCGTAGCCGTTGCCAACATGGAGAGGTTGATGAAGATCGCCAATCAAATGGACCAAATATCTCAATGCCAGAAGTCTGGAGGCCTGAGGAAACCTGTTCAAAGGGGCCTTCAAGATAGCGACAGCGCCAGAGATTCCTCCCAGCGCATCCTTGACGTCCTTCACAACCTTGGTGTCGTAAGTCGATCCCGTCGGAATATCGACAAAATGATAATCAGAGAAATTGTTATCATCGGCGTCTTTTATGGCTTGGTCGTATTCATTTGGATTGTGATTGAACCGATGATCATCCCGAACGGAATCTGCCCAGGTCGCAGTGAGGGCCATCGGTTCGATCCCCAAGACACCGGCCACAAAAGCACGTGTTTCAGGCTCCATCCGTTCTTCGGCAATGGCCCCAACAATGCTGTGTCCCAGGTCACCCCAGGCCTGCGCCTTTGAAGAGACCACACTGATCGAAAAAATCAGCACTCCGAGAGCAAAAAAAGATGAAATTCCAATTTTAATTTGAGGCATATGAAATTGATTCGCTCATTCGAATTTCTGAAAATTCAGAAGGTTCGAGTCCAGCATCCCTTCGCAGCTGGGCATTCTAAACGAAACTGACGAAGAGTTCACTTGCTATCAGTGTGACAATCAAAGAGTCACCTTTTTACACGCCTCCACCATAGTTTTCCAGATCCACGGCTGCACAAGCGGTCCGGGAGGGACAAAACTGAGGGCTGATAAAGCACATATCAAAACATACAATTTCATGGGACACAGTTTGGCGAATATTTTGCGGGTTGTCCACAGGCCAGTTCAACAAATCCATGAGGCTGATCAAAGCTCTGCTTTGAACGACTCGAGGTAACGTTTCATAACCTCGACACGGCGAAGGCCTTCTTCCCGCCCGGCGTTTGTTTTCAGTGTCTCAGCTGTTTTGAAGAGCTTCTGATAAAAGTGATCGATGGTAAACGTCTGATCGTCAGGCGTTCTGAGTTCACAAAAGGGGTCAAGAGCAGAATAAAACGACCGCTTCAGAATTCCTGCCGTCCCAAAACACCTGGCAATCCCGATTGCGCCAAGTCCATCGATCCGGTCGGCGTCTTGAACGATCATGGCCTCTTTCGTTTTCGTTTCGATATTGGCACTGAAACTATGAGCTTCGATGGCGTGCGCAATTTCAGCGAAGTGTTCATCTGGATACCCAATTGACTCTAAAAATCCGATCGCAGCATCCGCAGAGAGTTTGGAGGCCCGCGAACGCCGGGGATCGTCTTTCGGAACTCGAACAAAATCATGAAGCCATGCCGCCGCTACACCCACTTCGAAATTTCCTGCTTCGATCTTACAAATCTTCTTTGCGGTTTTCACAACTCGTTGAAAATGCAACAGGTCATGAGCAGGATCGTCAGCCGTTGCGATCTTTGCAATTTTATTCTCGAAAATCGTTTCCCATTTGTTCATAGAATTCCTTCTCTGCATCGCAGCTTGTTCCGATCGAAGAATTTCGAATTGGACTTGGCATCAAGATGACAGAGGACCGATTAACGTCCGCGGACAAAAAAGCCATCCTCAAGGACCAGAATCTCAGACAGGTTCAGTACTGTATGATCCTGCTGCCGGGTGATCTTGAAATACAAGGGCTTTGCATCTTGAAGGGCTTGAGTCACAATTGCATGGCACTGCTGCTTCAAAGGAACTCCCGCCGTCCACTGATCGAACAGAACGTTTCCATCGTACTCGAAGTTGAATCCCACGCCCTGGTCGCATTGAATTCGACGCGCATCTGCCAGCTTGATCCACTGTCCAGGATCAGCGGCAAAAACTGTCAAAGAAGTCGACAGCAGGACCAGAATCGTCAGCATTTTTTTCATAGAGCCACCTTGTCATTGAGTTCAGGGTCGTTTTGATCAGTCGCAAGAGACCGATGCAAAAGTGATGGGACTCGTCTGAACACTCTGTGGCGTGGTCACAGGAACTTGTTGCTTAAGATTTTCTTTTGTTGGTGCTTTCAAAGATTTTGTCAGCAGATTGCGCGACGAAGGCCGAAAAGAGCTTCCCATTGGGAAGCGGATAGCGTTTGGCAAACTCGTAGTAGCAACCCGGAATCGAAAAAATACCTTCGCTGAATTGCACTGGGACCTCCGGCGCCATCGTCGATGACTGCTCAAGATAATCCGCCGTGGATCCTTTAATTTCGCCCCCGGATTGATTGAGGGAAAATCCTTTTCCTTTTAAAAAAGAATTCAAAGTTGCGAGGTCTCGAAACCGTTTGAGTCCATTCACACTGACCGTGAAGTGATTCGGCCGGAAACCAAACGCCGCGACCCAAGACGCGTATTCGCTCTCTTTGGCCAAATTCAGGTAGGTCGCATAGGTCATGGGCCAGGGACGCCCTGACACAAAAAACTCGGGACGCTCAGAAGCTCCTGCCGGTATCTGGGACGCCAACTGCGCCAAAGTTTCCGACACAAAGGGTGACATCTTCTCGGTCTCAAGTTCACTGATAAAAATTTTCGGAAATCGCGGATTCGGGTGCTCAAGATGTCGGGCGTAGAGTTTCTTTTCCTTGAAGACATAATCTTGCTTGGCCAGTTCGTAGCCCCATTTTTCAAACTGCCTGACGGCACTCATCACGCCCAGCTGAGGATGGCGAAATGTACGCAAAGCAATGTGATCGTTGTCCACATTTTCACCAGCTTGGACTAAAAGGTCGTAAATTTGGGGCGCCTCGGGATTCAAAGCCGAGTAGTCTTGCCACAGTCTTTTCAGGTAATACTCAAGATCCATCAAGCCTCACCGCAAACAATCACCACCAGATCTAGCATTGCCATCCTGTGGGCGGCACATCGAAACTGCGAAGACTGCACAATGGCACACTCGCATGTGGAATTTGGATCAAGCCGCCAAGTTTTGAGGCACGGGCGGCGGCGATTGCAGCGGTTTGCACTCCGCATTTCCCCAACCCAAAATGCCAAAGAAAATGGGTCCGAGTAAGACCAGGCCCACAGTGAAGCCCACACCCTTTTCAAATCGCTTCGAAACTCCGTGAAACAGATAGCCCAGCACAAGCACATTCACAAACGGAACAAACGCCAAAAGCGTCAGCCAGCCCGAAACGCCAGCGATCTGAGTCAGATTGTAGATGTTGTAGATCGGCACAATGCTCGACCAACCGGGCCGCCCGGCTTTTTCAAAGGTCAACCACATGCCACTGAAGGCCGCAAACAGAGCGGCGCCGAAAATGATAAAGCCACTGATGATTGAGACAAGATGCACAGAAACTCCTTTGCAAGGCGGCGGCGTCATCAGAATCGAGACCCCTGCCTCAGCTTCTACTCTTATCGGACAAAGGTCTGCTTTCTTAAATGGATCGTTTTGGGGCAGTTGAGGTCTCCATCTGGATCCCTCAGATCTTCTCGAGGAGACTCCTGCATCAGCAAAAGTGTCAAAGATCGTCACTCCCGACTTTGGAGTTGAGAACCTGCCTTCCTTTCGTCTATAAAAAGCAGTGGCCTCTTTTGAAATCGCGCTTTTTATTATCCCGGCTGCGGTGAGTTTTCCGGGAACCACGGTTCCTTTGCATGTGTTTGAGCCCCGTTACCGCGTCCTCATCAAAGAGTCGGTTCGCCTGGGTCACCGTGTGGCCGTTTGCCACGCCAAAAAACAAATTGGACAGGCCCGAAAAAATCAAACAGCAGCCGAGATCCTGAACTCGAATCAAGACTCTTACGAGCCACAGCGAATCTTCAGCGCAGGCCCCGTTGAAATCACGGATATCACCGCTGATGGTCGTTTGGCTGTCGAAATCCGCATGGACGGACGCTATCAAATCATCGAAGAAATTCAAACAATCCCCTACCGACTCGCTCGTTGCGAAAAATACGAAGACGAAGTGTCTGTGCAACGTGAAGCTCTGCTGAAGCGGCGGCAAGCAATTGATGCCGCCCTTCTGAAAATCAGTCAAACTGCTGGAGACGATCTGGATCAGACGCTCACCAGTCCGGAGTGGATGGCGATGACTCCCGAGGACTACAGCTTCCGGATTTTTGAATTCATCCGCTTTGAGCCGGATCTCATGCAACAAATCCTTGAGATGCAAAATCCACTTTTCAGGCTTGAATTGCTCGCCAAAGTTCTTGCAACCGAGAGCGAATAACAACCAACAGGGGAGAATGAGATGAAAAAGGCAACGTGGAACGGTGCGGTCCTTGCTCAAAGCGAGCACACAATCGTAGTCGAGGGAAATCACTACTTCCCACCGGACAGCCTGACCACTGAATTTCTGAAACCCAGTGCCACTCACACCACTTGCGGTTGGAAAGGTGTAGCCAGTTACTACAATGTGGTCGTCAATGGACAGACCAATACCGACGCCGCGTGGTTTTATCCAGCCCCGAAGGACGCGGCAAAAAATATTGGCAGCTATGTCGCTTTTTGGAAAGGTGTCGTGGTTTCATAAACCGACCTTGCAACAAGGCCAACAGAACATTTTTTCAATTCCGTACAAATTTTTTTCAAAACGATCAATCTCACTGACCAACTCGACTTCATTTGTGTAGGTTGCTCCGGTCGCTCAACTCGATTTCTAAATGAAGGAGTT
>Ga0075019_10001833_pt1 | contig 12101 bp, 10 predicted proteins | sample ColStrG_CSR_2013_FD_71473 | JGI IMG/M metagenome (GOLD analysis project Ga0075019, IMG submission 71473) | Freshwater sediment microbial communities in response to fracking from Pennsylvania, USA - Cold Stream Run_MetaG_CSR_2013 | ecosystem: Environmental > Aquatic > Freshwater > Creek >...
GGTCGTTTTGGTGAAGCGGCTCCGACCGAAAGTTCCGCTGCAAAAATTTATCTGCAGCGGATCTTGGGGCTCTACAAAGGCGACACTCCAACAAGTGAAAGTGTTTTCCCGATTCTCAACTTGCAGGCTCTTTACATGCAGCTGAGCCTTGGGGAATACAATGGTGACTTTGAGCAAATGACTTTTGCAAAAACGATTTCGGATTACCAGAAATGGCGATTCTACCGTCTTTCAAATATGGGCATGATCCTTGGGAACCGAGATCGTTCGACCAAGACCAATACGCAAACTTATCAAAAAATCCTCGCTGATCTTGCGAAGGGCCGTCTTCCGATTGTGATACTCAGACCCGCATTGACTGATCAGCATTCAGTCCTGGTCAAAAGGTATCTGCCGCCTGAGGAAAATTCTTATGAAGTGAAATTCGAAGTCTACGATTCAAACGACCCCAGGCATGACAACATACTGGTTTTTGATCGTCTCACATCAGAATTTACCGCTCCCGCAATTGTGGCCCGCTTAGGAATTGGGACAAGCTCTCCACCCGTTGGTGTTTTTTTAGTTGATGACGACGATATGGATGAAATTCAGACAGCACTGTATCAGCACTATCAAAACCAGTGCGAAACAGCGGGTCGATCTCATGCGCCTTAAATTTGGTGAATGACTTTCGTCTGATCGATGCGGAACCGAGCACCCCAGACTCCGTCGGGTGCGGCCTCACCAACTGAAATCACCATCACGACTCGGGCCGATGAAGGCAGCTGTAAAAGTTTTTTGACTCGGCTTTCATCGAAGCCTTCCATCATACAAGTGGCATAGCCTTGCGCTGCGATCGCCAAGACGAAGTTCTCGGCGGCCAAAGCTGCAGACTTGATGGCGACCTCTTGGAGACCCGATTTCCCATTCGGTCCCCTTGGCATGGGTCTGAAAAGTCCAACTGAATTGGACAAGATCCATTTGAATGGAGCCAAAACATTGAGCGGACCCCAGCTGTACATAAAGGGGATCAGCTTCTTGTAGTAAGTGATCACGGGTGCTGGCGCATTGATGCTTTCCACGAAACGCAAAAGCTCGGGCTGGGATCTGCGCCAGTTGCGGGGATCTGCCGTGATCACGACGAGCTCGGCTGCGGTGCGGGCCGCGCTTTGGCTCAAACAGGCCGTGACAAGTTTTGCTTTTTTCTCAGGTGTCTTGACCCAGTAAAAATCCCAAGTTTGGGTGTTGGAAGAGTTCGGTGCCAGGCAAGCGGCAGCCAATGCTTTTTCCACCACGGCTGCGGGAATCTCTTTGTTTGTGTAACGGCGAACACTTCGACGGGCTTCAACAGCAGAAAAATAGTCCATGCTTCATTTTGACATTGCCCGTGCCACATGTCATCTCTGTTTTGGTCTCAAACAAAGAGGTTAAAATGAAAACCACCGTTGCCTCGGCTGGTGAATTGCACAAACATATTCGGGTTGTTCCGGGATTTCCCAAACCTGAAGTTCAGTTTTTAGACATTACGCCGCTTCTGGCTTCACCGGACTTGCTCAAACAAACCGTGCAGGGGCTCGTGAGTCTGCTGGGCTCAGTTTCCTTTGACGCCTTTGTCGGGATTGAGTCGCGTGGATTTATCTTGGCTGCTGCACTTGCGCAGAACATGGGCAAAGGATTTCTGCCCTGCCGAAAAGCGGGAAAGTTGCCTCCACCGGTCATTGCGCAAAGCTATGACTTGGAATATGGCTCGGCCACTTTGGAGATGCAGTCGCAGTCTCTGGTTCCCAAGGTCAAAAAAGTTGTGATCGTGGATGACGTTTTGGCGACAGGAGGAACACTGACGGCAGCCCAACAAATTGCTGAAAAAGCCGGCTTTGAAGTTGTGGATCTTATCGTGCTGATCAATATCGCTTTCTTGAACAAGATGAATTGGAAGGGACGACCGGTGCCCGCTTTGTTTACGACGACTTGAGTTCTTGGTGAATACGAGTCTGCGTCAGCCTCCAGATGGGCCATCCCGAAGCCAAAATGGCAAAAACTACACCGGCTGCAACGAGGCCATAGTCTGTCGGACTCTTTTGGGCGTTGAGAAGCCAAGTGTCGTTCAGGGAGGTTTGCAGAATTTCCCAACCTAAAAATTCAAGCAGCAGACTGACAAGTCCTGCGCACAGACCGACCAAAACCGCTTCGCCCAGAAGCCACTTTGCGATCCACAATCGTGAAAACCCCAAGGCCTGAAGAGTCGCAATTGACAACTGCTGCGTTTCAGCGCGGATCGAAAGCATACCGATCACGGCAAAGCCGACCAAGAGAAAGACAACAACAACGACCAGGCCACCAAGGCTTGCGGTCGAACCCGAGATGCGCTTGACCTTGGCGACTTCACTCGCCACCCAAATCGCCTTCGAAACGGATCTGTCATTGATCAATGAAGACAGAGGTGGGAACGCACTTGGTGGCAATTGCAACAGCACAGCGCTCAGGACATGGGAACCCCAGATTGGATGTGGTTTGTGGCTCGCGACCCACCACTGCTGGGCTGTGGCCAATGGGAGCAGCGCCGACTGATCGAAGGCATTGCCTTGGATCGGTAGAAAGGCTCCTATTTTGATTTTCCGGTCGGTTCCCTGATCCACCGACACGTCCAATTCTTGGCCGATTTGAAAATCGCGATGCTTCTGCCAGTCCGCTCCCAAGACAAGCTCCGGATTGGCGTTCGGAGTGAGACTGGTTTGCTTCTGACCGCTCAAAAGCAAGCGACCAAACTCTTCAGTCGTACCGAAAACGGGAGTTTCGCCAATTTTTCCAGCACGTAAAAGTGGAACAACGGCCTGGGTCAGTTCGCGTGAAGAGACGTTGCGCCCGTCCTCAAAGTGCAAGTCGGCACCACGAGCCAGAGTCTGGTAGAGGTTTTCGGGCATCACACCGATGTCCCAAATTTCGTTGTGCAAACTTCCCAACAGGAGCTCGGCGCCGCCTGCTTTGGGGCCAATCACAGCCTGGACGCTGGTGGGAATCGAATCGTAGCGATCGCGAAGAATTTTTTGCAAATTCACAATCAGTGCGCCACAAGCCAAAGCCAAGCTGAGACTGACCGTTAAAACCACACTTGAAAGTCGTTGCCGCACAAAATGTCGCCACGCCATGACCCAGGGTGAAGGTGGACGTCTCATGTCCGCACCAACGCCTGAAAATTTTGGACCTGCGGAAAATGCCGCCGCAATCTTCCATCATGAGACACAATCAGAACCGTACAAGTCGGCGGTGCGCTTTTCAGTGCCAAAGCCACAAGATCTGCATTGCGGTCGTCCAAACTTGAAGTGGGTTCATCTGCCAAAAGCAGGCGGGGACGGTTCAACAACGATCGGATCACGGCTGCTCGTTGCAGCTCACCTTGGCTGAGCTCGCGCGGGAAATGATTTGCGCGCTTCTGCAGTCCCAGATTTTGCAAAAGCGTGTCACGAATTGAAGTGTCTTGAGGGCAGAGCAGTTGCAAATTTTCATGCAAAGTCAAGTGTGGCAAAAAATGCAGCTTTTGAAAGACGATGCCAAGCTGATCCCACCGAAATTGACTCCAGCTTTGGCTCGAGCCTTTCACAAAATCGACTCCGTCAAATTGGATCTGTCCCTTTTGGACGGGGAGCAGTCCCGCCAAAGCATGCAAAAAACTTGTTTTGCCACAACCACTCGGCCCTTCGACAAGCAGTCGCGACCCACTCGGGATCTCCCAACGCGGAATGTGCAGGGCAAAATCTCGGTATTGAATGGTCAAGTCTTGCACCTGGATTCGCATAGCAGGTAGTATTTCAATCGACGCCAGAGGACGCAAGGAGGAATCGCAATGCCAGAATGGTTGGAAATCGTTTTCCGGCTGATTGTAGGGTTGAACTTCCTGATTTTTGGGATCAATGGCTTCTTGAAATGGATTCCACTGCCGAAGGTCGACAGCCGACTGACAGCATTTGTTGACGCTCTGGATGCGACTGGCTTTCTTTTGACGACCGTTAAAATTCTGGAGATTGCAGCGGGTCTTCTCTTGCTGCTGAATTGGCAAGTCAGACTTGCCATCGTCGTCCTTGGGCCCCTGGTGACAGTGATTGGATTGGCACAAGTCAGGTTGAACACACAAGGCAGCCTGCCGGTGCTGGTGACGACAGTTGTGCCTTATTTGGTGCTTCTCACTTTGCATTCGGAAATCTGGCAATTTCTCACGGCCCACTGAAGAAGTAGAGCCGCTAACGCACTAGCGAAATATTACATTTTCACCTCGACTTCCGTCTGGTCGAACTTGCGAACTCCTGGAAACAATTCGGCAAATTTATTCCTATCGAAATCCTTAATAGTCCAAATCGGATCATTCAATAAGCCAATTCGAATCGATCGCAGTATGCTGGGACCAACTCAAGACACGTCGTTTTGAGCGGAGGAGGTCATATGGTAAAAGTGATTTTCAAAAACCTTCAAAAATCCGAGCAGGTGCGATCCGCCGCGATTGAAAAAGTCGAAAAGGCAATCGATAAATTTGCACTGCTGGAGCCCGTGGCTTCAACTGTGATTCTGTCACGGGGACAGTCCCGGGCGCACGCGGGCGAAGCCGAGTTTGGCGTGAAGCTCGTTCTTGGTGGTCGTGGTCGTAAACAATTTGTGGTTCAAAAATATGGACATTCCATCCAACAGGTTCTTTCCATGGCACTGGATTGTGCGCTTGAATTGCTGCTCGAATCTTTTGCGAAGGAAAGAGTCGCTCTTCGCAGTGAACGGAGACGGTGGAAGTCCTATCAAAGATGGCGGCAAAGCTTCGCGACTTGGAATCAACTCGGGGCCTGATCCAAGGGAAAAGCCAGCTTCAAGCTGGCTTTTTCATTTTCTGATAACGCAGGCGAGCCGCACGAACATAGTCACGACCGGGTTCATCGTCGACAATCAAGATGCGCTTGGAGCTTCTTTTTCTACGCGGCATTTTGCTGTCCCACTTTGCGAGTGTAAACGGCAACTCCATCCACAAGAGACTGCTGAAAGTCGTTGGAAAGTCCCAATAGACTTTCGCCTGACCCAAGCAGAAAAACTCCTCCAGGCCGAATGTGCTTGGCCAAACGCTGGATGATGTCGATTTTTGCCGAAAGGCGCTGATAAATCAGGACATTTCGACACAAAACAAGATCAAAAGACTGAGCGTACGCAAACGGAGTGCGCAAGTTCAGTTGTTGAAAATCGACCATGCCGCGAATTTTCGAATCAAGGGTCCACAGTCCCGCCGCATCTTTTTTGAAGTATTTCGCCAACAGTCGTTCAGGCATTCCTCGCCGAATTTCCAAATCCGAATAGCGGCCCTCGCGTGCTTTCTCAAGAACCCGTGTCGAAATGTCGGTCGCTAAGATTTTTGGTGGCTTCTGATAGACTTTCTCTGCCAGTTCGGACAGAAGCATCGCCAATGTGTAAGGCTCTTGTCCTGTTGAGCTTGCAACAGACCAAACTTGCAAATCCTGGAGCGGCCGTTTCGTGTCCAAAAGTTTCGGCAAAAGCGAAGCCTCCAAGCATTCATAGAATTTGGCATCGCGAAAGAAGGAGGTTTCGTTGTTGGTGGCAATGTCCACAAGCAACTGACGAAACTCTCCCGAAATCCCACCTTGCGCCTTTTGCCAGAGCTCGTGCGCCGATCCCAATTTGTAGTGTTTGGTCAAAGTCTCCAGTCGGTCGGCCAACTGATACAGATTTTGCTCTTCGTACACAATCCCAGTCTCGCGCTCGATCCAGGCCGCAAAATACTTGAGAACTTCGGTTTGGCTCATGCGGAGCCCTTCTTTTGGTAAACGGCAGATGTCACCGAATTTCGAATGGTCTCGGTGATAGCCTCAAGAGTTTGGATGTCATCGTAGGCCGCGGCCTGAAAAACGGCTCCGGGCATTCCGAAGACGACGCAGGACTCTTTGTTCTGAATGACAATTGGATTTCCGCTTGCTCGCAAAGCTTCGGCGCCTGTCAGTCCGTCGCGACCCATCCCGGTGAGGACAAATCCAAGGCAGGCACTGCGGTAGACCTCTGCTGCAGATTGGAAAAGAACGTCAACGGCCGGACGAACCGAGTTCACCTGTTCATTTTGGTTCAACTGAATGTAAACTCCGCTCACTTTTCGTTGCAAAGTCATATGATAGTTTCCGGGTGCAATATAAATTCGATTGGATTTAACAAGTTCACCATGGACTCCCTCAGCCGCAGGAACGCCGCACATTTTTTCCAAACGCTGCGCAAGGCTGGCCGTGAAAACTGGCGGCATGTGCTGAGCAATAAAAATGGGAATCGAAAATGGACCTTTGAGTTCGGTGAAAATTTTTTCAAGTGCAGAAGGCCCACCTGTTGAACTGCCGATCACTATCGCGTCGGAATGAAAATTGGACAGTGAAATTCGGCTGCCCACGACAGGAGGGCGAATGGCGCTGGCTTGCACGCTGAAGAACTCTTCAATTTTATTCAAGAGCAAAGCTTTCAGTCGCTCCTGCGGATTGACGCCGCTTTCAGCGGCACCGGGCTTGGGTATGAAGTCGAGCGCGCCCAGATTCAAAGCTTCCAAAGTGATTTCGGCGCCTTTGACTGAAGCCGATGAAAAGACAATTGTCTTGATATTGAGACCCAGGGTCTTCATCTCGCGCAAAGTTTCAATACCGTTCATCTCGGGCATTTCCAAATCCAGAGTGAGGAGGTCGGGTCTCAGGCTGCGAATTTTATCAATGGCAATGCGTCCGTTGGCTGCCACCCCCACCACATCGATCCACGGCGCTGTTTCCAGCGCCGCTTTGATCTGGGAGCGGTAAACCACCGAATCATCGACAATCAAGACTTTCACTTTGCCCTTCTCCAAACCAGACCTCTCCACTCTTCCTTTTCAAATATTTAAAGCTCTAAGTCTTTGTCACCAATTCATTCAGTTTCTCGGCCAGTCGGGACAGTTCACGGCTGGAGGCAAGAGTTTCTTCCGAAGCAGCTGTGCTGTTGGCTGAAGCTTGCGAGACGACCTTCACGGTTGCGGCGATACTTTCAACACCTTTTTTGGACTCGATCACCACACGTGAGACCTCATTTGATGTTGCGGTTTGCTCTTCCACCGCAGCAGCAATCACACCCGAAATGCTATTGAGTTTTTCAACAGCTTGCGAAATTCCGCCGATGGCCTCGACTGCACTTTGCGTGTCTTTTTGAATCGCGCCAATTTTATTCGTGATCTCGTGAGTGGCCTTGGCAGTTTGCTTGGCAAGTTCTTTCACTTCGTTCGCAACGACGGCAAAGCCCCGACCGGCATCGCCGGCGCGCGCAGCTTCGATGGTGGCATTCAGCGCCAAAAGATTGGTCTGTTGCGCAATCGAGCTGATCACCTTGATCACATCACCGATCTCCTGACTGCTCACACCCAGTTGCGTGATCGTGCGATTGGTTTCCTGCGCACGCATCATTGTGGTCTTCGCCATTTCAGAGGACTCATTGGTGGAACGAGAGATCTCTTTGATCGAGGCCACCATCTCTTCAATGTTGGTTGCAACAGTCTGAACGCCAGCGGCAACTTCTTCGGCAGCAGCCGAGGCCAGGACTGACTCTTTGCTGGTTTGAGCTGCAATTTTCGACATTTCGGTAGCAGTGGCTGTCAACTCAGATGAAGACGTTCCCAGAACCTTTGCGGTTTCTTCAACTGACTGGATCATATTTTTCACTCGAGTGATGTCAGTGGCATATTTGACCACTTTGTACACTTTGCCGTTGACGTCAAAAATCGGATTGTAAGAGGCATTGATCCAAACCTCTTTGCCACCTTTCCCCAGTCGTTTGTATTCGCCCGTGTCCAATTCACCGCGGTTCAGCTTTTCCCAGAAGATGCGATATTCGTTTGAGGTTGTGTAAGCGGATTCGCAGAACATACGATGGTGCTTGCCCTTGATATCAGTCAGGTCATAGCCCAGTGTCTTCAGGAAATTTTCGTTGGCGGTCAAAATTGTGCCATCCAAATTGAACTCGATCACAGCTTGCGACCGCAAGATCGCTGAAATCTTGCCAGCATTGTCAGCAGCGAGGACCTTCTCTTTGGTCACATCAGTTGCGATATTGACAACCTTCATGACTCGACCCATTTCGTCGCGGACGGGGGCGTACACCGCCTGCAGCCAGACCTCACGTCCATCTTTTGCGAGGCTGCGAAATGTGTCATTGTGGCTCTTGCCACCTTTCAAATCGTTCCAGAAGTTGGCATAAGCTGGCGACGTGGATTGAGCCACATCCAAGAAAGACCGGTGATGTTTGCCAATCGCTTCTTCTTTGCTCCAGCCCATGATGTCGGTGAAATTTTTGTTCAGTGTCAGAACGTTGCCATTGATGTCATATTCAACATACGCATAGGTTTGATCGATCGCACTGAACAACCCACGCATATTGTGGCGTTCGATTTCCTGTTCGGTGATATCATAGCGCACGCCCAAATATTTTTTGGGTTTGCCATTTTCGCCCATGATCGGGGCAATGACCGCATCGACATAGTAAGGAGTTCCATCTTTTTTGCGATTTTTCACGACGCCACGGAAAATTTGGCCTTTGCCAATTGTCGACCACAGTTGCTTGAAGACCTCTTTCGGCATATCGGGGTGGCGTGTTGTGTTGTGCGGTTTACCCAGCAACTCATCGCGGGAGTACTGTGAAACTTCAACAAACTTGTCGTTGCAGTTCATAATATCGCCCTTCAGATTGGCCTCTGAGACGATGCTGGTCAGATTCATGATGTCGGTGCGAACTTTGAGTTCCGCTTTGCTGGCGGTGATGTCAGTCGCAAATTTCACGACTTTTGTCACTTTGCCATTGCCGTCCAAGATCGGATTGTAAGAGGCCATCAGCCAAATTTCTTTGCCGCCTTTGCCCAGGCGTCGATACTCGCCCTGTTCAAATTCACCTTGTCCCAAACGCTGCCAGAAAGACTTGTACTCGGCGCTGGCAGCGTATTCAGGTTCACACATCATGGAGTGGTGCTTGCCCTTCAGTTCGTCCAAAGAATAGCCCGTGGTTTTCAAGAAATTGGCGTTCGCATTCGTGATACAGCCAGTGATATCAAATTCGATCACGGCTTGCGAGCGCTGCAAGGCTTCAAGCAGCGAATCGCTGTCGCTGGTTTGCACCAGTGCCAATTTGCTTTTCGATGCGGGCGGGTTGTGAGAGCGGGTTTTGCGGGCGGCAGTCGTCATTGTGTTCTCCTCGATTTCTATTGTTTTTCTAAAGTTTGGTTGAGTTCGCTGGCGAGTTTGTCCAAATCCACGATGCTGATGATCGAGCCTTTTGTTTTGTAGACTCCGGTCATAAACTTACGGATCGGACCCTGAATCGTGTCGGGAATGGGTTCGTAATCGGCATCAGGAATCTCGATCACGTCGCCAATAGTGTCTACAAAAAGTGACAACAGACTGCCGTCCACTTTGCAGATGACGGTCATTTTGGAAGTGTCTTTTTCAGTTCGAGCCAAACCAAAAAGTTCATTGAGACCAATTCCTGTCGCAATTTGGCCACGCAGATTGATCAAACCCTTCACATAGTCTGGCGCAATCGGAATTTGGGTGACTGGCAGTGAGTTGGTGACCTCTTGCACTCGCATCACGTCGATTCCATATTGGAAATCACCCAAAGAAAATGTCGTCAATTGTCGAATCCCAGAGCTTGCAGTTGCGCTCATGCGGCACCTCGTTTGGTCATGTCTTCAATGGCATGGATCAATTCGTCCCCATTCATTTTCTCGAGGTAGGCGTTGAATCCAAGGGCCAGACCTTTTTCAATGTGTTTCGCGTCCGACCGAGTGCTCAATGCAATAACCGGCTTGTGACCCCAGATTTTACTTTGCCGAATGGCCTCGATGAACTCGAAACCATTCATCTGCGGCATCTCAATATCTGACAAGATCAGATCAAAGTCGCTGCTCGACGCTTTTGCCAGGATGTCCAGGGCTTCTTTGCCGTTGTTGGCCGTGACGACTTCATACCCAACGCCGGTCAGAACCTTGGAAACATGGCGCCTGAAGAAAATGGCGTCTTCGACATACAGAATTTTTGTCGCCGAAGATCTTTTTTGGGACTCAGCTTGAGGAGCCAAATTGACAGCGGCCGCATGAATGACGACGGAGTCGCCCTTCGTCGATTTGCTTTCAAGTTCCATCACATTTTGCAAGACTTTGTAGGGATCGACCACGACAACAATTTCGTTGTCGGTGACAAGATTGCCGATCACTCCGTTGGTTTGTGCCAGTGTGGTGTCCAGCTCAGTCTCCGTTGTCATGACGTCCAGTATTTCTTTGACCTCGAGGCCGTACATCGACCCACCTTTTTCAATCACCACAACCGAGACAACGTCACCGTCACCAGTGGTTTCAGTCACCACTTGCGGCTGAATTCCCAGTGCCGAGTCCAGCGAAATCAAGGGCAGAACAGAATTGCGATAGCGCACTAGTTTTTGATCTCCCGAAATTTCAATATTCGAGCGCTTGAATTCCTCAAGTCGGTGAACATACCCCAAAAGTAAAGCATGCTTCGCCACTGCGCTTGTGCGCAAAAGCAGAAAGTCCTGCAGATCTTCAACAGTTCGCTTTTGAGTTCCCAAGGCTTCCGCCGTGTTCGTCGCCTTTTGGTGTCCGTCAGTCTGGATATGGTCTTTCACGATCCCCGCGACGTCCAAAATCAAAGCAATGGATCCGTCACCCAGAACGGTCGCACCCGAAAAGACGGCAATGGACTTCAGAAAACGTGCCAGAGGTTTCACCACGATGTCGGCAGTGTCCTGAATTTCATCCACGATCAGGCCAAAACAGTGATTGTCGGACCTCAAGACAACAATATTTGCAACGTCGGTTTTTGCGCCGGCTTCAACCGCAAGATTGAGAACCTTGCGAATGTGCACAAGTGGCAGAATTTGACCGCGCAAACGATAAACCGGATTGCCTTGAATGTATTCGATGTGGTTGTCACTGGAACTTTGTTCGACGCGAACCAATTCCACCAATTTCAACTGCGGTATTGCAAAATAGCTCTGGCCACAGCGGACAATCATGGCCGGCACAATGGCCAGGGTCAGTGGGATTTTGAGGCGCATGGTCGTGCCCTGCCCAGCAACGCTTTGGATCTCGACCGATCCGCCAATTTTTTCGATATTGGTGCGCACAACGTCCATTCCCACGCCCCGACCCGAGACATTGGTCACCTTGGCCGCTGTCGAGAATCCCGGTGCAAAAATCAAATGCAAGATATCTTGATCTGACAGTTGACTGGCTTTGTCCTCGCTGAGGATTCCTTTTTCGATGGCTTTTGCCAAAAGCTTGTCTCGATGCAGGCCCTTCCCATCATCTGAAATTTCAATAATAACTTGTCCGCCTTCGTGGAAGGACTTCACGCTGATCGTGCCGCTTTCGGGCTTGCCAGCTTGTTTGCGGTCGTTTGGCGACTCAATTCCATGATCACAAGAGTTTCGCACGATATGGGTCAAAGGATCTTTCACCGCCTCAAGGAGTGTCTTATCCAGTTCCGTTTCCGCGCCAGAAAGCGAGAGTTCAATTTTTTTGCCCAGGTCTTTGCTGAGCTCTCGCACCAAGCGTGAAAATTTTGTCAGGACGTTGCCAATCGGCTGCATACGAGTTTTCATCATCTCGCCTTGAATTTCGCCAGTGATGACATTCAAACGTTGGCTCAGATTGAGAAACTCCAGGTCGTCGGTTCGATTGGAGTATTGAATGACTTGGTTCCGCACCAAAACCATTTCACCCATCAGGGTCATGAGTTTGTCCAGCAGCGGAACCGGAACACGGATCGTGCTCCCGGAGTCTTTTTCGATCTCAAGTGCTGGAGCCTCGGTCGGTTTTACTGTCGGAGCAGTCATCTTTTTCACCTCATGCGTAGAAGAAGGCAGAGTCTCAGTCGCTGGAACAGTTGCGAGGACTTGCAAATCAGGAACGGGTGTTGGCGCACCATTTGGAACAGGGCGCAACATCAAGTTGAAGATCCCAATTGTATCCACGACTTTTTCACGAAGGTCGGTTGTACCCGATTCGGCCAAGCGCGCCAAAAGAGCCTCGGTCAAGTCCAAGCCTTTGTAAAAGGCATCGAAGTGCTGAGCTTTCA
>Ga0075019_10001834_pt1 | contig 12100 bp, 12 predicted proteins | sample ColStrG_CSR_2013_FD_71473 | JGI IMG/M metagenome (GOLD analysis project Ga0075019, IMG submission 71473) | Freshwater sediment microbial communities in response to fracking from Pennsylvania, USA - Cold Stream Run_MetaG_CSR_2013 | ecosystem: Environmental > Aquatic > Freshwater > Creek >...
CGGCACCGGCCGAGGCGACGCAACAGGTGGTGCAGACCCGGAAACGCCCCGAATTGGCCCGCGAACGCCCTGGTCAGAGGAAAGTCAACAGGTTAGTCAACACCCCCGAGGCCACGGTGTGGCCATGGACACCCACCCCGACGAGCATGCCGACACCCACGTCCGAGAACTTCCTGGTCAGGGGCCCAACCGGGAGAAAGTTGACAGGTTAGATGACACCCCTGGCGGCACGCTCGGGCCCATGTCCGCCACGCACCCTTCGACACCCGCCGAGACGCCTGCTCCCACGCCCGATGCCGTGGCGGGCAGCTCCCGGATCGACCTGACGAAACTCCTGGTCAGCGGGAAAGGTCACAGGTTAGGTCACACCCCCTCCGCCACCGTCGGAGCCGTGCGAACCACCAGATCTGTCACTTCCACTCCCCCCGGTCCGGTCCCACTCGCCGATGGCCTGGTCGTCGACGGCATCCTCGCCCGATTGCACCGTGCGGGAGGTGTCGAGGAGTTCACCACCCAGGTCCGGTCCGCACGGGGCTGCCGGCGCCCGGTCCGGCTGGCCGGGAGAGTCACCGCGATCGGGCCCACCGGGCTCCCCGAGCTCCGCTTCGACACCTCGAGCCTGCCCGACGGGGTGCTGTTGAAGGCATGCGGCTCCCGACGCGAGACGGTCTGTCCACCCTGTGCCTCCCTCTACCGGGGCGACGCCTTCGCCCTGGTGGCCTCGGGACTCCGGGGAGGCAAGGGCGTACCTGAGTCCATCGGTGACCATCCGGCCGTGCTGTTGACGCTGACCGCCCCGAGCTTCGGTCCGGTCCACCGGCGGCGGCCGGACGGCACGTGCCATCCGACCGGGACCCGCTGCAGGCACGGCCGGGCGCTCGTCTGTGGGCTGCGACACGCCGGCTTGGACCGTGCCGTTGGCCAGGCCCTCTGTCCCGACTGCTACGACTACGAGGGCGCCGTGCTCTTCAACGCCGGCGTGTCCGAGCTCTGGCGCCGCACCACCATCTACGCCCTGCGTGCCCTCGGGTCCCTCCTCGGGCTCTCGTCCCGCCAGGCCTGCCGGCTGCTCCGGCTCTCCTACGTGAAGGTGGCCGAGTTCCAGAAGCGGGGCTCGGTCCACCTCCACGCACTCGTCCGGGCCGACCTCCGCCATGATGAGCACGGCCCGGCCCCGGCCGACATCGACCCCACGGTGCTCGCCAGCGCCCTGCGGATCGCCGCCGTGAAGGTCAGCACCCCGGTGCCGGGCTCGACCACCGGTGCCCGGCACGTCTGGGGCACCCAGCTCGACACGACCATCGTCGCCGACGCCGAGAACGGCCGGGCCCGGGCCGCCGCCTACCTGGCCAAATACGCCACTAAGGGCACCGACGAGTTCGGCGTGCTCGACCACCGCCTGCCTGCCGGGATCTGCCGAGATGACCGGCTGCCCGAGCACCTCCAATCGCTGGTGGCGACCGCCTGGGACCTGGGCGGTACCGAGGGCCTGGCCGAGGTCGGCCTGCAGCGCTGGTCCCACACCTGTGGGTTCCGGGGCCACTTCCTGACCAAGTCCCGCAGGTGGTCGACGACGTTCGGCGAGCTGCGGGCCGAACGCCAGCGGTGGCGGCTGGCCCGACGCCCGGACGACCAGCAAGCTGGACTTGAGGAGTCCGTGGTGACTGCAGAGTGGACGTTCGAGGGCTCGGGCTACCTGACCGTGGGCGACGTGTGCCTGGCCCGCACGGTCGAGGACCAGTTGCGGCTCGGGCGCTTCGTCGCACGTGAGGGGAGTCGGCTGGCCGACGGGAACGACGTCGGCTCGTGACGACGGCAGACGGGGTGATCGAAGGTGCCGGGGCGAGCCATGGCCGAGTCCGCCCGGAGGCCGCCGAGGGGACGGCACCCCAGTCGTTGCTCGACATGGAGGACGTCGCCCGCTGGCTGTGCACCAGCGTCCGCCACGTGCAGCGCCTGGTCCACGAGCGGCGCTTGCCGTACGTGAAGGTCGGCCACTTCGTCCGGTTCGACGCCATCGACGTGTCGCGGTGGATCGAGGATCAGAAGGTCGACGGGAAAACGGCCGGCGGACACCCCCCGACTACCATTGTCGTCGACCCGCAGCTCGCGCCGACTGCCGGTATGACCAGGCGCCCAACCAGTGCCACCGAGGTCCTTGCCCGGTGGAAGGCACAGTCGAGGTAGGGCATGGCCGGTCGACGGAGTTTCGGGAGTGTGCGCAAGCGCGGACAGCGGTGGGAGGCCTCCTACTGGCACGCCGGGCGACGGCATACCGGCCCCGCGTCCTTCGGGACGAAGTCGGAGGCCCTGGACTTCCTCGCCACGGCGCAGTCGGAGATCCGGCGGAACACCTGGATCGACCCGGCGTCCGGCCGCATGCCCTTCGAGGTGGCCGCCGCCCACTGGTTCGTCTCCAACCCGGCCAAGCGCGAGTCGACCCTGGCCCGTGAGGAGGTGTCGCTCCGACTCCACATCCTTCCGACGCTTGGAGCGCTCCGACTCGACCAGATCTCGCCCTTCGAGATCCAGCAGCTGGTGAACGAGTGGAGCCGTCACCGGGCGGCCCGGACGGTCCGCCGCGACTACGACGTCGTCCGGGCGGTGTACTCCTACGCGGTGTCGAACGACTGGCTGGTGCGGACACCGTGTCGGAACATCCGCCTGCCCGCAGTTCCGCGGGCGAAGCGGCACGACCTCACCCCGGCGGACGTCGTCCGGATCGCCGAAGCGATTCCCGAGCGGTATCGGGCCATGGTCTGGGTCGGTGCGGTGCTCGGGCTCCGGTGGTCGGAGGTCATCGGCCTGAAGGTCGCACGGATCGACCTCGAGGCCGGCACGCTCACCGTGGCCGAGGCCATCACCCGGGGGTTGGGCGGCCAGTTGGTGACCGGGTCACCGAAGTCGTCCGCCGGGACCAGGACGATGACCCTTCCACCCTCGATGGCGATGCTGCTGGCCGATCACATCGCCGCCTTCAGCGAGCCGCACCATCCCGAGGCACTGGTGTTCACCAACAGCGAAGGCCGGCCGATCCGCTACGACAACTGGCGTCGGCGGGAGTGGCTGCCGGCGACCGCTGCGGCATCCTGCGATGGGGCGGGGTTCCACGACCTGCGTCGCCTGGCGGCCACCACCATGGTCGTCGCCGGGATCGACATCAAGACGGCACAGGTCCGACTCGGGCACAGCGACCCCAGGATGACCCTCGCCGTGTACGCCGCGGCACCGCCCGAAGCAGACCATGCGGCTGCCGACCGCCTGGAGCAGAAGTTCTTCCCGGACAGCGGTTCCGGATCCACTCGCGCCAAGTTCGCGCCAAATCGGCCGAATTCGGTGCCCTGACCGCCCCCCGGACGCGAGTCAGCGGGGGCCGAAACCCCCGCTGACCTGCACTTGCTTCGAGTCGGGCTGCCCGGATTTGAACCGAGGACCTCTGCGTCCCGAACGCAGCGCGCTACCAAACTGCGCCACAGCCCGTACAGCGGAATCGGTCGTGACCGCTCCCGGTGAACCTGGAAACTCTACCCGACGGAGGTGCGGTCGGTCCCCCGGGGCTCCGGACCGTCCTCGTCGGGGTCGGTGGTGCCGTCGACGGTCCGCTTGACCACCACCTTGGCGATCCGTCGCTTGTCCATCTCCGACACGCGCAGCTGCCAGTCGCCCAGGTCCAGGGTCTCGCCCTCGACCGGAATGTGGCCGAAGGCGTCGAACAGGTAGCCGCCCAGGGTCACGTAGCCGCCCTCGGGCAGCTCGAGGTCGAGCTGGTCGGCCAGGTCGTCGATGCTGGTGCGGCCGTCGACCAGCCAACGTCGGCCGTCGACCCGGACCACCTCGGGCTCCTCGTCGGGGTCGAACTCGTCGGGCAGGTCCCCGACCAGGGCCCCCAGCAGGTCCTTGACCGTGAGCACCCCTTCGACACCCCCGTGTTCGTCGACCACGACGGCAAACGCCCGACGCTGGCGGCGCATCTCGGCCAGGACGTCGAGCACCAGGCGCGACTCGGGCACCAGGAAGGGCTGGCGCAGGCGGCGCGAGATGTCGATCGGGTCGGGGGAGCTGCCGCCCTCGTCGGTGCCGGCCACCGTCCACCCGGCCCGGAACAGGTCGTTGACGAACAGCACGCCGATCAGGTCGTCGAGGTCCTCGCCGCACACCGGAAAGCAGCTGTGGCCCGACGACCGCACCGCCCGGGACACCGCCTCGACGGTGAGCGGGATGGTCAGGGCCACCACGTCGACCCGCGGGGTCATCACCTCCCGCACCACCGTGTCGCGCAGGTCGTCGAGCGCCTCGATGATGAACTGCTCCTGGGCGTCGGCCCCGCCGTCGACCGGCAGGCCGGCGGACTCGGTGGTCGACGGGACCAGGGCCGGATCGCGGCGGCGGGACCGGCGTCCCGGGCTGCCCTCGGTCTGGTCTTCGTGGCGACGGAACACGGACAACGCGGTGACCCGGTCTGTAGGGGGTGGAGGCGTCAGGCGCCGACGGCGGGAGCGGTGACGACCGACAACGGGGCGTAGGACTCGTCGTAGTAGGTGTCGCCGGCCAGGAGCGCAGCCACCGCCCGTCGGACCCGGATCGGGTCGAGCGGCTTCACCAGCCAGCCCTCGGCCCCCGAGCGGCGGGCCAGGAAGACGTCCGGGCGGCGGTCGAGCAGCATCAGGACCGGCACATGGGCCAGGTTGTCGTAGGAGGCCTCGAGGCGTAGCTCGAGCGTCGTGGCCATCCCGCCCATGTTTCCCATCTGCATGTCGACGATGACCAGGTCGGGCATCGAGTCGGCCACCATGGCCATCACCTCGGGGCCGGAGCGGGCCTCCACGATGGTGACGCCGGGGTTGCCGGCCGTCGCGGCGATCTCGGCCCGCAGGGTCGGCGCATCACTGGCCACGAGGATGGTCGGCACGCCCCAGAGGTTAGCGCCCTCCGGCGGTGTCCAACGAGGGCCGGCCCCGGGGAACTCAGCCGCCGTCCTGGCCGAACAGGAGGTCGGCCACGGTGGCGAGGCCGTCGAGGTCGTGGACGTCCGAGTTGAGGAGGGGCACCCGGTACACCGGTGCCGGTGCCACCTCGGCCACCAGGCCGGCGTACACCGCCTCCTCGCGGTCCGATGCCAGCGTGTAGCCGGCCAGGTTGTCCACCAGGTCGGCCAGAGCGGCGGCCGGACCACCCCGGGCACGGTCGGCCGTGGCGGGGTCGTCGGCCAGTGCCGCCAGCTGCCGGTCGGTGGCGAACCTGGGCTGCACCCGGTTGACGACCAGGGCGGTGGCCGACATGTCGGACTCGGCCAGCTTGCCGGCGAAGTGGACGGCCTCGTCCACCGAGTCCGGCCGCGGCGAGGCGACGAGGACGAAGGCGGTGCCGGACTGGGTCAGGAGCTCGCGCACCCGGGCGGCACGGAGCCGGAACCCCTCCTCCATGCCCTCGAAGGCCTGGAAGAAGGCCACGGCGTCGTGGACGATGTCGGCGCCGGCCACCTTGGAGATGGTCCGGAGCAGGGCGTTGGCCGCCACGCCCATGAACCGGAGCCCCACCCGGGTGGGGGCCATCAGGGCCTGGAACACCCGGTTCTCCAGGAAGTGGGTCAACCGGCGGGGGGCGTCGAGGAAGTCCAGCGCATTGCGCGACGGCGGGGTGTCGACGACCACGACGTCGAACCCGCCCTCCTCCACCAGCTCGTGGAGCTTCTCCATCGCCATGTACTCCTGGGTGCCGGACAGGGTGCCGGTCAGGTTCCGGTAGATCCGGTTGACCCGGATGTCGTCCGCCTGGGACTCGGAATCGGCGTAGCGGGTGATGAGGTCGTCGAAGGTGCCCTTCGGGTCGAGCATCAGCGCGTGGAGCTCCCCGGGCCAGTCGCCCTCGATCCGGGTGGGGGTGTTGGACAGCTCGTCGACCCCGAGCGAGTTGGCCAGCCGGCGCGCCGGGTCGATGGTGACCACGCAGGCCACCCGCCCGAGCCGTGCCGCCTGGAGGGCGATGGCCGCCGAGGTGGTCGTCTTCCCCACCCCCCCGGACCCGCAGCAGATGACGATCGACCGGTCGCGGGCCACCTCGGTGATGGTGGCCGCCGGCGCGGCCGCCGTGGGGCCGTCGGTGGCGGTCACGGTGCCACCCCGGCCGGGTCGTGCAGTGCCTCGATGCCGGCTCCGAGGGCGGCGCTCAGCGTGTCGAGCTCACGGGGGCCGATGGCATCGGTAAACAGGTACGGCACCCGCAGCTGGGGGAGCGGGAGCTCCTCGGCCAGTCGGCGCACCTGCAGCTCCTGCAGCTCGTGGCGGCGCTGGCGGAACCGGCGGGCCTCCTCGAGCGCGTCCGCGGTCGCCGGGTCGACGGTCACGCCGGCGGCCGACAGGGTCGCCTCGGCCGGTGCCGCCAGGCCCGGGGCCGGCGGATAGGCGGCGTTGACGATGACGGGTCCGAGGGCGATGCCCACCCGGTCCTCGAGCTGGTAGGCCGCCTCGACCACCTCGTTGACCGGCATCTCCTCGGGCAGTGTGACCAGGGCGACCTGACAGCGTCGCGGATCGGACAGCAGGGCGACCACGTCGGCCGCCTGGGCCCGGATGGGGCCTCCCCGGGCGGCGTCGAGCAGGCCGGCCGCCGAGGTGAGGAAGGTCATGGTGTGCCCGGTGGCCGGTGCGTCGACCAGCACCAGGTCGGCGATCCGCTGCTGCTCGATCTGCTTGATCTTGCCCAGCACCAGGATGTCCCGGATCCCCGGGATGGCGCCGGCCACGATGTCGATGATCCCGGACGACAGGAGGCGCTTGGAGAAGCGCCGCATGCCGTGGTCGTCGAGGTACTCGAGCAGGGCGTCGTCGGGGGTGATGGTGCGGGCGTGCACCGTGCCGGGCGGGATGACCGCCGCCTCGTCGACGGCGCCGTCTCCCAGGTCGGTGGCACCGGCGGCGTGGAGGACCTCGCCGGCGTAGCCGAGCCCGCCGCTGCCCCCGAAGGCGGTGGACACACCGGTACGCCCCTCGAGCTCGATGACCAGCACCGAGAGCCCGGCCCCGGCGGCCAGGTGGGCCAGGGCCGCCACCATGGTGGTCTTGCCGACACCACCCTTGCCGGCCACGATCATGACCCGGCTCTGGCTGCAGAAGGCGCGGACGTCCATGACGCCACGAGCGTAGTGTCCACCCCCGTCCCGGCCGCCCCGCCCCACGGTGCCGGCGCCCCGGCCGAGGGCTCCGGGAGGCCCGGGGTGGTCCACGGGGCCCCGGATTGCCACGCTCGGCGCGAATCAGGGGCGAATTCGACCCAAAACGCGCCGTGACCTCTTGTTTCGCCAGGGGGCCGCGAGTACGTTCCGAAGCATCAGGTCACACCGAAGGGGGAGTCGGGGAGTGGAGCAGTTGACGGATTCGTGGCAGCTGAAGGCGGCGTGCCGTGGGCCACAGGCGGAGATCTTCTTTCCTCCGGCCCACGCCGAGCGCAAGGAGGAGAAGCTCCAGCGCGAAGATCGGGCGAAGGCGATCTGCAGCACCTGCGCGGTGCGGGTGGAGTGCCTCGAGTACGCGGTGCGCATCCGCGAGCCGCACGGGATCTGGGGTGGACTGAACGAGATGGAGCGCCGCCAGCACGCGGAGCGCCGGGTCGGCTGATCCGGCCGGCACCCGCCGACCGGGCGGTCAGGCCGCAGGCGGAGGTGTCGGCAGGCCGAGGGACTGATCGGCGGCGCGCACACCCTTCGAGTCGCAGACCGCCGCCGGACGCTGGTCGGTGGACGCGCAGATGCCGGCGGTGAGCTGGTTGGCGGCGGCCACCACGGCCTGGCCGGTGGGGGGCGCCGCGGTGGCGCCGGCGGGCGTCGGACCGGTCGGGGGCGCCGCCACCAGGCCGGCGATCTGGGACTGGGACTGACCGGCCAGCAGCGCGGGGCTGAATGCGGCGGTCGTCGTGACCAGCCGGCCGCCCACGTCCACGAACGGCGCCGTCCCGGTGGTGGTGCCGGCGTACCGGGCCACCAGCGCCGCCTGCGCCGGGGTGAGGGAGGCGATCCTGATGAACGTGCCGTCCGCACCGACCTGGTCGGAGTAGAGCTCGACGCCGGTGAGCGTCACGTAGGGGCTCGCGTACCGGACCCCGGCGAAGCTGAACGTGGCCGTGTCCGGATAGACCGACTGGGTGGCCGACGTGGCGTCGTGCAGGACGGTGAAGCGGCCGAACCGGGCGAGGGCGACCACCAGTGGCCAGCGCTCGGCCGCGCAGAACGGGCAGTACTCGGCCCCGACGACCAGGACCTCGGGTCGGCCGCCGGCCGTCAGCGGCGGCTGGCCCGACTCCACCCGTGGCGGGGTGAGCTCGACCCCGGGGACCGTGACCCCCACCTGGTCGAAGGTGCCGGCGGGCACGCTCGACAGCGTGGCGAGGACCGCGGGTGAGGTGCGGGCCGTCTGGGTGACGGTGGCCGGGGTCGAGGCGTGGGTGAGTGCGTAGGTGACGAGCCCGACCACGCCGACCAGGATGACCCCCACGGCGGACCAGGCCAGCACGGCCGAGCGGCTCCGCCCGCTGTCACTCATGCGCGCAGGCGTCCGGACCCGGATCAGGTCGCGGTGCCGTCGGCGGCGACGGTGCCGTCCGCGCCATCGGTGCCGTAGCCCGGAGCGAGCACGAACTGGGCCGACGTGGCGATGACCACGAAGAGCAGGAAGGTCGTCACGTGGACGCTGGTGCACCACAGGCAGATGGCCTTGATGATGAAGAGCTCGGCCACGATCAGGTAGAGGATCATGCAGACGCCCGTCACCGACAGGGCGAGCCGGGCCAGATGGACGCGGCGGTCGGCCGAGCGCCAGGCGGCCGGCAGGCACAACAGGAGCATGGGCACGAAGAAGGCCAGTCCCAGCATGGCCACCGGGATGCCGAAGATCTCGGACTGGGGGCTCTGGGTGACCGTCTCGCAGTTGAAGGTGGCGTTCGACACGCAGGCCAGGGCCTTGGGGTCGAAGTGGGTGATGGTCAGGTAGATCGACGCGCCGAGACCGTAGAGGCACAGCAGGAGGGTGACGACGGGCTGCCACCGGAGGGTGGGCACGGTTCCGCTCGTTCCCTGGATCAGCCGTACGTGATGCCGAGGGCCTTGGCCGCAGCCTGGACCCCGGGGCTCTGGCACACGCTGCCGGGCTGGCCGTTGCTGGCCTTGCAGATCCCGGCGCTCATGTAGTTGCCCGTGGCCAGGATGGCCTGGGTGACCGGGTTGGTCGGGTCGGACAGGCCACCGGCGATGTCTGACCAGCTGAGGTTGGCCAGGATCTGCGGGTCGTAGCTCGCCCCCGAGAACAGCAGCCCGTTGTTGATGTCGACGAACGGGAAGGAGATGCCGCCGCTGGTGCTCCCGTTCGGCAGGTACTTGGACGAGCTGTACTTGGCCAGGATGGCGGCCTCCGCCTTGGTCGGGTTCTGGAGGTTGGTGTACTGACCGGTGCTGCCGGCCACCGGGATGTTGGTGTACTGCTCGATCCCCTGGAAGTGGATGTAGGGGCTGTCGAGGCTGGCGCCGTGGAAGCTCAGCGTGTGGGTGCCGGCATCGACGTCGGACAGTGACGAGGCCGTGGTCTGGAGGTTGCTCCACGTACCGAAGCGGGCCAGCGAGGCGGCCATGGCCCACCGCTCGGCTGCGCAGTACGGGCAGTACTCGGCGCCGTAGTAGAGCATCGCCGGTGACTTGCCGTTGATGGTCATGGGCGGCTGGCCGGTCACCACGGTGGGCTTGGCCACCGGGATGGAGGAGGTCACCCCCACCTTGTTCCAGGCGGAGTCGGGCACGGTGGTCACGTCCTTGACCACCTGGGCGGGTGCCGGGGTGGTGGCGATGTAGGAGGCGTTGGTGGTGGTGTTCCGGGTGGCGAACACGATGACCAGGACGGCGACGATCACCACGACCAGGCCGACGGCGCCCCAGGCGATCCACTTGCCCTGGCTGGACGGTCCCGAGCCGGCGGCCGCGCCCGGCTTGCCGCCGGGCCGGGGCTTGTTGCCCCCGCTCCCGCCCTTGGCCGCCACCGGCCGACTGGCGGCCCGGCTCTTGTCCTTGGCGCTGGCGGTACCGCCGGAGCCGCTCGGCTTCGGCTTGTTCCCGCCGGTCCCCGGGTTCTTCACGTTGTCGGCCATGGTTCCGCGGTCCTCGCTTCGTGCGAACGTCCACCCGCTGGTAGCGAATGTCGCAAGGAGCGTAACTGGTCCGTCGGCACCCAGGGGATCGCGGGCCCGGAACGGTCCCTCGGGCCGCGCTGCCTACAGTGGTCGGATGTCGGCTGATCCGGCCATCCGCGTGGAACCGCCCGACGGGGGCACCGACGACAGCTCCGCTGCGGCGACCGTCCCCGTCCATGCCGCTCCGATGGGGACCACCCACCCGCCCACGCGGCTCACCTGGACCACGGCGACGGTGGACGGGCACCGGGTGCGCTACGGCGTCGTCGGGTCGGGGCCGGCCGCCCTCTTCCTCCACGGGTGGGGCCTCGGTCCCCACGCCTACGGCCGTGCCATCGAGGCGATGGCCGCGGCGGGTTGCCGGGTGGTGGCCCCGGCGCTGCCGGGCTTCGGCGGTACGGCCGAGCTCCCGGTGGAGGTCCGGACCTTCGCCGGGTACGGCGCCTGGGTCGGCCGATTCCTCGACGCCGCCGGTGTGGGTGACGTGGCGCTGGTGGCCGGCCACTCGTTCGGCGGCGGGGTGTCGACCGCCTTCGTGCACCACCAGAGCGAACGGGTCGGGTCGCTCCTGCTCGCCAACGCCATCGGCAGCCCGACCTGGGCGCTGCTGCCCAACGAGGTCCGGACCATGGTGCAGCGGCCACTGTGGGACTGGGGACGCCACTTCGGCTCGGACCTGTTCCGCTCCCCCGGGTCGCTTCGGGTGCTCCCGCTCCTGCTCGAGGACTTCGTCCCGAACCTGCTGCGGAACCCGCTCGGCATGTTCCGTACCGGCGAGGTGATCCGGCGGGCCGACCTGGTGGCCGAGGTCCGGACCATCGTGGCCCGGGGGGTGCCGGTGGCGGTCGCATGGTCGGACCGCGACGGACTGGTGCCGCGCTCGGCCTTCGACGACCTGCGGCGGGCCGCCGGGGTGGAGGGTCTGGTGGTCGAGGGTTCCCACGCCTGGCTGATCGCCGAGCCCGCCGGTTTCGGCGAACTGGCCATCAGCGCGCTGGTCGACGCCCGGCCCGGTCCCGGCGGCCGGGCCGGCCCGCCGATCCCCCTGCCCTGAGGCGCGGGCCCGGACGCGGGCCCAGGGGTAGCCTGCACCCATGACCGTGCCCCTGCGTGACGCCGCCACGGTGATGCTGGTCCGGGACGCCCTGGACGACGAGGGCAGGCCCGCCGTCGAGGTGTGCATGCTCAAGCGGAACCTGGCCAGTGAGTTCGTCGCCGGGGCCTACGTCTTTCCCGGGGGGTCGCTCGATCCGGACGACGGCGGGGCAGCGGCCGAGGAGCTGTGCCGGGGCCTGGACGATGCCACGGCCAGCGAGCTGCTCGGCGTGGACGCCGGCGGCCTGGCCTTCTGGGTGGCGGCCCTGCGCGAGTGCTTCGAGGAGGCCGGCGTGCTGCTGGCCCAGCCCCGGGACGCGGCCGACGGCACCGCCGTGCTCGACACCACCGACCCCGCCGAACGCGCCCGCTTCGAGGCCCACCGGCTCGAGATCAACGAGGGCCGCAAGGGCCTGCTCGCCGTGTGCCGCGAGGAGGGCCTGGTGCTGGCGGCCGACACCGTCCACTACGTCAGCCACTGGATCACGCCCGAGCTGGCCCCCAAGCGCTTCGACACCCGCTTCTTCGTCACGGCGGCCCCCCCGGGCCAGGTGGCCCACCACGACGAGGGTGAGACGATCGCCACCATCTGGGTCCGGCCCTCCGACGCCCTCGCCCGGTTCGAGGCGGGGGAGATCGAGCTGCTCCCTCCCACCATCGACAACCTGGAGAAGCTCGGGGTCCACACCTCGACCGCCGAGGTGATGCACTGGGCTCGGCAGGTGACCGACGTGCCCACCGTGCTGCCCATCGTGCTGATCGAGGACGGTCAGCTCCTGGTGCTGCGACCCGGGGACGACGGCTACGAGCAGGCCCTCGAGGACCGCATGGCGTCGTC
>Ga0075019_10001835_pt1 | contig 12091 bp, 13 predicted proteins | sample ColStrG_CSR_2013_FD_71473 | JGI IMG/M metagenome (GOLD analysis project Ga0075019, IMG submission 71473) | Freshwater sediment microbial communities in response to fracking from Pennsylvania, USA - Cold Stream Run_MetaG_CSR_2013 | ecosystem: Environmental > Aquatic > Freshwater > Creek >...
GGTCTCAATTGCTTCAATGAGAGCCGCTCCGTGATGGGGATAAACAACGGTTTCGCCGACCTTAAATGACATTAATTTGGCTCCTTGGGAATAGAGGCCAATCATACCAGCGACTTGCGTCACAAAAAAATGGGCCCTTCAGCCCTGTATTCTGCAGCCATGATGAAGAAGTTTGCAGGCCTTGCCACTGTGCTCGTTAGCGTTCTCGCCTTGACGGGATGTGGGGCTTCTGGAGCTGGGGCACCGACCCGCAATATCAAGCAGGTAACCGATGGCGTTGAGGCTCAATCAGGCTCGGTCTACATCCGGGACTTCTTACTAGTAGCTCAACCCGATGGAAGTGCCGCAATTGTCGGAACCTTCATCAATGAAGAAGCAACTACCAATTCGCTTACGGGAATCACGGTGAGCGGAATCAACGCAACTCTCTCTTCACCTTCATTTGATTTAGCTCAAAATACTCCAGTGATCTTCTCTGGCGACTCCGCAAATGCAACAGGAAGTGTTCCTGGGCTCAATGCGGTTCCTGGAACTCGAGTCGATGTAGTGGTCTCCTTTGCGCAGAGCCCATCAGTTAAATTGAGTGCGCTAGTGCGCGCAAAGAGTGATTACTTTGCAAATGTTGGTGGAACGCCAGCGCCAACACCTTCACCAACTGCTACAAAATAATTAGCTCTCGAATTTATAGCCCAGACCGCGAACGGTCTGAATGAAGACAGGGTTTCCTGGATCCTCTTCAATTTTCGCGCGCAAACGCTTGATGTGCACATCGAGTGTCTTGGTATCACCAAAGTAGTCACTGCCCCAGACGCGATCAATTAATTGCGAACGAGTCAATACTCTTCCGCTATTGCGAACCAAGAATTCCAATAATTCGAACTCTTTAAGTGGCAACGCTTGTGGAGTGCCATTGACTGTAACGAGGTGGCGTTCAACATCAATTCGAACTGGACCGGCAGCTAGTAGTCCATCAGTGGAAATATCTTCATCTCCACGACGACGAAGTACCGCGCGAATTCGCGCAACCAACTCGCGAGTTGAGTATGGTTTTGTTACATAATCATCTGCGCCAAGTTCAAGTCCGACGACCTTATCTACTTCAGTATCTTTGGCGGTCAGCATGATTACAGGAACATTAGAGCGAGTACGTATTTGGCGGCAGACTTCAGTTCCAGGCAAGCCCGGCAACATGAGATCGAGCAAGATGAGATCTGCTCCATGTCGATCAAACTCTGCGATTGCTCCCGTGCCAGTGTCGGCAACTGAAACATCAAATCCTTCGCGCCCTAAGAGATAGGCGAGTGCATCTGAAAATGATGCTTCGTCTTCTACTACGAGGATTTTTGTCATTACTCGGCCTCCACGGCTGTTAGGTGAGGTGTGATGGGAAAACGGATTGTGAAAGTGCTTCCTGCATTTTCAACGCTCCACACTGATACATCGCCACCATGATTGGTAGCGACGTGTTTAACGATAGAAAGTCCTAGTCCCGTTCCGCCTGTTGCGCGTGAACGCGCAGGATCAACGCGATAGAAACGCTCAAATATTCTCTCGAGATCCTTCTCTGGAATTCCGATACCTTGATCAGTCACTGAAACCTCAGCGAGGCCATCATTGACACGAAGAGCGATCGCTACGCGGGTACCTTCTGGGCTGTAGTTAATAGCATTCTCAATCAGATTAGATATCGCCATCATTACCTGGCTGGGGTCACCCTTTATTCGGGCTTGATCTTGCTCGCTGTAAATCAATTCGATATTGCGAGCACTGGCATTGAGTTCAGATTGGTCAATCGCATTGAGTACGACATCGTTGAGATCTATGACCTTGGCATTCTTAAGTGGATCATCATCTTGCAGACGTGAAAGGTTGATAATCTCCTGAACTAAATCGCTCAAGCGCTTTGACTCTGCTTGCATCCTGTTAGCAAAGCGAACGATAGCTTCGGGATCATCGGCCGCTCCAAGGACCGCCTCAGAAAGAATCGAGAGCGCCCCTATCGGCGTCTTAAGTTCATGCGAGATATTGGCGACGAAATCCCGGCGGATCGAATCTAAACGACGCATCTCGCTGTCATCGAAGATGAGAACACAGATCAATCCATCTTCATCCAGGGGAATAACGCGCACGAGTAGATCATGGGTTCCAGTACCCAATGGGCCACGTGGCAACTCCATGGTCGCCTCTTGAATATGACCACTGCGACGGACCGCACGTACTAAATGTTGCAATGAATCATTGCTGACGCGATTGTCGCGCTGTAAATTGAAATTACTAAGGTTCTCGCTCATGTAAATAATGACATCGCCTTGGCCGATGATGATCGCTTCGGCATCTACATGTGAAAGGAGCTTGGCCATGGCAGGGGAGATTTCATGTGGATCGAGGTACTCCACCACCTCACTCTTTCGCTTTAGCCAACTCACTCCCTAATCGTAGGAGTCTTATGGGGGTGCGCTCCCCCAAGAGGGGGGTTATGGGGAAATCAGCCCCAAATCTTCAGATTCCGTTTAGGACAAGTTCACATATAGTCCTGTGCCCTACACGCGGTCGGGGTACCCTTCACCAATGCGCGATGTATTCCACGAGGAGCTCGAGTCCATAACGGCCGATCACCTCAAAATGACAGCCCTCGTCCGTGACGCGATTGACTCCGCCACCAAGGCTCTCCTCAACGGGGATCTACAGTTGGCCGAGAAGGTAATTGCCGATGATCTTGCGGTAGATACGATTCAACACAACCTTGATGAGCGAACCATCAACATCATGGCCAGGCAGCAACCGGTCGCTTCCGATTTACGTCGCCTCGTTAGTTCACTCCGCATCAGCGCCGACCTAGAGCGTATGGGCGATCTCGCCCACCACATCGCAAAGCTTGCACGCATGCGTTATCCAAACAAAGCTGTACCTGCAGAGTTGGTTGAAGTTGTAACAGAGATGGGTTCCGCTGCCTATCGCATCGTGGACAAGATGGCGGTTGTTCTTGAATTCCGTGACACGACTCGCGCCCTTGAAATTGATAAAGATGATGATGAGATGGATATCTTGCAACGCAGGTTAATTAGCACGATCTTGGGACCGGCTTGGGGTAACTCCGTCGAGTCAGCAGTGGATATGGCCTTTGCAAGTCGCTACTTCGAGCGCTTCTCAGACCATGCTGTTTCTATCGCGCAGCGTGTGTATTACACAGAGACTGGCGAGTTTGCACCAAAGGGTTAAGTACTACTTCTTACCCTGATTGGCAACCGCGGTAATCGCTTCTGCGGCGGCAGCCGGATCTAGATACTCTCCGCCGATCTTCACTGGAGTGAAATCGTCATTGAGCTCATAAAGCAGCGGGATTCCAGTTGGAATATTGAGTCCAGCAATATCGGCATCTGAAATTCCATCGAGATGCTTAACCAGTGCGCGGAGCGAATTTCCGTGTGCGGTAACCAAGACAGTCTTATGAGCGGTCAAATCAGGAATGATCGCATCAAACCAATAAGGCAACATGCGGTCAACCACATCCTTGAGGCATTCAGACTTTGGAAGAGAAGATCCCAAATCTGCATAACGAAGATCATGAGCTTGACTAAATTCATCATTGTCTTCGATTGGTGGAGGTGGAACATCAAAGGAGCGACGCCAGAGCATGAACTGCTCCTCGCCGTATGCGGCTAGGGTCTGTGCCTTATCTTTGCCTTGAAGCGCACCATAGTGACGTTCGTTTAGACGCCAAGAGCGATGGACTGGGATCCAGGCCCGATCGCACTCATCTAGGGCAATTTGAGAGGTGTTGATTGCACGGCGCAATAGTGAGGTGTGCACAATATTTGGGAGCAGACCACGTTCCTTTAATAGCTCGCCGCCACGCTTGGCCTCAGCTTGGCCCTTTTCGGAGAGGCGGACATCAACCCATCCAGTAAAGAGATTCTTCGCATTCCATTCAGATTCACCATGACGTAGCAAAATTAATTGTGTGCTCATTGCACCAGTTTAATAGATAATTCCTCGCCTCGAGACAGCACCCAGTCATATACATCCAAAGTTCGTCTTGCAGTTGATTCCCATCCAAAGTTGGCGGCATGTCCCAGCGCGCCAAACGAGAGTGCAACACGACGAGCAGGATCAGCTAATAATCTCGAGATGATTGCAGCCCATGCCTTTGGATCATGACCATCGACCAATGAGCCAGATATTCCATCCGCGACCGCGGTCCGAAGTCCACCTACTGCGGTAGCGATCACTGGAGTTCCGCATGCTTGCGCTTCAAGAGCAACGAGTCCAAAACTTTCTGAATAACTCGGAACACAGACCAAGTCTGATGCGCGATACCACTCGGGTAATTCTTCACGAGGCACAGGTGGCATAAAGTGGATTACATCATCCACGCCGAGGAACTGCGCCAACGCTTTAAGTCGATCTGGCTCTGCCTCGCCGGCGCCAGAAGCGCCACCCATAATCACGAGAGCCAACTTTGCGCGTAGATGTGGTGTGTGCTCCAACATTTCGGCTACAGCGCGAACCAAGACCTCGGGGCCCTTATGTGGTTGTACTCTGCCAACGAAGGTCACCATTTGCGCATCAGGTGCAATATTGAGTTTCTCCCGCGCAGCGGCTTTTCCAGCTCCTACTGTAAATCGTTGTAGATCAACTCCTGGAGCAACTACAAAGACATTGTCAGGTGAGGCACCATATAAAGAGACCAAGCTCGCTGCTTCGGCATCGGTATTTGCAATAAGCGCCGCAGCGTTCTTTACAATCTGTTCTTCACCAATGGCGCGAATCGCAGGTTCGGGTTGTTCGCCCTCTGCCATATTTAAATTCTTAACGCGAGCCATGGTATGCATGGTGTGAACCAATGGAATTGAAGTTCGCTCGGACAACATCCATCCAAGCTGACCGCTAATCCAATAATGCGAGTGCAAGATCTTGTAATAGTTCTTAGGGAGCGCGTTGAAGACTTCCATGACTCCGTGAGTAAGCGCTCCTATTTGTGAAGGCAACTCCTCTTTGGTGAGACCCTTGAAGGGACCAGCTTCAATGTGTCGAACTGTTACGCCAGGAGCAATTTCTACGATCTTGGGTAGGTAGGGATCGGTTGAGCGGGTATAAATATCAACATCAACGCCGGCCGCTGCCATCTTTATAGCGCTTTCGACCACATAAATATTCATGCCACCGGCATCACCCATGCCTGCTTGATCTAATGGAGAGGTATGAACCATCAGTGTTGCGATACGACCTCTCATTAGAAGAGTCTATAACCGCTCTAACGCAGGCGATACTCGAATTTCGCCGGTGACTCTTCCTCCACCTTTGACCGGGACGGGTTCAATCTCCGCCTCGATATTCCATGCGGAAAGTACTGCTTTCACGATAGCTGGAAAAGCGCGGTCACTTCCATCGCTGACCTTAAATACACATGCCCGGCCATCCTCAAGTGAAAATAACTCAACCGCCTCGGCACCATCTTTCATGAAAAGTCCTGGAACCTGTTGCATCAGATTGGTTGTTAGGCGTCCAATTCCTGCGACCATTTCAGGATGCGCCATGCAGGCAGAGACAACTTCTTGATACACCGGATCGCTTGATACCCGCATTGTGTGTGCACCTTTAGCGAAATTCCTTGTTGTTATTAAGAAGAGCGGTGCGCCGCATCCATCAATTGTCGTAGAGAAAACTGGCTCGCCAATTAAAGATTGAATCTCTTGGCGAATTGCAACTTGTAATGGATGTTCTGGATCTAAGTAGGTGGATGTCTCCCAACCATTCACGACACATGTTGCAAGCATTCCAGCATGTTTGCCGCTGCATCCTTGTGCCAGTCGTGATGGAGGATTACTTCCCCACGCGGCTTTCTCAGCGCGACCCAACGGATAGTCAATGGAGTTCTGTAAATCGGCAACAGTTAAACCAGCGCCTGCCAATATCGACTCAACTACCCGAAAATGATTTGGTGCCCCCGAGTGGCTTGCGCAGACCATGGCAAGTTCTTGCGGACTAACTTTGAGACCATTGCGGACCATCGCCGCTGCTTGGAAAGATTTGATGGAAGAGCGGGGATACATAGGTGCATCAATATCCCCAATGGCTGCTCGAATACTTCCATCACCATTGATCATTACTAAATGGCCACTATGCACAGATTCAACTGCCCCAGCTCGCACTACTTCGGCAAGTGGAGCGCCAACGAAATTAGGCATCAACTATTCTGACTGACGCTCTAGAGATGACCACATGTATGACTGCAACTCATGACCATCCATCTCTACATCATGTGCATAAAAGAGTTGACCTTCGACAAGTCCATATAGTCGAGATGCTGATTCAACGGGCTTGCCAGATGGTGAGACATAACCGCGATCAAGAGCTAATTGAATCTTCGGACCATCGTAAATTCCTACCCAACCCTCACCTCGACCAGTGTTATAAGCAAGAACTACTTCCAAGACCTTATTGGGCATGGCGTGCCAAAAGCCAACTTCATTTTCAAATGGTTCAATGATGTTTGAGTCATCATCGATCAACCAGGTTCTGGAGTAATAGTTGAGGAAGTTGCGGCCATCATGATTGAAGGTCACTTCTTGTGCGAATTGAAAGGGTTGAATCCCTGGATACTCACCACGACCCTTGCCGCGCCAGGTTCCGACCAACCAAGCCAACGGATAGAGGTCTTCGTGTAGCCCCTCCGGAATTGTGAATGCCATTTACTCTGCCCTCTCTTGTCGCCACAGGCGAACCGCGCCGCGTATTCCAAAGCCAATAAGGAGCAATCCAAAGGCGCCCGCTCCAACAATTAATGCAACAGAAGTCACGGTCACCACCTCGTAATCGTAACCGTTACCATTCAATTATGAAGAAGTTGGTGGTCAAGGTAATGACTGGCAGCGATGATCCAGAGCGAACCGCACAAGCCTTTACTGTTGCCGCCACCGCTATAGCAAGTGGAGTAGAGGTCTCGCTCTGGTTGACCAGCGAAGCCACTCTCTTGGCCCTACCAGGCAGAGCTGAGGCTTTTGAACTCCCTCATTCCGCCCCGTTACATGAACTGAGAGATGCGATCTTGGCAGCCGGTTCGATAACAGTCTGCACGCAATGTGCCGCACGAAGAAATATCTCTGAGGCAGATCTCATTGATGGAATCACAATAAAGGGATCCGCCTCATTCGTTGCAGAAATTATGAATGAAGCCGTTCAAGTCCTCGTCTATTAATTAAGTCCGCGGCGCTTAAGTAGGGGTTCGATAGTTGCATCTCGACCACGGAAATTCCGGTACATCTGCATTGAATCAATCGATCCACCGCGGCTCAGGAGTTGGTTGCGGAAGTGATCACCATTGGCACGAGTCAATCCACCGTTCTCCTTGAACCAATCGACGGTATCTGCATCGAGAATCTCTGACCAGATATATCCGTAGTAACCAGCGGAATATCCACCAGCGAAGATATGGGAGAAATATGTGGAGCGATAGCGAGTGGGAACCGGCGAATACGTGAGGGCGTAATCTTCTATCGCCTTACGTTCAAACTCAACGACATCAGAGATCTCGAAACCATCTGGAATCTGATGCAGTGCTAAATCCAAAATGGCGGCCTGCAGGTAGGCAGTGGTGTCATGCCCCTGATTGAAGGTCGATGAATTCTTGATGGCATCGATAGCCGATTGCGGTAGCTTCTCACCGGTTTGATAATGAACCGCAAAATTTTCCACGATTTCTGGCCAGAAGATCCACATCTCGTTGACCTGTGATGGGAACTCCACAAAATCGCGCTCAACACTGGTGCCAGAGGTGCGTGGATATTTCACCTGAGAGAAGAGGCCGTGTAGGGCGTGTCCAAACTCGTGGAAGAGGGTCGTCAGGAAATCAAAGGTCAGCAGAGTTGGCTCACCAGCTGGCGGTTTAACAATGTTGAGGTTGTTACATACGACCGGTAGTTGGCCGAAGAGAAAATTCTGATCCACCAAGTTGTTCATCCACGCGCCGCCGCGCTTCGAGTCACGAGTGTAGAAATCACCGATAAATAGGCCTAGTTTTGAGCCATCCTCGTTATTAACTTCAAAGGCCCTCGCCTCAGGATGATATGTGACGATATCGGGACGTTCTTTAAAGGTGATTCCATAAAGTTTTGTAGCAGCGTAGAAAACCCCTTCCCACAGGGTCTTTTCGAGTTCAAAGTAAGGCTTAAGAGCTGCGGTGTCGACGTTGTATCTGTCTGCGCGCACCTTCTCTGAGTACAAATCCCAATCCCAACTCTCGAGAGAGAAATTGCCCCCAGATGCGTTAATGGCCTCTTGCAAGATCGCGCCTTCGCTCTTGGCATTTGCAACTGCCGAAACGGCAATCTTGCGCAACATCGCATGGACGTTCTCTGGAGATTTAGCAGTGCCATTACCGGTGATGTATTCCGCATGGCTCTTAGCGCCGAAGAGGGTGGCTCTGCGGCCTCGTAATTTGGTCATCGCAGTAACAATTGATTTGGTGTCGTTCTCATTATTGCGATTAGCACGAGCAAGTGAAGCCTTCATAATTCGCTCACGCAATGGACGATGAGTGAGTGAAGCAAGCGCTGGATTACCACTGAAATTAACCGCGTTGATAAGCCACTTGTCGGCTAACCCACGAGTCTCTGCTGCCAATTTTGCTGCTGAAATCTCATTTGAGCTGAGCCCATCTAGCTCTTCGATGGAGTCAACAACGATCGCAGAATCATTGGTATCTGCTAATACCTTTCGTGAGAACTCCGCCTCTAACTTCGATAACTCCTCATTGAGGCCTTTGAGTTCTTCGCGTTGCTCGAGATTTAAGTGAGCGCCCGCAAAATGGAAATCTTTGTAGTACAACTCAAGGAGCCTGGCATCTTCTCCGACCAGATTGAGAGTCTCGCGTTCGTTATACAACTTTTCAATACGGGCCCAAAGTTTTGGATTGAGCTTAATGGCATCTTGGTGAGCCGCTAACTTGGGAGCAATCTCCGCTTCGATTGCATCCAAGGCATCAGATGTATCGCTCGATGATTTGTTGAAGAAGACAAGCGCTACGCGCATAAGCGTGCGACCGCTTTTTTCTAGAGCAACGATCGTGTTTTCAAAGGTAACTTTTTCTTGCCCGATAATCGCATCTACTTCAGCCAACTGCTCTTCCATGCCGCCATAGAAGGCAGGTAGGTAATGCTCATCTTTGATGAGAGCGAAGGGAGGCATCTCGTATTCGAGCGTGCTGAGTGCGGCAAATGGATTAGATGGATCAAGGCTCATGGCCTCAATCCTATTCTGCGGGAACCAGTACTTCTTGAGTCGCGCTGACTCCATCAATATCAAGCACCGCATCGACGGGAGTAGTGCGCCTTATAACCGCAAGCGCAATGGGGCCAAGCTCATAATGGCGCGCCATGGAGCCGATAAAGCCCACCTCTTTGCCGTCATAGTAAACCTTCGCGCCATGATCTGGCATGTGAACCATGGAACCATCGAGATGAAGTAGCACCAAACGGCGAGGGGGATGACCCAAATTGAAGACCTTGGCCACTGTCTCCTGTCCACGGTAACAACCTTTGTTCATATGAACCGCGGTATTGAGAAATCCCAACTCATTGGGGATCGATTTATGATCTGTCTCCAGCAATATTCTTGCCCGGCCTGCAGCAATTCGCTCTGCTTCTAGCGCCCATGTGCCAACCTGCATATGTCCCGCACTATTAAAGGCAGATACGACATCCGCAAGTTCAGATCGAGGAACTAAAGCATAAGGTCCACCAAATGCATCTGCGGGGCCTGGTGCACGCAGAACGGCAAACTCACTCGTGCGATCTTGGACATCGACATCCAACAAAAATTTCATCTTCGTTAAATAGTCAACAAGTTCTTGTGCCTTTGCCGATTCGGTCTGAAACCAGATTGTTTCGCCATCATCTACCAAGAAGAGTTGTTGTTCGATGTGCCCTTGAGCATCAAGCAAGAGAGTCTCACTCCATTGTCCGACCGGCAGAGTCAGCAACTCTTGCGTCATCATGTCGTTAATCCATTTAGTCCGATCTTTTCCGGACACTGTGATTACAGAGCGGTGTGAGAGATCGGCCCATGCGTTGCCAATGGCGAGCGCACGCTGTTCGTGATTGGGTTCGCCGAAATGCCAAATAGCACCCGCATCCAAACCAGATTCGACGAGTACTGCGCTCATAAATTAATTAGTGAGTGCGGCACATGATGCACAGGTGCCATAGATTGCAAAGTGAGTGACATCGGTCTTGAAGCCGTAGTCATCAGAGAGTTGTTGAACGAATGGAGCAGCGGCCTCAATAGGAGCATCGCCAACAACTCCACAAATTCCGCAGACTAGATGGAGATGAGTTAGCTCTTCGGCGGCGTGGTAGGTAGCCCCACCATGTCCAAGGTGCGTGTGCTGCACTAAGCCCACATTTTCGAGGGTCTCAAGATTGCGATAAACGGTCGAGAGATTGATCCCGGGATGAGTCAGGTGAATTCGATTCGCGACTTCTTCAGGTGTGGCATGCCCAAGATCGCGCACCGCCTGTAGGACCAACTCTCTCTGTGGAGTTAATCGGAGCCCTTTTTCACGTAGTTCATTCTGCTCAGCCATGGCCCTAGCGTACCGAGGCTAAACCTCTTCCGAGAAGGTGAATAAAGCCTCGATGTAATGCTCGCCCGAAATCCCAAGGTTTTGAGCGTTGGGAGGAGCGGTCTGAGGCTCGATGCAGACTCCATCGCTATCTTCGGTGTAGACCACCCAGTAAGGAGCGTCAGATTCAACAGTCACACGGGCTGCTCCAGGCCAAACGACCGACGGGATTCCCTTGATATCTGTAAAACAGTCATCCCACGGCTCTTTAGGCTGCGGAACAAACTCCCCTGTGGGAAGACCATCATCACCGCGGACCAACATACGACCGGCGGTAAATTCGACCTCCGCCGCATCACCACGATCGAGTTCGCGTGGGAACCATGGATGGAAACCTAGCCATGCAGGTAGATCGCAACCATTAGGCGTGTACTCCAAGATCCAGCGCACAGCATCGTCAAGGATCTCGATTGTCTGCTCTACGACTGCCCCGTTATAAGGAGCAGGCAACTCTAAGCGAGCGCGACCAGTTCCAGTCTCTTGCCATGAACTAGTAAAGCCATATCCGTGGATTGCGTGTGGTGGAGACCAGGTTGTCGGCAAGGTATGAACAACTCCAGATTCACTTGTGATTAACCCTTCATCGATTCGCCCCGCCCATGGTGCCATCGCATACCAACCCCATGAGAGTGGAGTGCCCCGGAAAGGAACTGCAAATTGCAGATCGCGCCATTGCAGAGATGCAATGCGACCACCTTGATCGAGATCTATTGAGACAGAAATTTCCGCGCCATCGATGTGTTGCATTAGTAACCTTCTAGCTCTTTGAGAGTCGGCGGATTGGCACCTGCACGTGAACAAGAGATCGCTGCAGCAGCAGCTGCGCGATTGAGGGTTCTTTCTAAAGTTGCACCAACTAAATTATCAAGTCCATATTTAACAATCGCTTCAACGAGGATGGCTCCCACCGTATCTCCGGCGCCAACGGTATCTACGACATCAACTTTCACACCAGGAACGGATACTTCACCATCTTCCGTGAAACCATCGAGTCCAGATGCCCCTTTAGTAATCACAACCAGTTGAGTCTTCTCGTTAATGAAATTTTCTGCAGCGCTTCTAAAGTCCATCTCGGGATAGAGCCAGGCTAGATCATCATCGCTCATCTTGATTACTGATGAGATTGTTGCCCACTTTTCTACGATCTGCTGATAACGAGCACGATCACTCACTACCGAGCTACGGATATTCGGGTCGAAGACAAGTGGGGCCTTAACACTCTTAGCCCAGTTAAAGAGATTTGTTGCACCTGGTTCAACAATTGTTGCCAGAGTACCTACATGCAATACTGCTGGCGGATGAGTTGGATCTGGTAACCACGAATCATTGAATTCGAAGGTGGCGGTTCCATCAATGAGAAAATCGTACGAGGCGCTGCCATTCTCATCGAGAGTGACGGTAGCTAAACAGGTGGGATTACTAGATGTGAGCGTGTAATCAAGTTTGACGCCATCTGCCAAGAGTTCGGCG
>Ga0075019_10001839_pt1 | contig 12076 bp, 13 predicted proteins | sample ColStrG_CSR_2013_FD_71473 | JGI IMG/M metagenome (GOLD analysis project Ga0075019, IMG submission 71473) | Freshwater sediment microbial communities in response to fracking from Pennsylvania, USA - Cold Stream Run_MetaG_CSR_2013 | ecosystem: Environmental > Aquatic > Freshwater > Creek >...
CAGGAGATAGATACGGCGATGGAGAGATTGAACAACCGACCCAGAAAGAGACTTGGATACAAGACCCCCAGTCAGGTATTCTTCAGGTCAGGCGTTGCACTTCATATTTGAACCCGCGTTATGAAAGAAGAAAAAAGCATGAATACTATCGCGTCCAGATTGAATAAAAATTATATCCAGGCAGATCGTTTGATGTTGCCAGTTTTAGGCGGCTTATTTGTCATATCTCTGGTGTTGTCGAGTTGGCACGACACATTGCAATGGTCATTCTTGGTCGGATTGCCGGCCGGAATGATTCCGGCAGTCATGATTTTTGCCGCCCCGGGTTCCCGGTTGACGCGATCCATAGTCGCTATAGCATTGATGGTTTTTTCTGCATTGCATATTCATCAGGCCTTCGGTGTAACCGAGTTGCACTTTGGTATTTTTGTGTTGCTTGCCTTCTTGCTGATCTATCGAGATTGGTTTGTCATTGTCGTAGCCGCCGCAGTCATTGCGGTGCACCATTTGAGTTTCAATTATTTGCAGGAGTGGGGTTACGGGGTGATGTGTTTTACCAAACCAGGCGTCACTATCGTGCTAGCGCATGCCGCTTATGTAGTGGTTGAGTCTGGCGTATTAGCTTACCTGGCAGTATTGTTGCATCGTGAAGCGCTTCAAGCGGCAGAATTGGATGCACATGTGTCAGCGCTGAATACCAGTCACGATGGAGTGATCGATCTATCCGCCCAGAATAACGATGCAACCAGCGTGAATGCTAAGCTGCTGCAAGGTATGTTGAAGACATTGCGTGATGCCATCATCAGTATTCGCAGTGGCGCAAGTACGATTTCCAGCACGGTTGGGCAACTGTCTAAATCTTCAGAAAAAATCGCCCAAGGCTCGCAGACACAAAGCGAGGCGGCAGCTTCGACTGCCGCGGCAGTCGAGCAGATCACCGTGAGCAACAACTGTGTGGCTACCAATACCGAGGATGTGCGCAAGCTGTCCGATGCAAGCCTTGAGCAGACCCAGCAGGGGAATCAAAGCGTCACAGCGATGATAGGCGAAATCGGCCGCGTGCAGGAGGCAGTCAATCAGATCGCCGGTTCGGTCAAAGAATTCGTAGACAGTACCCGCGCCATCGCCGGCATGACCCAGCAGGTGAAAGACATTGCCGATCAAACCAACCTGTTGGCGTTGAACGCAGCAATCGAAGCGGCACGTGCTGGAGAACAAGGCAGAGGATTTGCTGTGGTAGCGGATGAAGTGCGCAAGCTTGCTGAAAAATCCGCGAAATCAGCTAACGAAATCGATCAAGTGACTAACTCCCTTAACCAAAAATCCACCGCAGTTGAGGCGGTAGTGCAAAGGGGGCTGCAATCTTTGCAGTCAACTCAAGATCAAGTTGAATTGGTATCAAGCATGCTGACGGCGGCGGGTGCGGCGGTCTCAAAATCCAGCCACGGAGTGGGCGATATTTCCGCTGCGGTCCGGGAGCAAAGCTTGGCTAGCACCGAGATCGCGCGCAACATAGAGAGGATCGCTCAAATGTCGGAAGAGAACAATGCGGCGGTGCAATCGAATAGCCGAGACATTGAACGCCTGGAAGTCCTGGCTCAAGAGTTGCAGTCATCTGTCAGTAAATTCAAGGTCTAGCTGGTATGCAGAACAACTGCGGAGCGATTCTCGGATCAAGCTTCATGGCCATGTATAGCGGATGTGTACTTCATGCTAGCCTGACCCGTTTCGAGTGACCGGTACCGAAACCAATCGGGAAGCATTTAAAATCCCAAATAATCTGATAGAGTCCAAGCCTAGGGTGGTTCTGCAGAGATATTGCGTATGGTGTTACTTTAGCTATAATCACACGCTCGCGATAATTTTAATTTTTAATATATTTCAACTGGCTTGTTATAGGAGGGTTGTACATGCTACTTGCACTGTTCTATGTGACCGCCATCACCATACTGGTCATGCACTTTACGGGTTTCCTGGCACGACACAACGTGGAATGGCTGGTGTTGATTCTTGCCGCCACGGTACTTCCCGCGGTAATTTATCTATAACCTTCTGCTGTCAAATTTGATTGTCAAATACGAGTCGTCATTCTAATGGCGCTAATGGTTTTCTCTTGCAAGCCTCACCACTAACATAAAGTAATTGGGAGTCGGTGGCCATTCCGGAACGGCTATACCTGCTGCAGCCAACGGTAGCAGGCCCTGCGAAGGCTTGAAGATTTTTCAGGAAATCGAAATCATCCAGAAGATATCGCGAATTCAACAGTATCGCTGGAGCTTGCCAAATTTGGCTGCCCCAGGCCGATATACCCGGAGTTGTGCAGAACGAGTTCCTCTCGGGCTAGGTGCACCGAGTGACCGTCGAGAAAGCTGATGTATGTGCCATAGGTGCTTTGATCGGCAATGACGAATTTGCCAAACCGGAATTCGATACGGGCATGTTGACGCGAAGAGAAGTCATTTGCCACCAATATATCGCAGCCTTCCTCATGTCCCAATACCGCGCTGCTATGCTGTTCATTGATATTGAACGACTGCCCCCGATAACTAAGAATCAGTTCACTTTCACCTTCCTGAGGCTTGCGAAATGTAGGTGTGCCTACACGAGTGCGTTGTACAGCATCAGCGTCCCACGTTACCTGAAAAATATCGAGCTGCTCCTCTTTGCCTTTTAGAACAGCACGCATGATTTTGTAGGTTTTGTCACGCAAATCGGGCGGCAGGGAATCGGCGACTGCTTTGGTCGTCATGATTTGGTTGGCACGGGTTATTGCTGCAATGCGAGCCGCGACATTGACCGTATCTCCATACACATCATCCGCTTCGCAGATCACCTCGCCGTAGTGAAAACCGATGCGAATGTGCATAGGGTGGCTTGCATGCAGATTGTTATTGTCTACCGTTTTTTGAATGGCGCAAGCTGCATGCATGGCCTTTTCAGCGCTGTGAAAAGTGCACATGATTTCATCGCCTATAGTTTTGATCAGCTTGCCCTGATTGGCGGTCACGTTAACCAGCATCAGGTCTATGCACTTTGCAATCAGCCGGCGCGCAAGGGCATCCCCCAGGCTGTCGTAGAGTGCGCTGCTGCCGCAAATATCGGCAAACATGACTGCAAGTTTTTTTGTTTGGTAGTGCACGGCTGTGAAATTGATTATGGATGAATATGGGCGACTCAGGAGACTGGATTGTAGACCAAACCATCCAGTGACCGGATGGTTTGGAGCGGCAGAACATATGACTCGGTGTTTAACTTGGGCGCCTAGTATCCTGATACTTTCAAAGGTAAGCCTGCTAACCAGAATTTGTCAGTGCTTCAAAACCGGAAATAACATCGAACATTTCCTCATCGATCCCGCTTTGACGCTGACGGTGAAATGTTTGCCTCAGATCGGTCAGCATATCGTCGATATTTTTTTCTGCACGTTGCATCGCAGCCAGCCGGCTGGCATTCTCGCTTGCCAGTGATTCGGTGCATGTTCTGAACAGAGAGATGAAAAGATATTCGCGTATCAATGTCTGGAGTGTAGTCACACTGCCCGCCGTTATCTCGGGCAGATTTCCGGTAGGCCAGGAAAGTGACGTCAGCCCGCGTTGCCATGATTGATCCAGTGGCAACAGTCTCTGGATGACGGGCTCATAGATCGCTCCGAATTTGGGGTGGTTATGAAATAGATAGACCTGCGCGATCTCACCTCGCTCGCGCAGCGATTCGATCTTCGTGAGGATGCGTCCCACCAGCGAGGTGATGGCATTGATGGAATTGGGCAAAGGAAAGTGATCTGCCACCTGCAAACCTGCGTCGTTCAGATGTCCTTCAATACGCCCGCCTACCGCGAGCACAGTCTTGCTGTCCTGCATGCCGTTTAGCGAGCCGATGACAAAGTCGGCCAGAGCTTCATTGAATTGGCCGACCAATCCCTGATCCGAGCCAAATACCACCGCGCAAATTGCACCGCTATTTGACTGGGTTTCCATACCCATGCGTTCTTCAGCTCTTGCCTGATGTAGCCACGCAACCAAGCCCAATTCTACGGTTCGATAGTAGTCATCCAAAGAATGTACCGCACGCTCATATTGTGTGATGCTGGCCGCAGCCAGCACCTTCATCGTGCGCACCACCGATTCAAGCTCGCTTGCCCCATCGATTTTGCGCCGCAAACTTTCGGATGTTTCGCTCATGGCAGTTTCTGGAAGGATACGAGTGTTGCACGGGCGATTTGCAAAACGACCTCGCGGTCACTGTCGCTCAATTTTTCGCAGGTGGAGAATCGCTGGCTGAGTTCCGGCGGAAGTTCCGCCGTCCGCAAAGCGAGTTCGGCATCGCGCATTTGCTCGAGTGGCACGTTGTCAAAAAGTTTTCCGGTCAACGCCAGCAACAGGGTGATTTGACCCGGCACGGATATCGGCTCGAATTCAGACTGTTTGAGGCAGGTTCGGATACGCTGACCGTGCTCGATGATCTGGCGCGTTCCCTCGTCGAGCCGCGTGCCGAAGCGGGCAAATGTTTCCAGTTCTTCAAACTGTGCATAAGCGAGTTTGAGGTCACCCGCCACCACACGATAGGCTGACAACTGCGCTTTTCCGCCAACGCGTGAAACCGACCTGCCAACGTCGACAGCGGGAAGAACCCCCAGTTCAAAAAGCTTGGGCGAAAGGTAGATCTGTCCGTCGGTGATTGAGATCAGGTTGGTGGGAATGTAGGCCGAGATGTTCTGTGCTTCCGTTTCGATGATGGGTAGCGCGGTGAGCGAGCCGCCACCGAGTTCATCGCGCAGATGTGTGGCGCGTTCCAGCAGCCGCGAGTGGATGTAGAAAATATCGCCGGGATAGGCTTCGCGCCCGGGCGGCCGGCGCAACAACAAGGACAGTTCGCGATAGGCGCGCGCATGGTGTGTGAGGTCGTCATACACGATCAGGACATCGCGGCCCGATTCCATGAAATGCTCCGCAATGCTGGTTGCCGAGTAGGGAGCGATATAGGCGAGTCCGGGCGGGTCGTTGCCTTCGGTCACAACCACGACGGTATATTCCATCGCGCCATTTTCACGCAGGTCGGCGACGACTTTGGCTACGGCAGATGCACGTTGGCCGATGGCGCAATAGACACACAGCACATTTTTTCCGCGCTGGTTAAGGATAGTGTCGATAGCGATGGCAGTCTTTCCTGTCTGCCGGTCGCCGAGGATCAACTCGCGCTGGCCGCGCCCGATCGGGACCAGGGCATCTATGACTTTAATACCGGTTTGCAACGGCACAGTGACGGGTGAACGATCCATGATGTGCGGCGCGGGACGCTCGATGGGCAGACGCCGGTCAGAGATCACCGGGCCTTTGCCATCCAGGGGGCGCCCCAGGGGATTGACGACACGTCCGATCAATCCGTCCCCCACGGGCACATCCATCACATGTCCTCTGCGCTCGACCTCGTCACCCGCATGCAACTCCCAATAATCGCCGAGCAACACGACACCGATCTCGTGCTCATCGACATTGAACGCGATACCGTAGAGATCACCGGGAAATTTCACTACCTCTTCGAATCTCACGCCGGGCAGGCCGGATACCCTGGCGATTCCGGTGGAAAGACTGGTGATTATTCCCGTTTCATGGGTTACCAAAGAGAAGGTGTGAGCTCCACGTGCCTGGCTGATTTCCGCAAAGGCATTATCGAATACGCTGTGCAAGTTCTTGTCCACCGTGGTCATTTTGGATTTTGAATATCGGGAGCTGTTGTTTGGTGCCGGCCTTTTAAAAGTTCGCTGACATTTTTATCCAGCGTCGCAAGATAGTCGGCAATGTTCCAGGCAAGCTTGTATCCCTGCATGACGAGCTCTATCCCGCTGACCAGATCTGGCGATATTTCGAAACGAAACTCCAAATTCCCGGCAAGGGTCGCATGGCATGTTTCTTCAATCAGGGCACGCTGTTGCTGAGGCAAATCGAAAGAGCTGCGAACGAGGACAACTTCGTTTGATGATCGAGCGATGGACATCAATTTGGTTTTTTCCTCGGAATCCAAGTCACGCAGGCGCTGAACAAACATTTCAACCATACGTTCTTCCAGGCTAGTTCCCGCCAGGTCTGCCAGTGCTTTACGCGCGATGGCGAATACTTCGGATCGGGTTTTCTGGGCTATCTCCGCGTTCAGACTTTGAAATTCATTGTTCAATGCTTCCATTTGTTTGGCTCGCAAACTTCCCGCGTCTTTTCGTGCGGCATCAAATAGTTTCTGGCGTTCTGTGGCTGCTGCTTCGGTCGCCTGCGACAAAAGCGCGCTGTACTGTAGATCGAATGCCTCGTTCTTGCGTTTGAATTCTTCACGCTCCCTATTGGCTTCGGTTTTTTTCGCATCCGCATCCGCGAGTGCGGCGGAGATGCGTTTCTCCCGCGCGTCGAGCGCGTTGAGGATTGGTGTGTACAGGTAGCGCTTCAACAGCCAAACCAGGATCAGGAAGTTGACCGCTTGCGCGATGACGGTGAACCAGTCGATAAGCATGGTTACTTGGCCACGGTTTGTGCGATGACGTGGTTCCAGAACGGATTGGCAAAGATCAGTATCATCGCGACCACGAAACAGTAGATGGCGATGGATTCGATCATCGCCAACCCCACGAACAAGGTTCGCGTGATGGTGACAGCGGCATCGGGTTGTTGCGCCAGCGAACTCAACGCCGTAGCAACCGCCCGGCCTTCACCGAGTGCCGGCCCTATCCCACCGATGGCGATGGTGAGGCCGGCAGTGATGATCGAAGCCATTGCAATGAGTGTCATGCTATCCATGATGTTTCCTTTCATGTGGTCGTGATATTCGCGTGTCGTTCAAGCTTCGGCCTCTAGTCTCACTCTGGTGGCAGCCGCAATGTAGACCGTCGCGAGAATGCTGAAAATGTAGGCCTGTACCATGCCGGTGAGCAAACCCAGCAAGCTCATGACGATCGGGAATATAAAAGGTGTGATGGTCAGTAATATGCCCAGTATCATGGTGCCGCTCATCATATTGCCGAACAGGCGGATCGCCAGTGCCAGCGTACGCGACAGTTCACTGATGATGTTGAAGGGCAGCATCACGACTGTCGGCTCCAGGTAGGACTTGAGATATGCACCCATACCGCTTTCGGCGATACCGAACAAGGGCACAGCCGCGAACACGCAAAGTGCCAGCGCTGCTGTGGTCGAGAGCGATCCGGTCGGCGGTTCGTAGCCGGGGAAGATCGTGCACAGGTTGGACACAGCGATGAACAGGAACAACGTTCCCAGGAAACCCAGGTATTTTTCCGGTTGGCGCAGGCCGACCTCTTCGATCTGTTGGCGTATATTCGTCACGACGATTTCAAGCAGGCTTTGCCAGCGCGAGACCCGCACTTCGTCAGCGAGATCGTGCGTGATGAGCTTGGCACACAGGGTCAACGCCAGCATCAACCCCCAGGTCGTAACGATGGTGGCGTTGAGTTTAAAGAAACCGTACTGCCAATAAACCAGATCGTCGGAACTAAGGTGCATGGTTCACCTCCCTGACACTTTCTTCAAGAGCCATCCGAGTGTCAGTCAGCCTGTTGATGATGAGGCGTGCGATGATGAATCCGAACAGGCAGGCTAGTAACCGTTTCCAGTCGGCGCCCGAAACAAAATAAAATCCAGCCAGCGTTAAGCCGGTTCGCAATATCAGGCTGGAGATGAACCACAACGCCGGTCGTGTTGACGCGACACCCATTTGCACGGTCCACCACAGGCCGCCGAAGAACATCGTTCCCAGCGCGATGCCTGCAAGCAAAGCCAGTGCGGACAGCATGACCTCACTCATTTTTCGCCTCCAGTTCCTTGCCCATTTCCCGGTCTTCCTTTGCTACCCAGTGCCACGCATTCAAACAACCGATGACCAGGCCGATGATCAGCAGCGTGAGTGTCCAGGAATGTATGCCCGGATAGTGATGGTCCAGCCAGATTCCCGAAGCTGCACCCAGCAAGGTCGGGACTGCCACCGACCAACCGACCAAACCCATCATCCCCAACCCTGACCACACGGTCTGTGTGACTCTGCGCTGTGCCTTGAGCTTGCGCGTTTCCTTTACACCGACCTGACGAATGAAGTGTGTTTCGCCAGCTTTGGATTTGGGGGTGTCAGCCACGATGAAGCTCCGCATAACGGCGCATGAAACCGCTCTCCAATTTTGCCAGCACCGCGCGAACTTGCTTTTCACCCTCGTCGAGGCTGACGAACTCCCGTTCCACCGCTACGCGCAACTGACCGAGGCTCATTCCGCCGATCGCATTGCGCACCGAAACGAAGACGTTCGCACCGGCCTTGACCAGCACGCCCTCATCGACAGCTATATAAACTTCGCCTTCGGTTTCGGTTTCATAAGTCAGTATTCCCGCTGCCAATACCGCCACACAATCGAGCCGGTGCGGCAACAGTCCGAACGAACCCAGAGGGGTCTCCGCCACGATGCGCTTCACTCCGTCAATCTCGGTGTAGACTTGAAAGGGCAGGAGGACTTTAAGCTTCATGTGTGACCGCCTGTTCATGTTGGGTTTCCGGAGCGACATCTTGTTCCATCTTCTGCCGTGCTTCCCCGATCGCACCGATCATATACAGTGCACTTTCCGGCACATCCTTGAACTCATCGCGCAGTATGCGCTCGCAGCCGTCCAATGCATCTTTCAGACTGACGAGTTTTCCCTTGATGCCGCTGAACTGCTCGGTGGTGAAGAACGGCTGGGTGAGGAAACGTTCCAGTCGTCGGGCGCGCGCGACCACGGCACGATCCGCTTCTGATAATTGCTCCAGCCCGAGCATGGCGATGATGTCCTTGAGTTCGTCATATTGCGCGAGCGTGCTTCGGATCTCCTGGGCCAGCAGATAATGGCGTTCGCCGACGATGCCGGGAGTGGCCATCTTGGAACTGGATTGCAGCGGGTCGATGGCGGGAAACAGTCCCTCGCTGGCGCGTTTGCGCGACAGCACGATGGAGGCAGACAGATGCGAGAAGGTATGCACCGCGGCCGGGTCGGTGAAGTCGTCTGCCGGTACATATACCGCCTGGATGGAAGTGATCGCGCCGGTGTCGGTGTTGGCGATGCGTTCCTCCAGTCCCGATAACTCGGTGCCCATGGTCGGTTGATAACCAAGACGTGACGGCATCTGCCCCATCAGGCCGGAGATCTCGGAACCGGCCTGAATGAAACGAAAGATATTGTCGATCAGCAGCAGCACATCGCGATGTTCGTCGTCGCGGAAATATTCCGCCATCGTCAGCGCCGCGTGACCGACGCGGAAACGGCTGCCCGGCGGCTCGTTCATTTGCCCGAACACCATCACCATGTTCGGCAGCACGCCTGCCTCTTTCATGTCGCGATAAAGCTCTTCGCCTTCGCGGCAACGTTCACCGATGCCGCAAAATATGCTCACGCCTTCATGATGCCCGACCATATTGTGGATCATCTCGGTAAGCAGCACGGTCTTGCCTACACCCGCTCCTCCGAACAATCCGGCTTTCCCGCCGCGTTCCAAGGGTGACAGCACATCGATGATCTTGATCCCGGTCTCGAATATTTCGGATTTGGTGGAACGACGCGCCAAAGGTGGGGGTGCGCGATGCACGGAGCGCCATTCGACACCGGAAGGCGTGGGCTGGCGGTCGATGACATTGCCGAAGACATCGAACATGCGCGACAGTATCGTCCTGCCCACCGGAGCCTTTAACGGTCCCCCGGTATCCGTCACTGGCATGCCGCGAGCCAAACCTTGTGTGGGTGTCAGCGCGATCCCGCGCACGAGACGCGCATTGATCTGGGCAAGAACCTCGATGGCGATCTGACTTTCATCGCCCGCACGCAGCAAAGAGTAGATGGGCGGTAAATACTCGTCGAAGCGCACATCCACAACACTGCCGCGTACCGAAGTGACGATGCCGTGATTCGAAGTACCTGGTTTAGTGACCATGATCTTGTTGCACGTTCCCTGTGACTCATTGATCGTGGCCGACAGCATACACCCAAGGCGCATAACCGACTGTTAATGCGTGTAATTCCCGAGTAGAACACTTTGCCACTCAGGGATACTTCATGACTGTGGAACAATCCGGGCGTAGAATTGGCACTGTGGCTGATAGGGGTGATTGCAGCCCACGCTCAAAACTCGAACAGGTTTACATGGCAACCGAAGTGCATGCCGCTTATCTGGATATTATCCTGACTCGCTATGGACATAGCGCGGGCAAGCTGTTGCAAATCTTGCGTGAGGTCCAGGAATATTCGGGTTACATCGATCGCGCTGCGGTCGGTTATCTCAGCTCACTGCTGGGCATCCCCCGCTCCCGTATCGAAAGCGTGGCATCGTTCTACTCCTTCTTGCATCTGAAACCGAACGGCGAATACCGCGTGCTGTTCTCAGACAATATCACCGACCGCATGCTGGGTGGCCCAGCCTTGCTCGATCAGATGTGCCAGCAGTTGTGGCTGCAACCCGGCAAGGTCTCCGAGGACGGACTGGTCAGTATAGGCACCACTTCCTGCACCGGCATGTGCGACCAGGGTCCGGCGATGCTGGTCAATGGACGTGCCATCACGCGACTGACGCACCAGCGTATACAAGAGATAGGACAATTGATCCGCAATCGCACGCCATTGGATAACTGGCCTGCCGATTTTTTTCGTGTGGAAGACAATATTCAACGTGACGGCCTGTTGTTAGGCAATGCGCTTGCCTGCGGTGCAGCGCTGCGTGCCGGGTTGCTGCAGGACGGTCATGCGGTCGTCGAGTCCATCAAAGCTTCCGGCCTGCGCGGGCGCGGCGGTGCGGGATTTTCCACCGGCTTGAAATGGGAAGTTTGTCGCAATGCGCCAGGCGCCGAACATTATGTGGTATGCAATGCCGACGAGGGCGAGCCGGGCACGTTCAAAGATCGTGTACTGCTTACCCGTCAGACTGACCTGATGGTTGAAGGCATGACGCTGTGTGCCTGGGCCATCGGTGCGCGCACCGGCTTCCTCTATCTGCGTGGCGAATACCGCTATCTGCTGGAGTCCTTGCATGCAGCACTGCAACGCCGCCGCGCAAGCAATTTGCTGGGTGAGAATATCCTGGGTCAACCCGGTTTCGACTTTGACATCGAGATCCATCTCGGCGCAGGTGCTTACATCTGCGGTGAGGAATCGGCACTGATCGAATCGCTGGAAGGCAAGCGCGGTGTCCCGCGCAATCGTCCGCCGTTCCCGGTGACGCACGGTTATCTGCAACAGCCGACCGTAGTGGATAACGTCGAAACATTTTGTCAGGCGGCACTGGCCGTGCATATGGGCGCTGAGAATTTTCACGCCATCGGTACCGCAAAATCGACCGGCAGCAAACTCATCTCGGTGTCCGGAGATTGTCCGCGTCCCGGTATTTATGAATATCCATTCGGTGTCTCGGTTCGTGAAGTTCTGCAAGACTGCGGTGCCGTGAACACCGTCGCAGTACAGATCAGCGGGCCGTCCGGCGTGTGTGTCGGTGAAAGCGAATTCGAACGCAAATTGTGCTTTGAGGATTTGCCGACTGCCGGCGCGTTCATGGTGTTCGACGACAGCCGTGACATGTTCGAGGTGGCGCGCAACTACGTGCACTTTTTCGCGCACGAGAGTTGCGGTTTCTGCACACCGTGCCGTGTCGGCACTGCTATGTTGCAGCAGACCATGGACAAGATCGCAGCCGGACACGGGACGCGTTACGACCTCGCCGAGATCGAGGATCTGGATCGCGTGCTGCAAAGCAGTTCCCACTGCGGATTGGGGCGTACCGCCTGCAATCCTGTGCTGCACACACTCAAGCATTTTCGTCCCGCCTACGAGAATAAATTGAAGTCGCTGGAATTCGAATCTGCCTTCGATCTTGACGGATCGTTGGCGCGTGCACGGCAGATGACCCGACGCAATGATGCAGGTGCCCATCTGAAGGAGATCGGATGAGCGATACTTTTCAACTCGACGGAGCCGAGGTCCCGTTTGAACCAGGCCAGACCGTGATGCAAGCCGCGCTGGCTGCGGGACATTACATCCCGCATCTGTGCTACCACCCGGAATTCAAGCCGCATGGC
>Ga0075019_10001840_pt1 | contig 12076 bp, 13 predicted proteins | sample ColStrG_CSR_2013_FD_71473 | JGI IMG/M metagenome (GOLD analysis project Ga0075019, IMG submission 71473) | Freshwater sediment microbial communities in response to fracking from Pennsylvania, USA - Cold Stream Run_MetaG_CSR_2013 | ecosystem: Environmental > Aquatic > Freshwater > Creek >...
CGCAGCGCGATCTCCTCGGCGTCGTCGAGGGGCTCCAGCTCGGCCACGGTGCCGACGGGTGCGTCGGCCGGGGCCAGCGCCCACCCGAGCAGCAGGTCGGCCAGCGCGGTGTTGCGGGCCAGGACCGGACCGTGCAGGTAGGTGCCGAGCACCCGACCCGACCAGGCGCCCTCGGTCCCGTCTCCCCCGCCGTTGCCGATGCCCCGGGTCACCGTGGCCAGTGGCCGGGCGCCGGGACCGACCGTCGACACCCCGCCGTGGTTCTCGAACCCGGTGAGGCGGGGCAGCGGGTCGCCCCGTCCCGTTCGGGGTGCGCCCGCCGTCGGGGTCGCCACCAGCTCCCCCACCGCGCGGGCCCCGGTCCCTTTCCGGGTCGTGACGTCCAGCAGGCCGAGCCCCTCCTGGGGCCGGTCCGACGCGTCCGGGAACCTGCGGCCGATCAGCTGGAACCCGGCGCACACCCCCAGCACCACGGCCCCCTCTGCCACCCGTCGGGCCAGTGTGCCCTCTTCGGCCAGGGTGGTGGCTGCCCGCACCTGCGGACCGTCCTCGCCGCCGCCGATCGTGTACAGGTCGGCCTCGGGCAGGGGTCGGTCCGAGGTCGCCTGCACCAGGTCGACGTCGACGCCCCGCCATCCGGCCCTGCGGGCCAGGATCAGCCCGTTGCCCCCGTCGCCGTAGGTGCCGAGCAGGTCGGGATAGACGACGCAGACGGTCAGCCGTCGCGTGGCGGTGCTCACAGCGCCCGCCGGAGGTCGGCGAACGCCGTGTAATTCCCCAGGAAGTCGACGGTCGCTCCGTCCTCCGAACGGCCGACGGCATGGTCGAGGGCGGCCAGGGGTCCGTCCACGACGTCGTGGTCGACGCCGCCGTACCGGAGCCGGACGGCGAGATCGAGGCGCCGGTCGCCGGTGGCCACCACCGACCGGCCGGCCAGTCGCTCGAACGGCACGTCCCACAGCCAGCTGGTGTCGAGCCCGTCCGCCGTGCGGGCGTTCACCGACAGGACGACCGGGACGGCGGGACCACCGGCTTCGTCCAGGAGGTCGAAGATCGCTGTCCACCCGGCCGGGTTCTTGGCCAGCAACAGACGCACCGGACGACCGGACCGCATCACGGTGGAGAAGCGGCCGGCCACGTCGGACACGCCGGCCAGCCGTCCGATTACGAGGTCGAGCGTCGGTGGGCCGTCATCGGGCCCGTGCCCGCCCACCGCCTCCAGCAGCGCCAGGGCGGCGACGGCGGCCATGCCGGCGTTGGCCCGGTTGAACTGGCCGGGCAGGGCGGTGCGGACCGGGTGCCGCGAGCCGTCGGCCAGGACCAGTTCGTCACCCACCACGTCGACGTCCACCGCGGGGCGGGCGAAGTCACACCGGTCGCACGCCCACCGGCCGTCGTCGGCGAACACGATGCGGCCACCGCACGCCGGACAGCCCACGGCGTCCTCGTGCCACACCTGTCCGGCGCCGACCCAACGTACCGACGGCGCCGTCCCGGCCGCGTAGGCGACCATCGGGTCGTCGGCATTGGCCACCACCACCGTCCCGTCGAGTCCGGGACGGGGTGCACGCAGTCCTGCGAGGGCGCCCCGCCAGCGGTCGACCAGCATGCGGACCTCGGCGATCCGGTCGAGCTGGTCACGCGAGAGGTTCAAGAGCACGACCACGTCGGGGTGCGACTCGTCGATCAGCCGGCCCAGGTAGCCCTCGTCGACCTCGAGCACGGCCAGCGGCGCACGGGGCGCGCCGGCCAGTGCGGCCACATGGCCGGCCGGCATGTTCGCCCCCGTGTCGTTGCTGACCACCGAGGTCGGGTCGGGGCCGGCCACCGCGGTGGCGAGCAGCCTGGTCGTTGTGGTCTTGCCGTTGGTGCCCGATACCAGCGCCACCCGACGGCCGGTCGCCAGCGTGGCCAGCAGCCGCGGATCGAGGGCGAGGCCGGCACGTCCGCCCGCCACCGTCCCGCTCCCCCGTCCGAGGGTGCGGGACAGACCGTTGACCGCGGCCACCGCCGACACCGCCACCGAGGCGCGCAGGCCGCCGGTGGCACCGGTGCGCGTGGTCGGTCGTACGGTCACGCCGAGGGACGGGTGGCGGCCAGTTCCTCGTCGTCGGGCACGTGCACCTCACGGGCCTCGGGCGGCAGCAGGTCGACGATGGCGTCCATGATCGCCGCCGTGTCGGCCACCGCGTCCTCGCCCCCCAGCGCCACCGGGGGGCCGACCGTGACGGTCACCCGGGGCGGGTGCTGGAGGTTGGCGACGTTCGGAGCCTTGGACGACCGTGGCCACACCTTCTCGGTGCCCCAGACACCGATGGGGATGACCGGGACCCCGGTGGCGGCGGCCAGACGGGCCGCACCGGTCTTGCCCTTCAGGACCGGGTCGAAGAACGCCTCCCCCCGGGGGATCGTGCCCTGGGGAAGCACGAAGACCGCCTCGCCGGCCCGCAGTGCGGCGGTGGCCCGGGCCATCGACTCGCCGGGGGCCGTGTCGCGGTCGACCGGGATGCCGCCCAGCGCGCGCGCCAGCTGACCGACGACCGGCGCGTCGAAGAGCTCCTGTTTGCCCATGAACCGGACCGGGCGGCGGATCCGGGCCGCCACCAGCGCCAGCGCGGCCACGTCGAAGTAGCTGCGGTGGTTCGAGACGAGCAGGAACGCCCCCTCGGCCGGAACGTGCTCCACGCCGTTGACCGTGAACCGGGCGTAGGGGAACGACTCCGGTCGGACGAACGGCCGCAGCAGGTGGTAGGGCTCGAGGCCGACCACGTTCGGCACACCCGGTGGGCGGTCCCAGTTCTCGAGCGGCCACCGTCGGGCCAGTGCCACGGCCACCAGCCGCGGATCTGCGTTGAGCGGGTGCGGGTGGCCGACGGCGCTCAGCGACGGCACGTCGAACACGCTGTCGGAGTACATGTGGCAGTCGGCCAGGTCGACCGCGTTCGAGGCGGCCCACTCGCGGATCTTGTCCCGCTTGCCACGGCCCCACGCGAACTTCCCGACCAGGCGTCCCGTGTAGTTCCCGTCGACCTCCTCGTAGCGGGTGGCGATGACGTCGTCGAAGTCGAGCCCCCGGGCGAGCGGGGTGACCAGGTCCAGCGGTGACGTGGTGGCGAGCACGATGAGCCGGCCCTCGGCCCGGTGGGCGCCGAGCTGCTCGAGGGCCCAGGGCTGGACCAGGTCGATGAGCTCCTCCACGGCGGACTCGCCGGCGCGGCGCACGGCGTCGGACGACCGCCCCTTCATGAGCCGGGCGGCGGCGCGGGCCAGGGCCATGAACGGGGCCGTCTCGCCGAACGTGTTGTAGAAGCCGTAGAGCAGGCGGTCGCCCGGCAGCGACCGTCCGGCCGGCAGCACCCCTTCGGTCACCATGGCGTGCTGCAGGATCGGTCCGCTGGCCGACCCGATGAGCGTGCGGTCCAGGTCGACGAAGACGGCACCGGTGGCGTCGGTCATCCCCTCAACCTACCGCCGCCCGGCGGGGCCGGGTAGCCCGGGCGGCAGGCAGGGTCGGCGGCCGGTCCCAGGGCGTGAACCCCCAGTTCAGCGGTGTTGAAACGAGAACCGCCCCCAGACGCGGCAAAGGGACCACCGGGGGGAGAGGTGGTCCCTTCGCACTGACTCAACCAGGTAAGGAGGGGGATTCCTATGTCCTGTGGTCGCAGAACCAAATGTATAACAACCGCGAGCAATCAGTCAACCAGTTTGCCTAGATACCTGGTATCGTCTCCTGCGATGGAACTCCGACACCTGCAGGCGCTCACCGCCATCAGCGACCACGGGACGTTTTCGGCCGCCGCCGATCACCTGGGCACGGTCCAGTCGAACATCTCGGCCCACGTGGCCCGACTCGAGAAGGAGTTGGGCGCGCCGCTGATCGACCGGGCCGACGGCCGGCTCACCGAGGAGGGTGCCGTCGTGGTCGCCCGGGCACGGCGGATCCTGTCCGAGCTCGACGCCCTGCTGTCCGACGTGGCGGCGTGCAAGGACGAGGTGACCGGCACCGTGCGGGTGGGCATGATCGGCACCACCGCCCGCTGGCTGGTGCCCCGGCTGATGGACGCGGTGACCCAGCGCCACCCGAAGCTCCGACTCATCATCGTGGAGGGAACCACGACGGGCCTCGAGCCCCAGCTGGCCAACGGCCAGCTCGACGTGGCCGTCCTCCATCTCCCGGTCAGCGGCAAGGACCTCGTCACCCGGCTGCTGTTCGAGGAGGACCTCATGCTGGTCGTCCCCGAGGGCCACGCGCTGGCCGGAGCCGCCCGACCGCTCACCCTCGACGACCTGGCCGACCTCGAACTCCTGCTGCCGCTGCCCGGCACCTCCTACCGGGACGAGCTCGACGCCCTGACCCGGCCGCTCGGGATCACCCTGCTGCCCGCCGCCGAGATCGACGGGCTCCGCCTCATCGCCTCGCTCACCTTCGAGGGCTACGGACCGGCCATCCTGCCGGCGACGGCGATCCCGGGCATCCTGCGGGACCGCTTCCACCCGCTTCCCATCAACGGGCTCCCCCGTCGTCGGGTCGGAGTGGCCCAGCGCAGCCGTGGACTCCCGTCGGCGCCCACCCGGGCCCTGATCGAGCTGCTGCGGACCACGGTCGCGGGGCCCGAGGGTCGTCCCCAGGGACTCCACCTGCCTGCCTGACCAGCCGCCCGCCCGGCGGACCATGTGTCGGTCGACCCGTGGGACTCCCTCCCCGATCGCCCCCGACGCCCGACCACCGCCGGGGATGGCCTGGCCCCACCGGGTGCGGGCTCAGTTGTGTGTCGGGTCGGCGGGGTAGCCGGACACGAGCGCCAACGCCCCGCCCTGGCGGCGCAGGACCCTGCGCCACAGGCCTTCAGGATCGGCCGAGATGGGGTCCCGGGCCTCGGCCCGCACCACGTACCAGGATCCCTCGGCGATCTCGTCCTCGAGTTGGCCCGTCTCCCAGCCCGCATAGCCCGAGAACAGCCGGGCGCCCACGATCGACCCGGCGTACAGGGTCGGGTCGGCGTTGAGATCCACGGTGCCGATCGGTCGATCGTCGTCGACCAGGAGGCGCCATCCGGCCGGGCGGTCGGGACCGTCCTCGGACCCCACCTCGCGGGAGGCCAGGCGGACCAGTCCGATCAGCGAATTGCGGGACACCGGGCCGCCGGTGAAGAGCTCGGCCGGCGCCGTGGCCAGGGGGTGCCACTGCGGCAGGAGCTGATCGACGGCCACCCCGCCAGGTCGGTCGATCACCACGCCGAGCGCCCCCTGGACGCCGTGGTCGAGCACGAGGATCACCCGACGGGCGAAGTTCGGGTCCTCGAGCTGCGGTGTCGCCACCAGCAGCTGGCCGGGCAGCCCGCTGGGCTCGGGTTCACCCCCGTAGGGGTCGAACTCGCTGAACGGGTCGATCGGCACCCCCCGATGATGGCGCATCCGAGGCCTTGGCGGCACGCCCGGGGTCGGCCCGGAGCGGTCCGGTCCCGGTGAATGGCGCAGCGGGCCCGCGTCGACCACGCTGTGGCCATGGCACTCGTCTCCGTCACCGCCGCCGCGCCCCACGTCCGGGTGATCACCCTGGACAACCCGTCCCGGCTCAACTCGATGTCCTTCGCCCTCGTGGCCGACCTGTACGGGGCGATCGCCGACGTGGGCGCCGACAACGACTGCCTCGTCGTGGTGCTCACAGGAGCGGGGCGGGCCTTCTGCTCGGGCCTCGAACTCGAGCACGCAGGCCTGCCGCCGGGTGCGGAGGACCTCGGTCGCCACCGCATGGGCCTGCGGGCGATGGAGTACATGGGCGGGATCGTGCCCGCGCTGCGCAACCTCCCCCAGCCGGTCATCGCCGCCGTCAAGGGACCGGCCTACGGCGGGGGCATGTGCCTGAGCCTCGGTGCGGACATCCGCCTCGCCGGACGCTCGGCGGTCTTCTGCGGCGCCGGCATCACCAACGGGCTCACCGGGTGCGAGCTCGGGGTCAGCTGGCTGCTCCCCCGTGCCGTCGGCACGTCCCGGTCCAACGAGATCCTCCTGACCGGCCGAAAGGTCGACGCCGACGAGGCCGAACGGATCGGACTCGTGTCCCGGGTCGTCGGCGACGACGAGGTCCTCGACCGGGCCGTCGAGATGGCGGTGGGCATGACCGCCCTCAGCCCGCTCGGCCTCACGTTGACCAAGGACACGCTGTGGGGGTCGCTCGAGGTCGGGAGCCTCCAGACCGCCGTCGACCTGGAGAACCGGACCCAGCTGCTGGCCGGGTTCACGGGGAACCTCAACGAGGCTGCCGCCGCCTTCAAGGAGAAGCGGCGCCCCGTCTACACGGAGTAGCACCATGGCCAAGGCACGACGCGGGCGCAAGCAGCACCGTCGCCCCCGTGACCCCGACGCCGGGGGCGGCCGGCGCGAGCACTGGCGGGCCGACGGCGCGCCCAAGGTCTCCTTCGGCTCCGCCGACGAGGCCAACCGCGCCGCCCTGCAGGCACGGCTCGAGCACGGCGTCGACCTCGACCCCTACACGTGCGGCATCTGCGGCCACTGGCACCTGGCCAACCGTCGCGAGTGACACCCCGGGTGCCTGCTCCGACCAGGGACGTCGGAGCGTTGCCGGTCACGTCGACCGGCGACTCCGAGCAGTACGCTGCCTGCGCGCGGCTGCGTCCGCGGGCGGGGCACGACGTCGAGGAGAGCCGATGACAGGAGAGGCCGGGCCGGACGACTCGGTGCACGCGCAGCTCCGCAGCACCGACCGGGTGAAGGCGCTGAGCGACGGCGTCTTCGCCATCGTCCTCACCATCCTCGTCCTCGAGCTCAAGGTGCCGCCGCACCTCCCGCACAAGTCGCTCCTCGAGGCCCTGCGCGAGCTCCGCCCCACCCTGATCGCCTGGGTCATCAGCTTCCTGATCTCCGGCATGTACTGGGTCGCGCACCGCGACATCTTCGCCCGCGTCCGATGGGTCAACCGTGACCTGGTGTGGCTCAACCTGCTCTTCCTGCTGCCGTGCGCGCTGATCCCGTTCGCCTCGTCCATCCTCGGCGAGTATCCCGACGACCCCCGATCGGTCCAGATCTACGGCGTGGTGGTCATCCTGGGTTCGCTGATGCGCCTGGCCCTGTACGCCTACGTGGCGCGCCACCCGGCCCTGCTCTGGCCCGGGGCACTCGGTGCCAAGGTGACCCTCGGGTACCTGCTCGTGCTCCTGCCGGTCGTGGCCTACCTGATCGCCATGGCCGTGGCCCAGGTCTCCCCCACCGCCGGCGCCATCATCTTCCTCATCGTGCCGGGCACCTACTTCCTGGCCGTCACCATCGCCCGCGACAGCAGTGCGCCGACCGCAGAGGTCGAGGAATTCTCCTGAGCGGCACCTCCTGATCCACCTGCCGCGATGCAACTATACCGTCCGGACGGTATAGTAGGTCCATGGCCACCGCCACCCGCACGACCTCCCGCTCCCGCACCGCGCCCCGGACGGCACCCCGGGACAGCACCGCCACCAAGCGGCGGATCCTCGACGCGTCCGAGCGCGTGGTCCTGCGCGACGGCGTGGGCCACCTGACCCTCGAGGCGGCCGCCACGGAGGCAGGGCTGTCCAAGGGCGGCGTCCTCTACCACTTCCCCACCCGCGACTCGCTGGTGGCCGCCATGGTGACCCGCATCATCGAGCAGTTCGACGGCGACATCGCCTCCTACCTGCCGGAGCCGGGGACGCCGGAGGCCGGCCTGCCCGGCGCCTACGCCCGTGCCTACGTGCGGGCCACCCTGGAGCCGGTGACCCCGGGCGAGGAGCGGCTGGGGGCCGCCCTGCTGGCTGCGGCCGCAGCCGAGCCCGAGCTGGTGGTCCCCCTCCAGGTGGCCGCCGCCCGGTGGCAGGCCGCGCTCGTCGACGACGGTCTCGACCCGGCCCACGCCACCCTCATCAGGATGGCCTGTGACGGCCTGTGGCTGTGCGGGCTCTTCGGCCTGGCCTCGCCCGAGGGGGACCTCCTCGCGTCGGTCGGCGCCACCCTCGAGCAGATGGCCCGCGTGCCGTCATGATCCGCCGCGGACCGGCCACCGACGTGGTGGCGCCGAGCGACGCCTCGGTCAGGCTCATCCGCACGCTGACGGTCACGGTCTTCCTGTTGTGGCTGGGGTCGACGTCGATCATCCCGATGCTGCCCGTCTACATCCGCGGCCTGGGTGGCACGGACACCCTGGCCGGCCTGGTCATGGCCTCGTTCTTCGCGGCCGGCGTGCTCTTCCAGTACCCGGTGGGCAAGCTGGCCGACCGCATCGGGCGCAAGCCGGTGCTGCTGGCCGGCCTCGCCGTCTACGCCGTCGCCAGCTTCGCCTTCCTGACCCACATCGCCCCGGCCATGGCCATCGTGCTGCGCGGCATGCAGGGCCTGGGCGCCGGGGCCGCCGCCATCGCCTCGCTGGCCATGGTGTCGGGTGCGGTCGCCGTGGAACGACGGGGCCGGGCGTTCGCCTCGATCTTCAGTGCCGAGATCGCCGGCATGGCCGTCGGGCCGCTCATCGGCTCGATCGTGGGGGCCCACCACATGTGGATCATGTTCCTCGCCTCGGGCGTGATCGCCTGCGCCGCCGCCGTACCGGCCGCCCGCATCGTGGAACCGGCCGAGGAGACCGCCCTCCGTGGGACCAGGACCAACGCCGACGGGTCCGTCAACCGCCTCTCCCCGCTGCGGTGGAGTCCGTCGATGATCGGCGCCCTGGTGGCCGCCGCCGCCCTCGGTCTGACGACCGGCGTCTACGACATCTGCTGGACGCTGCTGCTGGTGTCCCGTGGCGCCACGCCGTGGGAGATCGGCGTGTCGTGGACCATGTTCGCCGTCCCGTTCGTGATCGCGGCGAAGCCGAGCGGCTGGCTGGCCGACCACATGGACCGACGGCTGCTGGTTCTGGGCGGCCTCGGCCTGGCCGCGCTCTTCTGCGCGTCCTACCCGTTCATCCATGTCGTCCCCCTGCTCATGGTCCTGGGCGCCACCGAGGCGCTCGGGTTCGCCGCAGCCATGCCGGCGATGCAGTCCCTGCTCACCCAGGGGTCCGAGCCGTCCGAGGTGGGGCGCATCCAGGGCCTGTTCGGGACGACCCAGACGGCGTTGACGGCGGTGTCGGCCGCCCTGGCCGGGGCGGCGTTCGCCGTGGCCTCATGGCTGCCGTTCGTGACCGCCTCCGCGCTGACCGCCACCGCGCTCGTGGTGACGGCGGTGGTGTGGCGCAACGTCGCCGGCCACGTCCACGCCGAGCTCCAGCCGGTCGACGTCGCACCGGTCGCCGCGGCCGGAGGCGGCGGCCCGGACGGGTGGGTTCAGCCGGCGGTGGGCGTCAGCGCCGAGGTGCAGTAGGCGCACTTGGTGGCGGCGTCGGGCACCTTCGACAGGCACTCGGGGCACTCGCGCACCGGCTCCTCGCTCGGGGTGCGCCCGAGCTTGGCCATCACGGCGTTGACCGGCTTGATCACCAGGAAGAAGATCACCGCGGCCACGATCACGAAGTTGAGCAGGGCGGTCAGCACCTTGCCGTAGTAGATCTTCGATCCGTTGACGGTCCAGACCAGGCCGTCGAACTGGGTGGTCCCTCCGAAGATGGCCTTGATGATCGGGGTGATGATGTCCGCGGTGATCGCCGCCACCACCGCGGTGAAGGCGGCACCGATGACCACGGCCACGGCCAGGTCGAGCAGGTTGCCCCGCAGCAGGAACTCCTTGAACTCCTTGATCATCGTTCTCCCTCTCGCATCCGATCCGTCGCCGCCGTTCGGCGTGACCGAGACGACTGTAGGCGGGACCGCCACCCCTCGGACCGGAACCGCCTGGCCGCAGCCCCGCAGGATCGGCGTGCCGCCCCCGACCCGGTCGCCTCCGAGGACGGACCTCCGGGACACCGATCACCTGCCCGCCGGCGACGTCCTTCCCAATTGCAACTGATGGGTGCACAATGGACTCGATCATGACGAAGCAACGGCGGAGCCGCGACGAACTGCACGACATGCTCCTCCAGGAGGGTCGCGAGATCCTGGTCGACGAAGGGCTCGAGACGGGCTCGAGCAACCTGACGTTCAAGCGGGTCTTCGACCGGGTGGAGGCCAGGACCGGCGAGCGCATCACCAACGCCTCGGTGATCAAGCGGGTCTGGCACAACCAGGCCGACTACCAGACCGACGTACTCGTCTCCATCGCACGGGACGAGACGAGGCCGGAGGTGGGCGGTGCCCTCGATGCCATCGCCGCCGCCCTCGAGCACCTCGACCTGTCGTCCCCCGAATCCCGGGCGGCGGCCGTGGGCGAGCTCTGCCGGGTGGGCGGGACCGCCAGCAGCACGTCGATCGACCGGTCCACGAACTGGCCGTTGTGGATCAGCGTCGTGGCCATGGCCACGGCGACGACCTCGCCCGAGCAGCAGCAGCGCATCAAGTCGGCGCTCCAGGACGGGTACGCGTCGGTCTCCCGGTTCTGGAGCGAGAACCTGGCCCTGCTCATCGAGCTGCTCGAGCTACGCGTCCGGCCGACCTTCACCCTGGACCAGTTCGTGCTCGCGGTGGTCGCCTACTCCGAGGGATGCTCGCTGAGGCAGCGCACCGGTGATCACATCGAGGTGCTGATCCGTCCGACCGGTCCCGACGGCGAGGACCAGGAGTGGTCCCTGTTCGCCGTGGGGCTCGAGGCCCTCGTGCACCAGTTCCTGGAGCCGGACCCCGCCCACGACGGGTCGGAGTGACCGGAGCGGCCCGACCCGCGCCAGATGCCGGGGTCAGGGCTGCGGCTCGGTCCGGATGTCGAGCCGGCCGGCCAGCCCGGCCATGCGGTGCTGCTCGGTGGCCTGGCACCCGGGCGACTGCGTCATCGGCAGGAACACCACGCCGGAGTGGCACCCCACCGGGGCCACCGCGTCCCACGGCTCCCCGACCTCCCCGTGGGGGATCCTGCTGACGTCACCGGAGGACCGGAGCGCACCGCCGCGGGTGGATCCGTCCGCGTGACTACGCCAGACCCGGATGCACGGCGGCCGTCCACCGCCCGGTCATCTCGACCTGGCACACGGTCGTGGCGGCCCGCAGCAGCCAGGCGATGACCGTCGCGTTGTCGGCGTCCGCCGGCACCTCGGCCACGAGGCCCCGTCGGGGGTGGTCCTGGGTGACCTTCCACCCCTCCGGCACCGGTTGGCCGAGGTCGCGCAGCCTCCAGGCCACCCGTGGGCCCGAGGCGTGCTGCAGTCCGACCGTGGTCGGCCGGGTGGCTCGCCCGGGCTGGAGCCGTCCCGGCATCCAGGTGATGACGGGCACCTTGTGGGTCGACCCGCCGAGGAAGGCGAACGGACCGGGCTCCGGTGGCTCGTGCTGCTCGTCGATGACCGGCTCCACGTTGATCCAGCCGGTCCCGCCCGCCTGCACCATCGCCATCTGCGCCAGCAGTTCGGCATCGTCGTGGGCCACGAACCCGAACTCGATCGGTCGGCTCCGGCTCACGGCGCGCCGTTCATGTCTGGAGGTCCCCCACCGCCGCAGCCAGGGCCTCGAGCTCGGCCCGCCACGAGTCGGGCCGGGCCAGCGGTCGCACCACGAACTTGGAGAAGCCGACCTCGAGGAACGCCTCCAGGAAGGCGCGCAGCGCATCCGGCCCGGCGGGAACCACCGCCGCCGGATCGACCCCCTTGCGGGACCGGCCCAGTGCGGCCAGGAGCGAGGGGTCGAGCGGGCCGGGGGCGTAGGCCAGGGACACGCCGAAGTGCTCGGGGCTGATGGCCCGTCCTGCAGCCGCCGCGGCCTCGTCGATGACGATCCTGCCGGCTGCCGCCTCCGCCGGGGTGCACGCCGAGGGAAGCCAGCCGTCGGCGAACCGGCCGCACCGCTCGAGCGCCGCCGGGACCATGCCGCCCAGCCAGAACTCGAGTGGCCGCTGGACGGGAAGCGGCGCCAGCGTCACCCCGTCGAACTCCCCCACCGTTCCGTGATGGTCGACCGTCTCCCCGGCCCACAGGCGACGCAGCAGGGGGAAGGCCTCTTCCATGCGGGCGCCCTTCTCGTTGCCCGGGATCCCGACCGCCCCGGACTCGGGTGCCTGGGCCAGACCAGGGACGAAGGTGACCAGCAGGCGCCCG
>Ga0075019_10001843_pt1 | contig 12063 bp, 9 predicted proteins | sample ColStrG_CSR_2013_FD_71473 | JGI IMG/M metagenome (GOLD analysis project Ga0075019, IMG submission 71473) | Freshwater sediment microbial communities in response to fracking from Pennsylvania, USA - Cold Stream Run_MetaG_CSR_2013 | ecosystem: Environmental > Aquatic > Freshwater > Creek >...
GCGCGGATTGTTTTCGCGCGGGCCGCAGGGGTGGTAACTTTGGGCACCGCTCGGACGACTTCTGCTGCCACTTGGTCGAGTGGAACGCTTCTGTCTAGAACTCCTACCTCCGCACATGCGCGCGGCATGCCATACACGACGCATGTCCGCTCGTCCTGACCGATCGTGAGGGCGCCTCGTGCATGGAGAGCCTTCATGCCCTCACAGCCGTCCGATCCCATCCCCGTGAGAATTACCCCAATCGTCGGACCTTCGAAGACCGCCGCCGCAGACTTCAGCATGACGTCTACGGAAGGCATGTGAAGAGACCCGTTCCGAACATTGGACAGGGAAACCGCATACTTGGAGTGGGTTTGCCGCACAAACGTCAAGTGAGAACCGGCTGGCGCGATGAGCACACAACCCGGCTCCAGTAGCCGGTCGGCTGTGGCCTCCTCCACGCGCACATCACAAAGGGAATTCAGCCTTCGGGCAAATGGTCCAGTGAAGCCAACCGGCATGTGCTGGACGATCACGACTGCAGCCGGCAGGTCTCCCGGCAGCGCCGGAAGTATCTGCTGCAGCGCGGCTGGGCCGCCGGTCGAACAACCCAGGCACACGATCGGCATTCTCGGCCCGAGTTGCGGCGGTTCCGCTAACGAACGCGCCGCGATGGGAGCTTTCTTCTGAGCGCTTACCGCTGCCGTAACGGCATGGCGATCTCGACTGGTAAATGCCGCCTTAACCTTCGCAACCAGTTCCTCCCGCACCTGGATGATGTCCAATGAAGCATGAGACATCGGTTTGGGAATGCAATCGAAGGCGCCCAGAGAAAACGCTTCTAGAGTGGTCTCGGCTCCCTCGGTGGTCAGCGAACTGACCATGATCACCGGACGAGGGTGGTTCTGCATGATGCGCTGAAGAGCCTGCAGCCCATTCAGCACAGGCATCTCCAGGTCCAGAGTAACTACGTCTGGATCGTGTTGCGCGCACAACTCGACCGCTGCTCGGCCGTCATGTGCCTGGGCAATTACTTTTATATCCGGGTCAGACTCGAGCATGCGCCGCAGGGCGGTACGCATGAAGGCACTGTCATCTGCGATCAGTACTCTGACCGGGAACTTGCGCGGCTGGATTCCTTGCGTCATGCCATATTGAAAAGCGTCGTAACCAGGCGCTCTATTTCTTCAATGTAAGTGTCCAGTTCCAGCGTAAAGCGCGCCAGATCGAAGTTCCGCATCGCCGGAAGCCCTTCCCCGATATGCCTCCACCCGTACTCCGCGGAAAGGTCCACTTGGCGCAATTCGTCGAAGCCGTAGCCCAGCCCGCGCATCCGGCAGAGGATATCTGTAAGGTTCACGATGCTTACCAGCACCGGAGCCACCGACGCGTGCTCGACATCGTGATGATGCCGGATCACTTCTTTCAGTTCCAATGGCAGATGCCAGCGCTCTGCCAGCATCTCGCCAATCACACAGTGATCAACGCCCAGAACGGCCGGCTCGGCCTCGTGTATCGGGCAGCGTTTCTCAATTGCGACCCGCGTTACCGCCTCGAATTCTTTGGGAAACGTCGTGAGTTCCACAATCAATCCCAGATCGTGCAACAAACCCGCGAGGTAGGCCTGCTCCGGATCGGCATAGCCCACCCTTCGGGCAAATTCCCGGCTGACCAAGGCGCACGCCAGCGAATGCTTCCACAGATCCGTCGGTTTCAATGATCCCGGACGGGCCGGCAGCGCTCGCAGCAGGCAGCATGTGGTGGCCACTTCCCGAACCTTGGTCATCCCCAGGGCCATCACCGCGCCCTGCACCGTCTCAACTCGGTTGCGCATGCCAAGCAGCGGCGAATTCGCCATGTGCAGACATTGGGCGGTCAGCGACTTGTCGTAGGAAATCAGAGTAACGATCTCGGTCACATTCACATTTTCAGCGGGCTCGCCCAGGCGCCTCAAAAGCGGCACAAGCAATGCGGGAACCGTTGGAATGTTGTCTAGATCCGCGATCTTTCGAGATATCTCACTGGTTGCGATAGCCATCACACGCCTCCTCCGGGCTCGGACTTGTAGTAGGCCGTCGCACCCGGGAAGTGGACTAGACGAAACTGATCATTGATTCCGAAAAGAGACTCTGAGTGGCCAAGGAAAAGGTACGACTTCGGCAGCAGGTTGTTGTAATAGTGCTGCACAACCTTTTTTCTGGCGGCGCCGTCGAAATAGATCATGACGTTGCAGCAAAAGATGACGTCCATATTTTTCATGAACATCATTTTTGCGTCATCGAGCAAATTGACCCGAGAGAACTGAACGATCGACTTCACCGGGTCTTTGACCGCCAAGAGATTCCCCGCGGGAGTAAAGTACTTGTCCTGCAGATAAGCGCTCAAGTTCCGCGTCGCGTAGTCTCCATACACTCCGGCGCGGGCCTTTTCGAGCGACCGCTCGTTGAGATCGGTTGCCAACACTTCAAACTTAAGGTTCTTCAGGATTCCTGCACTCTCCTCCAGGAAGAGGATTGCCAGCGTATAAGCTTCCTCACCGGTAGAGCATCCCGCGCTCCAAACACGAAGTTTGGAAAATGGAAACCGGCGCTTGTTTTCTACGATTGCGGGCAAAACTACTTTTCGGAGCGCTTCGATTTGGGGAAGGTTCCGAAAGAAAAAGGTTTCGCCAATGGTGATTTCGTTGAGAAGTTGCGTCAACTCCGCGGTGCGGTTCGCGCTTCGGGTCAGGAAGGCGTAGTAGTCCGGCAGGGACCCTGCCCCCATGACTGCCATTCTCTTTTGGCAACGTTTCTCCAGAAACTCCAACCGGTGGTCCGGCTGTAAGATTCCCGCAATCTGGTAAATCAAATCGCGGATCTGGTAAAGATGCGAGCTGAATCCCACACCGGACGGCGATTGCGCCATCCAACTTCGAGAGGGAAACATGGTGTCTGTGCTAGGCATGGGCTACCTTTGCGGCACTGTTCCGCCTCTTTTCCGCTTCCGCGACCAGAGATGCGGGATCAAGCAGCAATCGGACCATCCCGTCTCCCCCCACCGTGGCTCCTGCAATGCCTACGGATTGGCGCGAGAGCACATCCAGAGGCTTAATCACGGTTGCTTCTGCACCCACCAGGCCATCCACGAGGAATGCAACACGCCGCGTACCGAGCCCGACAATCACCATCTTCCGGCATACGTTGTCATCTCCACCTGGTTCGCTGACACCTAGAGCATGCGCCAACCGAATCAGCGGAATCGTCTTTTCGCGAACATGGATCGCCTCGCAGCCCTCGACCGTGTGGATCTCGCCAGACTCGACCCGCAGCGTTTCCACCACTGTGCGCATCGGCAGACCGTAGACTTCCTGCCCCACTCTGACCGAGAGCACCGGCAAGATGGCCATGGTCAGGGGCAGTCTGAGAGTCACTGTCGTCCCCTGACCGAGCGTGCTGTCCAATTCGACGGTTCCGTTCATGTTCTTTACATTGGTGTTGACGACGTCCATTCCCACACCGCGTCCCGAAACGTTACTTGCAACTTCCTTGGTGCTGAAACCCGGAAGGAAGATAAAATCCAGGATTTCCCGTTTGCTCAGGGTGCGGGCTCTTTCGGCGGTGACCAGCCCTTTCTCCACGGCTTTGCGACCAATACGCTCGGGATCGATTCCCGCGCCGTCGTCAGTAATGCTGACGACAATCTGGTCCCCTTCTTCTCGGGCCTCGAGCCGCAGCGTCCCCTTCGGACTCTTTCCAGCCGCCGCCCGGACCTCTGGCTTCTCAAGTCCGTGATCGAGTGAGTTACGAACCAGATGTACAAGTGGATCGCCGATCAGCTCCACCATCGTCTTATCCAACTCGGTGTCCTGGCCGCTGACCACAAGGTCAACTTCCTTATGCAGGCTGTTTGCCAGATCACGCACGATCCGCGGGAACTTGCGGAATACGGTGTCGATCGGTACCATGCGGGTCTTGAGTCCAGCCACGTGTAATTCTTCGGTCAGGAACGTCAATCGGGCCGTGGTCTGAGTGAGTGCGTCCTCCAACTTCTCTGCATCGAGCCGGCCGGCCGTAAGATCACGGCTGACCTGGACCAGACGATTGCGCTCCAACACCAGCTCGCCGATCAGATTGATCAGGTCATCGAGCTTGTGGACGTCAACCCGCATCGTTTGCGGGACAGCAATAGACTCTGCGATCTGCTTTTGTTTGACTAACGCTTCCCCCACCTGGGCCGGCGAGGCGAGTTCCTTCTCGATCAGCATCTCGCCCAGCTTCCGCTGCGGCTGCGCGTAAACCTGCTCGTCCAGTGCGTGCTGTAAATCGGCCGACTTGATTACGCCCTCAGCAACCAGAAGATCTCCCAACGAGGGCGCAACATCAGGCTTCTGAGCTGCCGTTAGCTCATTGAGCAGAGGATCGAGATCGTATTCACCCAGCTGATTATCCCTGATGTCTTTCAACATGCGGCCCAACTGGTCTCTCGCTCGAAGCAAGACGTCGATGATCCGCCGCGAAAGCTTCAGTTCCCCCCGGCGCAACGCGTTGAGGACGTCCTCGGCTCTGTGGCTTACCCGGACCACCGGGTCGAATCCCAGGAAGCCGGACGTGCCTTTGATTGTGTGGAGAGCCCGAAAGATGCGGTTGAGTAATTCGCCATCGTCGGGCGCCGCTTCCAGCGCCACCATGTCTTCGTCAACACGCTCCAGCAGTTCCTCTGACTCCACCAGGAACTCTCTTACCAGTTCTGGATCCTGCGCTAAGTCGTTATCATTCACGGTGATGCATCCCTCGATCGTCTCTGCTTACTAACCGCGCAACTGCAGGCGGATCGCTCAAGTTCAGGGCGTCTCTATATCGGCCCGACAGTGCAAAAACGTTAACGCACACACATCACGACCGGGAACCGCCGGCCTGCCTCTCGAAACGGAAATCTAGTTCTGGACCTCAAGGCTGAACCACAACGGTTCCCCTTTAAATATGAGTGGCAGCTCGATCCGTTCTCCGCTCGCTAGGGAATGAAGTTCGTAGCTGTCACCACTGATCACGGTCGGAACCGACAACATACATTTGTCTTCGAGGCCGGCGATTTTGGCCTTGAAGTTCCCTGCCACCATGTTGCAGATCTCACCGACAGCGTCAGTTGCCTGAGTAGCTGCCTCGTCCTCGCCCACTCCCAGCATCTGGCAAGCGATCCTTCTTGCGGACGTCTTGCCGCAACGGACGGTCAGAACACCGCACAGTTCACCAGCAAAGCCAACCATCCCGGCGACTTCGGACGATACGGTGGGATTGGCTTCGGGAACCGACAGTTCCGCCCCCACCATCATGAGGAAGACTTCTTTCGCCGCATCGTTCAAAACAACACGCCAGCGCTCGAACTGCGCCTGATTGTCAGTACTCGCTTTCTCCAATTCCCAAGTCATCACTTTCCCCCGCGCTGCGTGATTAAATTGTGATTCGAATAACTAACCAAGACTTCGCCACCCTCCGCTGCGCCATGCAACCAGCTTGTCCACGCATGCTTCGCCACTGATGCTTCAGTTTGATCCCCGGAAGCTTCTGCCCCACCATCACCTACGTTCGAGTGCGCTCTTATCGGCAAAACCTGGCTCCAACGTTACCCGTGGAATTCCAGCGAGTCCCCTCTAACGATCGCAGCGGCGCACCTGCCGCTCCATTCGGTCTGGTTACCTAGGTCCCTTTCCACTGAAGACGGGAACGGGCAATGCCGATAAGGCACAAGCAATTCCCTGGAAGGAAAGGAAAGGCCGATGCAACTCACACTTGGAAAGAAGCTGGGGTTAGGCTTTGCATCGGTTCTTGCCTTGATGGTTCTTAGCACCGTCCTTGCTTATACGAAGGCGACTACCGTCAAGAAAGGCCAAGAGAAGATAACGGACGTACGCATCCCCACGGTCTCTGCCTTGAAGGACTTGCAGAAGGATCTGAATCAAACACAGAACAATGGACGCCAAGCCGTCCTTGCAGGAAAAGAGCCAGCCCGGCAGGAGGCCGCGAAGAAGCTTTTCGATTCGACGTGGAACGACGTTGGAAAAGACGTCGCGAGGCTAGACGAAGTGGCCCTCAGATGGACGCTTCAGGTAAACCGGGACCGCCTGAACCAGACGAAGAATCATCTTCCACTTCTCCGAGCCGCTCAAGAAGCGGCTATGAAGCATGCCGCTGGCGGCAGACGTGATGCCGTTGTGAAAGCAGGCAACGAATTCGCCGACCAGGCCACGCCGGCTACCGAGGCTATCAAGAAGTTGCTCGGTGACCTGGCGGATTCCAACACCGAGCTCCTGAAGCAGGAAACCGAGTTCATGGATGCGCAGACCCGGTCCCTGAATCTCACGATGTTCGCCACGACCTTGGCCGCATTGGGGATCGGAGCCTTCGTAGCTGTTTTTCTCAGCCGCGGCATTGCAGGCGCAAGCCAATCCGTCCTGGTCCGAGCCGAGGCGATCGCCGCTGGCGACTTGACTGGTGACCAACTGGTCGTCCGAAGCCACGATGAGCTGGGCGACCTGACGATGGCCATCAATAAGATGAGCGGCAGTTTGACGAAGGTCGTGCGGACGATCGCCACCACCGCCGAGCAAGTGGCCAGCGCCAGCGAAGAGATTTCCTCAGGCACTACGCAATCGGCCGAAACTGCGCGTAGTCAAGCCGACCAGACCCAGCAAGTCGCCACTGCCATGCAGGAAATGTCCTCCACCGTGCAGCAGGTTTCTGAGAATGCCCAAAAGGCCGCGGACGCCTCCCACAAAGCTGCGCAAGCAGCCCGCCAGGGTGGACAAGTGGTTCAGGAGACGCTCAGTACCATGCACAGCATCGCCGATTCCACCCGAAAGGTCGCGGCTCGCATCACAGAACTGGGGAAGAGTTCGGAGCAGATCGGAAAAATAGTTGCGGTCATCGATGACATAGCCGACCAGACCAACCTGCTTGCCCTGAACGCCGCCATTGAGGCTGCCCGCGCCGGTGAACAAGGCCGCGGCTTTGCCGTAGTCGCGGACGAGGTTCGAAAACTCGCCGAACGCACCACCAAAGCCACAAAAGAAATTGCCGCCATGATCGAGTCCATCCAGGCTGAAACCAAGACCGCGGTGCAGGCCATGGAATCGGGCAATCGGGAAGTTGAGACCGGCGTGACGAAGACCTCGGCGTCCGGCTCGGCGCTGGAAGAGATTATCAAGATGTCAGAAGGCGTCGGTGACATGATTGCACAAATCGCCACCGCGGCTACGCAACAGTCCAGCGCCACGGAACAGATCAACGCCAATGTTAGCCAAATTTCCAGCGCGACTCAGGAATCATCGGCAGCCGCCGAGCAAACCGCAAAGGCCTGCACCGATCTGTCCAGTTTGGCTTTCGACCTCCAAAAGGTCGTCAACCAGTTCACGCTGGATTCCTCACTCCGGTTTTCGCAGGATCCGGAGAATTCGCGCACTCAATCCAAACCAAGGGCGTCCTCGGCTGCAGCGGGGGCAATCCACTAAGAAACCAAGGAGCACAGAAATGGCACCCTCAGCACAACTGGAACAAACCGCAGCCTCGAAAATTGGCTCATCGGGCCATTCCGCTGCGCTACTGCAGATTGTCACCTTCCAGGTCGGCACCGAAACCTTCGCCCTGGATATTCTCAAAGTGCACGAAATCATCCGCTTCCGGCAACTGACCCGGGTTCCCAACCTGCCCAGCTATGTCGAAGGTGTTCTCAACCTGCGCGGCAAAGTCATTCCTGTCGTCGGCTTGCGCCAAAGGATTGGTCTGGAGCGCAAGGAGCCCAACTCGACTACAAAGATCATCGTCGCTAGCGTCAAAGATGACGTGCTGGGCTTCATGGTCGATTCCGTCTCTGAAGTTCTCCGCATTGGCGCCGATACCGTTGAGCCGGCACCCCGTCTGGGCGAAGGCGGGCAGAGGTACGTTTCCGGGGTCGGCAAGGTCAATGACCACCTTCTGCTGTTGCTCGACCTGGACAAACTTCTTACTGAAGAGGAAAACACCCAGGTCCTGACGGCGAAAGCGAGTGCAGGCGAAGAAGCCGCGGGCGCAGCAGTCTAGGATCACCATCGCTGACGCGCCACCAGAATGAAATGCCGGAAACCAGAGGAATACAGTCAATGAATACAGTCCTGTCTCGCCTCCACCACAAGGGCGACCGCATCATGCTCGCCGTAGTTTGGTCGCTGTTCACCCTGTCTCTCGCGCTTGCCTCTTTGCACGAGACTTGGCGGTTGGCGCTGATCGTCGGTGTGGGCTTCGCGCTCGCCTCCACCGTCGCGGTCGTCGTTGCCCCCGGTCGTCGCAGCACCCGCCTCATCAATGCTTCCGTGTTCATGGCCTTTTCGGCGTTGCTGATTCACCAGACCCACGGCATGATCGAAATGCACTTCGCGATTTTCGGCCTGCTGGCGTTTCTGTTGTTCTATCGCGATTGGGCGCCTATTGTCGCCGCAGCGCTGCTCATCGCCCTCCACCATCTTGGCTTCCATTTTCTCCAGAGTCAGGGCGCTCCGGTCTTCGTATTTCCTCACCCATGCGGGATTGCCATTGTGTTTGTGCATGCGGCGTTCGTGGTTTTCGAGACCATTCTTCTGACCTACATGGCAATCCTCGGCAAGCAGGAAGCCTTGGATGCGCAGGAGGTTATTGATCTGGGCTCCCGGATCCGCGAGGACGGAACCATTGACCTGTGCGTCACGAAAGGTTCGTCTGCAGGAATCTCGGCCCAGCACCTCGAAGAACTCCTGGTCGCCATCGGAGACGCAGTCACCGGCGCAAGAAATGTCGCCGTCGAGGTTCAAACCGCTTCTGAGTCCCTGGCTGTTGTTACGGAACACGTTCGGCATTCGAACTCCGACCAGGAGCAAAACACCCAGCAACTGGCTGCCACTGGACATGAAATGGCGGCTACGGCGTCCTCTGTACGGGAAGATGCGGCCCGCGTCGCTTCCGAAGCTCAAGCGTCCGAGCAGGTCGCTGCGGCAGGCCGGGCGCAAGCTACAGAAGTCATGGCCGACATGGAACAGTTGGCGGCCCACATCGCTACGGCAGGCGAAGCCATGACCCGCCTGGAGCGCGAAAATGCCCAGATCAATGCCATCGTCGATTTAATTCGGGATATTGCAGACCAGACCAATCTTCTTGCTCTCAATGCCAACATCGAAGCAGCGCGTGCCGGGGACGCTGGCCGCGGCTTCGCCGTGGTTGCCGACGAGGTCCGCAAACTTGCACAGAATACCGCCTCATCGGTGTCAAAGATCAGTTCCATCATTGAACGGACCAGCAAAGAAACCACGGAAGTCAGCCGAGCCGTCGAAGACTGCCGCCTCCGGGCGGAGCAGGGCCGGGAAAAAACCCGCAAGGCCGATCACAACTTCGAGGACATCACCGGAAGGGTCAAGGCCATCACGGTCTCCATCCAGCAGGTCTCCCAAGCGCTGCAGGAACAGCAGATGGCCAACGACCAGGTGGCCTCCAGCCTGACTTCGATGGAACACTCCTCCAGCGAAAACTCGGCCAACGCCGAGAAATTATCCGCAGCCTGCAAGCTGTTGCAGGACTTGTCCGAACAGTTGGCCTCTAAGGTCGAGAGATTCGTCGTGCCGGCTTCTTCGGCATCCGAGGTCAACCGAAACGCTGAGGCCCAGCTTGCATTCCGAGCCTCTGCAGCGGCCGCAGGCCGATAGAACGGAGATCGGCAAGATTCTGCTCCGCGTGGCCGGGACCGAAGTCTGCCACCTCCTGGCCTGAGACATGCGGAGTCCGGCAAATTAGAAACTCATCCGCCCGCTTCTTTCTGCATTGCACCTTTCCGTCCGCGGCTCTAATCACTGGTTAATCGTACCGAGGCCCGGAGAGGTCGGGCAGTTCGGCAACCCGCGAAACGCTGGTAAGGTCAGCCCGAAAACTGGTTACCGAAGTGCTCCAGCAGACGCGGGCGAGTCGCTAACCCTGCTGAAACTTTCTGCCGATAAGTGAAGCGGCACGAGTCTGCTCCCTTTAGAGGCATCGTGTGCTCAAAGCTGTTTCGGCAAGGCCTGATATGCGGTAAGGAAGGAAGATTCGTACGCACCGCTGCCCCTCCCCCATTTGTAGTTCGTCCAGGGCGCCGGTCGACGGGAAGGCCAGAGATTATGCACGAGAGAGTACTCATCATCGAAGATGAACCCATGCTGGCCGATGCCCTGAGCGAGTTCCTTACCCGCCAAGGCTACGAAGTACACTGTGCGGCGGAACGCGAAGAAGCAGAGGCTCTTCTGGCTCATCACGTCTATGCGCTGGTGATCACTGATCTAGCGCTCTCTCCCTTAGGACTAGCGGGGGTCGACGTCCTCGATTGCATTAAAGACCGGGTAACGCGCCCTAAAGTAATCGTATACAGCGGCCATGTCGACCCCGAACTGACAGCGCGGCTAGAGCCCCACGGAGTCGACGTTTTTCTTCAGAAACCTCAGCCCCTCGAGGAAGTCGCAAGAGTGGCAGCATTTTTGTTGGGGCGCCCGGCATGAGCCTGCTCGAAGAAATCCTCGGCCCCAACGGCTTAAGCATCCTCGTACAGCCGATCATCCACGTGAGTGGGGGCGAGCGCTGCCTGCACGGTGTCGAATGCCTTAGCCGCGGCCCCAAGGGCACACTCTTCGAACGCCCCGACCTACTCTTTGATTACGTTCGGCGCAAGAAAGCTGAACTGGTGGTCGACCGCAAAGTGATCGGACTCGCGCTCAATGCCTGCTCGCGGATCCCGGATCCGATTCGTATTTCCATTAACATCCATGCCTCGAGCCTGGGGCGTGACCCCGACTTCGCCGCCCAGTTGCAGCAGCAGGCCTGCAGTGCCGGCGTTCCCATTTCCCGCCTTACCATTGAGGTCGTGGAACACGCACCCATGTGGAACAAACCCCAGTTCTTGAAAACGATTGGTGAGCTGCAGGGGCTGGGTGTAGTCATCGCCCTTGACGACGTGGGTGCCGGGCAGTCCAACTACCACATGATTTTGGATGCTGCTCCAAACTGCTTCAAGGTAGATGCGTTCATCGTTCAAGGGCTCCATTCCGACCCGCGCCGTCGGGCTATCCTGGCCTCGGTGATGAAGCTGGCCAGCGAACTGGGCGGTGATGTGGTTGCGGAAGGCGTTGAGACCGAAGTTGATTTCTCCGCGCTCGCCGCATTGGGCGTTGCATTCATGCAAGGCTATCTTTTCTCCCGCCCAGTCACCGTGGAGCAACTCTTGAACTCTTCCTGGATTCAACCGCTGGCCTTCTCCGCAAGGGCGGGGCAATGACGACACCGTCCCAGCGGTCAAAGTGCACTGCCGCCGGCTCGTTGCAATAGTCCGCCAACAATCTCGCGCGAAACGGACTTGGAGTTGCACTCTCAGGAACTCGGAGTCTTTGCTTTCTAATGGTCCCCTAACTTGCTATCCGGCCTCGCGATCTTTTGTGTGGTCTTGCGTTGGTTCCGCTGGGCGCCCCCGAGTCCGGGAGCCGAACGGAATGGCCGGCCACGTCTGCTCGCTCGCTTAGCTTTGGCTTCTTCTCTGGCTGGTCTGACGGCCGCCTGCGTTGGTCTCGCCGTCTTCCTCGGAGGATGGATCGGTCACGTCTCGTTCCTCAGAACCATCTTGCCCGGCGCTCAATCGATGAAAGCCAACACCGCGCTGGGATTGGTCTTCCTCGGAGTAGCCCTTTGCTTGCACCAGCGTAGCGACCTAAGCCGCAAAGCGGGAGTCCTCGCTCTGATCTCGTCCGGACTAGCGACTCTGATCGGGACTCTAACCACCCTGGAATATGCCACCCGCCGAGACCTTCACATCGACGAACTGCTGGTCCGCGATTACGCCCGGACGGTCTTCTCCCCGCCCGGAAGGATGGGCGTCACCACTGCAATCAGCCTCGCTTTGTTGGGATGCACCCTTCTATTCGCAAAACATCGCCGCGCAGTCGTGGTAAATCAGTCCATTGCGATTGCAGTTGGCGGTCTCTGCATTTTCAATCTGATAGGGTACATCTACGGCATCCAGAACTACCTTGGCATGGCTCTCTACACGGCCATGGCCTTACACTCTAGCGTCACCCTGCTCATTCTGTGT
>Ga0075019_10001845_pt1 | contig 12050 bp, 7 predicted proteins | sample ColStrG_CSR_2013_FD_71473 | JGI IMG/M metagenome (GOLD analysis project Ga0075019, IMG submission 71473) | Freshwater sediment microbial communities in response to fracking from Pennsylvania, USA - Cold Stream Run_MetaG_CSR_2013 | ecosystem: Environmental > Aquatic > Freshwater > Creek >...
CCACTTTGCCGCGCAGGCCGGCCGGCTGCACGGTGTGGCCGAACTGATCCGTGAGCTGAAACGCCGGGACCGAGTCGCCGATGCGCAGCCGTTCCTTGGGGGCGGGAATGGCGGCGTCCGGCCCGCCGGACTTATGAACGTTGCGAGCCAGCGAGCTCTGATTGGTAACTACGAGATCGAACTGCACGCGGGCGCCGGGATATAAGAACGCGAGGTCGCCAGGTTGTTCGACACGGAACGGCATGACCATAGCCGGCATGTATTTGGCGATCGGCCGGTGCGAGACCAGCATGGTGCGGGCGGCGGGGTCGAGGGCCAGCACGATGCCGTCAACCGGATACGTCTTGGCGGATGCCGCCGCGGCGGCTACGATCAACAGACAGGCTCGCATACCCTCAACTTGGCGTTGATGGGATTATAGCGCGAAGGGAAGGATGGCGGCGGCCGGTGGCTGGTGGCCGGCCAGTCCCAGCGGCCAGTGGAAGGTAGGACAATATCATCCATGAAACGATGTGCTCTTTTGCTTCTGGGTGGTCTGGCGGTCTTTGGCGCCAGCATCGATTTCGAGGCTGAAGGCAAGCTCTGGTGGGCGCATGTTCAGTTCCTGGCAGATGACCGGCTCGAGGGCCGCAATACGGGCTCGGAGGGCTACCGGAAGGCGGTGGAATACGTGGCGGCGGCGTTTGAGAGGTTCGGCCTGAAGCCGATGGGGACTTCGGGATATGCGCAGCCGGTGCAGTTCGAAACCCGACAACTGGTGGAAGAAGAGTCGAGTCTAGCGCTGGTGCGCGATGGCAACGCGGAGTTACTGACGCGGCAGGATGCTTCGCTCAGCACGCGCGGCGACCTGGCGCCGGCGCTCGAAGCGCCCATGGTCTTCGTCGGGTACGGCCTTCAGGTGCCGGAGGCGCAATTCGACGAACTGAAGGGGCTCAATCTGCGCGGCATGATCGCGGTGTATGTGAATGGCGCGGGGCCGGTGAATGCCTCGGGGAACATCAAGTCTCACTACTCGTCGGCGGTGGAGCGCTGGAACACGCTCCAGAAGGCCGGCGCGGTGGGGATTGCGACCATTCAGAGTCCCCGCGGCGTGAATGGGCAGCCGCCCGACGGGGGCCGAGGGCAAGATGGGGGCCGAGGACCGGCGCCGCCGACGTTTGTTCTGGCCGATCCGAATATGCAGGAAGCGTCCGGGATGGCAGTTGCGGTGACGATTGCGCGGCACGGGATCGACAAGTTCCTGGAGGGCACGGGACATACGGCCGATGAAATTCTGAAAGCCGCAGCGGCGAATGAAGCTTTGCCCAAGTTTCCGCTCGTGGGAAGGCTGCGGACTAAAGCGGCAATCCGGCGGGATCGCCTGGAGGCGTCGAATGTGATCGGGATGCTGCCGGGATCGGACGCGCGGTTGAAGGACGAGTATGTGGTTATGTCGGCACACCTGGACCATGTGGGGGTGGGCCGGCCGGTGAATGGAGACGCCATCTACAACGGCGCCATGGACGATGCGTCGGGAATCGCCAGCGTGCTGGAGATTGCGCGCATGATGAAGGAGTCGGGCGGCAAGTTAAGGCGGTCGGTGATTTTTCTGGCGCTGACCGGAGAGGAGAAGGGCGAACTCGGCTCGCGATACTTCGCGGCGCATCCCACCGTGCCGGCAAAGCAGATCGTGGCGGACGTCAACCTCGACATGTTCCTGCCGCTCAATGAGCTGAAGGTAATCGAGGTGCAAGGGCTGGGGGAATCGAGTCTGGGTGAAACGATTCGGGCGGCGGCGAAGGATGCGGGAGTGGCGGTGCAGGCCGATAAGGAGCCGGAACAGAACCGCTTCATCCGCAGCGATCAATACAGCTTTATCCGCAGAGGGGTGCCGGCGCTGGCCTTCAAGTTCGGGTATGAATTCGGCTCGGCGGAGGAGAAGATTCACAAGGACTGGCTTCGCGACCGGTACCACAAACCGTCAGACGACTTGAACCAGCCGGTCGACAAGAGTGCGGCGGCGAAGTTCGATCGGATTATTATGAGCTTGCTGGAGAGGGTTGCGAATGCGGAGGCCCGGCCGCGGTGGAATGGGGACAGTTTCTTCCGGAGGTTTGCGAGGTAGGTAAGTAAGAAGAACACAGGCCTGGAGACCTGTGCCACTACTCATACCTCAAGGCGCGGATCGGATCGACGCGGGTGGCGCGCTCGGCCGGGATGTAGCCGGCCAGAAGGGCTACGGAGATCAGTGCGAGGGCGGCCAGCGCAATGCTTAACGGGTCGTTGGGCACGATGCCGTAGAGTTGAGCCCGAACCAGGCGGGTGAGCGCCAGGGAGATCGGGATGGCGATGGCCACGCCCGCAGCGGTCACTACGATGACCTCGCGCATCACCAGACGAAGCACGTCACGGCGGTCCGCGCCCAACGCCAGGCGGATTCCGATCTCGCGGGTGCGGCGCGTCACCATGTAGGCCATCACTCCGTAGAGGCCGATGGCTGCGAGCACCGTCGCCAGAATGCCGAAGAAAGCCGAAAGCGTGGCGATCATGCGCTGGGCCGAGAGGGCTTCGTCGACCTGCTCCTCCATGGTGCGCAGGTTGGCGACGGGGAGCGAAGCATCGAGTGAGGCGACCTCCCGACGGATGGCGGGGAATAGAGACTTCGGGTCCACGCCCGTACGCGCGTAGACCATCAAGGAACCCGGCGTTGGGTTTTGCGCGAACGGCAAATAGACGACGCGCGGAATTTTTTCATCGACCCGGCCGTACTTGGAGCCTCGCACCACGCCGACGATCTCAACCATGTCCCGGGGCTTATCGCCGGCGCGGCGGAAACGGCGGCCCAGCGGGTTTTGGTTCTTGAAGAAATACTGCGCGAACACGTCGTTGACCACCGCCACGCGGGTGGCGGCATCGCGGTCGCGGGCGGTAAAATCGCGGCCGGCGAGCAGCGGGATCCCCATGGTGGTGAAGTAGCCGGGGCTGACGAAATCGAACCAGGGGTTCATATTCTCGTCTTCTTTCGGCTGATAGCCTTCCACCACGATCGTGTTCTCTTCCTCATTGCCAGCGAGAACGGGGTTCTGGCCGATGGCTGCCGACTGCACATCATGGATGGCGCCGATACGCTGCTGCAGACTCTCCGCCAGTTGGCGCACCGGGGCGGGTTTGTAGTTATGGTTCAAGGAGGGGTCGAGCATGAAGCCCACCAGGCGTTCCCGCCGAAAACCCAGGTCGACGTTCTTCAGATTGTGCAGCGAACGGGCGAAGAGAGCGGCGCCGATCAGCATCAGCAGGGAGAGCGCAACCTGGGAAATCACCAGGGCCTTGCGAAGCAGTACGTGGCCGGCGACGGCGGAGACACTGCCGGCCTGGTCCTTGAGGGTGCGGGCCAGCGAGGGCGAAGTAGTCTGCCACGCCGGCACCATGCCGAACACAACGCCGCTGGCGATGGCCAGGGCGGAGGTGAAGGCGAAGACGCGCAGGTCGAGGCCGTCCGCCAGGCCAAGATCGGCAGAATTGGCGAGCAGGCCGATGAGAGCACTACTGACCCACCACGCCACCAGGAGGCCGACGGCGCCGCTTCCCAAGGAGAGGACTACGCTCTCGACGACCAGTTGACGCACCAGGCGAATCCGGCTGGCGCCTGTAGCGAGGCGCACCGCGATTTCGCGCTGGCGGCCTACGGCGCGAGCCAGGAGAAGATTGGCCACGTTGGCGCAGGCGATCAGCAGCAACAGCCCCACAATCGAGAACAGGATCAGCAATGGCGCCGAGAATTCGACGCGCAAATCCGACACGCCTTTGGAGGCCGATTCGAAAATCAGAGGCTTGGCCGCGAAACGCTCCCGAAAGCTTTCGGAGTGCGACGGTATGGTCTGCAGTTCCATAATGAGCAGGCCGCGGTAGTAGGGCTCCAGGCTGGCTTTCGCCTGGGCCACGGTTATGCCCGGCTTTAACCGGCCGATGAGTTGGAGCCAGATGTAGCGGCGGTTGTTGAGGCCGTTCCAGGTTGGCGTCATCTCGTGCTTCATCATGGTGGACACGAGGGCGTCGGTGCGGGAAGCCACGTCGAAGCCGCGGTAGCCGGGGGCGGTGACACCGATCACCGTCATCGGCCTGCCATTGAGGAGGATCGTCTGGTTCAGGATGGCCGGGTTGGCGCCGAACCGGGATCGCCAGAAGTCATGGGTCAAGACAACGACGGGGTGCGAGCCGGGTAGCCGATCGTCTTCCGGAGCCAAGCCACGGCCGAGGATGGTGTCGAGGCCCAGAGTCTGGAAATACGTGCCGGAGACGATTTCGGCCTGGATGCGTTCGCTGCGGTTGTTATAGGTCAGGCTCAGTGGAGTTGCAAAGCGCGCCGCCACGCCATCAAAGACGGTATTGTGGTCGCGGAAGTCCTGGAATATGGGGTAGGAGAACATGTTCTCGCCCGAGACGTTGCCGGTTTGGGGACCGGGGCTGGTGAAGAAAACCAGGTCCCTGGCGTAGCGGACCGGGAGCAACCGCAACAGGACCTGGTCGGCGACGGTGAAGATGGCGGAATTGGCGCCGATGCCGAGGGAGAGCGAGAGCACGGCTACGGTGGTGAAGAGCGGCGTGCGGGTGAGGTTGCGTACGGCGTAGCGCAGGTCTTGGAGCATCCGGGAGAATGGTAGCATAGGCCTCCCGGCCTGGGTGGATTGTGGGCCGAACGACCGGTCCCCGGCGGAGGAGTTATGAAGAAGTCACTCATTAAAGGCAAACCCACCGATCGGGCTGCTGCCGATGAAATCTTCCGGAGTATGATTTCAGCCGCGCCTCGCCGGACAAGTACGCGTCCCGGTACGCTGCGGGGAGTGCCGTGGTGGTGCTGGAACCCGATGTAACTGCCGCCTTTCCCAATGCGGGAGAAGCCGACGAGGCGCTTCGCGCCTTGGCGGAGATCATTCAGAAACATCGATCCCGCCGGACAACGCCCCCCGCAGTCTGGTAGCTCGCATTCCGACCGGAGCAGTCCACACATCATCAGAAAGCGCCGCGGCTGTTGGTGAGGAGAACATTTCGCACCAGGAATCCAGTGCGGGGGCAGTTCCCAGTGTGTGCGAGTCAGCGCTCTCTATTGCGACCCTATCAGTTCGTGCAATTCCTTGAGAGCACCTCGTTGCCGATGGTAACCCATGCTATCAATCATCCGCTGGGCGTTTTCTAGAGTGCTCGCCACGCTATGGGTGTCCCCTCCTGCGATGGAGATTCGGACCATTTCCAAAAGGCAGTCCGCCTCCCGGAGTTTCATCTGGCCGCGCGCTGCGGTCTCCCTGGCTTCGCGCACGTCTCGGCCGGCGGCAGCTAGCCGGCCTTGGAGCCGACGCACCTCAGCACGCGCGAGCAGGCCTCGCGGTAGCTGAAACTCAGCGCCGGCGCGATGAAAGCCTTCGATCGCCTTGTCGAATTCAGCCAATGGTAGCGAGTAATCTGCTGAGCCATGGCGGCATGCGCGAAGCAGACAAGCGCGGCCGAGAGCGAGCCTGCTGAGTGCGATGGCGAGTAGCGAACGATTCGACTCAGCGAACTGGAGGGCTTGAGCGGAGCGGTGCTCGGCCTCATCAAATCGCCCGAGGGTCAAGAGAAGTTCGCAATATGCGTAGCCTTGCATTGAAGAAAGCTGCGGACGCGTCGGCTGACGCATGCGCTCGATTCCTTCTGCTTCTGCAAACCATTCCGCAGCATTCGAAAAATCGCCAGACTGGTGTAATGCATCGGCCAAAGTTGCCCTGCTAACCTGTCGGTGAAAAAGGCCTCCTTTGATGTCCGCGTACTTGATACCGTCTCGCCCATAAGAGATGGCGTCCTGAATCTCCCCCATTGTCAAAGAGAATTCGCTGAGGGTAATGGCTCCTTTGACCGCTTCCGCCCATCTTTTGGCCCCGAGACTGCGATGCAAGAGCAGTTTCATCGGCTTCACGGCTTCCGAAACGCGGCCGAGAACATGTAGGTTCTCCCCAGCCTGCTCTAGCAGGAGAAACTGCCCTCTAGCGGAAATTTCGCGTACCGGCTTGTCCCACAGTTGCTCGAAAAAGTTCGCAAGTGCTGCCGTATCGGCCCCAACAGCCCCAAGCACTTTGAGGCTGTAAAACTCGTTTCGCCGCTGAATCCGTTTCCAGTAGATCCTGAAAAGCGCATCCTCATGACGGCCGGCCGCGCAGCCGTGGGCAACGGCGGCGTACAACGGTAGCATTTCCTCGAGCGTTTCGGGCTCCTTTTTCGAAGGACGCGTCAAGTATTCGTAAAGACAGTTGTTTCCGCCGCGCCATATCTCAGGATGACTCTCACGCAATCGCCGGCCGCAGTACTCGCGTACGAGCGGATGAGCATCGAACGTAGCATCGCCCCGAACTTCGGCCGGCAGCAGTAACCCGGACCGTCGAAGCCGGGCCGCTACTTGCCTGAAGTCGTCGTCCGTAAGGCGGCGGAGAGCCTCGCCCAACCACCCTAGGTCATTTGCTTCTCGCAGGCACTCCAATTCAGCAGGGGTTGCAGGCCGATCAAAAAAACCGAGCAGCAGCAGGACGGCAAGTTCGCTGAACCGGCCATTCTGCCGGAACCATGTTTCATAAGAGAACATCACGCGCCGAGCTTGGCCGCCTTCTTCGAGATCTGCCGGGACGACTTGGACTTCCCCACTGTGCCTGATATCGCCGTCATATAGGTCGCGAAGATATGTTCCCAGGAGCGTCAGGGCTAAGGCATGTCCATGATATTTTTCGGACAGGCTCTGCAACTCATCTTGGGTGCCGTGCACTCCTAGATCCTGCAAGAGGCGAGCACCAATCGCTGGCGCCAGATGACTCAGGTCGATACGGATGGCTGTTGTGCCCTGCCGCGCGGCGATATCAATTATCGGTTCTCGCGTGGTAGCAACGCACAATCCCGAGTTGTGAGCCGCGAGCTCACGGAGCAGCACCTGTAGCGCATCGTCCTTGATCCTGCCCGCGTTAGGACCGGGAGGGTACTGAAGAGGTTCCAGACCGTCGAGCACGAGGAGGGTCTTTTGGCGTCGCACCAATTCTGCCAACCTCGCGCCTCGATCGCGCAGCGAGCCATTGGAGGGTTCGGCATCTCCAAACCAGCGCAGTGCCGCGTAGATGAACTGATCGGCGGAAGCGAGTCTGTCATTAATACCCTGCCGGTAGAAAGACCAGCCGAAGACGCGCTCGGCGCCACCATACCGGTTCTGAGCCATTCGCCCGAGCCAGTGATTTACCAAGGCTGATTTCCCGACTCCCCCCCACGCGACAATGCTCACAATGTATGTGGCCGGGTCTGACCAAGCAATATCGAGACGCTCAAGTTCAGCTTCGCGTCCGCTGAAGTGCTCGCCCGACACCGGGAGGTCCGACAAGCTTACGCGTGGCTCACCTGCGATCGCCGAATTCGATTGCTTAGCCTCCAGCCTGTTGATTGCGGCGCTGATTGAAGCGATCAATTCTTCCTGGCTTCTGAAAATGCTCACAAGTCTATCTTTCGAAAGCTCGTCGCGCAGGGTTCTGATTCGCTTTCCGGCATCCCCATCGCCCGTGACATCGTCCATGAAGTTTCTCGACCAGGGAGCGTCATCACTCAGCAGAAAAATCAGGCAGGGCTTCTTTTTCTCCACTGCGTGGCGGTATTCGAGTTCCGTGATGGAGGATCTTCCCGGGTTATCATGTTCAGGCACGAAGCCATATCGGAATGCGAAGAGCCCAACGTAGACGTCGCACCTGTCAACGTCCTCCCGGCATCTGTCCAAGGGGCGGACGTCGGCTGCGACATAATCCTCCATGCCGACGACCTGTTTATTCATCCGCCTCAACTGACGTCCGGCGGCAGAACGAAAAAGCTCCAGATCCTGGAATGTGGAGGAGAGATAAATGCGATCTACACGCATACGTGATGAATAGTATAGGGCGTTGATAGGTAGTCGGCGGCTGTCTTCAACCCGAGCACGGTAAGGACGTATCACACGGATGGGAACGGCGTGCTCCGGGATCTTTCGGCCGCCAAAGTCCAGGCGAGTCGGATAGCTGGCGAGTACAACAGACCTTCGCACCAGCTTTGCCGGTAGCCCGGCGGGCTATTCCTGCCCGGCTTCGGGTGGATCGTCGCCCCACCCTTCCAGACGCCAGCCCGATCACGAAGCTGGCTCGATAGCGATCTTGTCGTTGACGGCGGCGGCGATTCGTTGTGTGCAGCCGAGGTAGCGCTCAGTCGTTTGGACCGAGACATGGCCGAGGAGGAACTGAATTTGCTCCAGTTCGCCTCCCGCGGCCCGACATAAGAGCGCGCATGTCCGACGCAGGTCATGAGGCGCGAGCCTATCGTTGCCGATCCGCGCGGCGAGTTCCTTCACGACGTGGCAAACCAGCTTCGCCGTCACGCCGTCGCCCCAGGGCTTGTCGGCACGGGTCACTTTCGGAAGAGCTTTCCTACTTGGATGCCCGCCGCTGCTGTCCAGTCGTTCAGCGCGCGGTAGACCAAATCGGGTATCGGGATGGTACGAATGTGGCCGCCCTTCCCGACGAGATCGACGATTGCCCAATGCTCTTCGCGTTGCTGCAAGAGCCCCGCTGGGCATCGGGGCACGAAAGGTTGTTAATGACCGCCGCTTTCGCGACCTCAAGATCAGGCAGTCGTAGAAGCGTCTTCGCACGGGTTCCGAGTAGCCCGCATTCCGACCGGAGCGGAGACCTTCCCGCAGACCATTGGACCTCACCCGAACCTGGCGTCTTGAACTTAATGTATACTTGGATGTAGACACTCCATGAACGCAAGCATAGTGGATCTCCGTTACAACATGAGGGCCGTGCTCCGCGCCATCGACCGCGGTGAGACGGTCACCTCCTCTATCGCGGAAAAGCCAAGGCGAAGCTCATGCCGATAGCCCTGTCCTCGGGAGTTTCAGACACCGGAGCGCCCAGAACACAGGACCAGCCTCTCTTCGGTCTCTGGTACACCGTTTTATAAATACACTAACGTATTATTATAGCCTTGAACGGCGGGGGCTGCTGTGGCATTGTCGAGTCAGGTGACTCCTCATGCCCAGATCAAGCCCTTACGCCATTCACTTGTCGTCTGCCGAGTTGGCCCAACTCGAAAAGCGTGCCGGCAAATATACGTTACCGTATTTTCAAGTCCAGCGAGCCAAGATGATTCTTCTGGCCGCCGAAGGATTGACCAACGACCAGATTGCTGCCCGTTTGGACACCCGCCGTGAGGTCGTTTCTGCTTGGCGTAAACGTTTTTTTGCCGAACGCCTCCTCGGTTTAGAAGAACGCTCTCGTCCGGGTCGTCCCCGGACTTTTTCCCCCTGATCTGGTGGTGCAGGTCAAGGCTTGGGCTTGCGAACTTCCGGCCACTCACGACTTGCCGTTGTCTCGTTGGAGTACCACCGATCTGGCGCGAGAGGTTTGTCAGTCGGGCTTGGTGGCTTCCATTAGCGGCAGCACGCTTTGGCGCTGGTTGCATGAGGATGCCATTCGGCCCTGGTACCACCGTAGCTGGATCTTCCCACGCGACCCCAACTTCGCTGACAAAGCCGGCCGCATCTTGGATCTGTATGCCCGCCAATGGGAAGGTAAGCCTTTGGAAGAGAATGAGTTCGTGATCTCGGCCGACGAGAAGACCAGCATTCAAGCCCGGCGACGCAAACACCCTACTCGCGCCTGCCGCCCGCGTGGCACGATGCAGGTAGAGCACGAGTACTTTCGGTGCGGGGCCTGGACCTACATCGCCGGTCTGGATGTCCACAATGCCAGGATCTTTGGCCGCTGTGAGACCCAGAACGGCATTGAACCCTTTGACCGACTCGTCGAGCAAGTAATGACTCGACCGCCGTACAACGAGGCTCGCCGCGTCTTCTGGATCGTCGACAACTGTTCGGCTCATCGCGGTCTCAGGGCCGTGCAACGCCTGCAGAGCGCGTATCCACAATTGGTGCTGGTTCACGCGCCGGTCCATGCCAGTTGGCTCAATCAAGTGGAGATCTACTTCTCCATAATCCAGCGGAAGGTTCTGACACCCAACGATTTCCCGAACCTGGACACCCTGGCGGAGCGACTTCTTGACTTTCAGTACTACTGGGAAGCGGCCGCCAAGCCCTTTGAATGGAAGTTCACTCGACAAGACTTGCGCGAGTTGCTCGACAAGCTGAACACTCCTCGATAAAAATCCAGTAACGGCCCCAAAAATACGTTAGCGTATTTCTGAAATGACCGACTTAGCTAAAGGATTCGTTGGGGGTTTAGCTGTCCGGCGGGGCAGAGAACTGGGGACGCAGGCGAGGACGAATACGCTACTACCCACCAGCCTGGCCGACCAGGATGATTGCCAAGGCGAGGTTGCCTACCTTTACGCTCAGCGCCCAGTCGCTGTCGCCCTCTTTGGCGACGGCCGGGAAGGTCGTACCGCCCGGTAGTTCGAGCGAGAGGACGGCCGGGTGCGCGGTTCCGGACTTGCGGCTCATTTCCACCAGGGCGCCGAAATCTGGAGTAGCTGCCGGGTCGGGATCGCTGGCAATCGGGGTTATCAAGGCAAAGTCACGCTGGGGAGCCACGCCCTGGTGTGCGCCATCCACCGGGAAGTTGCTGTATCGCAAGGTGTAAAGGCCGGGCTTGATGACCTGACCGCGGCGGTCTGCCCCGGCAGCCGGGAAGCGCAGGATGCCCATCAACGTGCCCTGAGCGATCGGGAGGACGATCGCCTCATCGGTTGACTTGGGACCGGTGGGGATCGATTTGAGGAACCAAACCTCGCACCAAGGTCCTTTTGGGCCGACGACGCGATAGCCCTGGGCGTCAAGCAGAGAGGAGTATGGTGAGGGGACTGCCGGTGAACTACTGATGGATTCGAGCTTGTAGTCCTGAGCGAAAGCGGATAGAGCAAGAAGGAGCAGGAAGGGCAAACGTTTCATCATGGCGAGGCGAAACCGGGATTTTTCATTGGAGCGGGAGACCGGATTCGAACCGGCGACATCGACCTTGGCAAGGTCGCACTCTACCAGCTGAGTTACTCCCGCTCGTTACCCGAAAACCCCATTTTCCAACGGAAACAATACCGATGTCAAACGTTACTGCTATGTCATAGAAATGAAGGCGTTTATAAACTTGTAGCAACGACGTCCTCCACTCCGCGGAAAACGAGCTTCGCCGCGGAGGATGCATCAGTGTGTCTGTGTGAATGCCGCGGCGCGCCGACGCTTTTTCGAAGGACCGAGTCCGGGCGGCACCGGCGAGCGGCGGCGTAGAATGAGATTTGGATTTTCAACTTTATCCACTGCGATTCTGCTTTACGGCGCGCGAGTCCATTTACTTTCCTCCGGGTAAGTCGGCGAATATTCTGCGCGGCGCTTTCGGCACTATCTTCCGCAGGATCGCCTGCGTGCCCCATTGTCCCGGCCCATCCGCATGCAAGATCCGCGCCACATGCCCGTACGCCCGGATGTTCGAACCCTCCGCGCTCGGACCGGGCCCCAGCGGCCTCTCCGACTGGCCTCGCCCCTTCGTCTTCCGCGCCACGCATTTGGACGGCTGCACCGTGGCCTGCGGGACGGCCTTTCAGTTCGACCTCAACCTCTTTGATATGAAAAGCCCGGCGTTGACGTACCTGGTGCTGGCATTCACCCAATTGGCGCACGAAGGCCTAGGCCCGGGCCGGGGACGGGCGACTCTGACGCAGGTCTCGCAGATCACCGGCCCCGGTGAAGCCCCGGCACCCATCTACGATGGAGCCTCGTTTCTGCTCAGCCAAGCCTTGCCCCCACTGTCGCTGAACCTGGACCCGGACCCGGCGCCGGTGACTCATGTCCGCGTGCGGTTCGTGACGCCGACCGAGTTGAAGAGCGGCCAACAACTGGCGGCGAGCCCGGAGTTCGGCATCCTGCTGGGGCGCATCCGGGACCGGCTGAGCACGCTGCGCGAGATGTACGGCGAAGGTCCGCTGGAGATCGACTTCCGGGGGCTCGGTGAACGCGCGGCCAAGGTGCGGATGACGCGGTGCCAACTCGACCAGATGGAAGTGACGCGGCGGAGCAGCCGGACGGGCCGGTACCATCC
>Ga0075019_10001846_pt1 | contig 12048 bp, 10 predicted proteins | sample ColStrG_CSR_2013_FD_71473 | JGI IMG/M metagenome (GOLD analysis project Ga0075019, IMG submission 71473) | Freshwater sediment microbial communities in response to fracking from Pennsylvania, USA - Cold Stream Run_MetaG_CSR_2013 | ecosystem: Environmental > Aquatic > Freshwater > Creek >...
GCAGAATGACGATGTCGATCCGCTCCCGGTTGGCGCAGGCCTCGATGGCCGCGGACCCAGTGTCGCCGGACGTGGCGCCAACAATGGTGATGCGTTCGTTGCGTTCCGCCAGCACATGGGCGAACAGGCGGCCGAGCAGCTGCATCGCCATGTCCTTGAAGGCGAGCGTGGGCCCGTGGAACAGCTCCATGGTCCAGAGCTCCGGGCCAAGCTGGACCATCGGCACCGTCGCCGGATGCGCGAAGCCCGCGTAGGACTCGCGCGTCAGCCGCAGCAATGTCTCGTACGCAATGCAATCACCGACAAAAGGGTGAATGACCCGCGCCGCCAGCTCCGGATACGGCAGGCCGCGCAGCGCGCGCCATTGGTCGGGCGAGACTGTCGGCCAGGTCTCCGGCATGAACAAGCCGCCGTCCTCGGCGAGACCGGCCAGGAGAACGCCTGCGAAATCACGCGGCGTTGCCTGGCCGCGGGTGGAAATATAGCGCATCGGGGGGCCTATCTGCCGCAAGTGAGGCGGGCAGTGATGGGCCAGCCCGGGATTTCAATCAATGGGGCGACTGTCGACGCCCCGCTTCAGACACAAGAGAATTTTTCTTGCGCAGCCGCAATCAGCCGCGGGAAGGTTTCGGTAACGATCGATCTCAAGGGGAAGTGCGATGGCTGACAGTTACGCGGGCGCCTGTTTCTGCGGCGCCGTGGAGATCAGCGTGTCCGGCGCGCCGAACGCGATGGGCTATTGCCATTGCCGGTCGTGCCGCTCCTGGTCGGGCGGGCCAGTCAACGCCTTCACCCTCTGGGCGCCGGAGGCGGTGGAAGTGGTGAAGGGCGCGGAACACGTGGTCACCTATCACAAGACCGAAGTGAGCCATCGGCAGTTCTGCCAACTGTGCGGCGGACATCTGATGACCTCGCATCCGCCCTTGAACATGATCGACGTGTTCGCGGCCACGATCCCCGACCTGAAATTCGTCCCAGGCGTGCACGTCAACTACCAGGAGACCGTGCTTCCGATGCGCGACGGCCTGCCCAAGCTGAAGGATTTCCCCGCGGAATTCGGCGGATCGGGCGAGACCATGGCGGAGTAGGTGAGACGCAGATCCATGATAAGATGGATGCAAAGCCGCCCGCTTCGAAGCCAGCTGCTGCTGGGTCTGCTGTGCGGATCGCTTTGGTGTGCCTGGTACTTCGATCCGCCGGCGTGGCTCGCTCGTGTGCCGAACGGCGCCTCGTTCGCGACGGACTTCCCTGCCGTGCTGATGGTGTTTGGCCTTACGCTGCTGCGGGGCGAAAGGATCAATTGGGATATTCACCGAACCGCGGGGGAAACCCGCTTCCAGCGCGCAGCCATCGCGGTTTCGATGGTGGCCGGGCTTGTCATCGTCATCGCCTGGACAACGATGACGACTGCCTTCTTCGTGCGCGGCCTTGATGACCTGACCCTGATCTTCCGCTGGGATCTGCTGCTCGCGATCTGTGCGATCCTCTATGGGATGAGCGACACCAAAGTCGGGGGCGCGGTCAAACCGGATGGCACGGCCTGAGCCGGTGTTCGAACCCATCGCCACCGACGATCGTCGCGTGGGATGCTCTGCATCCCGCGTCTTTCTGCAGCGATGCAGAACGCGGGATGCAGAGCATCCCACGCTACGAAGGAGCGAAGACCCGCAGACGGTGGCCGTCGGGGTCGGCGGCGGTGAAGGTGAGGCCGAAATCCATCTGTGTCGGCTGCTGCAGAATGCGCAGGCCGCGGTCGCGCCAGGCGGCATAGGTGGTCTGGACCGCCTCGGCGTTGGCGACGGGAAAGCCGAGCTCGCAGCCACCCGGCGCGGTGGCCGCCGGCTCCACGGTCCGGCTGGCCCACAGGCCCAGCATCAGCCCGCTCTCCAAGGCGAACATCGCGAAGCTGGGCGAGGCCTCGACCGGCTGGGCGCCGAGCAGATCGGCGTAGAAGCCGGCGCTGGCGGCGGGGTCGGCGACATGGAGCAAGATGAAATTCGGATGCATGACGGTCTCCTCGGTTCGGATGACCGCAGGCTAGGCGTCAGCACTGTCAGTTTCTGTCAGCAGCGATCCCCTGCGCCGCGCGCCACTGCCTCAGCAGCATCTGGCGGCGTCGTGGCGCGCGGAGTTCGAGCACGGTGAGGCCGGCGATCCGGTCCGTGCGGAAATGGCGAAAATCCTGCCGGGTTTCGCACCACGCCACCAGCATACGCACCTGATCAAAGAACCCCAGCGCGAAGGGCCACACCACCCGCTGCGAAACCGCGCCACGGGCGTCGCGATAGATGATCGCAAGCTTGCGCTCGCCGCGGATCGCCCGGCGCAGCTCCGCCACATCGATGGCATCGGCGGGCGGTGGCGCGCCCGGCCCGATCAGCAAGGTCGAGCCTTCGAGCGCGTCGCGCAGATCCGCCGGCAGCACCGCTGCAATCCGCGCCAGGGCATTGCGGGCAGAGGCCGCCAGTCGCGCGTCGGCCCGCTCCGCCACCCAGCGCGAGCCCAGCACCAGCGCCTCGATCTCGTCCGCCGGAAACATCAGCGGCGGCAACACAAAGCCTGGCCGCAGCACATAGCCCAGCCCCGCCTCTCCCTCGATCGGAGCACCTTGCCCCTGCAGCGTGGCGATATCGCGATACAGCGTGCGCAGGCTGACCCCGAGTTCGCCCGCCAGCACCGCCCCGGTCACCGGGCGACGATGCCGGCGCAGCAGCTCGATCAGCTCAAGCAGGCGCCCGGCGCGCGACACTCACACCGCATCCGCGCGCCAGCTTTCGGCACCGACCGAGGTGAACTGCACGGCACTGGCATTCGCCCCTTCGGCGTTCAGTGCGGCGATCAGCTCCATGCGCGACTGCGGCGGCACCAGGAACATCATGAAGCCGCCACCGCCGGCGCCGGAGACCTTGCCGGCGATCGCGCCATAGCCCATCGCGGTATCGTATAAATTATCGATCAGCTGCGTGCTGATGCCACGCGCGGTGCGCTTCTTGGCCTCCCAGGAACGGTTGAGGATGTCGCCCATGTGGCGGATCTCGCCGCGCAGCAGCGCCTGCTTCATCTCGATGGCATCGGCCTTCAGCTGGTGCATGCTCTCCAGATGATTGCCGGCGTCATGGGACATGCCGCGCACCTGCTCGGTGATGATGGCATCGGAGCGGCGGGAAACCCCGGTGAAGCAGGTCACCAGCGAGGTCTCGAACTCGCACAGCACGGCGCGGGAGACCCGCAGCGGATTGACCACAACACGGTCGTTGGCCAAAAATTCGATGAAGTTGGCGCCGCCGAAGGCCGCCGCATACTGGTCCTGCTTGCCACCGGCGAGGCCGAGGTCGATGCGCTCGATCTCGAAGGCCAGATGCGCCACGTCGTACAGCCCCAAGGGCAGCCCCAGCAGCTCGCGAAACGCCTCCACCATCGCAACACACAGCGCCGAGGAGGAACCAAGACCGGAGCCCGGCGGCGCATCGACGAAGGTGGTGATGCGCAGCGGCAGCATCCGCCCCCCCGCGTGGTCGCGCATCATGCGCAGATAGACCCCGGCGTGAATGCCCAGGGAGGCGCCCTTGATCGAGGTCGGATCGGGGGTCATCGCCTCGGCGGCCGCAATGTCGCGGGCGATGAAATGCACCAGATCGTCCGGGCTCTCATCGATGAAGCAATAGGCGTAGCGGTCGATGGTGCAGTTGAGCACGGCACCGCCGAATTCGTCGCAATAGGGGCTGAGGTCGGTGCCGCCGCCGGCGAGACCCAGGCGCAACGGCGCCCGGGCCCGCACGACGCGGCCCTTTTCGAGGGGAACGGAGAGGGTCATGGCGTTGCCCGTGTGATTGTTGCCGTCACCGCTAGCACATCGCCCGCGTCGCAAAAACGCGGATCATTTCGCTACAGATTGGCCGAGAACAGCAGGTTGAAGGGGCCGAGATAGCCCAACTCCTCCGACCAGTAGTGATGCGCCCGCGCGGCCACGAAACCCGCCTTGCGCAGCATGTCCAGAATGTCCCAGCCGATCTCGTGCACCTCCTCGCTGCGTTCCGCGACCAGCCCGCCCTTGGGCGTGCGGGCGAGCTCGAGATGGCTTTCGGTGCGGCCGGCGCGGTAGCGCAGCGGCACGGTGAACACCAGGCTGCCGCCCGGCGCCAGCACGCGGCGAAACTCCGCCAAGGCCTCGGCCAGCGGCGGCACATGGTGCAGATGGTCCCACGAGATCACCGCCTGGAAGCGGGCGTCCGGCGCGTCGACCCGCCAGGCGCCGTCCTGCTGAATCAGCCGGGGCTGGCGCACAAAGCCGGGCCGCTCGGCGGCCAGCCTGCGGTCCAGCACATCCGGCGGGCCGAACAGCAGCACGCGCGACCAGTCGGCAAGGCCCGCCACCGATTCCAGGTAATGCAAGGCGGCGCGGGCACGGTTGCCGAGCCGATCTGCACAGTCGCATTGCTGTGCCTCGCGCCAGTTGGGACCATCGGCGGGGTCCACCGGCGTGGTGAAGCGCGTCACCCGCAGGCAGGGCGCGCAGGTGCCCTCGCGCACCACCGGGCCGCTTTCCGGCACCAGCCGCTGCTCATGGGCGAAGCGGGCGGCGAGCAGGTCGTGCTGTTCCTGGCAGAACTGGTCGAATTCTGCCTGCGAGATGAAGCTCTCACCGGGAAAGCGGACATGCAGGCCGGACTGTGTGGATTGGGTCATCGCACTCCCTTGATCTCGACGCCGAGGTCGCCCCAGCGCTCGCGAAACCGCGTGGCGGCTCGCCAGGCCCTGCGTGCGTCGGGAGCCACCAGGGCCGCGGAAGCAGCGGCCTCGGGCGTCCGCACGTCGCGCACGTCGTGGCCGAGCAGGCGCAGCCGCAAGGCCAGATCGGCGCATTCCAGCCCGGCACCATCTTCCAGGGCGCCGTCGAGCGCGCCGGCCTCGGTCCAATGCGCCCGCCGCACCGCCAGCATCAGCGCCAGCGGCGCCGGCAGCGCCAGGGGCAATTCGGTGTTCGCCATGCCCCACCGGCCCAGGCTGTCGCCGCCGGGCGTGCCGAGCAGCGCTGTTTCCGGCGCGTCGGACAGCGCCAGCAGCAGACTGTGCAGCGCCACGGTCGAGGGCGGCAGCGCCACCGCGCGCAGGATGACCACGCAGCCGCACCGCAGGCCATCCACCGCCGCGTTCAGCGTGTCGCAGGCATGCCCGCCCACCGGCGGTGCCACCGCGACCCCGCGGGCCACGGTGTGGATCAGCGCGGTCCGGGGATCACTGCCGTCATCGGCCAGCACCAGGCTGACATCGAGGCCAGACATCGCCGTCGCCAGGCTGCGCAGGGCCGCGATGGTGTGATCGACCTCGGGGGCGGCGAGCAGCACGATGCCCACGCCGGCATCCACATTCTGGCGCGGCAAAGTAAAGCCCGCGTGGCGCCGCAGCAGTTCTTCCTGCGCCATGGCGGCAGCGAAGCTCGGCGCATCGGCACTTGCCTTGGGAGCCCGCCAACTGCGAACGGCGAGCATCGCCGCCATCTGTTGCAACGGCAGGCCTGCGGCGTTTCCGGCCCGCCGCACCGCCAGCATGGCCTGCAGATCGGCCACCTCGGCCTGCAGCCGGGCGATCTCGGCGGCGGCGAAATCCAGCCGCTGCACATTCCCAGGGGCTGCTTCCTCCTGCACCTGGCCAAACACCGTCTGGTCGTCGCGCACCCGCGCGCGGATCAGCCGCTGTGCAGCCCCGCTCCGCTCCGCGGTCGTGACAGGCATGTCGAGCTCGAAGCCATGCCGGCCGTCGCCGATGCCCCGCCGTGCAAGGTCGCTGCGATAGCGCGACGCCTCGACCGTGCGCACCACCCGCTCGCCGTCGAGAATCTCCACCAGCAGCCGCGCATGCGGGCGCTGCGGCTCCCAGGCCCAGCCTTCCAGCCGACCATCGGCGCGGCGTTCCAGCGTGCCCTGTATCTCAGGCTGAAAGCCCTGCCGGATCATGCCCAAGCCGGTTTCGGGGGTAGGAAGGCGAACAGCTTACAACTCCGCAATCTGATTGCGAGAACGTGAGCAAGATCAATAGGCCACGCAAGCGATTTGGCGCTACGGTGGTCTCGGCACGGAATAGGTTGGACGTTTTGGCGCGGATCCTCATCACCGGTGCGGCCGGCATGGTCGGCTCGCATCTGCTCGAATGCCTGGCAGGGCTTGGGGAACAGGACGTGATCGGCAGCTACTACCAGCCCACCATTCGCCTGTCCGAGATCGAAGGCCGGTTCCGCCTGGCCGAGCTCGACGTGCGCGACACCGCCGCCATGGCCGCGATGGTGCAGACCGAGCGCCCGCAGGTGATCTATCATCTGGCCGCCCAAAGCCTGCCGACCCGCTCCTGGGACGCGCCGTGGGAGACCATGCAGGTCAATGTCCAGGGCACCGTGAACCTGTTCGAGGCGATCAAGCAGGTGCGCGCGCACGATCCCTCGTACGACCCCGTGGTGCTGGTCGCCGGCTCCTCCGCCCAGTACGGCGCCAGCCTGACACCGCAGAACGTGCCGATCTCGGAGGATCTGACGCCGCTGCCCCTGCATCCCTATGGCGTGTCGAAGGTGGCGCAGGACCTGCTGGCCTATCAGTACTGGGCCAACGACGGCATCCGCTGCATCCGCGCGCGCATCTTCAATTGTACCGGGCCACGCAAGCACGCCGATGTGATCAGCGACTTCGCCCGTCGCGTGGCGGCGATCGAAGGCAATGGCGGCGTGCTGAAGGTGGGCAATCTCGCCGCCAAACGGGCCATCCTGGACGTGCGCGACCTGCTGGCGGCCCTGCTGGCGCTGGCCAGTCACGGCGCACCCGGCGAGGCCTACAACATCTGCGCCGAAGCCGCCCACAGCATCGCCTCCCTGATTCCGGTGTTCGAGACGCTCACCGGCCGCGCCATCGCAACCGAGATCGATCCCGCCCTGTTGCGTCCGACCGACGAGGCGGTGATCTTCGGGTCCTGCGACCGGCTGAAGGCTGCCACCGGGTGGTGCCAGACAATCGCCATCGAGGACACCATCAAAACAGTGCTCGACTATGAACGCGCCCAGCTCGCGGCCTGATCGCGGCATGCCGGCAGCGGCTCCGCCACGGGAGATCGCGGAGTGGCAGGTGCAGCGCGCCCGGCATCTGGCGGCCCTGTGCCAGGGCCGGACACTGCATCTGGCCGGCAGCGTCGACAACGCCGCGCGCCGGGCGCTGGAGGCCGCCGGCGAGCTGGTGGAAAGCTCGGCCGAGATCGTGCTGAGCCTCGCGGCCCGACCGGGGCGGGACATACTGGCCTCGCTGCCCGGCCTGCTGTCGCGCTGCGAGTCCGGCGGCACGCTGGTGCTCAGCGAGGCGCTCGGGCCCGAACAGCGGCCGGACGCGGCCTTGCGCAAGGCCCTGGCGGCACGGTTCTCCCATGTCGTGGTGCTGCAGCAGCGGCTCATCGCGGGCTCGGTGATCGCACCGCAGCGCCAGGCCGCCAGCCGCGTGTTGCCCCTGGCGTCACGGCCGGAGGCGGAGGCCTTCTGCCTGATCCATCTCTGTGCGGACCATACGCTGGCACCGCCCGGGCCCGCGCTGCATGAAAGCGGCGCCACCCCCGAACCGATCGCCAACACCGCGATCCCGGTCGCGGGGTCGGGCCTGGCCTTGCCGGCCGCGGCCCTGGCGCCGCTGCAAGCGGAGCTGCGCAGGCGGGCGGTGGCGCTGGCGGACCGGCTGGAACGGCAAGGCCAGGCGCTGGTCGAGCAGCAGGCCGAGAACGCTGTGCTGCGGCGGCACCCAGCGACGGGGGCACGGCACGCGATCCCGGGCTTTCGCGAGCGGGAACACGCCTGGCCACTGGCCGCGGGCATGGATGCCGCGGAACTCGAGTTCTACGACCGACGCGTCGATGACCCGGTCATCCTGGAGGCGCGGCGCGGCGAGGCCTTTCTCGCGCAGTTCGGCCTGCTGGGCGAGAAGCCCGATTTCGCTGGCGCCATCGCCAGCCTCAACGCCCGCACGCCGGAGCGCTCGGCCGTGCCGGAGGTGTCGATCATCATCCCGGTGCACGGCCAGCTCGCCTATACGCTGAACTGCCTCGACAGCCTTTGGGAGCTGCCGGATCGAACCTCCTTCGAGGTGGTGGTGATCGACGACGCCTCGCCTGACAAAACCCGCACGCTGCTGCCCCGCGTGGCCGGGCTGAAGCTGCGCCGCCACAACCGCAACGCCGGCTTCATCGCAAGCAGCAACCTCGGCGCCGATCAGGCGCAGGGCAGCTTCGTACTGTTCCTCAACAACGACACCCGCGTGGTGCCCGGCTGGCTCGATGCGCTGGCGGACAGCTTCCACCGCCTTCCCAACGCCGGGCTGGTCGGCTCCAAGCTGTTCTATCCGGACGGGCGGCTGCAGGAAGCGGGCTGCATCATCTGGCGCGACGGCTCGGCCTGGAACGACGGGCGCGGCGATGATCCGAACCGCCCCGCCCACTGCTTCGCCCGCGAGGTCGACTATGTCAGCGGCTGCGCCATCATGCTGCCGACCGCGCTGTGGCGCGAGTTGGACGGCTTCGACACGCTGTTCACCCCCGCCTATTGCGAGGACGCCGACCTGGCCCTGCGCATCCGCGCCTCGGGCCGCGAGGTGTGGTTCCAGCCGCAGTCGCGCGTGGTACATTACGAGGGCGTGACCTCCGGCACCGACCTCACCCAAGGGGTCAAGGCCCATCAGGTGGTCAATGCCCGCAAGCTGTTCCTGCGCTGGCGCGATGCCCTTGCGCATCACCGGGTGAACGGCGATGCCCCCGCGCTGGAACGCGAACGCCGCGTGCATCGCCGGGCCCTGGTGATCGACGCCACCGCGCCGACGCCGAAGCAGGACGCCGGCTCCGTCACCACCGTGCTGACGCTGCGGCTGTTCCAGCGCCTCGGCTACAAGGCGCATTACGTGCCGCAGGACAATTTCCTGTTCCAGCCCGAGCATGTCGAGGCGCTGATGGCCGAGGGCGTCGAGGTCGCCTATGCCCCGTACGACACGAAGTTTTCCGACTACATCCGCGAACACGGCGCCGGCTTCGACGTGGTGCTGGTGTTCCGCGTCACCATCCTGGAACGGGTGATCGACGATCTGCGCCGGCATGCGCCCCAGGCGCCGATCCTGTTCCACAACATGGACCTGCATTTCCTGCGCATGCAGCGCCAGGCCGAGGCAGACAACGACGCTGCAGCGCTGCTGCTGGCCGGCGACATGCGCGCGCGAGAACTCGACCTGATCTCGCGGGTCGACTGCACCGTCACCCATTCGACCTTCGAGCGGGATCTGCTGGCCGAGCTGGTGCCACAGGCGCCGGTGGTGGTCTGGCCCTTCATGTTCGAATTCTACGGCACCGAAATCGGTTTCAACCAGCGCCGCGATTTCTGCTTCCTCGGCGGCTACGGGCATGCCCCCAACGTCGACGCCGTGCTGTTCATGGCACGCGAGGTGATGCCGCTGATCTGGCGGCACGAGCCCGAGGCCCGCTTCATCATCGCCGGTGCGAAGCCCTCCCCCGAGGTACTGGCCCTGGCCAGCGACCGGATCGTCGTCACCGGCCAGATCGAAGACCTGCGCACCGTGTTCGACGCCGCCAGAGTGTTCGCCTGCTCGCTGCGCATCGGCGCCGGCACCAAGGGCAAGGTTTCGACGGCCATGGCCTATGGCATGCCGGTGGTCACCACCTCCTGCGGCGCCGAAGGCATGGATCTCATCGACGGCGAGGAGGTGCTGATCGCCGACGATCCCGCCGATTTCGCCGCGGCCTGCCTGCGGGTATACCAGAACGAGACGCTGTGGACCCGCCTGTCCGAAGCGGGCCAAAGACTGGTGCAGGAAAAGCATTCGCTGGACATGGGCGAAAGAGTGCTGGACGAAGCGATCGAGGTCGGCTTCAGACGCAAGCTTGATTTGTAGCTGCCAGCAACAACCGGTTGATCGGCTGCAGACGCGACCACAGTTCGGACCATGCCGACCGAAACGCCTCCGGTGCGACGCCTGCGGCCGCCACGTCGCGTTCGATATCGGCCACCGTCCGCTTGCCGTCGACCAACGCCAGGATCGCGCGGGCCTGGCGGGGCAGCGGCAGCGGCAGCTGCAGCCCGTCGAACACCAGCGGCACCACCAGATCCGGCCGGATGGCGCTCGCCAGTGTCTGGCCCGGCAGTTCGCGCATCACCGGCACCGCGGTGTCCGCCATCGGATCGGCGCGAAATGCGACATCGGCCTCGCGCGTGCAGTACACCACATGCATCGGAATGTTGCCGCACAGCGCCTCGGCCAAAGCGGCGCGGGCAATCGGATCAAGGCCCGCCGCCAGCGTCCGCAGCCTCGGGTCCGGAAGGTAGGTCTGCGGATCGTAGCGGATCGGCTCCATCCAGCAGGTCACCGCAAGCCCGACCTGACCGAGCAATGCTGCGAAGGATGTCACATCGTACGCGCGGTCACGCGGGTTCAGCAGCAGGTCGAAAATCCCCGCATCGCCGCCGATGACATGGTCGGTGATGATCTGGTTCATCCGCAGCCAATTGCTTGCCGGCAGATGCCGCAGCACGCGCCTGGCCACCTCCAGCCGCGCGGCCGGCTTCTCGCTCTCCGGCGTCAGGGCGCGCAAGGCGTCCTGCACCATATAGACGCCGGTGCGACCATGCGGCGCATAGACCATCAGCCCCATGCCGCCGCCCGGCGCCAAAGCGGAGAGCAGCGCCTGCAGCCCCTCGGCCGGATCGGGCAGATGGTGCAGCACGCCGCAGCAGTCGATGTAGTCGAACAGGCCAAGCCCCAGGTTCGGCAGGTCCAGCAAGGACCCCTCGACGAAGTCGATGTTGCGCAGGCCCCGCGCCGCGGCACGCGCCTGGGCAATCTTCAACGACGCCTTCGAACGGTCCAGATAGACCACCCGCGCATCGCGATCGGTCTGCGCCAGCTGTGCCGCCAGCATGATGGTGCCGTCACCGGTGCCGCCACCGGCGAACAGGGCGCGCAACGGCAGGCTTGTGGGGCGTTTCGCGCCGAACACCCAGTAGTCGATTTCCAGCAGATGGCCGGGACTGCCGACGACCAGCCGCTTGGCCTCCTCGCGGGCGTCGCGCGGCGGATAGGGATAGGCCTCGTACTGGGCGGCAAGGCTCTTGTCGGTGCGGTCGGTCATGCGCGCACCATATCCAAGCCGGGCGATTTGTCGAAACCATCGCCCAGCGGGCTTATCAGCCCTTGGGCCGCGGCCCATCGGTGAGCAGGCGATACCCCGTCTCGGTGATCAGGATGCTGTCCTCGACCACCCCGGTGCCGAGGCCTTCCACCACCACCATGGGTTCGTAGGCGAGGGTCATGCCGGGCTGCAGCACCACCTGGGAGCCTGCGAACAGCCCACCTGGCGCCTCGAACAGATCCATGCCGATGCCGTGGCCGAAGCCGCCGGGGTAGAAGTCCTTCTCGTATTTCGTTCCCCGCACGACCGCGATCAGCGCCTGGGCGACATCGTCGATGGTGTTGCCGGGGCGCATCTTTTCCAGCCCGGCGGCATAGAGATCATCGGCGATCGACAGCAGCGCCGCCGCCTCGCCGGTGGCAGCTTCGCCCACGACGCAGCAGCGGCTGGTGTCGGAGACGTAGTGCTTGAACGAGGCGCCGAGGTCGAGAAACACCATCTCGCCGCGTTCCAGTCGGCGCAGGCGAGGGTAGGAGTGCTTGAGCCCGGCGAGCCGGCCGCCGACGACGCAGGTGCGAAACGAGTCGATCGCGCCGTGGCGCAGCATGGTGGCGCCGGCGGCGGCGGCCACCTCGGTTTCCAGCACACCGGGCGCCAGCGTCGCGAGCACCGCCTCGAAGGCCAGATCGGCGATGCGGCCGGCTTCGGCCATGCAGTCGATCTCTGGCGCACTCTTGATCAGCCTGGCCTGCGCCATGATGCCGTCCGCGGGCACCAAGCCCGGGATGCGGGCTGCGAGCGGGGCATAAAGCCGCTGCGGCAAGCTCGTGCTGCCGGCGAGGCCCACGCGTTTGGCGGTGCCGATCGCATCGGCGGCCAGGGTCGCGGCTTCGTCCGGCG